>Ga0172372_10011307_pt1 | contig 11355 bp, 9 predicted proteins | sample LakKiv5m_2_FD_114544 | JGI IMG/M metagenome (GOLD analysis project Ga0172372, IMG submission 114544) | Freshwater microbial communities from Kabuno Bay, South-Kivu, Congo - kab_092012_9.5m | ecosystem: Environmental > Aquatic > Freshwater > Lake | place: Democratic Republic of the Congo... | reverse complement strand
TTACACTCAGTTAAGGATAGCAATTCTTCTTCGGTCGGGATCAAGACATCCGCCGCTTCTATGAACGGTCTAAGGGTTGTTCTAGCAGTTTCAACACTCATGAGTTCGGGGCGCAGGTTGGGATCAAAACTAAACTTCGCGCCGGCACTTTTCGCAAGTTGCAGGGCTGTTTTGCCGGTAGACATGGCCTGCTCGCTTAGTGCAAGGGTCGATCCCATCAGGTGCAAACAGCGCAATTCTTCAAAGAGTACAGGGTTCAAGAGCGTTTCAGGGAGGCTTGCCCCCGCACCGATACTAAACACAAAATTGCGAGTACCATCAGCATTGTAAGCGACAAACGCGACACCTGTAGTTTGGTCCGGTAATATTCGAACAAATTCGGGGTTGATGCCATCTTCTTCAAGTTGATTACGCAGGCATTCCCCGAAAGCATCATCCCCCACTGAACCAATTGCGGCACACTGCATTCCGAGCCGTGCCGCCTGCACCGCAAAAATGAAAGGCGCGCCACTGGGATAAGGACCCGTAAACGGACCCGGACGGTTCAATGCCTGCCCCGTATCCGTCCGCATCACCTCAACCAGAGCTTCGCCGATGGTTAAAATATCAATCCGCATCACCATTTTCCGAAGCACCGATGATATGCTTGACGATCAATTCCTCTGTTGCATCGGCACGGGGCATATTCGCAGCAACCTGCCCCCGTCGCATCACAACAATGCGGTCGGCAACTGCCATCACATCGTGCATTGTATGACTGATGAGAATAACAGGAATGTTCTGGCCACGTAGCGACCTGATGAGTTCCAGCACTTTGCGTTGTTCTGGCACTGCTAATGCTGCGGTTGGTTCATCCATGATGACTAGGCGGGCATTCCAGTACATCGCACGAGCAATTGCCACTGCCTGACGTTGTCCGCCAGACAAATTGACCAGTTTTTGCTTGAGTGATGGGATGCGAATATCCAAGCGGTCGAGGACTTTTTCAGCCTCCGCACGCATATAATCATCATCAGTCACAGGAATGAAGCCAAATAGAAGTTTCGTTTTCTCCTGTCCTAAAAAGACATTTGCACCCACATCCAATTTTTCTGCAAGCGACAGATCCTGATAGATGGTCTCAATCCCGCGATTGCGAACATCAGCAGGTGAATGTCCGGTGATGTCATGCCCTTCAAACATGACTTCACCTTGTTCAGGATGATAGACGCCGGAAATACATTTTATTAAGGTGGACTTGCCGGCACCATTGTCACCGAGGAGTGCAACGACCTCACCAGGATATACTTCAAAATCGACTTGATCAACAGCAGTCAAACCACCGAAAAATTTACTGACTCTGTGTGCGGTCAAAATAGGCTCAGGCATTGGCTTGTAACCTTTCAAGTGTTTCTTTTGCCTGGTTGACGAGGACAGCGATGATAATCACCACACCTACAACGATGAATTGCCAGATCGGGTCGATATTCAAAATAACAAGCCCCGTTTGCAAGACAGCAATAATGAGTGCGCCGACGACTGCTCCCATAATATCGCCTTCACCACCGAATAAATCCGTGCCACCGATTACAACCGCCGCAACGGAAGAGAGTAGCGCCGCCTCACCTGCCTGTGGCGCACCTGCCGTAAAGCGGAAAAGATGCAATACCCCTGCAATACCGGATGCGAAGGCACAGAGCACATAAATAATGATGAGATGACGATCTACGCTGATACCCGAACGACGTGCTGCTTCTTCACTACCGCCGATGACATAGGTATGGCGACCGAACTTCGTGCGTGCCAATATAAATGCAAAAATAGCAACGACCAGTGCTGTAATGATTACAGGATAGGGCAGGAGTTGCGAAGCCGTTCGTAGCTGGCTTGGTTCAAGTCCTTCCGGTAACGCAAACCATTCCAGTCCAGAGCCAGGGATATAGTACAACAAACTGCCATTACCTATCGATCGTAAAGCCTCTCGCAATTCAGGGGACAATCCCCCTACCACCTGCTGACCATCTGTTAGCAGAAAGGCGGCACCTCTGACAATTCCAAACATCCCTAGCGTCGCAATAAACGGCGGCACTTTGATCTTTGCAACGAGAAGACCGTTGATGATGCCTGGGATCAATGCAACCAGCAATCCTGCGAAAACGCCAGCGACCATTGCAAATGCGATATCGCTCCCGCTTTCGACCAGATCGCGCATCACCCTAGCTGTGGTCACAGAGGATAATCCAACTGTCCAGCCAATAGAGAGGTCAATTCCAGCTGTAATGACCACATAAGTCTGACCAACTGCCATGAGCATAATCAGTGTGCTGGTTGTTAGGATGCTAGAGAAATTGCGAACCGTGAAGAAACCTGTCCCTGTCAGGGAAAAAAAGATTACAATTCCGATTAGAAATAAATATGACCAGGTTCGTGTTAAGAATTCTATAATACGCGGATTGATGAATTGTTGACGATTTTTCACTTGTGTTGCCATGGCTTGTCCAAACATGATCCAGTTCGACAGAAAAAAATGGGGAGTAAGCCGAAGCCTACCCCCCATTGTTGCATAATTAGTTTCCGGTATAGATGAAACGTGCTACATCAGGATCGCCAACATTTTCAGCGTTGATGACGGCATAGCCTGTTGGAACACGGGCGGGCATCGAGGTTACACCGCGTAAGTTTGCGATTTGTGCAACAACACCGAGATAACCCATATCAGCAGGTTTTTGAGCGATCACCAGTGAAACGATACCATCGTTCAAGAAACCGATATTCTCTTCACTTGCGTCAAACAGAGCCACTTCAACAGCCCCTTCCAGACCTGCATTCTGAATAGCTGTGCCTGCACCCAGCGCACCGAATGTGTTGGTTGCAAACATACCGGCAATTTCTGGATTTGCCTGCAAAACAGCAGCTGTTTGTTGCTGTGCTGTGTCCGCACTATTTTCATTGTAATCAACACGGACGACTACCAAACCGCGTGCTTCTGCTGCGGCGAGACACCCTTCTTCACGTTGATCGGTCGTGCTGATTCCGGGACGAACGTTCTGAATGTAGATTTGCGCGCCTTCGCCCAATTGGTCAGCCAGTGCAGAACAGGCAATGTAACCGCCCTGAACATTATCTGAACCGATATAGGTCAACGGGAAGGTGACTTCACCATCAGCATAGTTGCCATCGCCGATGAAAGTATCAACAGTCAAAACAGGAATGCCGGCATCATGTGCTTCCTGTAACACAGGAATCGATTGTTCACGGTCATTCGGTGCGGTGACGAGTGCGTCAATATCACCCCGTGCAACTAAGGCTTCGATAATTGGTGCCGAAACGGTCACATCAAAACGTTCTGGGTCTTGCTGAATGACATTGATGCCAAAACGTGCAGCAGCAGCATAGACACCGCGCGACATCGTGATATAGAACGGATCGGGGTTTACACCAGGAACAAATGCCAGATTGTAGCTACTATCCAGTGCCGGAGCAGCATCGCTGGTATTGCTGGTATAAATGAAGCGAGCTACTTCGGGATCTCCCACATTATCTGCCGTGATGACCGCGTAGCCTGTCCCGATACGAGCAGGAATACTGCCGACACCATCAAGATATGCAACTGCCATAGCAACACCGAGATAACCCATATCCGCAGGTTTTTGAGCAATTACGAGGGAAACGATGCCATCGTTCAAAAAGCCGATGTTTTCTTCACTAGCATCAAACAGAGCCACTTCGATAGCCCCTTGCAAACCAGCATTCTGAATGGCTGTACCTGCACCGAGCGCACCAAATGTGTTGGTTGCAAACATACCGGCAATTTCTGGGTTGGCTTGCAACACAGCAGCTGTTTGTTGTTGTGCGGTATCGGCACTATTTTCGTTATAGTCTACACGCACGACTTCCAGCCCGCGCGCTTCTGCTGCCGCTAGACACCCTTCTTCGCGTTGATCGGTCGTGCTGATACCAGGACGAACGTTCTGAATGTAGATTTGCGCGCCTTCGCCCAATTGGTCAGCGAGTGCGGAACAGGCGATAAAACCACCCTGAACATTATCTGAACCGATGTATGAAATTGGGAAAGTAACTTCACCAGCAGCATAGTTGCCATCACCGATGAATGTATCCACGGTGATAACGGGGATACCGGCATCGTGGGCTTCTTGAAGAACTGGGATTGATTGTTCACGGTCATTGGGTGCTGTAACGAGCGCATCAATGTCACCGCGTGCAATCAATGCTTCGATGATCGGCACTGAAACCGTCACATCAAAACGTTCTGGGTCTTGCTGAATGACCGTAACACCCATGTCCGCAGCTGCTTGATTGACACCGGTGCTCATTGTAATATAGAAGGGATCGGGATTAACACCCGGCACGAAAGCAATGGTATAGCCCTCATCTTGGGCAATTGTCACCGCTGCTAAAGACATAATGCAAAGCAAAAGCATTGCCACTACTAAAAACTTTTTCACTATAAATCTCCTTGAAAGTAACTAGTGCGGAAATCACCGTACCCCAAAATGAGGTAGACTGCTAGTTTGAATTGGGCAATCGCTCATGAAACATTAACCTTCAAATCATGATCCAGAATGACCCTTTGCGACGTGAAAAATTGAAACCAACTCAACAATTGACGTTACGGACAGACTATCTCAAAGTGAGGTAAACGACGGGCAGGAACGATAAGGAACGCAAATGGACACTCAGTACATTGATGATATGAGATACGTGTCATCGTTAACAGTAGCTGCATACCACGAAACAATTGAAAAGTCGGGACAGTTGCATATCCAGCAAAAGGGAATAAGAGATTTAGTGACGTCGCTTGATTTCGCCATTGAAAACTATATTGTCGCCAACATCCAGAGGGATTTCCCTGATGACACCATCATTGCAGAAGAAACCCATCATCATATCCTGACGGATAAACGAACCTGGGTGATTGACCCCATCGACGGAACGGTAAACTTTGCGCGTGGCTTCCCATTTTTTGGCGTTCAAGTTGCACTTATGGTGAACAAAGAGCCTGTTGCGTCTTCCATATATTTACCTGCGCTCAAAGAACACTATACAGCTTGTTTAGGTGGAGGCAGTTTCTTAGATGGACGACGTATAGCTGCGGGTAGTCACAAAAGTGTTGGCGAAGCAATTCTTACGATAGGTGATTTCGGAACAGATCAGCAGGGTGATATTGCACGTCAAATTGAAGGGATGAAATCCTTAGCGGGCGATGTTCTCAAAATCAAAATGTTTGGAGCTGCGTGCTATGATTTTGTCACCCTTGCACGCGGTATCTCAGATATTGTGGTCATGTTTGATTTTGGATTATGGGACATTATGCCGGGTTTGCTGATTGCGCGTGAAGCAGGGGTTACATTCCGAACACTCACAGGCAATCCTTTGAATGAACACGCCAAAAATCTTGTTGGGAGTAACAATCCTACGTTAGTTGATTTTGTTATATCAAAATTTGAGGCGTGTGGAATACTACAGGCTAACTGATTCACAGCAACGGCTACCGCGTGCTCAGTAGTTGTTGGTGGCTATATGCCGCTGCACCGACTAAACACATATCTTCTGTGATACGGGCATAACGAATCAGGTTGTCCGATATAAACCCGTCAAATAAAACATTCGCTTTCAGGGTTTGAACGGCGGGCTTGAGGATTAACTCCCCCAATTTTGTTACGCTTCCGCCCAATACAATCGCTTCAGGGTTAAACAGATGAACCAGATTCACAAGACCAAGTCCAAGCCAGTTCCCCGCTTGTTGAACAATTTGCAACGCAAAGTGATCCCCCATAGTAGCAGCTTCACCGACAGCTTTTCCATCAATCTCTGGTAACGCTCTCAATGATGAGGGTGTATCGGTTGTGTTCAAATAATGGGTTGCCCAGGTTGCCAGAGCGGTTCCCGATGCCAGTTCTTCCAGGCGGCGGTGACTGCCATCTGCTAAGGTCAGTCGCATGTGCCCGGGTTCAGCTGCTAAAGCACTTGCGCCTGTAAACAAGTTGCCATCAATGATGATGCCACCACCGATGCCTGTGCTAATCGTCATGTAAATCATGGGATTAGCCCCCTTGCCTGCGCCGTAATGATACTCTGCCAGTGCGCCCAAGTTGCCGTCATTTTGAATATAAGTGGGAACACTGCCGAATGCGTCGCGCACAACTTGACCAATTGGAACATTATTCCACCCGGGCAGTGTTTCGGCTTTTATGATGATGCCCTGTTTAGAATCAAGCGGACCCGGCGCCGCTATCCCAATAGATGCAAGCTCGACACCATCCAATAAAACGGATTTCCCCATTTTTATGATCCGCTGTAAAACCGCCTCCTGTCCTTCAGAAACCAGGGTGAGCGTTTCGGCTCGGTTTACAATCTGAAAGGTATCATCGAACAGGGCTACCCGTAATCGTGTTCCACCAAAGTCAATTGCGAGATGGTATTTCATAATTCATTGATAAATTTATATTGGTCAAGGTCGGGAGGTGCTTTAATCTCACCACTGAGTTTGCCTTCAAAGAGCGACAATTGACCTGATTGCATGATAATCGTACCAATTTGAACGTTGTCTTTGAAACCGGTGTAGGCTAGGCGGCTCATTTCATGAGCAACGACGCGATCAAAATGCGACACATCTCCTCCGCGCTGAGCGTGTCCTAGGCGTGTGTACCGCAGACGAATGCCCGTCAATCGCGGAATTGCCTCCTCTAATTGTGGAATGATCGACACGCCTTCTGAAAGAACCACTAACGCATATCCATCGCGCGTGGTTGTTTCTTTCAAGCGTTGTCCCAACCACTCGAGCGATAGCTCATATTCAGGTACAAGCACGGTTTGTGCGCCGGCAGCGTAGGCAATTGCAAGCGCTAAATAACCTGTGTTGCCACCAAGTGTTTCCACCATAAAAATACGTCCCGGGAGGGCATGTGCTGTGGCTAGCACACCATCAATGGATTGGAGTGCAAAATTACAGGCGGAATGATGCCCTAATGTGTAGTCTGTTCCCGCGACATCATTGTCGATTGTTGTTGGCAATCCTATACACGGAATCCCCCAATCATTTAACAAGGGCAAGACATGGCGTAGTGTGCCGTCCCCTCCAAAGAGCAGTATCTTATCAATTTCGTTTTGCTCGATAATTTCGCGTAGTTTCTGTTGCGCTCTGTCTTCGCCTAGAACAGGCACTCGACTGGATGCCAGGACTGTGCCACCGCGTCCCGCCAGTAAAGTGACGATAGACTGATCTATCGTTACTATTTTCCCGGCAAGTAAGCCTTCAAAACCCCCATCCGCCCCGATGACCTCATCACCGTTTGTGGTAGCCAAACGGAGGTAACGTGCAATGAGTGCATTGATGCCCGGCGCATCTCCACCGCTCACAACAATAAGTGTCTTCATAAATATGGTTTCTTTCCGAAATGTTGCGAATGTGAAAATAATAACAAAAAAGACCACATTTGACAAACTATTCAAAAGTGGGAATATCGAAGCGCGAACCAGAGATGATTGTGCCAATGACAAACGATTCTTCTTTGCTTGCATTTTGAACGACGACGTTGAATGTGTGGAAAAGTCCATCCCCCGTCCGTTTTGCCCACTTGCCTTGAACTCAAGGGCACATTCTGTTGTAGATTGGCGCATCGTGATGGGGGAATAAGCATGCCGATGAGGGGTAGTTAATGTGGCAGATTTCATGTGAAATCACCCAACAGTTTGGCTATGTACACGGGCATCTTGGGGTTATAATCCCCAAAAATTTAGGATGCGTTATCACATGAAATTTGAAACTCAAACGAGCGAACAATCACAAGCCATCATCGATCGCCACAAGGCGGTGATGTTCCCTGCTATTGCCCCGTACTATGGCGAACATCCCATCGTTGTTGAGCGTGCGAAAGATCAATACTTGTGGGATATAGAGGGCAACCGCTATCTCGATTTCTTTGGGGGCGTGTTGACCGTTTCCGTGGGGCACGCCAATGATGAAATCAATGAGCGCGTCATGCAACAGTTGCAACTTGCCCAACACACCTCCACTTTGTACATCAACGAGATCATGGTCAAAGTGGCGGAAAAAGTGGTGCAACTGGCACCGGGGCGGTTGGCAAAGTGCTACTTCACCAGTAGCGGAACAGAGGCAAACGAAACCGCCATCATGGCGGCACGCATGTACACCGGCAATGATGTCATTGTCGCCTTGCGCCACGCCTATAGCGGACGCACCATGACCGCCATGAGCGTTACCGCGCACAACACTTGGCGGTTAGGCAACGTGACCGATCCCTCCATCCGTCACGTGCGCAATCCCTACGTCTATCGCGCTCCCCTCAACTTGAGCGCGGAGGAAGTGGTGGAATTGTGTGTGCGTGATCTGGAAGAAACGCTTCAGACTGTCACGGGGGGGCGAATTGCCGCTTTCATGGCAGAACCGATACAAGGTGTGGGCGGGTTCATTGTTCCCCCTGCTGAGTATTTCAAGCGTATTCTGCCCCTGGTCAAGGAAGCTGGCGGGGTGTTCATCGCCGACGAAGTGCAAACAGGTTGGGGACGCACCGGTCATAAGTGGTTTGGCATTGAGCAATGGGGGGTAGAGCCAGACATGATGACTTTTGCCAAAGGCATGGCTAATGGCTTCCCAATTGGGGCAACGCTTGCCACGCCAGAAATTGCGGAGGCAGTGCAAGGGTTGACCTTTGCCACGTTTGGGGGCAATCCCCTCACCATGACGGCGGCGTTGGCAACCATCGAATACATTGAGAAATATGATCTCCCCAAAAATGCCGCCGAACGCGGGGCAGAATTGCGCGCGCGCCTTGTACAATTCCAGCAGGAGTACGATTTCATCGGAGATGTGCGCGGGATGGGTTTGATGCAGGCTTTGGAGATTGTTGTGCCCAACACCGACAAAACCCCTGATGCCCCTCGCACCGCCCAACTTTTGAACGCCGCTCGTCGTCAAGGATTGCTGATCGGCAAGGGTGGGTTATACGGCAATACCGTTCGGATCGCTCCGCATCTGAATGTCACCCAACAGGACATCACCGCTGGTTGCGACATGCTCCAAGCGGCTTTAGCAGAACTGAAAGGAAAATCATGACCAAACAAAAGCTCAACATACCGGACCGAAACATGGAGGCAGGCATTGCCCTTTCCACCCCCGCCATCATCTGGATGGGTCTGCTGTTCATCACCCCGTTGGTGGTGGTGATGTTCATGAGTTTCTTAAACCGTGCACGCGGTGGCGGTGAACTCCCCTACACCTTAGAATCCTATCAAACTGTTTTCGGCGGCTTTTATGAGTGGGATGCCATTCAAGAGGGCTTCAGCAAGTTGGGCACCGTTGGCTCATTTGCCGAAGGGTGGGAAGTTTTTGGGGACATCCTCGCGCCTGATAACCCCTACGCTTTGGTCTTGTTTCGCTCCATCCGCATCGCCCTCATCACCACCCTGATTACGCTGTTCATCGGCTATCCGCTGGCTTTCTACATCAGCACGCGCGAATCCGCCTTCATGCGAACTTTCACGCTCTTCTTGGTGATCTTGCCGTTTTGGACGAACTTCCTCATTCGCACGTATGCGTGGCGTGTGATCTTGGGGGAAGAAGGGGTTATCAACAATGCCTTGCTGGCAATCGGGTTGATTGATGCTCCGTTGGAGATGCTCTACACACAGGGCGCAGTCATTGTTGGGTTGGTGTATGGCTTCTTGCCGTTCATGGTCTTGCCCATTTATGCGGCAGTGGAACGGTTTGACTTCAACTTGGTGGAAGCGGCGCACGACTTGGGCGCAAATGACTGGTCTGCGTTTTGGAGGGTGGTCTTGCCCGGCACGTTGCCCGGCGTGGTGGCGGGTTGCATCTTGGTTTTCATCCCCAGCATTGGCTCATACGTCACCCCGGACTTGCTCGGCGGCACAGACGGCTTGATGATCGGTAACTTGATTGCCGGTCAGTTTAAGGGTACAGGACATTGGCCCCGTGGTTCCACGCTTTCTATCATCTTGATGTGCATTGTGATGCTATCGCTGTGGGCATACAACACCTTTGGACAAGCTGCACCAACCAACCGTAAGGAGAAATAAGCATGAATCAACGTTTTGAAATCGACCAAGCCAAACTAAGTCGTGATCTCGCCATTCGGCGGGTGGGGCGGGTGGGCTTGCTACTCAACCCGATTTTCACCTATTTCTTTTTGTGGGCACCCATTTTGTTGCTGGTGGTTTTTTCATTCAATAATTCGCGCGGGGTATCTGTTTGGCGTGGGTTCACGTTTGATTGGTACATCAACATCTTTGATAACACCATCGGGAGCGATGCAAGTTTTAGCACCGGTCTATTGTTAAGCTCGGTTGGCAACAGTCTAATCGTGGCAGTGGCAACCACCATTTTTGCCACCTTGATCGGCACGGCGACGGGCTTGGCGTTTGCTCGCACCCGTTTCCCAGGGCAAAACTTCTTGGACGCGGTGCTGTATCTGCCGATTGTGATCCCCGAAATCACGCAGGGGATTTCGTTGGTGGTGTTCTTCAAAATTGTATTTGACTGGTATGACCGCATCACAGGTGTGACGCTCTCGCAAGGGTTTGTGACCATCATCCTTGCGCATGTCACCTTCACCATGTCCTATGTGATGTTGGTGGTGCGCGCCCGCCTTGCCAACATGAGCCCGCGCTATGAAGAAGCTGCGCGTGATTTGGGGGCAAACGAATGGCAAACCTTCTGGCGCGTCACGTTCCCATTAATTTTCCCCGGCGTGTTGGCGGGGGCACTGTTGGCTTTCACTCTGTCGCTGGATGATTATGTGATTACCTTCTTCACCACCGGGAGTGGCACCAACACCCTGCCCATGTTTGTATATGGGTTGCTACGGACTTCTGTCACGCCGGAAGTGAACGCGCTCAGCACACTCATGCTGATTGCGTCCACCATTTTGATCGCGGTTTCTCTCGGCTTGCAAGGACGCAACGCCGCAGACCTCTAAGCCTGCTTGCCCTCCCCCTGCTGACAAAGCCCTGACATGGGGGAGGGTTCAGTCACACCTGCTAGATCGCTTGTAGCTCAGACTGTAATCGCCAGAAATTGGCATATCGTCCACGCTGGGCAATGAGGGAGGTGTGTGTGCCTTGCTCCACAATGCGCCCCTTCTCCAAGACAATGATCTTGTCTGCTTTCATGATGGTAGAAAGGCGGTGCGCGATGATGAGCATCGTGCGTTCGTGTTGAATTTTCTGTAGCGAGTCCTGAATCAGTTTTTCTGATTCACTGTCTAGGTTACTGGTGGCTTCATCCAAGATCATGATCTCGGTGTTGCGGAGGATGGCGCGTGCCAGCGAAAGCCGTTGGCGTTGCCCGCCAGACAAGCGATAGCCACGCTCTCC
>Ga0172372_10011304_pt1 | contig 11359 bp, 13 predicted proteins | sample LakKiv5m_2_FD_114544 | JGI IMG/M metagenome (GOLD analysis project Ga0172372, IMG submission 114544) | Freshwater microbial communities from Kabuno Bay, South-Kivu, Congo - kab_092012_9.5m | ecosystem: Environmental > Aquatic > Freshwater > Lake | place: Democratic Republic of the Congo... | reverse complement strand
GGCGACAAGGTGGTCTTCACCGACGAGCTCGGCGGTGGCGGCGGCGCGACCTGCAACCCCGAGGTCGGTCCGGAGAAGGGCGCCAACGGCATCTACGACCTCAAGCGAGGGAAGCTGGAGTTCCGCAGCTACTACAAGATCAGCCGCACCCAGGGCGCCACGGAGAACTGCGTCGCCCACAACGGCTCCCTCATCCCGCTGCAGGGCAAGGACGTGATGGTCCAGGCGTGGTACCAGGGCGGCATCTCGATCATGGACTTCACCAACTCCCGCAAGCCGAAGGAGCTCGGCTGGTTCGACCGGGGCGCGCTCGACGCGGACCGGCTGGTGGTCGGCGGGTCGTGGTCGGCGTACTACTACAACGGCCACATCTACTCCAACGACATCCAGAAGGGCCTCGACGTCCTCGCGATCGACGACCAGCGGTTGGCCCGCGCGGCGAAGGTCCGCACCGGCACCTTCAACCCGCAGTCGCAGCCGACGTACGACGCGAAGCGGCAGCAGTAGCGCAGCAGTGATGACAGTGGCCCCCTCCTTCACAGGAGGGGGCCACTGTCGTGCTCGAGCGCCGGCGGGGGAGGCGGCGCCGAGCAGTCCGTGGAGTCCGGTCGGTCAGCCGATCAGGCTCGAGCGCCGGCCGTGCCGGTGGCCGTACCGGTCGACGTAGGCGACCACGCGGCCCATCAGGCGGCTGACCTCGCCGAGGTCGGCCGCGGCGGCCAGCGGGGTCTCCGCCAGGTGGTAGAGGGCGGGGGCCGCACCGGGGGTGTCGAGGTCGGCGGCGATCTGGGCGCAGGTGCGCGCCGCGCTGCGGACGACCGCCGGCTCGACGCTCCAGGCGGACTCGAAGAGCCGGTCCGCGTCGGGTACGTCGTCCTGTCCGGGAAGCTCCCAGGCGGTGAGCACGGCCGGCAGGCCGACCGCGTCGCACGCGACGATCCACTCGCGCCGCAGGGGTGCGTCCGGGGCGAGGTGGACGAGGGCGGGACCGCCCTGCTCGGGACCGTCGAGGCCGGCCAGGGGATCGGCGTCGGGGTCGGCCGCCGGGTCGGCGAAGTCGGCATACGCGAACGCCCCCCGCGCGAGCGAGGTCAGCGCGCGCCAGCGCTTCTGGGCCGGCTCGAAGAAGCGGCGCTCCTGGAAGGTGCCGAACAGGTAGGGCCGCTCGGCCTTGGCGCAGAACTCGTCCTCGATCGCCCACGACAGCGCCAGCAGCGTGCTCTTACGCAGCCGGTGGATGGGGACGTGCGGGTGCTCCTTGCGGATCGTCGCGAAGACCGACGGCGCCTCGGGCGCCGAGCTCGCCAGGGCCTCGGTGATCGCGATGTCGAGCCGTACGCCGCGGTCGCGCCGCGCGAGGATGTCGCGCACCTGGGTGACGGCGTGCGCGTCGTAGCGGCGGTGCCCGCCCGAGCCGCGGGCCGGGCGGGGGTAGCCGTAGCGCTGCTCCCACGCGCGCAGCGTCGCCGGCGTGACGCCGGTCTGCTCGGCGAGGTCGCCGATGGACAGGGACGTCTCGGGCGCCGCGGCGGGGGAGTTCTTCGACATGGTGTCGAGCATACCCCCGAAATGCTCAGTTGTATGTCTAACTTTGTGACGACGCGGCGGCGCGGGCGCTCCACAGCTGTCGGGTGGCGACCGCGGCGAGCACGCCGCCGCCGAAGACCAGCACCAGCCCCGGTCCGGGGAGCCAGCCGCCGAGGCCCACGACGGAGAGCACGTGGACGACCTGCCAGACGGGGAGCGCGAGCGCGACCAGCGCCATCAACCCGCCCTGGATCGCACCGACCGTGCGCGAGGGGATGAGGGCGCCCGCGATGCCGAGCATCGCGGCGTAGAAGGTCCACAGCCCGGCACCGCGCGCTCCGGAGATGCCGCCGGTGGCGACGTAGAGCCACGGCAGGAACGACCCGACCAGGATCATCAACGACGCACCCACGAGGCGCCCTCGCCCGGGGACGCGCGGTCGGCGGGTGCGGGTGCGGCTGGTCGCGGGGGAGGCCATGGGGGCGACTGTAGGTGAGGCGATGTGGCGCAGCACACAGCCGGCACCGCCCGATCGCGCCGAGCGGGCGGTGCGCGCGACGAGCGGTCGGACCGGCCGCGACCTGCGCGTCGGCGCTGCGCCGTTCGTCGCGCCCGGCGTACCGCTCGCCGCACAAAGTGACCGGAGTCACAGATCGATCTTGACCCTCCCGGGACGCCGCTGGTTCCGTCCACCCACCCGTGGGCCGCGGCGGCCCATGTCTCGAGAGTCCTGGAGGGCCCCTGCATGGACGACACGCAACGCCAGGAGTACTGGCGGAGGAACGTACGCCTGATGGCCGTGCTGCTGACGATCTGGGCGGTGGTGTCCTTCGGCGCCGGCATCCTGTTCGTCGAGCCGCTCAACAACGTGGTGATCGCCGGCTTCCCGTTGGGCTTCTGGTTCGCCCAGCAGGGCTCGATCATCGTCTTCGTCGTGCTGATCGCGGTCTACGTCTGGCGCATGGACCGCCTGGACGCGGAGTTCGGCATCGACGAGTACGAGGAGGAGGTGCACCACTCGTGAGCGACATCCAGACCTGGACCCTCGTCTTCGCGGTCCTGACCTTCAGCGTCTACATCTACATCGCCTACGCGAGCCGGGTGAGTGACACCTCCGGCTTCTACGTCGCCGGCGGCGGCATCCCCGCCCCGGCCAACGGCGCGGCCATCGCCGCGGACTGGATGAGCGCGGCGTCGTTCATCTCGATGGCCGGCATCATCGCGCTGTCGACCAACGGCTACGGCGGCTCGGTCTACCTCATGGGCTGGACCGGCGGGTACGTCCTGCTCGCGCTGCTCCTCGCGCCCTACCTGCGCAAGTTCGGCAAGTACACGATCCCCGACTTCGTCGGCGACCGGTACTCCGAGAGCGCTCGCATGGTGGCGGTCGTCTGCGCGATCGTCATCAGCTTCGTCTACGTCGCCGGCCAGATGGCCGGCGTCGGCCTGGTCTTCCAGCGCTTCCTGGGCGTCGACACCACGACCGGCGTCATCATCGGCATGGCGATCGTGTTCTTCTACGCCGTCCTCGGCGGCATGAAGGGCATCACCTGGACCCAGGTGACGCAGTACACCGTGCTGATCATCGCCTACCTGATCCCGGCGGTCGCGATCTCCACCCAGGTCACCAACATCCCGCTGCCGCAGATCGGCTTCGGCCAGATCCTGGCCGAGCTCGACGCCCTGCAGGTGGAGCTCGGCTTCGCCCAGTACACCGAGGCGTTCACCGGCACCAACATGCTCAACATGGTGCTGATCACCGCGTCGCTGATGTTCGGCACCGCGGGCCTGCCCCACGTGATCGTGCGGTTCTACACCGCCAAGAGCGTGCGGGCGGCGCGGTACTCCGCACTGTGGGCGCTGTTCTTCATCGCCCTGCTCTACACCACGGCCCCCTCGGTCGCGGCGTTCAGCAAGCTCAACATCATCCAGGACGTCGACGGGCAGACGGTCTCCTCGCTGCCGCAGTGGTTCGACACCTGGAGCGAGGTCGGGCTGATCACCCAGGCCGACGGCAGCTCCTTCGAGGGCGTCGCGGGCGACACCGTGCTGAGCTACGGCGACGTCGCGATCAACAACGACATCCTCGTGCTCGCCGCCCCGGAGATCGCCGGCCTGCCGGCGCCGATCGTGGGCCTGGTGGCGGCCGGTGCGCTCGCCGCCGCGCTCTCCACAGCCTCGGGTCTGCTCCTGGTCATCTCGAGCTCGGTCGCCAACGACCTGTACTTCAAGAAGATCAACAAGCAGGCCACCGAGGCCCGGCAGCTCATGGTCGGTCGGATCGCGATGGCGGCGGCGATCCTCGTCGCCGGCTACCTCGGGATCAACCCGCCGGGATTCGTGGCGCAGGTGGTCGCCTTGGCCTTCGGTCTCGCCGCGGCGAGCTTCTTCCCGGTGCTGGTGCTCGGCATCTTCTGGAAGAACTGCACCGCGGCGGGTGCGACGGCCGGCATGCTCAGCGGCCTCGTCGTCACCTCGGCCTACATGCTGTGGACGATCGACATCTACGGCAACAGCGACGGGGTCTTCGGGATCCTCGAGACCGGCTTCGGCGCGATCGGCATGCTGATCAACTTCGCGGTGACGATCATCGTCTCGCAGTTCACCACGAAGCCGTCGCCGGTCATGCAGGAGCTGGTGGAGGAGATCCGCTACCCCGGCAAGACCGCCCTCGTCGCCAAGCACGCCGAGGGGGAGCTGCCCGAGCACTGATGGTCGGTCGAGCTCGCCGAGACGTCGATCGTCGGTCGAGCTCGTCGAGACCCCACGCCGAGGGCCCGTACGTCACGTACGGGCCCTCGGTCCGTGTCCGGGCGAGGCTGTCGGCGCGCGAAGGCGGGTACGCGCTCCCCATGCCCGTCCGCGCTCCACGCCCCGAGACCCGCACGGATCTCGCCCAGATCGCCAAGACGGTGCTGGCCACCGTCGCGGCGTGGTGGGTGGCCGACGACGTGGTCGGCCTCGAGCAGTCGTTCCTGGCCTCGTGGGTGGCGCTGCTGACGGTGCAGGCGACCGTCCACCGGACGTTCTGGCGCGGAGCGCAGTCCGTGCTCGCGACGGCCCTCGGCATCGTGCTGTCGTACCTGGCCGTCCTCGTCCTCGGCACGAACGCGCTCGCGCTCGGAGCCGCGGTGCTGGCCGGCCTGCTGCTCGCCCGGACGCCCCTCATCCGGCACGAGGGGGTGGCGGTCGCGACCACGGCGGTCTTCGTGATCACCACCGGGGTCGGCGACCACGAGATGCTGCTGGCCCATCGGCTGGGCGACACGGTCATCGGCGTGCTCGTCGGGCTGGTCGTCAACGTGGCGATCCGCCCTCCCCTGGACGACCGTGCCGCCGTGCACCGGCTCGAGCAGGCGGCCGCCGCACTCGGCGCGCTCCTGCACAGGATCGCCGAGGAGTGCGCCGAGCGCAGGGAGCCCCCGACCCGGTCGTGGATCGAGGAGACGCGTCGGATCGACCGGCTCCTCGACGTCGCCGGGGAGGAGATCGACTTCGCGCGCGAGAGCCAGTGGGCCAACCTGCGCCGTCGGCACGGCGGCCGGACGCTCGACGTGGCGGCCACGCAGGACCGGCTGGTGCGGCTCGAGGAGGGGGTCGCGCACGCCCGGTCGATCGCCCGGGTGGTCGACGGCGGCGCGGTCGACGTCGACGAGTGGGACGAGGACTTCCGGCGACGCTGGAGCGACCTGACCGAGCGCCTCGGCACCCGCCTCGCCGATCCGGACGGCGAGGTGGCCTCGCTGCGGTCCGAGGTCGACCGGCTCGCGGCCGACCTGTCCGGGGACGACCTGCCGACCGTGCACTGGCCGGTGTACGGGGCGCTGCTGACGGCGCTGAGGGTGATCGCCGTCGTGGTCGACGACGTGGCGTCGCGGCCGCTCGCTCCGGCCACCCGGACGACCTGACGCTGGGGTGGTCCGCCGCCGATTCGACGGCGCGGTGCGGGGTACACCACCGGGGTGCGGCTGCCGGCCACCGGCCGGGACGCGGCCGCGGGATCCCGAGCGAGAGGAGGCCCGTCATGGCCACCCAGAAGGACCACGGACCCAGCGTCAAGGACGACGAGCTGTACGAGAAGCTCCGCGACGAGGGCAACAGCAAGGAGAAGGCGGCGCGCATCGCCAACGCCGCGAATAACGAGGGACGCTCGTCGGTCGGCGAGCGTGGCGGGTCGTCGGGGTCGTACGACGACTGGACCGTCGACGACCTCCGCTCGCGCGCCGCCGAGCTCGACGTCGAGGGTCGCTCCGACATGACCAAGGACGAGCTCATCGACGCCCTGCGGAACCACTGACCGCCCACAGGCAGTGAGGACGGGGTTGACGCTCCCGGCGAGCGGGAGGCAGCGTGCCGCCATGCGCGACCCCCACGAGCAGGTCGCCGCGGTCCTGGTCGACCCGGCGGTCCTCGGCGCGCTCGAGCTCGACCTCATGGGTCGCGACCTGTGGGTGTGGCCCGTCGCGACCGCGCCCAACGTCGTCGACGGTGAGCGCGCGGCCTTCCAGATGCGCCGCCGGATGGTGATGGCACGCCGCGGTGCCTGGGACGACGCCCACGACTTCGCCGCGATCTGGGTCTCCTTCGGTGCGAGCTGGCGAGACGGCGCCGAGCCGCTGCCCTGGTCGGCGCACGAGGCGGTCTGGGCGACCCTGCGGGCGTACGGCGATCGCGTCCGCTTCCGTCCCGCCCTGGTCGGTGTGCCGCCGCTGTCGGTGCCGGTCGAGCGCTCGGCCTGACGATGGCCGACGCGCCCCCCGAGCCGGAGCGGACCCCCGACGGGCGGTACGTCGTCATCGACGGCCGGCGGTGGCGGGCCACGGACCCGGCGATCCCCGAGGAGCGTCGTGCCGAGCTGACGCGCGTGCTGATGGCCTGGCGTCGCGACGTGCGACGGACGCGCGGCACCGAGGCCGAGGCGGTCTCCCGCGCCGGGGTCCACGCGGCGAAGGTCGCGCTCGGCGAGCGCGGGACACCGTGGTGGGAGCAGTCCGACGCCGAGCGGCGCGAGCGTTGGTCGGCCGAGGTGGCCGCGCCCGACGGGACCTGACCGGCGTGCGTGCGGCGACCGCGACTTGGGCCGTCCGGCGATCCTGGGAGGCGTGACCCGCCGACCGCCCGAGCCGATCAGCGCCGACGCGCCGGCGCTGCGCGGGCCGGTCCTGATGAACCAGGACTGGCGCGACCTGACCTACCTCCACTGGGCCGTGCCGCCCGAGGCCGTCGCCGACCGGATGCCGCCGGGGGTGCGGCCCGACGTCCTCGACGGCGTGACCTACGTCGGCCTCGTGCCGTTCCGGATGGTCGACGCCGGTCCGGGACGGCGGATCAGGGTCCCGTGGCTCGGGACCTTCCTGGAGACCAACGTCCGGCTCTACTCCGTCGACGAGCAGGGTCGCCGCGGGGTGGTGTTCCTGAGCCTCGACGCCGACCGCCTCGGCGTGGTGCTGGGCGCCCGGGCGGCCTTCAACGTGCCCTACCGCTGGGCGCGGATGCGGCATCGTGAGGCGACGCTCGACGACGGCGCGCAGACCCATCGCTACGAGGCGACGCTGCGCTGGCCGGGCGCGCGGGGGCGGTCGCTGGTCGAGGTGCGCGTCGGGGAGCGGCGTACGCCCGACGCGCTCGACCACTTCGTCTCGGCTCGGTGGCGGCTGCACACGAGCGTCCTGGGCCGCACCCTGTTCGTCCCGAACCGGCACGAGCAGTGGCCGCTCCACGCGGCTCACGTGGTGGCACTCGAGGAGGACGCCGGTGGCCTGCTCGCCAGCGTCGGGCTCGGCGACCTCGCGGGTCGGGAGCCCGACCACGTGGCCTTCAGCCCCGGGGTGCACACGGAGTTCGGACTGCCGCGGCGCGCGTGACCGACCGGTCGGCGCACGGTGCGGCCCGCTCGTCGCGCTCCGCGTCGCGGGGGATGTGGTGCCCGTCACGCCCGGTTTAGGGTGGTATCGCCCGTCGGGCGGCCCACCGGCATGCCCGAGAACCCTGTCTGACCGACCCCGTCCGACTTGGAGGACCGCTCATGTCGTCACTGTGGTTGATGATCATCGGACTGGCCACGATGGCGGCCGGCTACGCCTTCTACTCCCGCTTCCTCGCCCAGCGCGTCTACCAGCTCGAGCCCGCCTACCCCACGCCGGCGCACCAGGTGAACGACGGCGTCGACTTCGTGCCGACCAACAAGTTCGTCCTGTGGGGCCACCACTTCACCTCCGTCGCCGGCGCCGCGCCGATCGTGGGCCCGGCCATCGCGGTGATCTGGGGCTGGCTGCCGGCCTTCTTGTGGGTCACGCTCGGCACGGTGTTCTTCGCCGGCATGCACGACCTCGGCGCGCTGTGGGCCTCGGCGCGCAACCGCGGTCGGTCGATGGGCATGCTCTCGGGGCGCTACATCGGGGCCCGCGGCCGCAACCTCTTCCTCGTCGTCATCTTCCTGCTGCTGCTGATGGTGATCGCGGCGTTCTCCGTCGTCATCAAGGACCTGCTGATCTCGACGCCGACCGCGGTGATCCCCGCCTGGGGCGCGATCGTCGTCGCCGCGGTCGTCGGCCAGATGATCTACCGCTGGCGGATGAACCTCCTGCTGACCACGGTCATCGGCGTGACCGCGCTCTACGCGCTGATCCTGCTCGGCGATGCCGTCCCGGTCACGCTGCCCGACCCGATCCTCGGCATGTCGCCGGCGACCTTCTGGATCCTGTCGCTGTTCGTCTACGCCGGCATCGCCTCGCTGCTCCCGGTGTGGGTCCTGCTGCAGCCGCGCGACTACATCAACGGCGTCCAGCTCTTCATCGGTCTCGGCATCCTCTACGCCTCGGTGCTCATCAGCGCCCCGCAGATCGTCGTCCCGGCGATCAACAGCGACGTCCCCGACGGCACGCCGGGCCTGGTCCCGCTGCTGTTCGTCACCGTCGCCTGCGGCGCCATCTCGGGCTTCCACGGGATGGTGTCGTCCGGGACGAGCTCCAAGCAGCTCGACAAGGAGACCGACGCGCGCTTCGTGGGCTACTTCGGTGCGGTCGGCGAGGGCATGCTCGCGCTCGGCGCGATCATCGCCACCACGGCGGGCTTCCGCACGCTGGCGGAGTGGCAGGAGATCTACGCCGCCTTCGGCTCCGGCGGTGTGGGTGCCTTCGTCCAGGGTGGTGGGTCGATCCTCAACGCCGGCCTGGGTCTGCCGACCTCGCTCAGCGCGACGATCCTCGCCACCATGGCGGTGCTGTTCGCGGCGACCACCATGGACACGGGCGTACGCCTCCAGCGCTTCGTCGTGCAGGAGGCCGGCGAGATCGCCGGCGTGACGATCAACAAGCTCGCGGCGACCGGAATCGTGCTCGTGGTCGCGCTCGCCCTGGTGTTCAGCTCCGGCGCGGGCGGTGAGGGCGGCATGCGGATCTGGCCGCTGTTCGGCACCACCAACCAGCTGCTCGCCGCGCTGACGCTCTCGATCGTCTCGGTGATGCTGATCCGCAAGCGGCGCAACCCGCTGCCGGTGCTGCTGCCGCTGGCCTTCGTGTTCGTGATGTCCTTCTACGCCGCGATCGTCCAGCTCGGCACGCTGCGCGACAACCGCGACTGGCTGCTGCTGGTCATCGACGGCGTGATCATCGTCGCCGCCCTCTGGGTGGCGGTCGAGGCCGTCGGGGCGATGCGCCGCGCGCAGCGCGAGGACCCGGAGCCGGCCGACGCCGACGCCGTCGAGGTCACCGCCGACCGATGACGCGCGGATGAGCAGGTGGGCGGCGTTGCGGGCCGGCTTGGAGGAGTTCTACGCCGGCCCGTACCGCCGCACCTTCGCCCGGGCCCGCCGCGAGGAGGACGACCTCTTCCTGCTGGTCGTGCTCGCCGAGGCCCTCGGGGTGCCCGACCCGGCGGCCTACCAGAGCGTGGAGCTCCTGCCGGCCGTCTACGAGGACTTCCACGCCTGGCACCGCCGGATGGGGATGGATCGCTCGCCCCTGGAGCACGTCGCATGCTGCTGACCGGGTCCGCCGGACGACCCGACCCCTGCGTCGTGCTGGTGTGCGGCAAGGGCGGGGTGGGGAAGACGTCGGTCGCCTCGGCGTACGCCGTCGCCCGCGCGCGGGCCGGCGCCCGCGTGCTGGTCGCCTCCACCGACCCGGCGCACAACCTCGGACACCTGTGGGACGCGGTCGTCGGCGACGAGCCGACGCCGCTGGCAGCGGTCGGTCATGGAGCCGTGGACGGCCTCGAGATCGACCCGTACGCCACCGTCGACCGGCACCTCGCCGCGGTCCGGCGGACGATGCGCCGGCTGCTCCCCGAGCGCCTCCACGGCCAGGTCGATCGTCACCTCGACCTGGCGCGCGAGGCGCCGGGGACGCACGAGTCCGCGGTGCTCGAGCGGATCGCCCAGGCGGTGCAGGAGGGGCTGGAGACCTACGACGTCGTCGTGTTCGACACGGCGCCCACCGGTCACACCGTGCGCCTGATGGCGCTGCCGGAGCAGCTCACGGCCTGGAGCGAGGGGCTGCTGGCCAACCGCGACCGCTCCGACCGGTTCGCGGCCGCGCTGGGCGGGCTCGGCGGTGACGCCGGCCCGGCCGCGGGCTCGGTGGACGGCCGTGAGGCCCACCTGCGCGACGTGCTGACCCGGCGGCGTGACCGCTTCGCGCACCTGCGCGACGTGGTGCGCGACCCCGACCGCGCGGCCTTCGTCCTCGTGCTGACCGCGGAGCGGCTCCCGGTCCTCGAGACCGTCGACCTGCACCGGCAGCTGACCGCGCTCGACCTGCCGGTCGGCGGGCTGGTGGTCAACCGCCGCTCCCCGGCCGACGCCGGCGCCCTGCTCGCCGAGCGCCGGGTCGTCGAGGACCGACACCTCGCCGCCCTCCGCTCCCAGCTGGCGGGCGTGCCCCTGGCGGAGCTGCCGCTGGTGGCCGGGGACCTCGTGGGGATCGAGCGGATCGGGGAGCTGGCCGACCTGCTGTCGGCGGGGTGACCGGCCGCGCTTGCGGTGGCGCGACCCGCGCCACACGCGGCCGACGTTTGCCGTCCACCGTTCCGGTCACCGTGGGGGAGCAAGGTTCACCCACCTGAAGGAGAGTTGTCGTGCCCGGTGAGTACGGATTCATCGTCTGGATCATCGTCGGCGGTCTCGCCGGCTGGATCGCGAGCAAGTTCATGGGCACCGACGCCCAGCAGGGGATCCTGCTCAACATCGTGGTCGGCATCGTCGGTGCCTTCCTCGGCGGGCTCATCCTCAGCCTCATCACCGACCCGAGCGGGATGGGCATCATCCTGACGTTCCTCACCGCCATCCTCGGCGCCTGCCTGCTGCTGGCGATCGTGAAGGCGGTCGCCCGCCGCTGAGTGCGGTCTCGGACGCCTGAGGGCCGGTCACGCGGAGCCGCGTGACCGGCCCTTGACGTCGGCGTACATCGCCTGGAGGTCCGGGGCGACCTGGGCCAGCTCGAGGAGGCCCGCCCCGGACGTGCCGAGGTCGAGGTACGCGAAGCGGATGAGCCCGCCCGCCATCGAGCCCTGCTGGACCGCCTCGATGCCCTCGTCGGCGGCCCGGGCCAGCGCGGCGTCGAGGTCGTCGACCTCGCAGCACACGTGGTGCATCCCGGGGCCGTGGGCGGCGAGGTGCTCGGTGTAGAGCGACTCCCCGCGCACCGGCCGGATGAGCTCGAGCTGCAGGTCGCCGGCGTACGCCAGGGAGATGTCGGCGACGAAGTCGGCGGGCGCCCCGCGGTAGGTGCAGGTCGCCGACTCGAAGGCGATGTCCGGCAGCCGGGTCCACGCCTGGACGCCGAAGGCGGCGCCCAGGGACCGCTCCGTCGCGTCCAGGTCGTCGGTGACCCAG
>Ga0172372_10011302_pt1 | contig 11360 bp, 11 predicted proteins | sample LakKiv5m_2_FD_114544 | JGI IMG/M metagenome (GOLD analysis project Ga0172372, IMG submission 114544) | Freshwater microbial communities from Kabuno Bay, South-Kivu, Congo - kab_092012_9.5m | ecosystem: Environmental > Aquatic > Freshwater > Lake | place: Democratic Republic of the Congo... | reverse complement strand
TACGAGGACCTGGCCGAGCGGCTCAACGCCCTCGGGGCAGACATCCAGACCTTCCGCGACATCTGAGCGGCCGGGTCGGCCGAGCGATCAGCCGAACAGCGAGGCGACGTACGCCCGTGGGGACGTCCGCGATGCCGCGGGCGGGGCGGTCATGTCGGCGGTGATGCGCGGGATCGGGGTGGTCTCGGGCCCCGACCCGGCGTGGAAGTCGATCTCCGCCTCGGTGAGCGCACCGAGGGCGCTGCGCGGCAGGAAGACCCCGCGGCACCCGGCGCACTGGCCGAGCTCGACCTCGCCGACGACGCGGGGGTGCATGGTGTCCTGGCAGCGGGGGCAGGTCATCTCCTCCATCCACCCACGGTACGCCGCCGCGCCTGCCGCGCGTGGCGCACGCGCCGGGCGATACTGAGCCGGTGATGACCCCGCCGACGACCCCGGTCGCCTTCGCGCACCGGGGCGGCGCCCATCACCCCGAGCTCGTCGGGCTGGAGAACACGCTCGTGGCGTTCCGGCATGCCGTGGCGTTGGGCTACACCTGGCTCGAGACCGACGTCCACGTCACCGCCGACGGCCACCTGGTCGCCTTCCACGATCCGGCCCTCGAGCGCGTCACCGACGGCCGCGGCGCGGTCGCGGACCTGCCCCTGGCCGCGCTGCAGGAGATCCGTGTCGGTGGTCGCGAGCCGATCCCGCTCCTGGCCGAGCTCGTCGAGGAGCTCCCCGCCGCGAGGCTCAACATCGACCTCAAGTCCGACGCCGCCGTCGAGCCGCTCGCGGCGTTCCTCCGCGAGCGCGGGCTCGAGGACCGGGTGATCGTGGGCTCGTTCGTCGAGCGCCGCGCACGGGCGTTCCGCCGCTGGACCGACGGTCGGGTGGCGACCGGGGCGACTCCGTGGGAGATCGCCCGCTTCCTCACCCTGCCCGCCGCCAAGCGCGACGCGGGCTGGACCCGACGGTGATCGCCCTCCAGGTCCCCGTCCGGCGCCACGGCCTGCCGATCACCCGCCCGGCGCTCGTACGCCGGGCCCACGCGGCCGGCCGGCAGGTGCACGTGTGGACCATCGACGACCCGGCTGAGATGGTGCGTCTGCTCGACGCCGGCGTCGACGGGATCATGACCGACCGCACCGACCTGCTCCGGTCGGTGCTCGAGGCCCGCGGGGAGTGGGTCACCGGGGAGGGATCAGCATGAGTGTGGAGACAGGTGGGCGCAGCCGCGTCGGATGGCCGGTGTGGTCCTGGGCGCTGTGGGACTGGGGATCGGCCGCGTTCAACGCCGTCATCACGACCTTCGTCTTCACCGTCTACCTCACCGACCCCGACATCTTCGGCGACGCCGCCTCGTCCTGGCTGGGCTGGTCGTTGGCGGCGGCCGGACTCGCGATCGCGCTGTTCGCGCCGATCACGGGCCAGCGGGCCGACCGGTCGGGGCGGCGGACGTTCTGGCTGGCGATCAACACCTACCTGGTCGTCCTGGTCAGCTTCGGGCTGTTCTTCGTCCGCCCCGAGGCGTCCTACCTGTGGCTCGGGCTGGTTCTGCTCGCGGTCGGCAACGTCTTCTTCGAGTTCGCCTCGGTCAACTACAACGCCATGCTCAACGAGATCTCGACACCGCAGACGGTGGGCCGGATCTCGGGTCTCGGGTGGGGTCTGGGTTACCTCGGCGGCATCGTCCTGCTCACCATCGTCATCGTCGCCTTCATCAACCCCGACTCCTGGTTCGGGATCGAGAACGACGACGCGCTCGGCGTCCGGCTCGCGATGATCCTGTGCGCGGTGTGGACCCTCGCCTTCTCCCTGCCGGTCATCCTCACCCACCGCGACGACCGGACGGCCCGCGCCGCCCGGTCGGGCGACCGCGTCGGGTTGGTCGCGTCCTACCGACTCCTCTTCGCCAGCATCCGGGGCCTGTGGCGCTCGGACCGCTCGACCGTGCAGTTCCTCGCCGCATCGGCGGTCTTCCGTGACGGACTCGCCGGGGTGTTCACCTTCGGCGCGGTCATCGCCGCGCGCGCGTTCGGCTTCAGCGACAGCCTCGTGATCGTCTTCGCCATCGCGGCGAACCTCATCGCCGGCATCGCGACGATCGTCGCCGGACGTCTCGACGACCGGATCGGACCCAAGCGGATCATCGTCTTCTCGCTGGTCGCCATGTGTCTGCTCGGGCTCGGGATCTTCGCGCTCCACGACCTCGGACAGCCGGTGTTCTGGGGCCTCGGACTGGCGCTGTGCGTGTTCGTGGGCCCGGTGCAGTCGGCGTCGCGCACCTTCCTCGCGCGGCTCATCCCCGCCGGGCAGGAGGGTCAGGTGTTCGGCCTGTACGCCACCACCGGCCGGGCCGTGAGCTTCCTCGCACCCGCGGCCTTCGCGACCGCGCTGTGGATCGGCCAGCGCACCACCGGCGAGCCGCTCCGCGAGGTCCAGCACTGGGGCATCCTCGGCATCGTCGTGGTGCTCGCCCTCGGTCTCGCCCTCATGCTGCCGTTGCGCCAGCACACGCATCGGGCGTCCGCCCTCGCCCCGGAATCATCGGGCCCCGCCGAGCGTTGATCAGTTTGGGCCCACCCGGCGGAAGCCGTACTGTGGAGGGCTGCACATCAGCGCGACATCAGCGCAGAGGACGAGACGAAGGAGGCACCCCGTGGCAGAACGCACTCTTCGCGGCGCCCGACTGGGCGGCCAGAGCTTCGAGGACGAGCGGGGCATCGAGTTCGCTGCGCGTCAGCAGGCGGCCTACCGCTGCTCGCAGGGGCACGACTTCGAGATCACGATGGCCATGGAGGCCGACGTACCGGCGACGTGGGAGTGCCCGCGCTGCGGTGCCGAGGCGCTCAGCACCCAGGGCATCGAGCCCGAGGTCAAGGTGGAGAAGCCTGCCCGCACCCACTGGGACATGCTGCTCGAGCGTCGCTCGATCGACGAGCTCGAGGACATCCTCACGGAGCGGCTGGAGCTGCTGCGCGGCGGCGAGATCGGCCCCGCGCACCTGCACCGCCCGACGCGCGGCAAGAAGAAGGCCGGCGTCTGACCTGACGCTCAGCCGATCCCCTCACGGATCGAGGACCTCGCCCCGGACCACGTCATCGTGGCCGGGGCGTCGTCGTCCCGGGCCTCGACCCGGGCGCAGGCGCAGACGCCGGGCGACGATCCCACGGGCCGGCGGCATCACGAGGACGATGGCGACGAGGTCGCTGAGGAAGCCGGGCAGCAGGAGCAGCACCCCGGCGAGGACCACGACCGCGGCCTCGGCGACCTCGCCGTCGGCGGCCCGACGCTCCAGCACGGCCGCCCGCAGCGCGCCGAAGGCCCGCGCGCCGGCCGAGCGGAGGACGACCGCCCCGACCAGGCTCGTCGCCACGAGCGCGAGGATCGTCCACCCCACCCCGATCTCGCGACCGAGGGCGACGACCACGGCGAGCTCGACGAGCATGAGCGCGAGCAGCCCGGCCAGGACCAGGCGCGCGCGACGACCTGGCGCGACGGGGGGCGGAGCGGAGGCGGTCACGAACCCAGCCTACGGAGCCGGTCGCGCAGGCCCCAGGCGGTGATCCGCACCAGCGACTCCGCGGCCACAGCCGCACTCATCTTCGACTCACCGCGCTCCCGGTCGACGAAGGTGATCGGCACCTCGCGCACCCGCAGACCGGCGCCGAGCACCCGGTGCACCAGGTCGGTCTGGAAGACGTAGCCGGTCGACCGCACCGAGTCGAGGTCGATGGCCCGGAGCGCGTCGGAGCGGAACAGCCGGAAGCCCGAGGTCGCATCGCGCACCGGCATCCCGATGAGCAGGCGCGCATAGGTGTTGCCGCCGCGCGACAGGGCGATGCGCCGGCGTGACCAGTTGACGACCTCTCCCCCGGGCACCCACCGCGCGCCGACCACCAGGTCGCAGGCACCACCGCCGTCGTCGCCGCTCAGGGCCGCCCGCAGCCGCGTCAGCTCCTCCGGCCGGTGCGACCCGTCGGCGTCCATCTCCGCGATCATCGGGTAGCCCGCCGCCAGCGCGACGCGGAAGCCGTCGACGTACGCCGCGCCCAGGCCCTCCTTGCCGCGGCGGTGCCGCACGCGCACGGCGGGGTCCGCCTCCGCGAGCCGGTCGGCGAGGCGTCCCGTGCCGTCGGGCGAGGCGTCGTCCACGACGAGGACGTCGAGGTCCGGCTGGGCCTCCCGCAGTCGTCCCACGATCCACTCGAGGTTCTCGGCCTCGTTGTAGGTCGGCAGGACGACGACCCCCGCAGCACTCACGCCGGCTCCTCCCGCCTCCGGGCGCGCCGCCCTCCGAGGGCGAGGAGCACGCCGGACGCGAGGCCGAGCGCCGCTCCGGGGGCCGTCGTCGCGAGGGTCAGCACCTGTGCCTGCGCGACGGCCGGCGTCTCGCCGACCCGACGCGCCACCTCGGCGGTGAGGACGGCGGTCTCCCGGACGGGGGCGCGCTCGGTCACCTCGCCGTCCGGACCCACGATCCCCGAGACGCCGTTGGTCGAGACCACGACGACCGAGCGGGACGTCATGGTCGCCATGAGGCGCGCCATGGCGAACTGCTGCTCCACCTGGGCGGTGCCCATGTAGGTCGCGTTGTTGGTCGGCACGGTCAGGATCTCGGCCCCCTCGGCGACGAGGCCGGTCGCGAGCCCGGCGTAGGCCACCTCGAAGCACACGATCACCCCGATCGGGGTGCCGGCGAGCGTGAGGACGCCCGGACGCTCCCCCGGCACCATGTCGCGCGGGATCTGGTCCAGCGCCGGGATCAGCGGCTGCAGCACGGAGCGGAAGGGGACGTACTCACCGAACGGCACCGCCTTCTGCTTGTCGTAGGACTGGACGGGCTCGCCGGTCGGGTCCCACACCTGGAAGCGGTTGCGCCACCCCAGGCCGTCGTCGACGGCGGTGCCCATGCCCAGGGGCGCCCCGATCGCGGCGGCTGACTCCGAGACCGCGACGTAGGCGGCCGCGTCACGGAACGGGTCGATGTCGGAGGAGTTCTCCGGCCACAGCACCAGGTCCGGCTGCACCTCGCGGCCCTCCGCCACCTCGGCAGCGAGCCGCCGGGTGGCGCGGACGTGGTTGTCCAGGACCGCGCGTCGCTCGGCCATCGCCGCCAGGCCCACGCCGGGCGTGTTGCCCTGCACGGCCGCGACCCGCACGGGATCGCCCGGTCGGTCGGTCACCCCCGGGGCGCTCGGCAGCACCGCTCCGAGGAGCACGAGCGCCACCGACACCCCGAGAGCCGGCACGCCGACGGCGAGCCGCCGCGGCAGTGCACGGACCCCCCAGACGACCAGCGCGGCCGCGAGCGCGAGGACGAAGGTCGTACCGCCCACCCCGAGCCACGGCAGCAGACCGGCGGCCGGGGTGTCGACCGTGGCGAAGGCCAGGCGCCCCCACGGGAAGCCGCCGAGCGGCCACCCGCTGCGCAGCACCTCCACCGCGGTCCAGACAGCTGCGAAGGCCAGCGGCCACCAGGGACGTCCGAGGAAGGCCGCGACCCCCGGCCCGACCAGTCCGATGAGGAGCGCCTGCACGAGCGCGAGGACCGGCCAGGCGGGCGTCACGACGTGCAGCCACGGCAGGAGGGTCAGCATGAGCCCGAGCCCGTACGACGTCGCGACCGCGTAGGCCCAGCGCCCGCGGCGGCGGTCCGGCAGCGCCACGAGCAGGCCCGCGAGGACCAGGACGCCGAGCAGCAGGGCCGGCGTGAAGGTGAACGGCTCGAAGGCGACCGCCGTCACCCCACCCGCGACCAGCGCGACGAGCAGTCGGATCAGCACCGGGTCAACCTACCGAGCGGCCCCACCCCTCAGAGGCGGGGAGGCAGATGCGGGGAGGACAACGGAAAGGGTCCAGTCCCTTCGGACCGAGCGCGCCGCGGCTGGCTGCTGCGGACGCGCCCGTTGTCTACTGGGCGCCGGACCCGTTCCGTGTCCTCCCCCGCTGCGCCGGTGCCCACCAGGTCGGTCCGGGTCGTCCGCGGTCGTGGTACCCGACCCGGACTTCCCGGCACCGCACGCCGGTCCCGTGGCGCCGCGATCTGCTCGAGAGGAACGAGGAGAGATTCGTCACCCCGCGCCCTCCTGTCAACCGCCCGCTGACCTGCGAGAACGCTCGTTCCCGCAGGTCAGCGGGGGGTTCTCCGCCGATGATTGCCGTCGATTTCCTTACCTCGCATCGGCGTGTCGCTGCGCAACACGCCGGAGGCGGGGTTCACGGCGCCGCCGCCGGGGGTACGACGACCGTCCCCGTGGCGGTGGTCGCGAGCACCGGACGGGCGAGGTGGTCCGCGGCGCTGTCGCCTCGCTCCGGGGCACTCCGCGCCACCACGGAGAGCGTGAAGGACAGCGTGCGCGATCGGGTCCCGACCCGGACGATCTCCGCAGCGGCCTCGACGACGTCCCCGGCCCGCACGGGTGCGAGGAACTGGACGTCGGAGTAGGAGGCGAACAGCCCCTCGTCACCGTCGGTCAGGATGCACAGCTCCGTGGCGACGTCGCCGAACAGCGCGAGACCGAAGGCTCCGTCGACCAGGCCGCCGCCGTAGTGGGCGTGGCCGTGGTCGACGTAGCGGCGGTGGACGACCCGGGTGCCGATCTCGGCGTTGCTCATGCGAGGACCTCCTGGGTGGTGGTGGTGGCGGCGGCGGCGGGGACGCGGCCACGGCGCCGGACGACCTGGTCGACGAGGTAGCTCGCGACCTCGCCCGGGGTGGTGCCGCGGCTGAAGACCCGGTCGACGCCGAGCGCCTCTGCACCGGCCTCGTCGAAGCGCGGGCCACCCACCACGATCACGGGTCGTCGATCCGGAGGGAAGGCCTCGCGGAACGCCGCCGACATCTCCCGGGTGTTGTGCAGGTGGGCGTCGCGCTGGGTGACGACCTGCGAGACGAGGACCGCGTCGGCCTTCTCGACCCGTGCACGCTCCACGAGGTCGGGCACCGACACCTGCGCCCCGAGGTTGACCACCTTGATCTCGCGGTAGTACTCCAGGCCCTTCTCCCCCGCCCAGCCCTTGACGTTGAGGATCGCGTCGATGCCGACCGTGTGCGCATCGGTGCCGATGCAGCCGCCGACGACGACCATGCGCCGACGCAGCCCCTTGCGGAGCGCGAGGTTGGCCTCCTTCGGCGTCAGCAGCGGGTAGTCGCGCTCCACCACCTCGACGGCGCCGAGGTCGACGAGGTGGGACACGCGGCCGTAGACGACGAAGAACGTGAAGTCGGGCCCCATCGGCTTGCTGTGCACGACGAGGGCCGGGTCGAGCCCCATCTTCGCGGCGAGCTGGGCGGCGGCGCCCTCGGCGCGCTTGGAGTGCGGGACGGGGAGCGTGAAGGACAGCTGCACCATGCCGTCGCCGGTGGTGTCGCCGTACGGGCGGACGAGCGTGGTCATCGGGGCTCCTCGAGGAGGTCGAGCGCAGGGTTGGCGTAGTCCGGGGCACGGCGTGCGACACCGTCGAGGCCGCGGCCACCGTCGGCGGGGCGCTTCATCAGCCCGAAGGTGCCGTCGGCGATCGCGTCCAGGAGTCCGCCCGGGTGCTGCTCACGGTCGGTGATCCGGTCGAGCAGGTCGACGGCCTCCCCCAGCACCCGGTGCGCGCGCTGCGCGATGAAGCCGTCGGGAGCCGGTCGCAGGTCCTCGCCCAGGTTGCCGGCCGCGTCCAGGACGTAACGGACGTTCTGCAGGGCGAGGTCGCGGTCGGAGAGCCAGGGGGTCACGACGGCCTCCGTCATCATCCCGACCAGAAGGATGCCCTGCCCGGTCACGGCGCCGGCGAGGTTGAAGAAGGCGTCGAGGAGGTAGCCGCGGAAGATGTCGCCGCTCATGTGGCGGGTCGGGGGCATCCACTTCAGCGGCGCCTTCGGGAAGAGCTCGCGTGCGAGGAGCGCATGGGCGAGCTCGAGGCGGAAGGAGTCGGGCACCTCGGGGTCGATCTCGAAGGCGTGGCCGAGTCCGAGCTGCCAGTCCTCGAGGCCGGCCTCCTTGGCGAAGTACTCGTTGAGCAGCTGGCTGACGGTGACGGTATGCGCGGCGTCGACGGCATCGGCGGTGGTGAGGTAGTTGTCCTCGCCGGTGTTGATGATGATGCCGGCGCGGGCGTGGACCTGCCGGCTGAAGCGCTGGTCGACGAAGGTCCGGACCGGGTTGATGTCGCGGAAGAGGATGCCGTACATCGAGTCGTTGAGCATCATGTCGAGGCGCTCGAGACCGGCGAGGACCGCGATCTCGGGCATGCACAGCCCCGAGGCGTAGTTGGTCAGCCGGACGTAGCGGCCGAGCTCCTTGCTCGACTCGTCGAGCGCGGCGCGCATGAGGCGGAAGTTCTCGCGCGTGGCGTACGTCCCGGCGTACCCCTCGCGCGTCGCCCCCTCAGGCACGTAGTCGAGCAGCGACTGACCCGTGGAGCGGATCACCGCGATGACGTCAGCGCCCGCGCGGGCCGCGGCCTGGGCCTGCGGAATGTCCTCGTGGATGTCCCCGGTCGCGACGATGAGGTAGATCCACGGCGTCCGGGGGGCGTCGCCCCAGCGGCGGATCAGGCGCTCGCGCTCCGTACGGCGCCGGTCGACCTGGCGCAGCCCGGCGGTGACCTGGCGACGGGCGAGGGCAGCCGCACGGGTGCGGTCGCGACCCTCCGGCATGCGGAAGCGGACCGAGCCGACCGCGGCCTTCTGGGCCAGCTCGTCGAGGTCGGAGGCCTCGCCGCGCACGAGGGCGTCGTAGGCCGGGAGCGTCACCCCGTGCGCCAGGTCGACGTCCCCGCGGATGGCGTCGACCAGACGGTTGCTCCAGGGGATGCCGTCGACGTCCGCCCCGCCGAGACCGGCCAGCCGCAGGGTGGCGCGCTCCACCGAGACGGTCGTGTGCTCGCGCGCCATCCGCACGATCGGGGCGCCGGCCTTGCGGGCGAGGCGTCGCGCCGTCCGGACCGTGGCCGGGTCGAGAGGGACCCGCGGACGGGTCGAGGGACGGGTCGTGGTCATCGCAGGGCTCCGGGGTGCTCGTGGGCGATCCGCCCGTGGACCAGGGTCAGCAGGCAGGCGGGCAGAGGACTCCCCCACTCCAGGTCGGGCAGCGCGGTCACGTCCCACACCGCCAGGGAGCCCGGCTCCCCCGGTACGAGCCGGCCGCCCTGCCGCCCGGCGGCCCGCCAGCCGGCCGCGGTGTGGGCGGTGAAGGCGGCGGCGGCGGCGATCCGCTGCTCGGGGGTGTGGTGGTGGACGGCCGCGCGGACCGCGGCCCACGGGCCGAGATCGGTGACCGGCGCGTCCGAGCCGAAGGCCACGGTCACCCCGGCCCGGACCAGCGTCCCGATCGCGTTCATCGTGGCGGCCCGCTCGATCCCGACCCGCTGGGCGTACAACGACGACTCCCCGCCCCACAGCGCGTCGAAGACCGGCTGCATACTCGCCGCGACGCCCCACTCGGCCAGGCGCGGCGCCCACACGGGGTCGATCATCTCCACGTGCTCGAGCCGGTGGCCGGCCGCGCGGACCGCGGGGACGCCGAGGATCTCCACCGCGGCCGCGAACCCCTCGAGCACCGTGTCGGCCGCACGGTCGCCGATCATGTGGAACCCCGCCTGGACACCCGCGCGGGTGCAGGCCACGACGTGGTCTCGGACCTCGTCGGAGGAGAGGTAGAGCGCGCCCGTGGTCTCCGCGTCGGCGTACGGCTCGCGGAGCGCCGAGGTCCGCGACCCGAGCGCGCCGTCGGCGCAGAGGTCGCCGGCGAGGCCCGCGCAGCGGTGGGCGCGCGCCTCCGCCAGCGCGTCCGGGCCGTGCGCGCCCCAGTAGCGCACGACCTCCGGCAGCGCGCCGCCGTGCGCGACGTCGAGCGCGTCGAGCCGGACGAAGTCGTCGAGCGGCGAGAGGTGCGGAGCGCCCATCTCGTGCACCTGGGCGATGCCCTGCGCGGCGGCCGCACGCAGCGCCGCCAGCAGCGCGTCGGCCCGCATGGAGCCGGGCAGCACCTCGAAGAGGCGGCGCCGAGCGGTGTCGTGCGCGTCCTGCCGCAGCCATCCGGAAGCCGCGTACCCGGGACGACCGGTCAGGTCGCCGGCCAGGTCGAGGTAGGCCGAGGACACCACCGCCGAGTGCGCATCCACCCGGGCGAGGTAGGCGGGTCGGCCCCCGGTCGCCCGGTCGACCTCCTCGCGGGTGAACGGGCGCTGCTCGGGCCACAGGCTCTCGTCCCAGCCGTGGCCCAGCACGACGGCGTGGGTGTCGGTGCGCGCGTGGGCGGCGAGCGCGTCGAGCGCCGCCACGAGGGTCGGCGCCGCGAGGTCGGCGCTGACGTCGGCGAGCCCGGTCTGCGCGAGGTGGACGTGGCTGTCGACGAAGGCGGGCGTCACGAGCCGCCCCTCGAGCCGCCACACCGTCACCCCGGGGTCCGCCCACGCGTCCGCCTCGGCCTCGTCGCCGACGAAGGCGACCACGCCGTCGACCACCCCGACCGCCGTGGCGTCGGGTCGGTGCGGCGCCAGTACGCGTCCCCCGCGCAGCAGCAGGCGGGTCATGGCGCGACCGTCTCGAGTCGCTGCTCGCAGAGCGCCCGGACCGCGGGCGTGGTCCGCAGGAGGTCGAGGGCGAGCTCGGCGTGACCGGGGACGTAGCCGTTGCCGACGAGCATCGTCACGTCGGCGGCGAGACCCTCCGCGCCGAGCGCCGCGGCGCTGAAGGACGTGGCCATGGAGAAGAACACCACCGTGCCGCCGTCGGCGGTGGCGAGGATCGAGCCGCCCTCGCACCCGGCGACGTCGACGCAGACCACGGTGACGTCGGCCGGGCCACCGGCCGAGGCGACAGCGTCCCGCAGCGCCAGCGGGTCGCGGGCGTCGGCGATCACCACCGCGTCGGCGAGGCCGCTCTCGCGCAGGGTCGCCGCCTCGTCCTCGTGGGGCACGACGCCGATCGTGCGGCGGGCCCCGTGGGTGGCCGCCGCGGCCAGCGCCAGGGAGCCGGACTTCCCCGCTCCCCCGACGACCGCGACCACCGGCGCGTCGTAGGACCTGCAGACCCGCGCGACGAGTGCCGGCGCGCCGCAGACGTCCATGACGGCCAGCGCGAGCTCCTCGGGCAGGTCGTCGGGCAGCCGCGCGGCGATGGAGCGGCCGAAGAGGACGGCGAAGCCGTCGCAGGGCACCTGCTCGCTCTGGCCGTCCCACTCGCGCAGCCCGTCCTCGATCACCAGCGGGGTGAGCGTGAGCGAGACGAGGGTCGCCACACGGTCGCCCACGCGCAGGCCCAGCGGCGCCTCGGGCCCGACCTCCTCGACGGTGCCGATGAGCATCCCGCCCGACCCGGTGACCGGGTTCTGCATCTTGCCGCGCGCCGCGACGATGTCGAGCACCGCGGCGCGCACGGCGTC
>Ga0172372_10011298_pt1 | contig 11363 bp, 4 predicted proteins | sample LakKiv5m_2_FD_114544 | JGI IMG/M metagenome (GOLD analysis project Ga0172372, IMG submission 114544) | Freshwater microbial communities from Kabuno Bay, South-Kivu, Congo - kab_092012_9.5m | ecosystem: Environmental > Aquatic > Freshwater > Lake | place: Democratic Republic of the Congo... | reverse complement strand
CGTGGCACGGGTGGTTAACCCGGAGACCGGCGAGGTAGTCCGAAGCCTTCCTTCAGAGGAGACACTCAGAATTGCTCGCAGCATCGATCAGATGCGCGGCATGTTGGTTAGCCAGAGGGCGTGATCTAGGTGTCTTCTGTACTCGGATCTAATCTGACTGCATTATTTGCGCAGCGAGGGCTTGCGACTACGCAGTCAGCGCTCGCGAGTTCCGTTGAGCGTATGTCATCGGGGCTTCGGATTAACCGGGCAAAAGATGATGCCGCCGGGCTTGGTATATCGGAGGTGCTGCGTACCCAGGTGGCTTCGATTAATCAGGGCATTCGGAATGCCTCGGATGCGGTCTCGATGCTCCAGACCGCAGAGGGATCGTTAGCACAAGCGAGCAGTCTTTTGCAACGCATGAAGGAGCTCACGACACAGGCACGTGATCAGAGTCTATCAAAGACACAACGGAAATTTATATCCGATGAGCTCGGGCAGCTACGCAAAGAGATCACATCAATCGCGGAGCGCACCACCTTTAATGGGCTCTCGCTTCTGAAGAATTCCCTATCGATGCAGATCGACTCTCCAGCGAATACAAACGGAATCAGAAACGGTTCCGAACTTTTGCCCGGATTAAAAATTCAGGCGCTCAATGCAACCCAAGCTACTGAAGGCACCTACGAGATCGAGCTAGGGAAGCTTACCCAAGTTGAAAATCAACGGTCTCGCGCAACAACAAAGCTAGATGGTACGGCCGGACCTACTTTGAACCCACCGCCGCCACAGTTTATCAACAGCGACTTTGAAGATGCAACGATACTATCTTCGGTAGGCGCGGTCACGCAGATACCGGGTTGGGAGATACGTCGAGAGCGTGTCATATTGGGTTCAACATCGCTTGCTGGATTCCCCACGCCCTCAGACACAACAATCGCCCCGAGCTCTGGGGGCGATGGCGGGGCCCAACCATCGTTCACCACTTACACATCCTCCTTTGTTACCGGTGCAGGAAATCTCACTGCGAGCTCCGATCAGGCTGTCAATCTATCATCGACAGGTACATCACAAAGTGGTTTTGATGTTATTCATGGGCCGTCTCTGGTATCAACCTCATCGGTTGACCTGATTGCAGGGGATACTATCTCGTTTAAGTGGGCGGCCGCCGCTGGCGGCGATGCACCGGACATTTACGCCTATTTGCTAAATACCTCAACTGGTTCGACTGTGGAGTTACTCGACTATACGGGCAATGAAAATCAGTCAACTGCAGCAATCCAAACCCTTACGATCGGGTCCGGGTTGGACGGAAGTTATAAATTTGTTTTCGTCTCCGGCACATACGATGAAAGCGGTTTCAGGGGCCTCGGTGCGACACTTCAGATTGATGATGTTGATATAGCCTTTGTTACGCGCCCCGGCGTTACTTCGGTCTTGGCAAGTGGAAGTGGCACTGGCAGAATTATGACCCTGCAAAATAAGTTTGATGCGGGAGATCAGATTGCCTACGCAGTTGCCGATGCAGAGGGCACCGTCGCAGCACTTACCTACACTGTTACTGCTGAAAATCTTACTCGTGATAATGACGGTTTGAGCCCGGTGCTTGAACCAGGATCTACAGCGATCTTAAACAATATCGCTCGCGGCATCGCAGCACAGTACACGCTTGCCCGGGGCAATGCGCTTGATCCAGTTGCAACAGTTAACAATAACCAGGTGACTTTTTCGAAGGCGGCAGGTGGCGTAACGCTTACTGTCTCTCAAGAGAACCGTCCCGCTGGGCCTCGTACCCTCACAATTAACCAACAGGATGTTGCAGCGGGTAATGTCTTTACGTTAAATATTCGCGATCGCTCATACTCGGTGGTTGCGGGAACCGAGATGTCTGCTGGCGACCTGGCTTCGAAGTTTAAAGACTTGGCACTAGTTGACTTTCCTGCAACTGCTACTGTGTCCGCAAACGTATTGACCTTCACTAAAGATTCTGGGTTGACAGTCGCAGATATGGATATCCGTGTCACAAGTGCGGCGTCATACTCTTCGATTCAAAGTAGCGCCTCATTTGCATCAGCAAAGTCTTCCTCTTCCTCTAGCCAACGAACGATTACAATTAGTAACCACGATATTGTTGAGGGTAATAAGTTTACTGTTTCGGTCGGTAATCCAGAACAATCGAATCAGATATCAGTGATCGTGGGCAGCGGGGATACTGCGGCAACGATTGCTGAAAAATTAGAGTCTCGCCTGGATGATTTATATGGGGCAGCTGTGGGCGCAGGCGCTGGGGCTACCGTTTCGGGTGGTGTCATCACGCTTACTGCAGCAACAAATCTTGGAAGTGCCGAGATTAAGCTCGATGTCCTTGCGCCGACTTCATTCCAAGCCATTGATGCCTATTCGGCGGTCAACTCGAAAACGCGGGCGGAGTCGGCAAGGATAATTTCTATCGATCAATCAGACCTAGCACTTGGGAACATCGTTTCGGTCTCGATGCAGGGAAAGAGCTACTCTACTGAAGTGGTAAGTGGTGACGACGCAAATAGTGTAGCGTATCGACTCGCTGGATTGATGCAAAAAGACTATCCCAATACCAGCGCAGCTACCGCGACGAAAGAGTTTCCTGCAGCATCTCGAATCAGTGTAAGTCGCGGCGAGATCACGCTAAGTGCGGATGCAAAGCTTGGGCTTGAGGACATTGATGTTCGGGTAGAGCGGGTCTCGGACTCTGGGCTAATGACTTTAAGGGCCAAAAGTGCCTCAGGACTAGTATCTGAGCAGACAATTCGTCTAGATCCGATTTCTGCTGGGGGTCGACAGCATGTCCACTTTGACCGTCTCGGCGTGTCGTTTGATTTGGAAAACATCTCCACCCAAGAAATCAAGTTAAAGAACTACACAAGCCGCGCCTTGAACGCGCAATCCTTTACCGTCAGCAACGGGCTCGCTAACCCACGCTTTCAGATTGGGTCCGACGCTGACAAAGACGCAGTTTTAGCGGGATTTCTTGATCTGCGTTTAAACGGATCAAATCGCTCCGGCCAGGAACAGGGGATTCGGTTTGATCGGCTCGCAGCCTCAATCGATCTGATTCAGACGCGCTATGGTGAGTCAGACGCCTTTGAGATATTTGGTTCGCTCCATAATCAGATTGATGACACACTCACGGATGTGAGCGCGATCCGCAGCGGGCTTGGCACCCAACAGGTGGGTCTTGAGTTCGCGATTCGTGGCCTTCAGGGGCAAAGCACTAATTTACAAGCGACAAAATCGCGTATTTTGGATACAGACTTTGCATGGGAGACTGCGCGCTTAACGCGTCTACAAATCGGTCAGCAGGCCTCGACAGCGATGCTTGCGCAGGCGAATCAGCTTCCGAACGTGGTGTTAGCGCTGCTACAGTAAAGAGACTCTTATGCTTTCGATCAATACGAATCTCATTTCGCTCTTTACTCAAAGATCACAGTCTTCAAGCGCATCAGGTATGAGTCAGGCCGTAGAGCGGTTGAGTTCCGGGGTACGAATAAATCGCGCAAAAGATGACATAGCAGGTCTCGGTATATCAGAGGAGCTCAGACGGCAGATTGGCGCACTCAATATCGCACAGCGAAATGCTGCCGACGCAGTTTCCATGATGCAGACAGCCGAATCATCGTTATCTTCGGTTGCAGACTTATTAAAGAGAGTCAAAGAACTGTCTGTGCAGGGTGCAAATCAGAGTCTGAGCCGTGAGCAGAGGCAGTATGTTGCAAGCGAGATAGCTCAACTGAGAGATGAAATCAACTCGATCACATCTCGCACAAAATTCAATGGCGTTAGCCTGCTGACGGGCGACTTTCGGGAGGCGCAAAAGGGTAATTTTAATATTGATACAGCTTTGAACTCGGCCGTGAAAGCAAGTCTCGAGCCTTCAACTATTGAGGAGGGAGACAGTTCTGCGACCGTCGCAGGAAAATCAGTTGTGAAGTTTGGTTCTGTAAAAGTGGATTCGGCGGATGACGGCACCTATGAGCTGACGAATAACGGTGCAGTACTGACGCTTACAAAGACAAGTAGTGCCGGAGTCATCACTCGACAGTCTTTAACATTGACGACTGACACTGCTACGTCGCGAGCACAGGTGCAGCTTTCCGGTGCAACTGGCGGCGTGACGACTTTGAATTTTAATCAGATGGGTGTCGAGCTTGCGGTGGTGAACACCTTTGTGGGTTCCGATCACACGGCAGCTGAGATCGCAACGAAAATCGTAAGCATTGGCACCGTCGAGAATTCTGCGATAAAAAATGCGGGCTGGTCTGCCGTATCGGGGGCTGATTGGGCGGCAGGCTCGGGAACTTTGAAGGCGGTTATTTCCTCTTCGGGGGGTCAGATCAAAACAACATCAACAACGAACCTCACGGCCGTTGCGGGGTACGCGGCTTTAGGCGCATCGTCGTTGAGTAGCTCATCCGGGCGCTATGAGATGGCGTTTACAGGTACGGCAGCCAATCTGAATGCCGCGTTAGCGGCTCTTCAGGTGAACAACACGACAGGCCTCGGAGATATTGTTGTAGAAATTGTGCCCAGCGATATCTCGGTATTTACGAATCCGAGTACAGGTATTACGTCCTACTATTATGTCGAGACGGTAAATGCTACGTGGAGCGCTGCCCGGACGGCGGCGCTTGCGATGGTAAAGGCAGATCTCGGGCTGCCTGCGGACTATGACAATGGCTATCTTGCGAATGTTACAAGCGCTGCTGAAAATGCGTTTTTAACTGAAAAACTAAATGCCGATTCGTGGATGGGTGCCAGTGATGAGCGGACTTTGATTACGAATGCGATTACTGCGAGAAATGCAGATATTTCAGCAGGTACGATTACTGGCGAGGTTGTCAATACAACGACATACGCCAACCAAGCGGCTGTAGAGGGGTTTTGGTATTGGATTGATGGCCCGGAGCGTGGGCTGATGTTCTTTAACGGCCGAACTGGCTTAGATGTCTCCGGAGCTACAGGGCAGGTCACCGCAGCAAACGCTTGGTCGAATTGGGCGGGGGGAGAGCCGAATGATAGCGGCGCGACTGAACACTACGCACAGTTTTACTCAAGTAATAAAGATGTAGGCCCTCCCCCGCAGTCGAACTGGAATGATCTGCCAAACGGCAGTAGCCTTGACTACATCGTAGAATTTGGCGGTTACAAAGGTGTTTTTGGCTCCACATCAAAGACCATTTTGCTTGGGAAAGCGGGAACAATTTCGGTTGGCGATGCTCTGCAGATGACCTCTGTTGCAACCTCGACCGCTGACATCGGGATTTACAGGCTTTCAGTCAGCGAAACCGCAAGGACAGTCACGCTTAAGCGATTTGATGTTGATGGCGAAACGCTACTTCAGTCGGAGACGATTGATGTGAGTGCCCAGCCCACATTAGGCGTAGGTCAATCAAAGACATTTCAATTTTCTTCCCTCGGTGTTGGCGTTACTGTAAAGAACAATGCCGATTATCGTGTTACGGTCGGCTCAACGGTCAGTGGGCTAGATAGGGAATACACAATTGCTAGCAGTCAAATGGCATCTTTAATTGGTGCTGGTGGCCCGGTGTTTCAACTCGGAGAGGCGTCAAGAAATGAGATATCGGTAGATATATTTCGCGATCTCCGATTGGGCAAAAACACTGATAGGGTAAGTGCTCCTCTTTTTAACGAAGTTGACAGCCTTATTACCTCGATCGCATCTGTCAATGATCCGTTGTTTCATCAGTTTCAGACCTTAGAAAATCGGATTGAACAGGTGATTGATGATGTTGCATCCAGGCGGTCTTCTTTTGGGGCCCTGCAGAATCGAATTCAAAATGCGATTAGCAATCTTGGTGAGCAGTACATAAATCTAAGCGCTGCGCAGAGTCAGATTTTGGATACCGACTTTGCATGGGAGACCGCCCGCTTAACGCGTCTACAAATCGGTCAGCAGGCCTCGACAGCGATGCTTGCGCAGGCGAATCAGCTTCCGAACGTTATTTTGGCGCTGCTGCAGTAGCCCCGGTTACTCGAAATAGCCCGTTTTTTGGTTTGTTGATCTTAGATCGCTTCTGAATTAACCTAGGCAGCGAAAGCGAGGGAAGCCATGACCCCCATCACCGCCTATTCGTCGAACCTAATTGAAACCGCTGGCGTTGTACCCCTGGTGCCCCCGCGCATGCCCACCGACGCTGTTTCAGAGGTTGCCCAGGCGGTGGACCCGGCCGTGGTCTCGCGGGCAGCTGAGGCTGCCGCCGCGACAAAACCGGACGTGCGACTCGAAGAGTTCGCCCAGCCCACCCGTGAGGTGATCCAGCGCGCCGCAGATCAGATCCGGGGCTACCTGACCGATTCCGGGCGGGACTTGAACGTATTTGTGGATGAGTCCGCCGGTTACTACGTGACCACCGTGGTGAACCCGAACAATGGGGAGGTTGTCCGCCAGATCCCTGCCGACGAGACGCTTCGCATTGCCCGTAACGTGCAGGAAATGCCCGGTCTGCAAGGCCTGTTCGTGGACCGACGCGCTTAGTAACCCATTGATTTTTAAGTAGTTTTTGAATCGGGCCCACGGGCCCGATTTGTTTTGATGCGCCTGCGCCACAGATTTTTAAAAATTTACTCAAATTGGCCTAAATGCCGTAGCCGATTCTTCCGTATACCCAGATGTGGGGGCATTTGCCCTGCGTTTCGGTATTCCGAAGGAGTCGGAGATGGCGTTTTCTCTTAATCATGTTCAGGCAGCGATCAACGCCAAGCGCGAGCTTGCGCTTGGCCAGTCTGCAATGACCAATGCGGTGGAGCGGCTGGCATCAGGCCTGAGAATCAATAAGGCTTCTGACGACGCCGCAGCGGTTGGAATTTCTGAGCAGATTCGCTCCCAGGTGAGCGGTCTGGGCCAGAGCGTGCGAAACGCCGACCAGGTGATTTCCATGGTTCAGGCCACCGACGGGTCGCTCACCCAGATCACCGACATGCTACGCCGTATGAAAGAGCTGGCCAGCCAGGCGCGCAACGGCTCCTTATCGTTTGATCAGAAGCGCGCGATTTCAGATGAAATTTCTACCCTTCGTACTGGCATTAACGCGATGGCAGAGAAGGCCACATACAACAGCAATGCGCTTTTAAAGAATTCTTTGGGTTCGGCAGTTGCCGCCACTTTTTTTGATCGAACTCAGCTCGCAGAGGGCGCTTCTGTCCTAAATGGATTGACGGTCGAAAACCTGGATGTGTTTAATGCCAATGCCGGCGATTATTTCGTTTCATTCAGTACGCCCACAGCGATTGCCAATCAGAAATCCCGCGCCACGACCAAGCTTGATGGTACGGAAGGGGTAGACAATTCTCAGGCGGCCACCGTGCCTGGATCTGGCACAGGCGAGGCCGTGATCACGCTTTCAGGTATCTACGAGGCTGGTGATCAGATTCGTTTCACGGTAAAGGGCGATAACCCCGACCGTACCTTGGTCCAGACCTATACGGTCACCGCAGAGAACTTGACAGCAAATAACGATGGGCTGAGTTCGGTGGTAGCCGGCAACAGTGTGTTGGCTTACACCAATATCGCAGCCGGCATGGCCGCACAGTACAACGCAGCGAACGCGGTTGGTTTAGCCGCAGATGTGGATAGCGATGGGTCGGGCGGCAAGGACGGAAAATTCTCAAAACCTGATGCAGTAGCCACAGCAGGCACCGTTCGATTTTTTGGAAACAACGTAAATGGGTCGCCGCTCACCGCCGTGTCGGTGGGCGCGCAGACATTTAATCGGCAAGATTTCGCCCGAACAATCATTCCCACTACGCAGGATCTGGGTGAGGGCAATCGCATCACCCTTGCCGTGAACGGTAAGGCTTACACCTATGTGGTGGCAAGCGACTCCACAACCGAGACTGTGGCTGAGGGCCTGCGTCGTCAGCTGGAGGCAGACTACCCTGTGAATGCGGTACGGGCAGGGTCTATTGTGACCCTGGAGAGTGACTCCGGGCGGACCATTGCTGATCTCAGTTATCAGGTCCATCGACCGTTGGAATCCGATGTGGTTTCCAATGTTGCATCTACTGTCTCACCCGTGGCATTCACATCCAATGCAAGCCGTTTTGTCACCATTAACGACTTTGATGTGATTGCCGGCCGACGATTTACTGTCGATGTCGGCAATCCCGAAAACTACACCAAGTTTTCATTAATTGCGGGTACGGATGACACCCGCGTGACTATTGCATCCAAGCTAGCGACCGAAATTGGACAGCATTTTGGCAGTGGCGCCTCTGCAGTTTTGGCCTCAAACGGCGCGATTCAATTTAACTCTGCGCTTAGTATGGGCATGAGCAACATTCAGCTCACGGTGAATGAGACAGTGGCCGGTACCGAGAATCCGATTGTCAGGCCTGCCCGCGGCATTACCAGTGCGGTGTGGGGCGTTGGGGGGCGGCTTGATGATGGTCAATATGAACTGTTCTATCGCGATAATGGCACCTGGCAGGTGTTACGGGATCCGGTAGCAAATTTTGTAAGCACTTTTAATGGCAGTGTGCTCACCACTAGCCCGGGCAATCGGGTCAATGTCGTGCTCACCGGAACGCCCAAACCGGGCGATCGCTTTTTCTTTGATATTGCAAATGGCGATCCCGAGCAGAACGTTGATCTGGATGTCGATGCAGGAATCGATGGCGCAACCGACATTTCAGGCATTTGGAACGACACAAAAGTCAAGATCACGACAACGGGCGACACACTCGCTGCGGGTAATTACCGGATGGTGTACGATGGGTCGTCGTGGAGCGTTACGGGTCCGGTCAATAGCTCATATAACGGCTTGACCCTCACGAACGATCCATACCTAGCATTTAACAGAGCTTTACTTAGCAACTATGTTTACTCGGATGATACGCTTTCGGTTAATTTCACGTCCGGAACATCTGGAACAGCGAGTATCGGGCGCACTGCAGGGTTCACCACAGCCTCGCAAACTTATCTCGCAAATAATGGTTCCTCTACATCGACGTCCACTATTTTGCGTTACAACGGTGCCAATTGGACTAAAGAAAGTGGCGATGGATCGATTATTTCGGAAACGAATTCAGATCGGACCATTGAGTTATCGGTGCCGTTTAATACGATCGAAGTCACGACAAATGGGACTCCCAAAGAGGGGGATCGGCTCTCGATGGTGTATTCGGCGGCTACTTATTTCGGAATGACAAGACTCACCAATGGATTCGTCACTGGAACACTGCTATCGAATGACGTTAATGGAGACTCGACCCCGGTGTCGACGGCGCCTACAACAGAAGTCTTCGATTCTGGCGTGACGTACGTTTTCACTAATACGGGAAGTGCGAGCTCTTGGAGTTCAAACACGGCGAACGCGACCTATGATGGTTCTTTTGTGCGCTATTACGGCAAAGAGGCCTTGGGGGTGCAGCCGGCCCAGGGTGATTTAAGTCTTCCTCCAGACGATGGCGAATGGGCTACTGGTACGCGTGCTGCCATCGCTGGGGATGCGATCACGTTGACAGTAAGCGGTGGCGCCGTGACCGCTAAGAATTACGAGCGTACGGGAGTTCAGGAAATCCGCTTTGCGGTGGCGGGCAATCTCGACAGTGGTGACTACATTCTGGAATATAACGGCTCTACCACAGCCAGCAACTACACGATAAAGAACCGTTTTGGTGATTCCGTAGCATCGGCTACTTATTCCTCTGGCTGGTTAACACTCGACAGTGGCGACCGGGTGGAGCTGGCACTCACCGGAACCCCCCAGGTGGGCGACAAGGTGTATTTCACGCTAACGCCGGGCAACGTTATTACCGACCGCTTGGTAGAGGGTTCAAACATTGGCGGTCTGGAGACTTCGGTCTCTTCGCAGAATCGCGATCGTTCTGATCGTGTGATCACGATTCAGCAGGCCGATTTGGCAGCGGGCCGATCGGTAGAGGTCGCGTTTGGCGGCCGTGAATACGCGGTGCGGGTGGAATCGACCGACGATGCGGCAAGCGTAGCTTATCGTTTAGCTGGGCTGATTGCCGAGGACTATCCCAATAACACCAGTGCGAACGACAGCCCCGAATTTCCTGCGGCTACCCGGGTTACGGTGTCGGGGAATCAAATCACGCTGCAGGAACCCGCGAAGGTAGGTATTGATGACATTGCGGTTAATATTCGTGAGATTGCCAATCCAGGCGTGATTACCGTGACAGCCATGGCCAATACCGGAATTGCCGGTCGCTCTCAGAGCCTTGCGGTGGGCGAGATTGCTCCGGGCGCATCAAAAACCTTCCGCTTTGATGACTTTGGTTTTTCGTTTGCGTTGAAAAATAGTCGCGTGACCACCGTGAGCGATGATTCGTTTTCTGCTTACGCGTCTCCGGTCACTACGCTGGCGGTGGGCAGCCTTCGACAGGCGGCAACGGTTCAGTTGGGGGCCAGCTCTGGTGCGGGGGAGCAGGCGCTGATTGGGGGTTTTAAAGATATTCGGATTACTGGTACCAACCAGAATGTTGGCAGCGATAAGGTTGCTTTCGACAATCTCTCGAACCTGCTCGATGTGATCGATGACAATACAGAGTCCTCCTTGAGCGATTCCAATTTCTCGCAGCTAGAAAACTTTGTGGAGTCGGTGATTGATCGAGTCAGCAGCTACCGCACGGGCCTGGGGGCGCAGCAAAAGCGTCTGGAGTACGCTATCAATGGCATGGAGAACGTGTCGGAGAACCTGCTGGATATGAATTCACGCCTGCGGGATGTGGACTACGCCAGTGAAATGGCACGGCTTGTGCGTATGCAGATTGGCCAGCAGGCCGCTAGCGCCATGCTGGCCCAGGGCAATATGCTGCCCGAGGTGATTCTGTCGATGTTGCAGGTGGAGAAGGTCTGATTCTCCGTCGGTCGACTTAGACCGCAACGTCGACTCTCTTTGGGCTGGATTGAGGATCGCGTCAGTACGCCCCAAGCCGCCGCGGTATTGATGTGTGCGATAGGCTTTGCTACCCTTGGGGTGTACTTCAGAAAGGGGATCGACGATGGGGAATGAGGGACTAATTGTCGCTGCACTTTTTCTACTTTTCATGGCCTGCTTGGCATACTTCGGCACCCGAGACGATAAAAAAGATAAAAAGTAGGTTTCCAGCCCTCCAGGCTTTATCGCCGGTTTCACCCGGCACGCCTTTTGCTTAATTCCTATTAAACCAAGCCCGGAATCGGGCCGTTATTGCATTTAGCGGGAGTCCGCAGGGCTGCGGTCGCCCATCGGTTTAATGAGGAAAAGGGCGGTAAATGGCTGTCACAAGTGCCACCAGCACGGGCATCAATGTTCCAGAGATCGTGACGGGTCTGATGGAGGTTGAGCGTCGGCCGATCAAAAAGCTCGAGACCCAGATTG
>Ga0172372_10011297_pt1 | contig 11364 bp, 10 predicted proteins | sample LakKiv5m_2_FD_114544 | JGI IMG/M metagenome (GOLD analysis project Ga0172372, IMG submission 114544) | Freshwater microbial communities from Kabuno Bay, South-Kivu, Congo - kab_092012_9.5m | ecosystem: Environmental > Aquatic > Freshwater > Lake | place: Democratic Republic of the Congo... | reverse complement strand
GATGTGGTTTGGTTTGGCGAAAATCTTCCGACTGAAATTTTTGCTGAGTCAGAAAACAAGGCAAAGTTTTGCGATATTTGTTTTGTGATTGGAACAAGTGCCGTTGTATTTCCTGCGGCAAATATTCCGTTATTAGCAAAGAACAATGGGGCTTTTACAGTTGAAATTAATATTGAGAAAACAGAATTTTCGTCTTATGCTGATTTAACAATTTTGGGGAAAACAGGTGAAATACTTCCTAATATTTTATCGAAAGTAAAGCAACTACGAAAAACTTTATAAATTTATTTCAATATATTTTTTCACATCAAATTTTTTTGCGCATCCATTGAAATTCATGTAACGGATTTTGCCGTAAACTTTTCTTTCAAACCACGGACGGTCATGAACACCACCAATAGACCAAGCTATTCCGGCATAACCATTTGGGTCTCGTCCATCAAGTTCATATTTATCATTGAGATAAATAGCAATATTCATTGCTTCCTCCGGCGATTGTGACCATTCCAGAATTTTTTTTGCCCAATACATTCGCATATATCCGTGCATTTTACCTTTGTTTACCATTTCCTTCTGAGCTGCATTCCATAAATCATCATGTGTTTTTGCATTCTCAAAGATTTCAAGCGAATAAATGTAATCTCGTTTATCACTGCGATGTTTTTCCAAAGAATCCATTGCCCAAGAATGAAATCCCTCGAATGAATCATAATTTGTATTGTAATAACAAAAATTATCTGCCAACTCTCTTCGTATTATCATTTCATCAAGAAAAGCTTTTTGAGATTCAGGAAATTCTGTTAATGGCAATACTGCAAGCGCGGCTCGTTGTGGTGCAATTTGTCCAAAATGAAAATAAGGAGATAAATCTGATTGAGCATTAAGAGTCGGATTGTTTCTATCATTTGAATATTTATCAAATTTATTTTTAATAAAATTAGCCAAAACATTTATCGCTTGATTTTCCCCCGGCTGAATTTCTTCAACAGGTTTTATGTTCTGATTAATCTTTAAAGATTTATAAACTTTTCCCCAATTGATATTTTCTGAAATCAAATCTGATTTCATTTTCTTTAAAGTTGGGAATTCAACAAGATATTCATTTAGCAATTTCTGAATTTTTGGTCTTATCGTATATGCAGCGAATTCCTGTCTATTGCTAACCTGATGAAAAGGAACAATATTATGAGCATCAATTTCATGAAAAGGAATTTTGATTTTTTCAGCCACAAATTTTTTCCAATAACGCACAATTTTCAAGGGATTAAAATCTGAAACAAGAAGAGAAGCATTTATAGAATTTAAGTATTTCGGAATTTCATTCTGCGGATCGCCTAAAGTTAAAATAAAATTAATGTTATGTCTTTTCAGTTCATGATCAACCTCGCTCAAACCTTGAATCATAAAATCATATTGCCTTAATGTTGCATCAAGAAAAGTGGGAACAATATTGAAAATCACATACAAACTCGAATTCATTTCAATTGCTTTTTCCTGCGCATAAATTAGAGCCCAATTATCGTGAACACGCTGCTCCCTCTGCATCCAATAAATCACAGTACCATTTTTTATTTTGCCATCTTTTAAGATTCTTCTTCTCTTTGAAATCATTTTCCCATCTTGATAATTTCATCAAACTCAACTTTTGTAATCGGCATAACCGAAAGCCTGTTACCTCTTTGAAGCAATTTTATATTTTTTAATTTGGAGTTTTTTCTCATCGACTCAATTGAAACAGAATTTGAAAACTTAGAAACAAATTTTACATCAACCATAAACCATGTTGGTAAATCACTTTTGCTTTTAGGATCATAGTGCTTATTCTCAGGATCAAACGCCGTGAAATCAGGATAACCTTCTTTTACAACCTCACAAATTCCCACAGCTGCAGGCGGTTCAGTATTACTGTGATAAAAAATAATTTTATCATTAAGTTTCATTTTATCTCGAAGAAAATTCCTCGCTTGATAATTCCGAACACCCTCCCAAAACGTTGTTTGATTTTTTGATTTTATCAAATCATCAATTGAAAAAACATTTGGTTCACTTTTTATCAACCAATAATTCATACTTACCTCTATTTTAAGAATTTGTCAAACCATTCTCTTCGCAAACCATTAACTTCATTTCTATGATTTTTAAGAAAATGATCACCTTTATCGAAAAGAACAAGTTTTAAATTGATTTTGTTCTCAATTATTTTTTTTGATATTTCTATTGCTTGATTTACGTTAACGCGTTCGTCATTGATACCGTGGAGTATTAAAAAATTTGTGGTTTTTGATATTTTTTCAGGAAAGCAAATTACTGATCTTGACTTTAATTCATCATCATAATTTTCAATAGGATTTTCTCTTTGAGTAAGCTTAAATAATTTTTGAATAAATCTATTCTGAGAAAATTCACTATCGACATTTGAAATTCCTCCGGAAATAACTGCAGCTTTGAACAAATTTGTTTTTGTTGTTGCTAAGTAAGCCATCATTCCACCGCGGCTCCAACCCTCTATTCCCCAAAGATTCTTATCAGCAAAAGCAAGCTCTTCAGCTAATGGAATTAGATTCAAAACATCATTCAAATCATTTCCACCGAATTGATCTTCGCCTTCGCTATTTGAATTTCCACGATATTGAGAAGCAAAGACCACGTTACCCCAACTCGCCAATTGTCCTAAAATACCTTTTGCATTAAACTCATCAATAGCACCCGCATTTCCAAAACCTCCGCGACACCAAATGATACAAGGATATTTTCTATTTATATCGGAAGGATAAGCCAAATATCCACCTACTTTTAATTCATCTGATTGATAAATTATTTTTTCGACAACTGTTCCATCAATAACGTTTTGTCCCCATCCAGAACTTAGCATTTTATTCTGAATTAAATTTAGTTCAATTATTTTTCTATCAAGAAACAAATGTTTGAACCTTTTTGATAAATTAAAAGAAATTATAATTTACAATTAAAAATAACGTTTTATTATTACAATTGGATTCATATGCCATTAAAATCAAAACCAAACTCAAAAAAATATTTTTCCATAGTTTTAATTCTTATAATACTTGTTTCTATTTATTTCATTTTCTTTGACAAATCCACCAAACCTAATGAGGAACAAACAATGAAAGCATTTGACTCGTTTGAATTCAGACTCGAGGGACAGTTGTCTTTTCTCAAAAAAAACAATCAATTCATATCTCAGATTGATATTGAAATAGCAGATGACGACGAATCAAGAGCTACTGGATTGATGTACAGAAACAAACTTGCTGAAAATCAAGGAATGCTTTTTACCTTTGATTCAGAAAATATTCAATCATTTTGGATGAAAAATACTGTTCTTTCACTCGATATGATTTTTGTTAACAAAGAAAATGAAATTGTGAAAATCCACAAAAACACAATTCCCTTTTCTGAACAAAGTTATTCATCCATGAAGCCCGCAACTTATGTTGTTGAAGTTAATGCGGGATATACCGACAAATATTTAATAGCCGAAGGTGATAAAATTAGCTGGAGAAAACTATAATTTCCCGATGGAAATTTTTACCTTCTAATTTGAATGTCGGTAATATTTACCTGTAAAATTGTTAGGAAAACCTCTTGCGTTTAAATTTTTGTTGATTATATTTGGAATGCAATACTTTTTCTTGGTCTAATAATTGAAAAATTGGATAAAATTAAGAAAATAAAATATGGGTCAACAGCAGCTTTGGTATATTTTGTTAAGTTTAATTGTGGTTGCCGTTGCAATGGCAATAGGAATAAACCTTTACCGCGAACATGCGGTTGACCAGAAAAGGAACAATGTGATTAATGACTGCATTCATCTTGCTGCGATAGCCCAGCAATATTATCTGAAGCCGCGCGAATATGGCGGTGGCGGAAAATCATTCACGAATTGGGCAATTCCGGATGAATTAGTTGCAAATGCCAATGGACATTATGAAATCACATCTATTTCTTCTCAGGAATTAATAATATTAGGAACTGGAAACGAGGTAGTTACTGGGGATGATTCACTTAAAGTTGAAGTGACCATTCCTGCACCACCTCGAAATTATCAAGTTACACCGTATAATTAATGCTATAAACAACTAACAACATCAACAACAAACAAAAGGAGTTAAATTATGGGTCAACAACAATTATTACTCATCGTTCTTGGCGTTATCATCGTCGGTATAGCTGTAGTAGTAGGTATTAATGTTTTTACAGCACAATCGGAAGAATCAACAAAAGATGCTATAATTTCTGACTGTACAACACTTGGTGCTATGGCTCAGCAATATTTCAGAAAACCAACTGCAATGGGTGGTGGCGGAAATTCGTTTACAGGTTGGACAATTCCAGCAAGTCTTGATACAACAGCAAACGGTACTTATGGCGTTAATGTTGATAATGCATCACAAGTTACAATTACAGGTACACCATTGACAGCTACCGGATATTCTTGGACAATTACAACTGTCGTAACACCGACAAATGTAACTTCTTCAGAAAGCTAACAGAAAAGAGGTTAAACCTCTTTATCTTTAGTTTATTATTAACTATCTTTTGGCTGATAAAGAGCAATCTTTATCAGCTTTTTTTATTTTTAAAGAGGATAAAATGATAGAACTTCGTTTTAATGCTATTAAGCCCAATGGACAAATTTTAACCGGCACACTTAGCGCTGAAAACTATGCCGATGGAAAGAAAAAAATTCAATTGCTTCTTGCAAAAGAAAAATTAAAATTGAAGTCTATTGATAAAAAATCGACTTATGTTTACAAAATCAAAAAAGGAAATGAGCCCGCAATTAAAGGCGAACAACGGGCATTCTCAAAAGACGAAGTTGAAAAAGCTTTATCCAAACTTGGTTATCAGGTTTTATCAGTTAACAAATACCTATTCGAGTGGAATCCAAAACCACCACAACAGGAAATTCTTTCATTCGTAAAAATTAGTGCGGAATTGCTTGAACAAAAACTATCCTACAGCGAAATTATGACATTGCTAATTAATGATATTGAAAATAAAACTCTGCGCGAAACTTTGAAACAAATCAATAATGATTTAAAAAAAGGCGCTGATAGTCAGCAGGTTTTTCTTCGTTACCAATCTGTGTTTGGTAAATTCACTTCGTACATGCTCGGGTTGGCTGCCAAGAGCGGTAACATGACAGAAATTTATCGTGCAACCGCCAAGTTTTTGGAAAGAAGGATGCAATTTAGAAAAGATTTGCGAAGCGCTTTGTTAACTCCGATTATTACTTTGTTTGTTCTTTTTTTAGCGATACTTTTTTATATTGGATACATCTTTCCCGAAACAGCAAAATTGTTTATTAGATTTAAAATTGAATTGCCTCCAATGACAGCTTTTACAATGCAAATCAGCGATTTCTTGCTTGGCAATATTTGGTTTGTTCTTTTAGTTGTAATGATTCCGCCGATAGTTTTTTGGCGATTTATCAGCACTAAAAAAGGCAAATTGTTTTTTGATAAATGGATGTTGAAAATTCCCGTTGTTGGCTCATTGATTCATAAAACACTGATTGAAGTATTCTGTCGTGTCTTTTATACCTTGTACAGCGGATCTGCAGAAAGCATTGAACCAATTCGAATCGCAGCGGAAGCAAGCGATAATGCTTACTTTGAACAACAAATTAAACAAATTGCAATTCCTATGATGATCAAAAGAGGAGCTGGAATTACCGAAGCATTTCAGGCGAGTGGTGTTTTGACTGAAACTGCAATATCAAGATTCCACAGTGGCGAAGAAACTGGAACAATTAAAAATACCGCCCTGCAGCTTGCAAATTATTATGAGAGTGAAACAGTCTTTAGATTAAAAAATATTATTGAATTAATTCAGGTTTCTGTTGCAATGATTATCATGATTATCATGATAGCATTAACATTGGTTTCTGCCGAAACGGCAACAATAAGTCCAAAATCACCATTTACTAAATAAGGTTGTTATATGCTTGATTCACAATTAGAAATGATTGATAAAATTGGTTATCTTCTTCTGAAAAAAGGAATTATCGACGAAAAAATTCTTGCTGAAGCTTTGAAAGTTAAGAATGATGACTCGACAAAACAAAAGCGTAACCTTGCACAGATATTAGTGCAAGAATTTAATTTTGATCATGACACAATTTTCAGAGAAGTTGCTGTACTATATGCATTTAAAGAATTAAATATTAAAGCTGAAGATCTTCCGGAAGAAAGAATTAATGAAATTCGAAGGATAATGTCATCGCGTGGAGATGAGATCAAGGCTGCCATGCTTGAGCACCACGTAATTCCGTATGCATTCGACAGAATGAGGGAAAAACTTGTTCTAGCTGCAGTAGATCCAACTGACAGATTTTTGACTAAAATCGCTTACGACTTGAATGCAAAAAAATATGAAATCAATTATCTGCGTAAGCGTGATTACGAAAGAATTATAAATATTATTTCACCGCCAGAAAATGAATTCCTTAAAAGCCTCGAAGAATCTCACGAGGAAATGCAGATTGAAAGAGAAGAATCGGTTAATGAAGAAGAACTTGATGCCGAAATAAATAAAAGCGCATTGGTTAATCTCGTTGAAGCCGCGTTGGTTGAAGGAGTACGAAAAGGCGCAAGCGATATTCACTTCGTTCCTAAATCAGCAACAAGAACAGAAATTCTTTTCAGGGTTGATGGTAATCTTCAAATCTGGCATGTGCAGGAAGGCACATTACCGGAAGCAGTAATTTCAGTGGTAAAAGATAGATCGAAAGGCTTGGACAGATTCGAACGAGAGAAAGCTCAGGATGGATTTATTCAACGTGAAATAGATAAGCATTTGATAAGGTTTCGTGTTTCTGTTTTACCAATGGTTGGAACAGAATTAAAAAACAAATTCGAATCAATTGTAATAAGAATTCTTGATGACAGAAAAGTAATAAAAGATTTGAGCAAACTTGGGCTTGTTGGATATGCAAAAGATGCATTCGAGAAAGCAATTAACCAGCCGCAGGGAATGGTTATCTTAACAGGCCCTACAGGAAGTGGTAAGAGTACAACTTTGATTGCTGCATTATATCAAGTAATAGATCCGACTGTAAATGTCTTGACTGTTGAAGATCCTGTTGAATATGTAATTGAGGGTGCGCGACAATTGAAAATTGGTTACAGAATGAATTTCGAACAAGCAATTAGAGCCATTCTGCGACATGATCCCGACATTGTTCTTGTTGGTGAGATGAGAGATAAAGAAACCGCAGAAACTGCAATTAAAATGGCAAATACTGGCCACTTAACTTTCTCGACTTTACACACAAATGACGCGTCAAGCGCTGTATCACGTTTATATAAAATGGGCATCGAGCCATTTTTGATTGCTTATGCTATAAATATTATTGTTGCACAAAGATTAATTAGAAAACTTTGTGATAAATGTAAGCGAAAGGTTACAAATCTTGATCCTGAAGTTTTCAAAAAAGCCGGGTTGAATATTGACGATTGGAGAAACTACGAAATTTATGAGGCGGTTGGATGCGACGCTTGCAACCATTCGGGTTACAAAGGAAGAATGGCTATACATGAGTCTTTATATTTTACTCCGCAGATTCGACAATTAATTGTAAAATCTGGAGATGAAGTAAATGAAGAGTTAATCAGACAGCAAGCAAAAATTGATGGAACGTTATCTCTGCGAGAATCAGGTTTTGAAAAAGTAAAGATTGGTTTGACTTCACTTCAAGAAGTAATTTCTTCGACGTCAGAAGATTAGTTGTTTAATTAAAAATTTTTTATGAATTTCACATGGGAAAAAATATTTCATAATTCTGGTATTTAATGATAGAAAAAGCAAAACAAATTTTGCTACGTTATAGCAATTTAATCCCCCCAACTATTTTGGGGCCTGAAAAAGTTGCCTTCCTCGCTGATAAAATGAGAGAGATGCCCGCCGAAGAAAAAATTGTTCTTCACGGCTTCATGAATTACATTCTATCTGTAATGGTAGAGAAAGACGCTTCAGATGTTGAGATTGGTGGATTTGGAACTGCGGGCAGTGTTTGGCTTCGTATTCATGGAACTAAGGAAAGGATTGCTGACTTACCAATTTTAAATACTGAGGAAGCCTCAACATTAATTTTATCCCTGCTTACTTTAAACCAGATCAAGCATTTACTCGTCAGTAGAAATCTTGATTTTAGTTATACATTCCGATACGATAAGTTGAATAAATATTTGCGCTTCAGAGCAGACACATATTTTGATCTCGATTCGCTTGCGTTAAACATGCGCGCTATTTCGTCCGTTATTCGCTCAATAGAATCCCTTGATTTTCATCCAAATGCTGTAAGAAGCATGAGCCATAACTATATTAAATTCGGTTTATCTCTTGTTACAGGAATCACTGGTTCGGGTAAATCTACAACTCTTGATTCTGTAATTGATTTTCATAATAATTTTGATCCTTGTCATATCGTAATTATTGCATCGCCAATTGAATATGTTCACTCATCAAAAAAAGCTTTAATCCGACATAGGGAAGTTGGCAGAGATGTATTGTCATTTAAAGAAGGGGTCATTCAGGCTTTACGACAAGATCCTGATATCATTGTAATTGGTGAAATGCGTGATCCTGATACAATAATGGCTGCGCTCGAAGTAACCGATACAGGACATAAAGTTTTTTCAACTCTGCATACTTCTTCAGCAACCGAATCAATAGATAGAATTATTGCTGAAGTAAATCCGATTGAACAGGAGAGAGTCAGAAACAGACTTGCAGATGTATTAATTACTGTTGTTTCCCAGAAATTAGTACCGACTGTTGACGGGAAAAGAACACTTGCAAAAGAAGTTCTGATTGTTACTCCAAGCGTGAAAGCAGCCATTAAAAACAACAATACAAGCGAAATTTACATGATGCTTGTTCAGGGGGGCAATCAGGGAATGATGACTATGGAACAAGATTTGCTTAGATTACTCCAACAAAAGCGAATTACTCAAGAGACAGCATTGACTTATTCAAATAATAAAACCAGAATGTTACAACTTCTAAAGGGAAGCTAGTTGATGAAATATCTTGTATTTATTTATTGTGAAGGTACTGAATCAAAATTTGCCGTTGCCACAAAAGAAAATGACAAGATTAAAATTGTTCATACTTTTGGAGTTACGCTTTCTGCTTCAACTGCAGCCAAAAAAGATTTAAGCAATAAAGAGATTAATTTTGATTCGCTTGATGGCGAGGGTTTAAATCTTGATAAAATTGAGGGTGCTGATATCTCAATGAACATTGAAAAAGAAACCGATTTGGTTTTGATTTCAAAAGGATTAACTCGATTTAAACTTTCTAATTGCACTTTCATACCCATTATTACTGACCCAACGACTAACTTTCATGTTTTTGATGGAAACTCCGAACTTGATAAAAACAAACTGTTAGATATTATCATTCAAGATTTGTATAAGTCAAAAAATATTTCAGTTACTAAAGATCGGATTGATTTTGTTACACTGAATGACAAGTCTAACCTTGCAATATTTGCCGAAGGTTCTATTCCATGTGCAGATCTTGTAAACTCGTTAGCTGAGCTTGAGGGTAAACGTTATTATATTATTGGTACAATAAAAAATGCCGAAGTTGCATTAGCTAATTACGTATCTCATACGGTTAAATTTTTTCCTGAAGATTATAGTTTAATAATTCACATTGGAAAAGAAGCAAGCAAGCTAATATTTTTAGAAGGACAATCGTTAAAGCATATTGGAACCACATTAGATATCGGGACAAAAAATTTACACACATACGATGTTTACTTTTCAAAAATACTTCTTGAAATGGAAAATGGCGGAATCCCCCGTCTTGACAATGTGATTTTATGCGGCGATGATAGATCCGAAAACATTGTTTTATCTTTCTACGGAACCTTTCCTGAAGCGAACGTTATTGAACTCAAGTTTGACAATTTTGATTTCGCAGAAATTTCTGAGGAAGATAAAGAAAATATATCTTCCTTCTCTGTACCTGCTGCAGCAGCCTACGAATATTATGCTGAACAAAAGAAAGAATTTTTTGGAATCAACATACTGCCCACAGAAATAAAAGAAAATCAAAAATTTCTACAGTTCGGCTGGCATAGTTATCTCATGCTTGTCTTGTTCTTTTTCGCTGCATTTGGAATAACAGTTCTTTCGCTTTCAAACGTTTCCGAGATGGATAAGCTCGATTTAGAAATTCAACGTTTGTCTGACATGAAAAAAAGAAATGAGGAAATTTTAAGTCAGATGACTCCACTGCAGGACAAAATTGCTAACTTTGACAACACTCAAGCCGTACTTGATTCTGCTACGGTAGGTACTGAAGTATGGGGAAATTCGATACAAAAAATAGCTGATTTTATTGAGCGAAGAAGAGATTTCTGGGTTTCTCATTTGGATGCAAAAGATATTTCAAATATTACACTAAAAGGTTACGCTCTTTCAAGAAAATCATTAACTGAATTTTCAAGATATTCCCACGCTTCAATTTTGAACAATGTAATGTATGAACCATTACGCGAGAAGGCGGCTTTTTCATATAATATGTCTCTTCAACCAAATAGAGATATGGGCGAATAATGGATAGAAAGCTGAAGAATACCGTAATTCTACTTGTAATATTTATTGTGCTTATAATACTTGCCTCGGTGTACATTTTTGTAATTCAAAAAGGAAAAATTGATGACCGCAAAAAGAAAATTCAGGAATTAAGTCTGAATTCCTACAACACTGAAGATTTAATGAACCAACTGAATACTTTAAAGAAACGAGTTGCTCAGCTTGATTCAATATTGGCTATCAGAAAGTACAACATTCCGGTTCAGATTCCTCAATCGAAATTTTATGATTTTGTTAATGACATTTCATTATCATTTGAGCCTGAATCCTTTATTAATATAGAGTACGTTGAAGCTGTTGAAGGAAATGAGTATCATTCCTATTCCTACAAATTAACCGGCACCACATATTTCGATGAATTTTTCTATCTTGTTTATGCAATTGAACAAAGCAAAGAATTAAAGAAAATCACATCTTGTTCAATTGATAACTTTGTGTTTGTTGAACAAAACGGAGTTCCACATTATCAAGTAAGCTTCAACTTGCAGGTTAAAGTTTTCTTTAGCTCCAGCGATAGATTTATTTCATCCAACTTCCGAGAGAATCAACTGCGCCCAAATACTATTTATGATATTTTCTATCCATTAATCAGAAACGAAATACCACCAAACACTGAAGGTTTGCTTGACGTACAAACTGCACAACTGCTTGCATTAATACCTGATGGAGCATTTTTAACTGATGCAAAGGGAAATACTTTTCTGCTTTGGGAAGGAGATAAAGTTTATCT
>Ga0172372_10011295_pt1 | contig 11365 bp, 12 predicted proteins | sample LakKiv5m_2_FD_114544 | JGI IMG/M metagenome (GOLD analysis project Ga0172372, IMG submission 114544) | Freshwater microbial communities from Kabuno Bay, South-Kivu, Congo - kab_092012_9.5m | ecosystem: Environmental > Aquatic > Freshwater > Lake | place: Democratic Republic of the Congo... | reverse complement strand
TCCACAGCCATCCTTTAAATGTAGTTTCTGGCCCCATCTCTTGTTTAATTTGATATAACACCGAGCGCATAGTCCAATCTACTAAATGAGTCATATTTTCATCTGAATATCCAAATTTATAAAATGACGGATCCCCCATGTCTAGATACCCTCCAGAGTCTGGGTGATATATAACATTGATAAGCCCATGCATTCGGTTGAGGTCATCCACAAGTTTAAAACAAAACACATGTGTACTATCCCAGTTCCATTTGCTTGTATCGTGGATACTTTCTATATGTAACTCGTCTGTAGCGTAGCGAGTCATGGACTTGACTGATCTAAGGTGGTGTATCTGCTTGTTAAAAATAATTCCAATAAGTACGAATACAACAATTGTAAATACTACTGTGTGCATAATAACTCTCCTAATAATTATCTAAATAGATGCCTAATAAAAATTGGCCTTCAGATAAATATAGGTACACATGTAGCGTAGGATTTAATCGAGTTTATCTGTTAATACTTTCTAAAACTCCCCACCACCAAACCAAACACCTCAAGATGGTCTTTAGGTCTGATCGGTGGATAACCCTTGTTCCCGGGCTTCAGATAGAACCCGCTCTTATCCAGTGCCAGATACTTGATGGTGAATTCGTTATCCACAATTCCCACCACGATATCACCTTCTTTGGCAGGCGCACCCTTTTTAACGATTACCGTATCACCTGGCATCAGCCCGGCATCAATCATTGAATCGCCTTTGACGGACAACATGATCGTTCTTGAAGGTTGCTCGATCAGATAATCATCAATCGACATCGCCTCGCTACCAGCGTCATTTGCGGGTCTCGGGAGTCCAGCTTGTACGCTATCGACCACCTCACGCTCAAAGAATCGTTTACCCGGTTGCAATCGCTTGTCTGCGGTTGAAGATAAGTAATCGATTTCCTTCATACGTTTTACGAAGGTGGATACCGCCGAGGTGGTCTTTAATCCAACTAGCTTGGCGATACCAGAGAATGACGGTAATACATGATTCCTAGCGTAGTAATCACGCAGCTTGTCCAGATATTCGTGGTCTCGATTCTTCATGTTTTCCAGTATAGCAACATTCGCTCGATTGGTAACTACATTAACGAGCATTTATGTTCAATATAAGGTATTATTATCGAGCAATCACTCGATAAATGCTTATAACTCGGGAAATCGCTACTGTGGCGGCTAATTTTTGGTTTAAAAGTGAATCCATCCCCATTACGCTGGAAGAAATCGCAGCAATGAGCGATGAGTCAGCTCGCCAGTATCTGGCGCAGCTACGCTGGGGAGCCACAGGCGAGCAAATCTGTCCGGCATGTGCCGTCATCGATAAACATCACAACATTCGCACCCGGCAGCAGTGGCGCTGCAAGCATTGCTACTCCACCTTCTCGGTGACCACCGGTACACCCTTTGCTGACCACAAGATCGGCTACCGCAAGCTTCTACTGGCTATCTTTGCCTTTATCATTAACCAGAAAGGTTTGGCGGCCCTAGCGTTACGGCGCATCATTGGCGGACAGTATCGCACTTCATTTACCTTGCTGCATAAAATCCGTGAGGCGATGATGATCTCGGTTCCAGGTGACCAGTTATCCGGCAAAGTCGAGATTGACGGTGGTCACTTCTCTGGTCGCCCACGCAAAGGGCGCGCCATCAAGAAGCCAAAGCCGGAAGACAAGACCCAGGTGCCAGCCAAATACAGTCAGCATAGAACCAAAACCAAGGCTTACGACTTTCCGCACCACCCGAACCGACGCATCGTGATGGCGATTCGCGAGCTGGATCCAAACGCAGGTGAGATTGATCCACGCACTGGTAAACCCAAGGGCAGAGGTGCCTCAAGAACCTTAGTAGCGATCTGCCGCTCCGAGAATGCTAAAGATATTGAAGCTTTGGTTAATCGACACGTCGCCAAGCACTCAACCATCGTGAGTGATGAGCTATCCGCTTACGGCAATCTGAAATACATGGGTTACCTGCATGAAACGGTAAATCACTCCAAGGAATTCTCTACCACCGCAGGCGTGAACCAGAACCAGGCGGAAGCATTCTTTTCGCGCATGCGCCGAGCATGTATCGGCATCTATCATCGCGTGACACCACGATACATGCTGGACTATGCGTCTGAGATGGCCTGGCGTGAGGATTGGCGACGCAAGGATACCGGCCAGCAGTTACATTCATTGGTCAGGCGGGTATTCGGTGCCGGCGTATCAGCCGATTGGATGAATTACTGTCGAGGCAATAAGCGTCAGGCTGAATTGATTTTTCAGGGGTGATCATCCTCTTTATCGCCTACCCATAGCCAGCGTCCTTGCAGGGAGCCATCCAAACTAGGGTAACGCTCAACCACGCCACGACTCCTAAATAAGTTCAGAGGACGACGTACAGCGTCATTGGCAGCTATTACCTCTTTAGCCGTGTTCGTCTGAAATCCAAATTTCTCAGCCATGTATTCTGTTAATTCGCCGGTAGGAACGGGCTCGTCATAACTTTTTAACAGCCTGATTAATTCTTGCCTAAAGCTCCCGTGAGCACCAATCATTTTACGAGGGGTTGCCTTGATTGGGCGGATGTCGTTAGGGTCAATAGCAGACAACTCGGCAATCTGCTTATCAAGATCAGCAAGTCGATCGGTTCTCTGCGTCAACTCACTCTCTTTAGCCTTGAGGTTAGCTCGAAGGTCCTCCACTTCATTTTGTGTTGAGGGGAGTGAGCCTGCCAGATAGGCTCGTTCTTTGATGAGCCTGCTTAGTTTTAATCCAACGTAGTTAGCCATTTGCACATGATAGCTGATTCACACAAAGAAAAAGGCACAATCAAAATGACCGTGCCTTGATTTTCACCGCCGATATCTAATCAATGTGCATCAGAGACATAATAGCGAGAGTTATAAAAAAGCCCACATAATTGTGGGCTTTTTTATTAGCTAAAATTAACTCAACAATGATGTGATTATTTACACACCTAAAACCGCTGGGGTCTTCGCCGTGGAATATATGCGCTATACCAGTGCTTGGCATCCCCGCAGAATATAGCAGCTGAAGCTACTTATTCATACGTGAAAGCGCATTATTCGCACGCCACCGTCATGCGCTCGATCAGGATTGAACCCACCTGCTTTGATCCTTGCACCAGCACATCATTGCCAACTGCCACAATCATTTTCAACATATCGGCCATATTGCTGGCGATGGTAATCTCTTCCACCGGATGGACTATCACGCCATTTTCCACCCAAAAGCCGGCAGCACCGCGAGAGTAATCTCCAGTCACCATATTCATGCCATGACCTAACAACTCGGTAACAACCAGTCCGGTACCCATCTCCTTTAATAATCCGGCAAAGTCCAATCCACTGGGTTGCACGATTAAATTATGATTGCCTCCCGCATTGCCTGTTGTCTTCATTCCCAACTTACGTGCAGAGTAACTAGAAAGCACATACCCCTGCAATATCCCATCTTTCACCAACTGACGCGCATGGGTTGCCACACCCTCATTATCAAACGGACTGCTCGCCAGCCCTCTTTTAACAAACGGATCCTCATATATATTCAATAACGGCGAAGCAATCTGCTTACCCAGACTATCCAGCAAGAACGACGATTTTCGATATAAATTGCCACCCGATATCGCGCTAATCAGACTGGAGATCAATCCACTCGCCAACGGCGCCTCAAACAGCACAGGAACCTGGCAGGTTTTAATTTTCTTCGCATCCAGCCGGCGCACGGTACGCTCACCCGCAATCCTGCCGATTTCAGCAGCAGTCTGCAAATCATCGGCTGCACGTGCAGTGCTATACCAGTAGTCACGCTGCATATTCGTGCCTGACTCAGCAATCACGGAACAACTGATGCCATGCCTGGAGCTAGGATAGCCCTCTGTAAAGCCATGACTATTGCTGTAAGCAAAAAAACCAGTCCCAGCTGAGACGCTGGCACCTTCTGAATTATTGATTCTTGAATCCACCTGTAAAGCAGCCGCCTCACACGCTTTCGCAATCTCGATGGCTTCATCTACAGAAATATTCCACGGGTGGTTCAAATCCAGATCCTGAATATCCGTTGCCATCAGATCGGCATCGGCCAATCCGCAAAAGTCATCTTTAGCCGTATATTTAGCAATATTACAAGCGGCAGCAACCGTGTCTTTGAGCGCCTGTGGTGTTAAATCCGAAGTGCTGGCGTGGCCTTTCTGCTTGCCAAAATACACGGTAACAGAAACACCCTTGTCACGGTTATATTCGATATGTTCGACTTCATTCATCCGCACCGATACGCTTTGCCCGACACTTAAGCTCAGCTCAGCCTCGGCAGCGGTTGCACCAAGTGCTTTTGCAACTTTAAGCACGTCTTCAGACATCTGCTTGATTTCATCTAATGAATAACTGAATCCCGAATCTGCCATAACTTTCTTCTACCTAGACAAGACAAAATGAACCTTAAAACTAAAGGTGACTTATACAAGGCTGTTATAATACCGCAGTATGAAACCTAAAAAGACAACCAAAGGTACTGAATTAAGCGATGATGCTAATTTAGAAGCAGACTTGCCCCCCAGTAAGACCCAATTGAAAGCAGAAGCGGATGCCCAGCAAGCCATCGGCGTGCGCCTCTGCGAGCTGCCAAAAGACAAGCTGCTCAAGCTCAATCTGCCCGAAGACCTATTGACTGCGATACAGGAAAGTAAAAAGATTACGGCAAATGGCGCTATCAGACGACACAGACAGTACTTAGGCAGACTCATGCGTGAAATCGACACAGCGCCTATCATTGAACAGTTTGCGCGCTGGGATGGTAAACATACTGCTGAAAACGCCTATTTTCACGGGCTTGAACGCTGGCGTGACCGCTTGATTAATGACGCGAATGCATTGTCTGAATTCATTGCACTACACCCCAATACAGACAGCCAGCAATTGCGCACACTGATACGTAATGCACAAAAAGAACTGGCTGCGGGCAAGCCTCCAAAAAGCAGCCGCGAAATTTTCAAACTGCTGCGAGATATCACTTCTACAGACCAGTCTGACGACTTATCCGCATCACCTGATGATTCACAACCTGACGAATAATTAGAACCTGCATGAAACGCCTGTTAGCCCCGTTATCACTATTTCTACTTACCCCCACTATAGTAGTCGCTGCAGAGCAGCATGCGCATTTTGATTTAACCAATCATTGGGTAGGTATCAGTGCGCTAATATTATTCATATTTACTTACCTGGTCGTTATGGTCGAAGAGTTCATACACCTTCGAAAATCCAAGCCAGTTGTACTGGCGGCCGGCATTATCTGGGGGCTGATTGCATGGTATTACCACACACAGAGTGTGCCTCATGCGGTTGAGGCCGCTTTCAAACATAATCTTGAAGAATATGCTGAACTCTTCCTGTTTCTATTGGTAGCGATGACCTTTATCAATGCGATGGAAGAACGTCAGGTATTTGAAGCCTTGCGTACTTGGCTCATCCGCAAAGGCCTGAGCTACCGCGCCTTGTTCTGGACAACGGGTCTGCTGGCGTTCTTGATTTCGCCAATCGCGGACAACTTGACCACAGCTTTATTAATGGGAGCTGTTGTTCTCGCAGTCGGCGGCAGCAATACAAAATTCGTATTGTTGTCATGCATTAATCTGGTCATTGCAGCTAATGCCGGTGGTGCCTTTAGCCCATTCGGTGACATTACGACACTCATGGTTTGGCAAAAGAATATTCAAGCCACTAATGGCGCAGTGACTTTCTGGACTTTCTTCAGCCTATTCATACCAGCGTTAATTAACTGGCTGGTACCAGCAATCTGCATGAGCTTTGCCGTACCGAACGAAAAACCGAAAGGCAACAGCATTCAGCTCCCCATGCGCCGTGGCGCCATGGTTATTATTGGTTTGTTTTTCATCACCATTGCCATGGCTGTCATGACGCATAGCCTGCTGTCACTCCCCCCCGTCCTTGGCATGCTCACTGGTCTGGGCTTACTCCAGCTTTATGCTTTCAGGTTAAAAATATCTGGGGAAAAAACCCATCTGCCCAAATCTGCCAATGACGACATCAGCAACCCGATTCCTTATGATATTTACAGTAAAATGGCGCGAGCTGAATGGGATACGCTCTTTTTCTTCTATGGCGTAGTTCTGTGCGTGGGTGGGTTAGGCTTTATCGGTTATCTGGCAACCTTGTCTCAAACCATATACGGTGGCCTGGGAGCCACTAATGCAAATATTGCCGTTGGTCTGATTTCCGCGGTGGTAGACAACATTCCAGTCATGTTTGCCGTATTGTCGATGATGCCAGACATGTCTACCGGTCAATGGATGCTTGTCACGCTGACCGCAGGTGTGGGCGGCTCATTACTTTCTATCGGATCAGCCGCCGGCGTAGCGCTCATGGGACAAGCTCATGGCAGCTACACTTTTTTTGGCCATCTCAAATGGACACCGGTTGTGGCTTTAGGTTATGTAGCCAGCATCGCCACACATATGCTACTCAATCAGCACATGTTCTGATGCTGCTAGCTCACTTCGCTGTCATTTCGTTAATTTCGGGAATTTAACGCAACAGACAGCTCTTTATCTACGCCATTACGCAGCAGTTTTACAGCCACCGTTTGCCCAGAATAACGCTTAACAGCCGCAAACAGATCGTCAGGCTTATTTAAGTCAGCATCGCCAATCTTGAGCAAAGTATCGCCTCTTGTGAGACCCGCCTTTGCAGCAGGCGACTCCTTGATCACGGCAATCATTTTCAAGCCAGGCTCATCCTTAATCACATCCGCGCCATCTTCAGCCACTTGCTTTTGCAGCTTGATAATATGCACCCCAATAAAGGCATCGGTAATTTAGCCCAATAAGTTGCAGAGTAGCGATATTGAGTCGGCCCCTCCTCCAAATCATTCGGGTCAATGTCACCACCAGTTTTAGCAGCCTCTTTAATCAGCTGCAATTTTGAGCTGGCAGTGCTCGCAGACTCATATTTCCTGTATACCAGCACCGTATCAGCTTTAATCGCTTTTCCGTGAGCCAGCGCGTAGTCAGAAGATGTCTCAGTTGCAGAAAAACCAGACGAACCGATCATGTCATAGCCATTTTCGAGCATGCTGATATTGTCTTCATCCTGATGGTTACTGACATAAATTTTCGTATCCGGGTTCGGCTCCAGCGATTTCAGGTTGCTGGTGTTCTGCTGCTTGTAATTTTCAGCAAAAGGATTCTTATCTGCCGCATTAGTGTGGTTAGTCATCATCAACATGCCTAACGCCAATAAATAAAACAACACCTTTTCGGCTGAAGTGTTCAGCATTTTTTTATAAGCGATAACGACCATGAAAAGTCCTTTAAGTTGGGTAGTGGTATGATTGAGTCTTGCATCAATGTTAGTGACACACAAATGACAAAAGAATTCATTAAAATTGGTTTAGTTTCAATCAGCGACCGCGCAAGCAGCGGCGTGTATGAAGACAAAGGGATTCCCAGCCTGCAGGATTGGTTACAAAAAGTGCTGACAAGCCCTTTTTCGATTGAAGCCAGGCTGATTGCCGATGAGCAGGACGAAATCGAAAACACACTTAAAGATCTGGTGGACTTTCAAGGCTGCAATCTCATCCTCACTACTGGCGGTACTGGCCCTGCATTAAGAGACGTAACCCCTGAAGCAACGTTGGCGATTGCTGATAAGGAAATGCCAGGGTTTGGCGAACAAATGCGCCAAATCAGCCTGAACTTTGTGCCAACAGCGATTCTATCTCGCCAGGTTGCGGTGGTACGTAAACAATGTCTCATTATCAACCTGCCGGGTCAGCCAAAATCAATTGCCCAGACGCTGGAAGGGTTAAAAGATGAGACTGGCGCAATTAAAGTACATGGTATTTTTGCCGCCGTACCGTATTGTCTGGATCTGATTGGTGCACCGTTTATTGAAACGAATGAAACAGTTGTAAAAGCTTTTCGACCGAAGAAATAGCTATGGCTTCAGAGTTTGATTTAATTGCCAGATACTTCACCCGCACTGTGCGACATACCACGCTGAGCATAGGTGACGACGCAGCGCTGATTTCCCCCACCCAAGGCCATGAACTGGCAATATCAGTGGATATGCTGGTGGCTGGCACTCACTTTTTTCATGACACAGACGCCTGCAAACTGGGCTGGAAGTCACTCGCGGTAAATATCTCAGACATGGCTGCCATGGGTGCAAACCCAAGATGGGCAACTTTGGCGATTGCGCTGCCTGAAGTCGATGATCCATGGCTGGCAGAATTCTCACGCGGACTGTTTTCCTGCGCCGATGCGTTTAATGTTGACCTGATTGGCGGCGACACCACGCGCGGCCCTCTCACTATCAGCATTCAGATCATGGGGGAAACACCGACTGGACAAGCAATCAAACGGAGTGGAGCAAAAGCGGATGACGACATCTGGATTTCCGGCAGCGTTGGTAGCGCAGCATTGGGGCTAAACCACCTGCTAAAGAAAACAACCATCCCGGCAGATGTATTGCCCACATGCCTGAATGCATTGCACTCCCCCGTGCCGCGTGTTGAACTTGGCCTGGCATTACGTGGCGTTGCCAATAGCTGCATCGATGTTTCAGATGGTCTGATGGCCGATTTAGGGCATATACTCAAAGCCTCCAACTTGGGCGCAGCGATTGAGCTGAACAACATACCCTGCCATGCCTACCTGCATGAAAGACTCCATGATGCCCTGTACCAACATTGCGTACTGGCAGGCGGTGATGATTACGAGCTGGTGTTCACCGCCGCGCCATTGCAGCGTGATGCCATTATTAAGCTGGGTAAAAAACTCAATCTGCCATTGAGTTTGATTGGCAAAACAACGCATGCACCAACGCTGGAAGTAAACTTCAATCACCAGAAACTTAATCTGACTAAAAGAGGCTTTGACCATTTTGGCTGACCAATCACAACCCACGGTCAAACTGCTGCTGTCACATCCAGCGCATTTCTTTGCACTCGGATTCGGCAGCGGCCTTGCGAGAAAAGCACCGGGCACATTTGGCACAGTGATTGGCCTGCCGTTATTCTGGCTTATATCTGCTTACCCACTCTCTTTGCAACTTGCCGTAATTACAGGGCTATTCACAGTCGGCATCTACTTCTGTGATATCACAGGAAAAGCCTTGGGCGTTTCCGACCATGGCGGCATCGTATGGGACGAGATCGTCGCCATGATGTTAGTACTCACTTTCACGCCTTACCAATGGTACTGGTGGCTAGCCGCATTTTTAGCATTTCGTCTGTTTGATATATGGAAACCATTTCCGATTCGTCAGTGTGATAACAAAATCAAAGGCGGACTGGGTGTAATGCTAGACGACCTGTTGGCAGCGATTTACGCGATTGCAAGTCTGAAAGTCATGCTATGGCTGAGCACGCATATATAACATTATCAATGCTGGCGATTGAACTGGGCAAGGCACTCAAAAGCCGCGGCTGGATGCTTTCACTAGCGGAATCCTGCACTGGAGGCTTGGTGGCACAAACAATCACCAGTGTTGCCGGCAGTTCAGCCTGGTTTGACCGCGCCTTTGTCACCTACAGCAATAGCGCAAAAACCGAGATGCTTGGCATTTCAGATGCATGCTTACAGAATTATGGTGCGGTGAGCGAGCAGACCGCAGAAGCAATGGCCATGGGCGCATTAAACAACAGTCATGCACAAATTGCCGGTAGCATCACTGGCATCGCGGGACCCGATGGCGGAACACCTGAAAAACCGGTTGGAACTGTGTGCTTTGCCTGGGCAAGTAAAGACAAACTGGCCTTATCACATACTGCCTTTACATCCACTCAACATTTTCATGGAGATCGGGAACAAATCCGTCAACAAGCGGCCATCTTCCTGATGACCAGACTTGTTGAGGATATCAGTGATCCCAATCAATGATGACCACGATGGTGTTCGCGAGAATGTCCATGCCCACCTCGATGGTGGCGTGATTCGCCATGATAATAGCGCTCGACAACAATGGGCGCGTGGCGATAAACACGCGGCGCATGATAATGGTAAGCAACAGGTTCATAATAAACCGCTTGTGGCGCCACATGATGCGCAATCACATGGTGTGATACTGCCGGATACCCATGATGCCTATGTCCATGCCCACCTACATTAATACCGATACTGAATGAGTCGCCAGCCTGCGCTGTTGACATCGAAGCGGCACCCACTGCCAAAGCGATTACAAAAGTACGTAATAATTTCATCATTATTCTCCATATTTGGAACATCATGTTCCGTACGCTAACTAACGTACAAAATGATGCGCCGTTGACTCGAGAAATAACTCATCACCACTTTTATATATAAAAAACCTACTCAAAGCCTTGCAACGCTTACCTTAAAACGCAAATTATGGAATAATTAACAGTTAATTTAAGCACTTCAAAATAAAGGTAAAAACCCATGGATGACAATAAAGCTAAAGCCCTTTCTGCAGCCCTTTCGCAAATTGAAAAACAGTTTGGCAAAGGCTCCATCATGCGCATGGGTGATAGCGATATTGGTGAAGACATTCAGGCCATTTCAACCGGCTCATTAGGTCTGGATATCGCACTGGGCATTGGCGGTCTACCACGTGGTCGTATTGTTGAAATCTACGGCCCTGAATCATCAGGCAAAACCACGCTCACGCTCTCAGTCATCGCACAAATGCAAAAAACCGGCGGTGTCGCTGCATTTATCGATGCAGAGCACGCGCTCGACCCGCAATATGCAGCCAAGTTAGGTGTAAACGTACCAGACCTGCTGATCTCACAGCCAGACACCGGTGAGCAGGCACTTGAAATCGCAGACATGCTGGTACGCTCAGGCTCTGTAGATATTGTGGTGGTGGACTCTGTTGCCGCATTGACCCCTCGTGCCGAAATTGAAGGCGAAATGGGCGACTCACACATGGGTCTACAAGCACGTTTAATGAGCCAAGCCCTGCGTAAACTTACAGGCAACATCAAACGCACCAATACGCTGGTCATTTTCATCAATCAGATTCGCATGAAAATCGGCGTGATGTTTGGCAACCCTGAAACCACAACCGGCGGTAACGCACTTAAATTCTACTCTTCAGTGCGTTTAGACATCCGCCGTACTGGCGCGATTAAAAAAGGTGACGAAATCATCGGTAGCGAGACACGCGTCAAAGTCATCAAAAACAAGGTTGCGCCTCCGTTCAAACAGGCTGAATTTGATATCTTGTACGGCGAGGGTATCTCACGTGAAGGTGAAATTATCGAACTGGGTGTAAATGCTAAGCTGGTTGAAAAAGCCGGTGCCTGGTACAGCTACAATGGCGAAAAAATTGGTCAAGGCAAAGACAACGCAC
>Ga0172372_10011292_pt1 | contig 11367 bp, 10 predicted proteins | sample LakKiv5m_2_FD_114544 | JGI IMG/M metagenome (GOLD analysis project Ga0172372, IMG submission 114544) | Freshwater microbial communities from Kabuno Bay, South-Kivu, Congo - kab_092012_9.5m | ecosystem: Environmental > Aquatic > Freshwater > Lake | place: Democratic Republic of the Congo... | reverse complement strand
TCGGTTCGAAGTCGCCTCGCAAGAATTTCATCCCCCGCCCAGCGGGCAAGCGCCTCTACACTGCCACGATGCGAAACCTCTGACTCGTGCTGCGTGTGCGGCCAGTCGCTTGCCCAGATGAGGCGCTCGCAACCGAACGCCTCCAGAAGAGACGAGAGCAGGCCGGGAGCGAGCGCCTCGCCGCGCGCGGGGCCTCCGGTCCGGTAGGCTGCGGAGACCTTCACCCAGACCCGCCTGCTCACCGCGGATTCGAGCAGCGCGCGAAAGCCCGGATCCTGGGCGCCCTGCTCAGGATCGGGCCGACCGAAGTGATCAATGCAGACCCTTACGCCCGACTCAAGGAGCGGCGCAAGCACTTGCGGCAGATCGATAGCCTTTCTGTGAATCTCGACATGCCAGTGGCGACGCGCGAGCCGCGCAAAAAGCGCGGGCCATGGCGGAGCAGTCAGATCGGGAAGGGGCAGCCCCTCCAGATTCAGACGGATGCCGACGGCCCCCTGACATGCCAGCGAATCGAGTTCAGCGTCAGTGATATGGGGGTCGACCACCACCACCGCACGCAGCCTGGCCGGATAGCGCGCCACCGCAGCGAGCATGTACCGGTTATCGGTGCCCAGAAAACTCGGCTGGGTGAGCAGCCCGCCAGCAAGCCCGCTGGCATCGAGATGAGCGATGAACTGCTCGGCGCTTGCCTCATAGTGGGGTGTGTAGCGGCGAGGCGTGACAAACGCCAGATCGGGCGCAAACACATGGGCGTGACCGTCAATCTCGCCAATCATTGAGCCCCCAGATTGAGCGAGCGCGCCACTGCACCGAGCGCATCAAATTCGCTGCGCAACATGCCTCGAAGCGCGTCGCCCTTCAGGATCATGATCTGCTCACCCGCGTCTTCGCAGTAGCGTCGGGTGGCTGGCGTATTCATCGCCGCTTCGAAAGCCTGCTCGATATGAGCTACGACCGCAGGCGGCGTCCCCCTGGGGGCCAGGATCGCCCGCCACAGCATGGTCTGCTCGCCTGCAATGCCCAGATCGCGAAGCCCCAGCGCATCGGGCATGGCTGCGGAACGATCGGCCGCGCTCGACAGCAGACAGCGCGCCTTGCCTGATTTCACCGCCGACATCACCGGCGGAATCGACCCGACATAGATGGAAACATGACCGCCGAGAAAATTGGTGAGCGTTTCACCGGCGCCCTTGAAAGGCACATCGCGCACTTTCACATCGAGCGCCCGAAAGATGCGGGCCGCTGCAAGATGCCCCGTTCCGCCCAGGCCGTCATTGCCATAGGTGTAACGATCGGGATTGCGACGCAGCTCATCGATCAGGGCGCGCCCATCACGCGCAGGAAAATCAGCCAGTACGCAAAACACGTAAGGAGCCTGCGACAGGTGAATGACCGGCACGTAGTCATCGACCGTGTAGCTTGCTTTCATGGAGTGTGGCGACGCGGTGAGCGGACTGCTCCAGACGCCTGCGAGCGTGAGCCCGTCAGGGCGCGCGTTGACCACCTGCCCCACCCCAATCGTTCCGCCCGCTCCACTCACGTTGGCGGTAATCACCGGGGTCTTGAGAAAGGGCTCGGCCTCCTTGCCCACCAGGCGAAAGAACACGTCCGTGCCGCCGCCCACTGGTGCAGGGACCACCACGCGGGTGACGGGCTGGGCGTGCGCAACCGGCACAGAAAGCGACCCCAAAACGCCCAGCGCCGCCAGAGCCCAGGCGCAACCGGCAAGCGCCACGCCCCGACGTGCGAATACTGAGCGCGAAGGCGCTGAAGAAGCCATTGATTCAATCAACGCTGTCATGGAAAAACTCCTCACGATAGGTGCAGCAATCAGGATGGGTCCGTCGAGCCACTGGCATCGAGCGCGCGCGTGGCCTCTTTGAACCATTCCGGCTTGGGCACCGTCCAGCCCTCGCCCCACAGATGGCCGCCACCGGTCACCTCGAGCGTTTCGCCAGTAATGAAACCGCCCGCGGGCCCGCCAATGAAAAGCGCTGCCTCGGCGATCTGCCAGGGGGTGCCCGCAGCCCGCATGGGATTGGCGTTCGGGTAGAGCGCGCGCACCTCCGGCCGATACACCGCCCAACCGGCCGACACAATCACACCCGGGGCAATGCAGTTGACGCGAATGCCAAGCGGTGCCCACTCCACAGCCACCGCCTCGCTGAAAGCCATCACTCCGGCGCGCGCCGCGACCGTGTGCGCTACACCGTGAAGACCGCGCGGCGACACAACAATATTGACCAGGCTGCCACCGCGGCCCGCATCGCGCCACCGACGCGCAGCACACTGCATCACATTGAAACTGCCGCTCAGGTTGGTGTCCACCACCGCTTTCCAACCCTTCTCGACAATATCGATGGCGGGCGAGGGATACTGGCCGCCTGCGCTCTGAATCACCAGATCGGGAAGCGCCTGGGCACTCATCTGATCGAAGAGAGACTCGACCGAAGCCCGCTCCCGGATGTCCACCGTGACGGCCCGACTGGCGAGGCCACGCGCCGCCATGGCACTCACCACGGCCTGCAGCTTGTCGGCTTTTCGTCCGGCGATAGTGACCTGAGCCCCCAGCCTCGCTGCCAGCCAGGCGCAGGCCGCACCGATGCTGCCACCACCGCCCACCACCAGCACGGTGCGACCCGCAAACGAGTTGGCGGCAAGATTCGGGCGCTGCTCGGCGGGGTCTTCGAGATGATCGAGCGGATCTGACATGCTGGGACGCCTATTCGGGGAGGAGACCGATTTCCTGGGAAGCCTTCTCCCATCGCGCATGTTCCTGATCGAGGAAGGCCGCGAGCTGCGACGGCGCGCCCAGATGATCGGCAATGGGACCGATGGTGAGCATGCGCTGCGCAACATCCGGATCGCGCAGCAGCGCGCCCAGCTCCCGGTTGAGACGCTCGATCACCACACCCGGCGTGCCCGCGGGCGCCACCACCGCGAACCAGCCCACCATCTCGAAGCCAGGCAGCAGCTCCGCGAGCGCCGGAATGCTCTCCCAGCCCGCTACGCGCGTACCCGAGGTCACCGCAAGCAGACGCAGCCGTCCGTCGCGAATGAGCGGCGCGGTGGAGGCGAGATCGGCCACCACGGCATCGGCATGGCCACCCACCACATCCTGGACCGCCGCGCGCACCGACGCGTAGCCCACGAGATTGGCCTGCATGGCGGCGCGCGCGTTGATGAGACGCGCAATGATTCCGCCAAAGGTTCGCGGGCCTTCGTTTCCAAGCGTGAGCTTGCCCGGCGCAGCCCTGGAGCGGGCCACCAGCGCCTGCATGCTGTCGATAGGAGAGTCACCCCGCACCATCACGCCGAAGGGGCTGCGCGCAATGAAGGCGACCGGTAAAAAATCCTTGCGCGCGTCATAGGGCAGCGACTTGAAGAGGAAGCGATTGGTGACCAGCGCGGCCGTGGTGGCGAAATAAAAGCTTGAGCCGTCGGGGGCTGCCGTGGCGGCGGCCTGGGCGCCGATCACGTTTTGTCCACCGGGCCTGTTCTCGATGACCACCGGCTGACCGAGCGCCTTACCCAGCCGCTCGGATAGCAGCCGCGCAACGTTGTCGGGCCCCGAACCTGCCGGCTGCGAGAGAATGAATCGCACCGGGCGATCCGGCCAGGCAGACTGCGCCGCAGCAAGCGAGGGCCAGGCGCCCAAGGCCGCTGCACCGCAGATCAGGCCGCGACGCACTGTGGAGGGTTCGGGGGCAAGCTTTGCACGCTGCTCGGTAGTCATGAAAGACGCTCCTGTAAACAAATCAGTTCAGTGCGAGGCCGAGTTCATTCAATAGCGCAGTGACGGATATCGCCGCATCGGCTACGCCAAAGACGTAGTGATCCGGCCTCACCAATGCCGCAGTGACCCCATGACGGCCAAACCATGCAGCAAGCACGCCGTCAGCCTCAACCAGGTCCGGGTCGCCCAGCCTGGCCCGCCGCACGGCGGGCATACCGGGCGCAAAATCGGGCGGTATTGGCGTGCCGGGCGCCAGAATCAGCCGCCAACCGCAGCCCAGCCGGTCATCCATTCGCACGCGAGTGCCGTCGGCATCGAGCAGCCAGGGCTGAGGAAAGAGGGTGCCGCGCGCAGCATGCGGGTGGCGGGACAGAAGCCCTGCTGCAAGAGGAGGCTGCACATCCTGGCGCGGGGTGGGCCGCACCACGCCGCCGCTCTCGGCAAGCAGGCGCGCATCCCGCTCGCGTGCCCGCGCCGGGTCGCGTTCGCCAATCAATTGGCCGATGTGCTTGATGCGGGTGGTGAGTGCAGTGACGTGACCGCGCCGCTCCAGACCATAGCTATCGAGAAGCTTGGGCGGCGCTTCGCCGCGAATCACCGCACCCAGTTTCCAGCTGAGGTTGCTGACGTCACGCAGGCCCTGACACATGCCCTGCCCCAGAAATGGCGGTTGCTGATGCGCCGCATCGCCCGCCAGAAACACCCTAACCTCGCGCCAGCGCTCGGCCACCAGGGCATGAAACCGGTAGGCCGCCTGTCTCCACAGCGTGGCCTCATGTGGCGCAAGCCAGGGCGCAAGCAGGGCCCAGGTGCCTTCGGGTGTCGCCACCTGCTGCGGATCCTCATCCGCGTTGATGGCGATTTCCCAGCGCCTGTGCCTGCCGGGACAGATGAGATAGGTCACCGGCCGCTCCGGGCGGCAATACTGCGCGCTGGTCTGCGGCAGGCGCGCCAGGGCTTGGTCGCCCACCAGCAGATCGACCACCAGCCAGCGCTCATCGAAGGACAGATCGTCAAGACCCAGTCCGGTGAGGGCGCGAACGGTACTGGAGGCCCCGTCGCAACCGATGACCCAGGAGGCTTCAATCGAGCGCGCTCGGCCGGTCGCGGTTTCGCGAAGCTGCAAATGGACTGAGTCGGGGTGCTGTTCGAGTCCAATCAACTCGGTGCCCAGATCCACCTGAACACCCGAAAACGATTGGGCGTGCGCCCGCAGAATCTTCTCAACCGGAGGCTGGGTGAATACGATGGAGGGCGTGTGCGCCAGCGGAAAGGGAGGCGGCACCGTCGACATGCGGCGGATCGGCTGATCAGTGACCCCATGCCAGACCGAGTCGGTGAAGGGCTCGGTATGAGGCTCGACCTGATCCAGCACGCCCATCTGCTGAAACAGCCGGAGGATCTCGTGATCGAGCGAAATCGCGCGGGGCTTGTCATACACATCGGCCAGGCGATCGCACACATGGACCGTCAAGCCCTGAGCCGCGAGCAGCCCTGCGGCCACGGCTCCCGACGGTCCGAACCCAACGATTGCCACATCAACACGGGACATAAGCGTTGTCCGGGTGTCAGAGGCTGACGAATGAGACGGCGCGCTGCGCAACCTTCAGGCGTTCGCTGGGTGGCGCGGAGATGCCCCACTGGTCAACCCGGCCAGGTGGCCATTTCCAGTCGGCCGGACCGCCGGCCACATAGCTGTCATCAATCTGCTGAACGTCGGCGGTGTATTCAATGACGATGTCGAAAGGACCGATGAAATAATTGAACGCGTTATTGCCCGGGCCGTGGCGTCCAGGCCCCCACTCGATAGCAAAGCCGGCATCGCGCATTCTTCCGCCGCCCCGCATCACCGAGTCAACATCGGGCATCACGAAGGCCACATGGTTGAGCGCATCGTTATCGGTATCACCAAAGGCGATACTGTGATGATCGCTATTGCAGCGCATGAAGGCCATGATTCGGGTGCGATCCGAGAGCGAAAAATCCAGCGCCTGTTCGAGAAAGGCCCGACTCGACTCGCAATCATGGCTGTTCAGCACCGCGTGGGCGAGCCGGATCGGGCGGTCACGTTCGGCGGCTGTGGGCGCGCGCCGCTCATCGCCATGAATCACACGAAAAACCCGGCCGTGCGGATCAACCAACGTGATGGCCACACCACCACCAGGCTCCCCGACCTCAGTCGGCTCCCCGAGCACCCGCCCGCCCGCCCGCACCGCGGCCTCTGCCACAGCAGCGAGCGACTCCCGGGAGCGTGCACGCAGCGTCACATTGCGAATCCGTGCAGGCCCCCCCGTCGCACGGTGCACGGACAGCACATGATGGTCTTCACCGGTCGCGTGAAAGTAGATGGCATCAGGCGTCCGCGCTGCAATGCCCAGATGCCAGACCTCGGTAAAGAAGCGCTCGACAGGTTCGAGCTCAGGCACGTCAAGGGCAACGCTGCGCAGGCCGGCGATGGTTGATGAGGCGTGGGTCAAGGCGAGTCTCCGTCGGACGGTGGCGTAACGGTTGGCGATCTTACCCTCTGCGTTCAAAATTGCGTCTGTGCGCGCCGCCTGTACATGTCACCCGACGCGACCTGCGCTTCCCGCCCCAATTGGAGATCGCCATGAGCCAACCCACTCTTGAACAATTCACCGCCTCGATGCTGGAGCGGGGCTATGACGAAGTGCTGGTCAGAGAATGGGGACCTGACCATCTTGCACCCGAGCACGACCATCCGTTTGATACCGACGCGCTGGTCGTGCGCGGCGAGTTCTGGCTGACGGTGGGCGACTCCACGCGTCACCTGCGCGCGGGCGACAGCTTCCAGCTGGGTCGGGGGATTCGCCACGCGGAGCGATACGGTAGCGAAGGCGCCATGTTCTGGGCGGCGCGGCGTAACCCGCGTTGATGACACTAAAGCGGGGCAGCCGCCCGGACGGCTCGGAAGCCCTGCCGGTGAGCCTGCATCGCGTCGAGCAGATTCGCAGCAGTGGTCGATAAAGCCCGATTTTCCCGGCGCTGATCGGCTGTGCTCGATTGTTATGATCCGGCGCTCAACGGTTTACTGCCCAACGAGGCGCCCACCATGTCCGACCGCCCTGTTCTTGCGCTGATACCGGGGATGACCAATACGCCGCGGGTGTTTGATCGCCTGGTTGCGCATCTGCCCGCGAGCATGGAAATCCGCGTCGTCGACGTACGTGGCCCCACTGACATCGCCAGAATGGCTGAGCGCGTCTGGCGTTCGCTGATGGACGTGGGCCCTGATCGCAAGCTGATGCTGGCAGGATTTTCAATGGGCGGCTATGTGGCGCTACAGATGCTCGCCATGCCGCTGCGCAATGTCGAGGCGCTCGCCCTGCTCTGCTCGAGCGCCCATCCCGACCAGCCCGAGGCCGCCCCCCTCCGTGAGCGCGCCATCAATTCAGCCGCGCGGGACTGGCCTCGCTATGTCGAGAAAATCGGCGAGTTCCTCATGACCGATGTTGCGCGAACCGATCCGGTGCTCCGCGCGGCCATCCTGGCCGATCTGAAAGACTCGGGCGCAGACAGCACGGTCGCGCAGATGCGGGCCGTCATGACCCGTCCTGACCAGCGATCCATGATCAGAGGACTGATGCTCAAAGCCCTGGTGGTGGCCGGGTCCGACGACCCGCTCATTCCAATCGATGACGCACGCGCCGCTGCTCTAGCCATCCCGGGCGCCACGTTTGAGATCATCCCCCGAGCAGGTCACCTGATCCCCTGGGAGCAGCCGCGGGAACTGGCCGCGCTGATGCGCACCTGGATGGCGCAGACCCTGAATGAGACCCTAGCCGAGAACCTTCCCATGTCCTTTGCCGATACCCTCAAGACGCTTCCCGCGATTACCCATCTGGCTGCCATCGAGTTGCTCGACACCGCCGGCAACACAGTCGCCCGAATCGAGAACAAGCCCGGCAAAGCGGGCTCGCTGGCCGTCTATGCAACGCTCGCCGCACGCCACGGCAGGATTGACGCAGCCGCCGCCCGCGACGGCCTCGAACTGTTCGCAGAGCACACAGCCGACGCGCGCGCAAACCCTGGCAAGCACCCCAACATCGATCGACTGTTAGCGGTCATTCACTCCGGCGCCTCGCTGAGCGTGCGAAGCATCGCGGCCTGAGCCCCACCCGAGGCGCTCATTGCACTGGGCAACAGGCAGGCAGAACAGAAACCCTGCCAGTAGATGTTACATTATCTCATCACATTGTGATAATGTAACGTCAAGCTGAGTTCACCGTCACGTGAACCGGTGTGTTGCTTAATCATCGCCCCCCTGCCCCGGAGTGTGTCGCCATGAACCGTCTAAGCCGCCTGTCGCTGCCCGCTTTCTGCGCGCTCGCCATGCCTGCCTGGGCCCAGCCCGCGGCTGGGCCTGTCCCCCATACACACACAGCCGCCGGGCCTGCATTCGAGATCGGTGCGGTGCTGAATCCGTCCTGGCAGTCCAGCGCTCAGGCGCTTTCCCATCGTGACCGGGGCTTGGGTCTGGGGCACAGCGATGTCAACCTCGACCTGAATCTCACGTCCTGGCTGAAAGGGCGGCTATCTGCAGTGGCTCACAGTGACCACCACAAGATCGAAACCGAAGCCGAGGAAGCCTATCTCGAGGCGCCAGCACTGCCGGGGGGAATGCAGCTGCGCGCCGGGCGATTTCTGTCGCAGCTCGGATACCTCAATGAACTTCACCCGCATGCGGATGATTTCGTGATGCGTCCGGTGCTCCACCGGGCCTTTCTGGGCGGACACTACTTCGATAACGGCGTGCGGCTCAACTGGGTCGCCCCCACACCGTTTTACTGGCGCCTGGGCGCTGAAGTCATGCGGGGCAAGCGCCTGCCCACCCTCGCCTCATCGTCCGCAACGGGCGCCTGGACCCTGGGCACGCGCCTGGGCAACGACCTGGGCAACACAGCAAGCTGGCAGCTCGGCGTCTCCACGCTGAGGCATCGTGCCGGGGCGTCGGGCGCCGCAGGCGAGGTGCATCACGAGCACGAATTCGAACCCGGTGCCGAGCATACAGCCGAAGCGGCGACAGAAGCCGCGCACGCCCACAGCCACGGCGCGGTGTTTTTCGGGCGCCGGATGGATGTCATCGAGGCCGTCTGGAAATGGGCCCCCAACGGCAATTCACGCGCCAGACAATTGCGGCTCAGCGCGGAATTCGCGCGAGTGGGCGATATCGGAGATGCGGCGGACAGCGGTCTGCGGCACAGCGCGTGGTACCTGTCCGCGGTGTACCGGTTTCTACCGCAGTGGGAGATTGGCGCACGCCTGGATACCCTGAACGCTCTGGCGCGGCATGAAGAGGGGTTCGAAGCGGCGCGACTGCAGGAGCGCAGCCTGTCGCTCGCATGGAAGCCCGATCACATGACGGCGGTTCGTCTGCAGTTCACCACCCAACGGGATCGTGGCGGCTTTACTGCGGCCTCTGAAATCAAACCGTCCAACGCGGTTCACCTGCAGGTCGTAAGAAGTTTCGGAGCCCATGGTGCGCATGCGTATTGATGCAGCGCTTCGCGCGCTCGCCGCGTCGCTTGCAACGTTCGCGATATGCGGCGTGATGGGCGGCTCACAGGCGTTCGCCGCGCCCAGCATCTTTACCTGCGAGCCCGAGTGGGCCGCGCTCGCCCGGGTGATTGCACCGGAGGCGCAGGTCTTCTCCGCCACGCACGCTCGCCAGGACCCCCATGACATCGAGGCGCGCCCCGCGCTGATCAGCGCGCTCCGGCGCGCCGATCTGGCCATCTGCACCGGCGCTGGACTCGAAGCGGGGTGGCTGCCCATGCTGCAGAACCGGGCGGGTAACGCACGCGTGATGCCCGGGGCGCCCGGAATGCTGATCGCAGTCGAAGGCTTGCCCTTGCTTTCTGACGCGCACCACCACGCGGCGCGCGACAAGGGCCACGTTCATGCCGAGGGCAACCCGCACATCCAGCTCGATCCGCGGCTGCTCGCACGGGTCGCCTCGCGTATCACCGAACGCCTGTCTGTGCTGGACCCAGCCCGCGCAGAGGCTTACCGGGCCCGTCTGGAACGCTGGCTGCCAGAATGGAATAGCCGGATCGATGCCTGGCAGCGGGCGGCCAAACCGCTGTTTGGCGAGGCAGTCATTGCCGAGCATTCGAGCTTTGCCTACCTGTTCAGATGGCTCGAGATGTACCAGGCGGCCGATCTCGAGCCTGTCCCCGGCGTCCCCCCCACGGTGAGCCATTTGCAGGGACTGCTCCAGCGCGCCCGGGACGATCCGCCGATGGCAGTGGCGCAGACGCTGTATCAGGATCCGCAATCAGGCCGCTGGCTGGCAGAAAGGCTGGGGGTGCCGCTGGTGCTCCTGCCCAGCACGGTCACCCCAGACGGCGATACCCGCTCGTTTGAAGGGCTCTTCGATCACCTCGTCCGCATGCTGCTGGCCGCGCGCGAGCAAAGTCGCACGCGGAAATGATGGACAGCGTCGGCGAACTTGCCTCGGTCCTCGCCGCGCCGTTCGCAGCGGGGCTTCTCGCGCTTCTGACCCATGTCCCGCTCGGTGAACAGGTGCTGAGGCGTGGCATCGTATTCATCGACCTGGCAATCGCGCAAATCGCGGCACTCGGCGTCCTGGCTGCAGTCAGCGGCGGGGCCGCTGATTCCTCATCAGCCTGGTGGGCGGGGAGTCTCGCAGCGCTCGCCGGCGCTCTGCTGGTCGCCTGGCTCGCGCGACGCTGGCCTGATCAGCGCGAGGCCCTGATCGGCCTCGTGTATGTCGGCGGGGCGGCCGCCGCGATGCTCTGGGTCAGCGCCGACCCGCACGGTGCGCAGAAGCTGCGCGCCCTGTTGGCGGGCGACATCCTGTGGGTCCGTCTTGAATCGCTTTGGCCTCTGGCTGTGGGCAGCGCGCTGTTTGCCGTGATGTCGCGGCTGCGGCCGGAAGCGCTCGATCACGACGCCGTGTTCTACCCGGCCTTCGCACTGCTGGTGAGTCTGTCGGTGCCCATCCTGGGCCTTTATCTGGTTTTTGCAGCCCTGATCGCCCCGGCGCTCGGTGCCAATGCACTGCGGCGGGCCGGGCATCCCGGAGCGCGTTGGGCAGCCTATGCGGTGGGCGTCATCGGTCTGCTGGCGGGCCTCGCGGGTTCGTTCTGGCTTGACTATCCCAGCGGTCCTGGCGTGGTGCTGGCCCTGATCGCAACGGCAACGGTGTGGGGAGCGCTCGCTGCGGTTAGACTACGGGGATGAGCAGAACCCGGAAACCCGCAGCCCCCCCCGCCGCGCCCTCCACGCCCGTCGCGCCCGCCAGCCCCGCCCCGGAGGCGAGCCCGGCGAAAGCGCCGCTGACGCGCGCTCAGCGGGCCCTGATTGCCAGCCGGCTCAATGAAGCCGAACAGCTCTGCAACGATCGAGGCACCCTGCTCACGCCGCTCCGGCGCGAGGTGCTGAAGCTCCTGCTTGAGCGTGGGGGTTCGGCCAAAGCCTACGACCTGCATGACGACATGCGAAACGCGCATGGTCGAGTGGCCCCCATGACCGTGTATCGGGCGCTCGACTTTCTCATGCAGATGCGACTGGTGCACCGGGTTGACAGTCTTAACGTGTTCATCGCCTGCAGCCACGGCGAAACCGCTGCAGCTGACCACCAGCAC
>Ga0172372_10011291_pt1 | contig 11368 bp, 12 predicted proteins | sample LakKiv5m_2_FD_114544 | JGI IMG/M metagenome (GOLD analysis project Ga0172372, IMG submission 114544) | Freshwater microbial communities from Kabuno Bay, South-Kivu, Congo - kab_092012_9.5m | ecosystem: Environmental > Aquatic > Freshwater > Lake | place: Democratic Republic of the Congo... | reverse complement strand
GTGGGCGGTTCCTCCTCTTGAAACGAAAGTAGCTCATCCAAGCTCATGGTGCCCAGTGCGCTATCTGTCAGGGCGTTGCGCAACGCTGCGTTGATTTCGCCGTCCTCGGCGATGTGTTTCTGCACCAAGCGACTGGGCGAGTCCACCCATGTGATGCGGTGGTTGGCTAGGATGATGTTATCCCCCTTTATGCGAAGCCACCATGCGCCCTCTTGCAACTGGAGCACGTCATGCACCGGCAAATGTGTGTTAGAAACCACCAAGTTTTTGCCTGGTTGGAAGGTCTTCAGTTGATGATGCTGATACACCAAGTCCCCCTGTGTGTTGTAAATCTCAAAGGTGATTGTGCCGCGAGCTGTGCTGGATACCTGACATTCCACATACGGGCGGATGGTGTCCACATCGTTGGGAATGGCACTAGAGCGATAGACCAGCGGCGATTCCTTATCACGGGTGGCAATGATCCCCAAATCGAGGGGTAAAACCGCCAGTTCATGCGCCTGATGCCCTGCCTGTTGTAGGGCGGTCAGGGCGTGGGGATGAACACTAGGCGCGGAAGGTGGACGATTTGCGTTCATGGATGGGCGAGCGTCCCTTTGCAGGGATTGCGTAACGTGCCTGTTCCAGCTACGGCGAAGTTGGTAGAGCAACAACCCTCCCCCTCCCACTGCTAATAAGATGGGCAACACATCAAACCTGCGGACGATTGAGGCGACGGCGGCATAGAGCAACAACCCGCCCACCAAATAATAAATCCTGCCGCGCGCTTCCATCTAGCGATTACCCTTTCCACGCAATAACTCCTCGAGGGTGGTGGGAGCGTCTGAATCCGCTGGGTGATCGTGTAAGCGTTGCTGCGAACGCACATCTCCCCAACGATCTTTAAGGGAGGGCGTGAGCGTGAAGCCCAAGACAGCAATGAGCTTATGGTCAACATAGACGCGCAGGTCTCCGTTGCCATGTGCGAGGGCACGGGTGCTTTGCGCCAACACCAAATGATGGTCAGCAATCACATTGAACATGCCATCGCGTAAGTAGACTTTTTGCTCATGCACCAGCACAGTTTCACCTTGTGCGTCCTCCAGTTCAAAGCGGATGATGCGCTGTTGTTCAGCTTGTTCTGCAGAAACCTGTAGCGTGATGTAGGGACGGATGTGCACATCATCTTGCAAGACGTGGCGCGTCTTCTCCAACACGGTTTTGCCAGTAGCGGTGCTGTTGCGCGTGGCAATCAATCCCACGTCCGCCACCTGCAAGCCCCCTGTGAAAAAGCCTCCACGCTTTTGGGCGCGTTCCATGGCTTCGCGTGCATCTTTGGTGATGGTGTTCTTGAACGAATGAACCTGCAAAGGGCGGCGTAAGCGTCGTAGGGTGGGGCGCCAATCCAGCAACACCACGACCGACCCCACCACGACCAGCGCAAGCAACACCCACGCGAGTGGCGTAGCGACCGCCCCACTTCCCACCGCGATGGCGGAAAGACTAGAAAGGATGATGACCCAAGCTAGATAACGTTGTCGAATACGCATGACCGCTTCCTGAATCGCTGATATAGGGTATGATGATCTGATTAGATTATACGCGATAACTTGCTTTCAGGTTGCGTAAGAGCTTCTTTTTTTGTTGTGGAACGGATCACGAAAGGATATTCTGTCATCATGCGATTCAACGAACACGGACCCATTGGGGTCTACTTTGATGAAATCACGCTCGGCACCGTGTGGCACACGCGCGGGCGTACCATCACGGAGGCGGATGTGGTGAATTTTGCTGCCCTAACGGGAGACTATAACCCGATGCACACCAACGCCCACTATGCCGAACACTCGGCTTTTGGAAAGCGCGTGGCACATGGGATGCTCTCCCTGAGTTATGCGGTTGGGCAAATGTATCAACTGGGCGTGCTGGAGCAAACCATCATCGCTTTTCGCGGGCTAGAGGCAAAGTTCAGTTTGCCCGTCTTGATCGGCGACACATTGCAGGTCAAGGGCACTGTCACCGACCTCAAGCCCATGTCGCGCATTGGGGGGGGGAATGTCACGGTTGCGTTTGAGATTATCAACCAAGATGGGAAGGTGGTACAAAAAGGCACATGGGAATTTCTGATGGCAAATAAACCAACCGAGCCAAGCGCATCATGAAACTCTATCTCATGCGACACGGCTTTGCCGAAGTTGGAACAGACAAACCCGACCAAGCTCGCCAGCTTACCGCCGATGGGAGGGAGCGGATTCAACGCGCGGGGCGAGTTTTGGCGAACCTGAATCTTCCCCCACTGGTGTTGTATTGTAGCCCGCGCGTGCGTGCCTTTCAAACGGCGCAACTGGTGGGGGACGCTTTAGGTATCACGCCGAGCGTCACCGAGTTGCTTGATTTTGACTTTGACCAAACGCATGCCCTGAACCTGATGCGCTTTTCGCCCAATCGTGATGTTTTCTGCGTGGGGCACGAACCCACCCTCAGTCAGACCATTCAACGCTTGAGCGGGGCAGACGTGTTGATGCAACAAGGTAGTGTGGCGCGGATTCACGTGGATGAGGAGTTGAGCGGACGCGGCGTGTTGGAGTGGTTCATCTCGTCCGATGTGTTTGACAGGCTTTAGGGATGCCGGTGAACGGTGAGGGGCAATCATGATTACCCCTCTTCTACAGGGCGATGGTAGGCTACCTAGGAACCGGTGATGACGTTGGAGAAAAAATTGGAGAATACGTTACCGATAGCATCACCAAGAAGCGTGAGGATAACGATAACTACAACGGCAACGAGTACGAGAATCAAAATGTATTCTACAACACCTTGACCTTCTTCGCGTGGGCGAAATAGCATAATGATGCCTCCTGAAATAGATAATGGATGACAAATAATGAGCAAACTTCTGCGCTGAACTTAACATAGCACACAAAAATTGAAATGTCAAAGACTTTACACCCTGACCAAAAACTGGCTCGCACGGTCAATTGGTTGCTAAACACGCATCACAAAAGGGGGCGACGTGGTGCCAAGTGTCGAAGCGCTTGCACACTTAAGCACCCAGCGGAACTCATGTTGCAGGATGGGTCTTGTCATTTACTGCAAGGACGTACTAGGGGGGATGGCTTGCAGGTGATTGAGCAAGTCTTGCAACAGGGGTTGCAGTTCGGCGGGTGTGGCATCCGCTTGTGAGAGTTTGAATACCTGAAAGGCATCGTTCAGGTTGTAGGCGTAGATGCCGGTGAGGGTGTGTTCGGTCAAATGCTTAAGCAGGTAGGGGTATTCTTGCGCCAGATGAAAGCGCACAGAGGCAAGAATCGTCTCCATTGTCAGCTCGCGCCCGTCGATTTTGACCTTGAGGTGGGCACATTGCGCGTGCATAGCGGGATGCGTGGTGAACCAATCGTCAATGGCGCGTAGTTTTTCGGTTGTGAGTGCCAACCACTCGAATAAGCGTGGGTAGTCGCGTTGGGCGCGACTGCGTGGCTTTTCCCCGCGCAGGGTCATCATCAAAGCCTGAAAGAAGATGCGAAAGAACCGCTTCATCGTTTGTTTCTCCGATTGCGTATGAACTCATAACCTGCCCCAAGCACGAACAACACTTGTAACCCAACTGCAACCGCCCAACCCCATGAAGGTCGTGAGCTGGCAACGCGAGTGGATGATGGAACAGCAGTAGAGGTAATGGGCACACCAACAGTAGGTGTGAGCGTGACTAGACTTGCCAATAATTCAGACGGTGCGTTTTGGGTGATAATGCGCACGGGCGTGACACTAGGCGGGGGGACTGTGCGGGTGGGGTTGAGCGCGACCGCCTGCACAAGTGGGGTGATGGTGACAACGGGCGTGGGAGTCTCAAGCATTGGTGTGGGGGTATACGTTCCGCCTTTGGGCGGGATGAGCAAAACCTCCCCCTCTTCCAGCAGGTTATTCTCTCCCATGCCGTTGAGTTGCAAAATCATCGGAAGGTCATCCCAGGTGTAACCGTAAATGAGGGCGATGCTCCCCAGCGTGTCTCCTGCTTGAATTTGATGTTGGATGTTCCCACGCTCATCCGTCCCCAAAACAAAAGGCGGGGGAACCGCCCCTGCGTTAGTCTCCCCGTTGGAGGCAGCTTGCCCCCCTGTTGAGGCAACGACCCCCGTATTCCACTGGGTGGTTGGGTTGCCGAACACCAACACATACGCCGAGCCAGTTTGTAGATGCGCCACCCCAACGCCCATTTCCGTAAAGCTGACATGCGTTAGCCCTTGATAATGCACAGACGAATTGATCCAAAAGTTCCACGCATCTTCGATGCTGGCGTTGCCTCCGCCGTAGATGTTCTCGGCAACCCAGCGTGAGGGGTAGCCAAGCGACTGGGCGCGACTAACTGGAGTGGAACCATTGGACTGAGTGTGACTGATGCTGCCGGTGGTTGCCATCCACTCCGCTTGTTGTTGAGCTGCCCCGTCTAAGACGGCGTTACGGGTGTAAGCAGGCAAGCCCCGCGCGGTGCGCAGGGCATTCACGCGCTCGGTGAGGGTCGCTTGCTCTTGTGCCCAAGCTGGGAGCGTGCCACTGAGGAGAATCAAACAGGTGAGGAGGTAGCGTGTCGCTTTTTTCATATTCTCATTTTAACAGGTAAAATTGCAGGGTTTAAGCCAATTTTCACCCCTTTTTTATGAGAAAGGTCGTATAATGGAGGCGTTTTAGAGTTAAGGAAACAGCTATGGCAACATTGTTGGCACTTGTGCTGAGCTACTTGTTGGGGGCTATTCCAGTTGCCTACCTTGTTGCTCGCTTGAATCAGGTCAATATCTTTGAAGTAGGCAGCGGAAACATGGGTACAACCAATGTCCTGCGGGCGGTTGGTCCGGTGATGGGCATGTTGGTATTGTTGCTCGATGTGCTTAAAAGCGCGTTGGCGGTGGTTGTGGCGCGCATGCTTGTTCCACAACCCTATGACACCATCACCCTACTTGCTGCTATCGTGGCGATTGCTGGACATAATTGGTCGGTCTTCGCATGGATGGTGACGGGTAAGTTGCGTGGGGGCAAAGGTGCTGCTTCTGCGATGGGCACCGCCGTCATGATTTTGCCCCCTTGGGTGATTGTGGCGAGTGTGGTGATGTTCGTTTCCATCGTGGCGAAAACGCGCCTGATGTCGCTGGGCGTGTTGGTGACGGTGGTGATTGGCTCGATGATGGCTTTCACCTCGATGTTCTTGGGGCAAACCCCGATGATCTATGCGGTGTATATCTTGGCTTTGGATGGACTGATCTTCTACCGCTTCCGTAGCAATATTCAACGCCTGCGTGCGGGGAACGAGCGTCGCGTTGGCGACCGCGCCTAGCGGGGAAATCACTAGCCATTGATTGCCGTCTCTGGCTAGTGATCTGTTTCGGGTAGCTGTGGCAACGCGCTAACGCACGCCCAAGAGCAGTTCAATCGTGAGCTGGTCAAGTTGTTCATAGGGCAGGTTGCGGGCGCCCAAAACGCTCAAATCAAACGCGGTCGCGCTCAGTTGTTGTGCGTGTTCTGCGCTGTAACCGCCCTTCAAATAATCAAACTCCCCTTTGTCGGCATGGATTTGTGCCAACAACGCTTGAATGTCTGCGTCAGCATGGAAGCGCGCCACCTTGTCCTTGAGGATCAAATAGGTGCGCATACATCCCCGCGCAAATGCTTTGACATCCTCAAGCGTGGACGTGCGGTAAGCGTGCGCGTCAAAGTGACGGTTGCCATCATATCCACTATCTTCCAACAGCTTGACCAAGTAGAACGCCTGCTTAATCATCTCCGCGCCAAAGCGGAAGTCTTGATCGTACCGCCCAAACAGTTGATCGTTCAGGTCAATGTGGAATAGCTTGCCTGCATCGAGGGCTTGTGCCACCGCATGGGTGAAGTTCAAGCCTGCCATGTGTTCGTGTGCCACTTCTGGATTTAAGCCCACCATCTCAGGATGATCGAGCGTGTAGATGAAAGCCAGCATGTGCCCGACGGTGGGCATGTAGATGTGGCTACGCGGTTCGTTGGGCTTGGGTTCAAGCGCGAATTTGAGATCATAGCCTTGATCGCGCACGTATGCACACAAGAAATTCATCGCCTCGCGCATGCGCTTGATGGCATCCAGCGGATTCTTGGTGCTGTCGGATTCTGTCCCTTCGCGCCCGCCCCAAAACACATACACTTTTGCCCCCAGTTCTACGCCCAAATCAATGGAGCGCATGGTCTTTTGCAGGGCATACGCGCGAACCCGTGCATCATTGGAGGTGAAGGCGCCGTCCTTGAAAGCGGGATCAGAGAACAGATTGGTGGTTGCCATCGGCACAACCATGCCGGTATCCGCCAAGGCAGCTTTGAAGTTCGCCACGATGTGATCGCGTTCGGCGGGGGTGGCATCAATCGGCACCAGATCGTTGTCGTGAAGGTTGACCCCATACGCGCCAACCTCTGCCAACAGGTGGACAATCTCAACAGGCGAAAGCGCGGGGCGGGTGGGATGACCGAAGGGGTCACGTCCGACATTGCCCACCGTCCAAAGCCCAAAAGTGAACTTGTGGTGGGGCAGGGGTTGAAAATCATTCATGTAGATAAACCCTTTCAATAATGAAAACTTGTTTATTTAAGCACACGCTGGGGCATCACTGTTCCAGCGGTGTGTCTTCTCGCGGAAAGACTGGGCGACCAAGCGTGCTTTTGCTGCCTGCCAACGTGCCACCCATTCGGCGTAATCGTGCAACTCTTGCGCGGGGTTGTTACGGCTTCGCGCCACAAAACCCGGCAACTCATCGCGCCCGGTGGGTTGCCCAATCGGTTGATACCGTAGATCAAAGCTCCAGCGGATGCCACTGCTGATATTCGGCAAGGAGGCGTGTTTGGTCAAGCGGTGCAAGATGAGCGCGTCCCCTGCCTTGAGCGGGACGGGAAGCGGTTCACCATTCAACAAGTGGGGCGGGATGGTCATTTCGTCGGAGGGGCAATGCACGCTCATGCCTTCGCGGTGACTGTAGGGGATCACCTGTAAGCACCCGTTTTCGAGGGTGGCATCGGTGATTGCCACCCAAACCGTTATCATCTCGGTTTGGTCAGCTACCTCGCGCGAGACTCCCTGATCCTGATGCCAACCGGTGGTGCGAACCAGCGTGCTGGTGAGGCGGTTGGTGGAAAGCACGGCTTGCGGCGGTTTGATGCGGACGTGTTGAATGGGGTTGCTGTAGATTTCCCCACCGATCAACTGCTCCACTGCGTCTAGGATGCGTGGATTGCGCAAGAGGTTAAAGATCGCCTCGCTCAAATGGTGGGGGCTATCCTCTGTGAGCGGTTCATTCGGCAAGCAAATATCAAACGCCTTGAACAGGTTGGTCTGTGCTGTGCTGAGGAGCTTACCCATGCGCGTTTCAAACGGAAACTCGGCAAAACGATCGGGGATGATCCCTGCTTGGAAGGCACGCTCGGCGACTTGCTCCAGTAAGTGGGCGTAGTCATCCTTGAGCGGTTGCAGATCGATGATTGGGTCTAGCACATTGGGGACAACCCAATAGCCTTGTTCCATGAAACGTTGGGACGAGTTCATTGTGAGAAACATCTTGTGCTCAACCCCCAAGCGCGGTGTAATAGTTTTGAACTTGGTTACAGAAGGTGGCATCCGTGCCCGCGTAAACATACGTGAGGGTTTGCCCGTTCTTGACGAAGCTACCGATGTTGCCACACGGTTGAGCTTCGGCGGATTGTGCAGAAAAGGAGTTGGGATCATTTGGTTGAAGCGCACATGCCAGCAAGTTATTGCGCAACAAATCTTGATTGACCACCGCCACCGCCCCCATCGAGGGTGTGCTTCCACTCAACAGCGTCGCAATATCGGACAGGATGTAAACCTGCGCATTGACCGCGCCTACCCGACGATAGCAAGCGATGAAATCATCCACCTGTTGCACTAAGAAGCTGGTGGCAATGCCAGTCAGGGTGAGGCTTTGAGCGGAAAAGGTGGTACTGGACGCGCTTTGTGCCCCCAACACCCCCGACCCCGCCAGAAAATCAAACGCGCTGGTGAGCGAGCCCGTATCCGCCACCGCATACCCGTTCAAAGTGGGGAGATAGGTTGCTCCTGTAGAGTTGGTGTTGGTTGCGGTGTTGGGGGAAGTGACCGTGTTGGTATTGGGGTGGGCGGTTGGAAGCGCAGGCGCATTTCCCCAATTAAAGATGTTGCCCGCGTTGAATTGTGCCACCTCGCGCCCATTGCCAAGCTCAACTCTGCGCCCGCTGTACACGCTGGTCAACACCAAGACCAGCACCAAGAACGCCATACACGTCCCAAAAATCACCATCAGACCGGCAATGGCAATCCACCGCCCATTTCCTTCACTATTGAAGAGCATCATCCCCCCCTTGTCACTCACCCGTTGTTCGCCAAAAGGGCATCGCGTGCGATGCGCGCTGGCTCAAAGTTTGGGTTGAAAAGCAACGCTTCGTTGTAGTTGTCCAGAGCACGTTGGGTTTCACCCATGCCTTCACGCGCCACCCCAGCATAGTAGAATGTTTCTTCCACATATTGCCCGCCCCCATCACTGAGGTTCGCTTGCGCTAGGGCGATGGTATCGTTGTACCGCCCCAGCGCGTTATACGCCTCAAAGGGTCCAAACTGATACCACAGCATGCGCCACGGCAACCCGTGTGTGCGTGCTTGATCGTAAGAAGCAGCGGCTTCGGGATACATCTGTAGCAGGGTGAAATTTGTCCCCATGTTGAACCACGCGAAGGGGTTGGTTGGGTCAGCGGTGGCGTGTTGACGCGCTAAGGCAAGCGCGTTTTGTGCGTTGAGTGTGGGGTCGGCATCGTCCCCTAGCAAGGCGAGCAACGCCTGCTCTCGGTCAATATCATACAGGACGAGGTAAACATGATTGAAGTGCATCCAAAACTCTTCAATGTGTTCATAGCTGTAGGCAAGGCTTTCGCCATCGTAGCTATCGTTGGTTATGATTTCTTGCGTGGTGTCGTCGTAGCCTTTGATGAGCAGGTAATGCCCCATCCACCCTAAATCATGGGGGGGCGGGTCATAACCGGCTTCAATCAAGATCACAAAGTCATTTGCCAGTAGCGTCTTGAGGCGTTCTAGTGTGCCCCCATAGCGCACCATCGCGCGGGTGGTGCCGGGTAACTCGGTATTGATGTAATCTGCCATTTGCCAAGGGCTGACATTTTTGTCTTCGTAGTTGGGCTTAAGCCATTGGGCGGGTGTGTGTTGGTCATTGGGATAGCCAAAGAACGTTAGCCCCATCGTGAGCGTCGCCGGTCCACAGTTATTCCACGATTGCGGAATGTAGGAAAATCCATCCAGGCGATAGCTCGCAGGCAAAAGATTTGTCGGAGAAACAAGCGTGCTCGTTTGGGCGAACGCCACAACAGGCAGCACAAGCAGGCTGAACACGATCATCCACAGTGCGTTAGGTTTGTTCATGGGATCCATCCTTCATGCTACTGAACCACAATAGCCACCATTATAAAGTGTGGAGGCAACTTTCGTCATGACGCATTCCCCCTGCTTTCAGCTTAGACGAGCGACACAGGTTACGGTTGCTGGGTAACATGGGTTTCATGCCATGCTACCATCCTGTTAGACTTGTTGCCATCCTTGCCAGTTGCGCGCTTGCCACGCGCTATAAAGCGCAATGGTGCCGGCTGCTGCCACGTTCAAACTGGCAACATGACCGCGCATGGGAATGCTCAAGAGGATGTCGCAAGTCTCTTTGACCAGTCGGCGCATCCCTTCGCCTTCGCTCCCTAGCACAATGCCAATCGGCATGTCGAGGTCAGTCTTGTTGAAGGCGGGGATGTCCGCCGCCCCATCAAAACCCACCAACCACACATTCTCCTCTTTCAACTCTTTCATCGCGCTCACCAGATTGGTGACTTGTACCACGTTCATGTGTTCCACCGCGCCAGACGACGCATTCACCACCGACGGCGTGATGTCCACATTGCGGCGGTCTTGCATGACAATGCCATGCACCCCCACCGATTCTGCCGTGCGAATGAGCGCGCCCACGTTTTGCGGGTCTTTGAGCAAATCTAACAGGAGGATGAAAGGCTTCTCTTTGCGTTGTTCCGCCGTCTGAAGGATGTCCTCTAGTTGTACATACGGATAGCCACTCACGCGCAACGCTGCCCCTTGATGGTTGCCATCGTTGGTGACATCGTTCAAGATGCGCTTGGGAAGCCGTTTGATGGGGATGTTCTTGCTTTTGGCGAGGGCGAGTATCTCGGCAGTTGTGCCTTTTTCCTCCACCCCATCCGCCAAGATCAACTGGTCACATACCCGCCGACCAGCGCGGATCGCCTCAACAATTGCCCAATTACCATAGATAAATTCTTGCATCAGGTTTATTCCACCCGCCAAACAGTGCCTTCAGGACGATCATCTAATTGAACCCCCAACGCGCTCAATCGGTTACGGATGCGGTCGGATTCCGCATAGTTCTTCTGTGCCCGCGCATTGGCACGCATCTCAATGAGTAGCTCAATCAAACCGCCCTCGCGCTCGGCATTGTTCCCCACGCTTTCGTCCACGCTGGGGATGATGCCCAAGACCTCACCGCCATATTGATTGTAGAAGGTGTTGATCGCGCTCAACGTTTCTAGCCCAACGCTTGCCTCCCCATTCAAAAGCGCGTTCACCTCGCGCGTGAAGTTTTGAAGCGTGGCAACGGCTTGGGGGGCGTTGAAGTCATCATTCATTGCCTCCACAAACTGGGCGCGTGCCTCATCAATGCGGGTGCCAAAGCCGTGCCCGTCGCTCCCTTCGGGGGCATGGTTCATCTTACGACGTGTTTCACGCACGGCGTTATAGATGCGCCCCCACCCGTTGTTTGCCGCCTCTAAAGAGTCCGGGCTATAGTCCACCGGGTTAGAGTAGTGGGCAGAAAGAATGAAGGTGCGGATGACCTCTGGGCGATATTGGTCAAGCGCGTCTTTGATGGTGAAGAAGTTACCCAAACTCTTGGACATCTTCACGCCTTCGACGGTTAAACTGCCCACGAGCATCCAATAGTTGGCAAACGGGACCTCGTTCGCGCTTTCGCTTTGTGCCACCTCACACTCGTTGTGTGGGAAGATGTTGTCAATCCCGCCCCCGTGAATATCGAAGTTCGCGCCCAGATACTTGCGCGCCATCGCTGAACATTCGATGTGCCAACCGGGGAACCCTTCGCCCCATGGGCTATTCCAACGCATGATGTGTTCTGGCTCTGCTTTCTTCCACAGCGCAAAATCTGCCGGGTGGCGTTTTTCTTGCATACCGGCGGTGTTGCGCGTGTTCTCTTCTTGGGCTTCTACGCGACGGTTAGAAAGTTTCCCGTAGTCTTCATCTGCCTCTACGCTGAAGTAGACGCTCCCGTTGGATTCATACGCGAAGCCCTTG
>Ga0172372_10011290_pt1 | contig 11368 bp, 10 predicted proteins | sample LakKiv5m_2_FD_114544 | JGI IMG/M metagenome (GOLD analysis project Ga0172372, IMG submission 114544) | Freshwater microbial communities from Kabuno Bay, South-Kivu, Congo - kab_092012_9.5m | ecosystem: Environmental > Aquatic > Freshwater > Lake | place: Democratic Republic of the Congo... | reverse complement strand
CTGCGCGGTCGTGGTGCCGGCCGCCGGCGCGGCGCCGACGCTCGCGAAGCTGATCGATTTCCTGCGCGACCGGCAGGTCGCCAAGTTCAAGTATCCGGAACGTCTCGAACTCGTCAGCGAGCTGCCGCGCACGGCATCGGGCAAGGTGCGCAAGGAAGTGCTGCGCAAGCGCATCCTCGGCGAGGCGGCTTCGTGAGCGCCGCGCTCGCGGGGCTGCGTGTACTCGACTTCAGCACGCTGCTGCCCGGGCCGCTCGCCACGCTGATGCTCGCCGAGGCCGGCGCCGAGGTCATCAAGATCGAGCGGCCGGACGGCGGCGATGCGATGCGCCGCGATCCGCACTATTTCGCATTGCTCAACCGTGGCAAGCGCAGCCTCGCGCTCGACCTGAAATCCGAGGCGGCGCGAGCCGCGCTGCGGCCGCTCGTCGAGAGCGCGGACGTGCTGATCGAGCAGTTTCGCCCCGGCGTGATGCAAAGGCTCGGCCTCGGCTACGAGACGCTCGCCGCGATCAATCCGCGCCTGATCTACGTGAGCATCGCCGGCTACCGTAGCGACGGTCCCGAAGCCAGCAGGCCCGGGCACGATCTGACCTACGCCGCCGAGAGCGGACTGCTCTCGCTCGCGGCCGGCGGCGACGGCGCGCCCGTGCTGCCCGCCGCGCTCGTCGCCGACATCGCGGGCGGCAGCTATCCGGCCGTGCTCAACGTCCTGCTCGCATTGCGCCGGCGAGACGCGAGCGGCCGCGGCTGCCGCGTCGAGATCGCGATGCGCGACGGCCTGCTGCCGTTTCTGTACGAGGCGATCGCCGACCGTCAAGCGCTCGGCATCGAACCGAAGGCCGGCTACAGTCCGGCGACGGGTGGCTCGCCACGCTACCAGCTCTACCGCACGCTCGACGGCCGCCATCTCGCGGTCGCGGCCGTCGAGGAAAAGTTCTGGCGGAACTTCTGCGAAGCGATCGGGCTGCCCGCGAGCTTTCGCGACGATGCGCGCGATCCGGCCGCGACGCAGCAGGCCGTCGCCGAGCGCATCGCCTCGCGCAGCGGCGCCGAATGGGAAGCGCGACTGGACGGACTCGACGTCTGCTGCTCGCTCGTGCGCAACGTCGGCGAGGCGATGAGCCGGCCCGAGCTCGCGCGCCTGTTCGATCGCAGCGTGCGTTTCGACGCGCGAACACTGGGCGCCCTGCCGCTACCGTTGAGCCGAAGCTTGCTGTGCGACGATGCTTGCGCATCCGCACCCGCGCTCGGCGAAGCCAACGACGCGCTGCTCAAGCCGGCGTAGCGCCCGCCACCGGCGCGATCGCGGGCCGCGCGAACAACTGCGCGACCGCCGCGACGAGCGCGAGCAGCGCGAGCGCACCGAAGCCATAGACGTAGCTTCCGCTGCGATCGTACGAAAGCCCGACCAGATAAGGGGACAGCGCGGTCAGCCCGATGCTCGCGGGCGCCATCGTGCCCATGACCTTGCCGAACACGGCCGGGCCGAGATAGCGGCCGATCATCGCCGACTTGCAGATCAGTCCGGCGCCGTAGCCGCAACCGAGCAGCAGGCCGAAACCATAGATCAAAGCGACGCTGTCGGCACGCAGCATCAGTGACAGGCCAGCCGTCACGCCGAGCAGCGCGGCGCACCAGACGTAGCGTGGATCGACCCGGTCGCCGAGCAGGCCGGCCGCGAGCTGGCCCAGCGCTCCGGTCGCCGCGAGCAGGCCGACGGCGATCGAAGCTTGCGCAGGCTCGTGGCCGAGCGAGCGCAGATGCGAAATGCCGTGCGCGAAGAAGCTCATGATCGGCATGCCGACCGCGAGCTCGCCGAGCACGATGGTCCAGATCAGCGGAGTGCGCAGCAGCCTCGCGGTCGTCCACTGCGCCGCGGCGGCGGCATCCGCGGCCGACGCCTCGCCCTGCGACGAACGCCGATCGCGCAACAGCAGCCAGGCGATCAGCGCGATCACGAAGACGGCGGCGGCGATGAGCTTCCAGCCCGCTCGCCAATCGCCGTCGCCGGTTTCGAGCATGCGGCTCAGCAGCGCCGGGGCGAGTACGCCGCCGAAGCCGCCCGCGATCATCACGATCGAGAACGCGAGCGCCCGATGACGATCGAACCAGTGCGCGATGAGCGTCTGCGTCGGGATGTAGGTGGAGGCGCCGACGCCGATGCCGACGACGAGCCCGAACGCGACGATGTAGCCGATCGCGCTGTCGATGACCGTCGCCATCAGCGTCGCACCGATGCAGAGAATCAGCGATCCGATCGTGATCGTCGCGCGGATGCCGAGGCGCTGCATCGCGAGCATGATCAATGGCCCGCACAAGCCCTGGATCAGCAGCATGACGGTGAAGCCGAGTCCGAGCAGGCTGCGCTCGAATCCGAGTTGCTGCGCCATCGCCGTATTGAGCAGGCTCGCACCGAAATACGGAAAGCCGGTGTTGACGAGGCTGATCAGCGCGGCCACGCCGAGCATGGTCCACGGAATCGAAAGCGGTGCAGTTTGCATGAGAGGTCTCGATAAAAAGCACCCCGATGCCAACAACGGAATCGGGGAGATGGAGGTCGGTGCCGCGTGCGCCCTCGCCGGTTCGCGCGTCGGTCAGGCGCCTGCGCGGGTTCCGCCCTGCTCGAGTCGCCGGGCTCCGCGTTCGACGACGCCTTCGATCAGATGCCGGTCCGCCGCCGGATCGGTGGACTTGATCCAGCGCTGGTAGTCCGGATCCTGCACGTCGATCTGCGGGCACAGGTCGAAGAAGCTCTTGTCGGCGACGACGACGCGCTGCAGTGTGCGCCGCCCGCTGTTCTGCAGATCGCCGCGCGCATGCTGGAGCACGAGGTTGTCCCAGATCACGAGATCGCCGTTGTGCCAGCGGTGCTCGTAGACGTTGTCGTCCGAATACAGCAGCGCGAACAGCTCGCGCAGCATCTCGGCGCTGCGCTCGGGCGCGAGTCCCTCGATGCGCGCCGCGTGCTGCTGGTTGACGTAGAGGATCGGCTCGCCGGTGTGCGGATGCGCAAGGATCGCCGGCTGCCAGTGCTGCGGCATCGCCGGCGGAATCCTCTCGTTGAGCCGGTCGGTGCCCATGTCGACCGGCATCGCGCAGAGCACGCGCGCATCGGCGAGTTGCCGCTTCTGCTCGGCCGAGAGCCTGGCGTAGCCGGCCATGCCGTTCGCGAAGCGCGTCGAGCTGCCGTCGTCGACGACATCGACCGCATGCAGCGAGATCGCCTGGAACGGCGATGGCGTGAACGACAGGTCCGAATGGAACGCGAGCTCGCCGGTGCCGAGCCCGCCCTTGCTCGCGTCGGTGGAGATGTAGCCGACCCCGTCGGGCGCGTGCAGCACAGGGCCCAGGCACTCCATGATCCCGATCTGCTGCGGATGGCTCAGCCGCTGCTTGCGAAACAGCAGCAGACCGTGCCGATGCAGCAGGTCGCGCAGCTCGGCACGATCCTGCGCCGACAGCGGATTGCGCAGGTCGGCGTCGATTTCGAGCCCGACCGTCATGCGATTCACGATGTTGAGCGTCATCGCGATCCTCCTCAGAGATTGAAGCGGTAATTGAGCTCGAGGCCGATCACGCGCGGATCACCGATCGAGGAAATGTTGTAGCCGAGCGAGCGATAGAGCTGTACGCCGAAGGGCTTGGTCTTGGTCTCGCCGACGTTGCGCGCGAACAGCGACAGATCGAAGTCGCTGCCCACGATCGAGTTCCAGGCCAGCGACAGGTTCAGCAGGCCGTAGGCCTTCTGATACTGGCTGCCGGCCGGCCCGTAGTCGGGGCCTTGCGCGGTGTCGGTGTAGAACACGCGCGTCTGGTGATACCAGTCGGCGCGCAGGTGCACGTTGCCGTAGCGCGTCTCGATCGGCAGCCGCCAGTCGCCCGACAGCGACAGCTGCTCGCGCGGAGCCTGGGCGAACTGGTTGTCGCTGAAATCGCCTTCTCCGGTCAGGAAGTCGTCGTATTCGGCGAACACGAGGCCGTAGAAGCCGCTCAGCGACAGGCCATCGAACGGCATGAAGGTCAGCTCGAGCTCACCGCCGCTGATCGTCGCCGATGCGGCGTTGGTCACACCGACGGCGGGCTGTCCCGGGCGGCTGATGAAGCGCTGGATGTCCTTGTAGTCCTGCGTGTAGGCGGCGACGTTGGTGCGCAGCAGGGAGTCGCCGAGGCGCCAGTCCTTCTTGAGACCGAGTTCGAAGTCGGTGACGAACTCGGGCTTGAACGGGCCGAAGGTTTCGGTGTCGGTGGCCGCGTAGTCGAAACCGCCCGAGCGGTAGCCGCGGCGATGCGCGAGATAGACGAGCGTGTCGCGATCGAACTTGTAGTCCGCGCTGAGCGAGTACGTCGGCTCGTCGTAATGCGCCTCGCCGCGCAGCACGCAGTCGTCCGCCGGCAAGGCCTGGCCACCGCTCGTGAGCAGGCAGGTGTTCGGATCCGCGCCGATGCGCCGGTTCTCCTGCTTGCGCTCGTCGCGCGTGTAGCGCAGGCCGCCGGTCAACGAAAGCCCCTCGACCGACGGCACGCGCCAGGTCGCCTGCGCGAACGCTGCATAGGTCTTGTTGTCGGTGTCGACCGGCGTCGTGATCGGAGCGCCGGCGAGCACCACCTGGGTACTGCGCCGGTCGATCACCTGCCCCGCGTAGTAGAGACCGGCGACCCAATCGAACGCGCCGCCCGCGCTCTTGCCCTGCATCTGCAGTTCTTCGGAGAACTCGTGCCCGCTGTCGGGATGGCGCACTTCGAGCACCTGCAGCGGCAGCCCGTCGAAGTCGATCGAATCGTCGCGCTCGAAGTGCCGGTAGCCGACGATGTTCTTGAGCAGCAGTCCGTCGTCGATGTTCCAGGTCGTCGCGTTCGACACCACGTGCATGTCGAGCCGGTTGAAGCTGTTGATGTTGGACTCGGTGCTCCAGAAATCGCGTGCGCGCTCGGCCTGGATGCGATCGTAGGCCTCCTGCGCGGACGGCAGCGTCACGCCGTTGAACACAAGCGCGGTGTAACCCTGCGGGTTCAGCGCATTGATCGAGTAGCCGATGCCGTTCGCATTCAGATGCGAGCCCTGGTACAGGAAATAGCTTTCGACCGCGTCCGCCGGCCGCCACAGCGCGGACAGCCGCCAACTCGTCGACTGGTCGTCGTTGAGCGGCTTGAAGTTGGTCATGCCGACCGATGGCGACATCTGGTAGCCGGCGGTGTCGGTGCGGCTCGCGACGTTGGTGAGATAACCGTCGCGATTGATCAGGCTCACGCCGGCGCGCAGCCACAGATCGTCGCTGACCGGCAGGTTGAGTACGCCGACGCCCGTGTAACCCGAGCGTCCCTCGAAGAAGCTGCTTCCGGCGCTCAGCGAATAGCCGGTCTCGCCGGTCGGCCGGGCCGGCGTCAGCAGCATCGCGCCGCCCGTGGTATTGCGTCCGAACAGCGTGCCCTGCGGGCCCTTGAGCACTTCGACCGACTGCATGTCGTACATCGTCTGGCTCACGCCGATCGTGTAGCCGAAGTTCACTTCGGCCACGTAGACGCCGACCGCTGAATCCTGGCCCGGCGCGATGTCGGTGCTGCGCACCGCGCGAATGCCGATGTTGGTCGTCGTCGGCGAGTTGAAGTTGTCGACGTGCAATGCCGGCACGTGGCTGTTCAGATCGGACAGCGCGTTGATCGAATTGTCTTCGAGAAACGTGCCGCTCAACGCGGTCACCGCCAGCGGCACGTCCTGCTGGCGTTCCTGCTTGCGCCGTGCGGTGACCATCACTTCTTCGATCGCCGACACTTCGGCGGCCGGCTCCGCCGCCGCGATCATCATGGCCGGCGCGGCTTGCGTCGCGCGCGGCGCGGGCGTCTGGCCGCGCCGCAGGACGAGCGTGCCGTCACCGACCGCCTGAGCTTCCAAGCCCGATCCCTGCAACAGCAGGCGCAGAGCCTGGTCGGGACGATAGCGCCCCGACAGGGCAGCCGCCTGCCGTCCTTCCACGAGCTCCGGCGTGTAGAGGATCTGCGTTCCGCCCTGCTCCGCATAGCGATCGAGCGCGTCGGCCAGATCGCCGGCCGGAATGTCGAAACTCGTCGTCGCCTGTTCCGCTTGTGCAGGTCCCTGGGCAGGTTCCTGTGCAAAAGCCGGCCCCATCGCGGCGCCGGCCGCTCCGAGCATCAGACAGATTCCCAGCTGTTTCCCATGGGCGCCGGGCAAGCCGGGCCCCTTGCGCTGCTGCGCATTTCGCATCGTTTTCTCTCCGTTCGCACCGATGTCGTGATCGCGGCGCGCGGTCTTTGCACGCGTCCGTCCATGAGAGAAATGCGGGCGGCGCTCAACCCCCTACCTTGGGCGTCAGCAAAATCGTTCCGTCGCCTTGCGGTTGCGCCTGCAAGGGCAGCAACGCGCTCAAGGCAAGCGCCATCGACGCACTATCGCCGACGCGCAGTGTTCCACTGATTGGCGTCGATGCGAGCCGCGCATCGCCGAGCCGCAGCGGGGGGTTCGCGTAGCGATTCATTTCGGCGAGCGCCTCGGCGAGCGGCGTCGAGCGGAAGATCAGGCGACCACGCGTCCAGCTCGATGCGATGTCCGGATCGACATGACGGCGATTGCGGATCGAGCGTTCGTCGTAGACGAGCTGATCGCCCGGCGCGAGACGCAAAGCCTCGTCGCCTTCGTGCTCGACCGCGACGCTGCCCTGCAGCAGGGTCACGGTCACGGCCTCGCTCTCGCGACGCACCTGGAAGCGCGTGCCGAGCGCCCGCACGGCGCGGGCGCCGGCCTCGACGACGAATGGACGGCGCGCATCGTGCGCAACTTCGAACAAGGCCTCGCCCCGGCTCAACCGCAGATGACGCTCGCGTGCGCCGAGCCTGACTTCGACCGCGGAGCCCGCGTTGAGCGTGAGCTTGGAGCCGTCGGCGAGCACGACGCTGCGCAGCTGCCCGCCTTCGCTCTCGAACCATTCGCCCGCCGGCTCGGGCCCGGACCGCGGCCCTCGCGTCGAACCCAGCCCGATGCCGACTCCGATCGCGACGAGCATCGTCGCCGCGAGCGCGATACCGGCGCGCCATCCCGAACGCCGGGCCAGCCGCGGGCGTTTGCGCGCATCGGCGGCGAGCGCCTGCGCAGACCAGCGCCGCAATTCCTCTTCGGCGGACAGCTTGCCGAGCTCGCTCCAGAGCCGTTCGACCTCGGCGTAGGCCCGCGCATGCGCGGGGTGCTCGCGCCAGCGTTCGAACGCGGCGCGCTCCGCAACGCCCGTCCCGGCGCGCAGCCGTGCGAACCAGCGCTCCGCCTCCTGCGCCGCGCGGTCCCCATCCCGATCCTGCCGTGTCGTCGACTCCATGTTCATGTCAATGCGAAAACCGGCTCCCCACCTACCTCTCGCCGAGCTTTTCGCGGCAAGCCGCGAGCGCCCTGGAAATGTGCTTCTCGACCATCTTCACCGAAACACCGCAGTGCGCGGCGATCTGCGGATAGCTCATCTCATGGAAGCGGCTCAGCACGAACACCTGGCGGCATCGCTCGGGCAGCTCGCGTATCGCGCTCATGAGCAGCTGCAGGTTCTGCTGATCGACGAGCTTCTGCTCCTGCGAGGCCTCGTCCGACATCAGCGGCAAATCCTCGATCGGCAGATGCTCGGATTGATGCCGGCTGCCGGCCTCGCGCTGGCGCATGCCGACGAGGTTGATGGCGATGCGGTAGAGCAGCGCCTTGAGCGCCTGCGGGTCTTGCTGATCGGCATAGCGCAGCAGGCGCAGATAGGCCTCCTGCGCGATCTCGGCGGCGTCCTCCTCGTTGCCGACGCGACGCCGCAGGAAGCGCAGCAGGCCGCGACGGTGCTCGTTGAACACCGCCGAGAACCGGGCCTCGGTCACAGCATCCGCGACCGGCACGCGCAGTCTTGCGTCGATGACCGACGGCTCAGCGCCACATCGGCCGCAACGCAGACGCGAAACGACCCGAGCTTCTCCCGACTGAAGCGGCTGAACACATGGTCTTCCTCCATCGCACGCGGCATCGCCGCGATCGTCGAGGCCGTTGCAAACGGACGGCCTTCTATTGGGATACCATTTTGCGCGAACACTCCGACACGCGCCAGCGGCCGCGACCCAGTCCAGGAACCCTGCATGCAACCCCACCCCATCGGCACCACGCTGAGCGTCGAAGCGCTCGACGCCATCATCGCGACGAGCCCGTTCAACGTCTGGCTCGGCCAGCAGGTCCAGTCGATCGGCGACGACGGCATCGTCGTGCGCGTGCGCTGGCGCGAGGAGTTTGTCGGCGCAGCAGCGACCGGACACGCGCACGGCGGCATCTTCGCCGCGCTCGTGAACTCCTGCGGCTGCTATGCCGTGGCGGCCAAGCTCGGTCGCACGGTGCCGACCGTCGATCTGCGCTGCGATTTCCATCGGCCCGGCAAGCCCGGCGATCTGCTCGTCGCCGCGCACGTGGTCAAGCTCGGGCGCACGCTCGCCAACGTCGACGTGATGATCCGCGACGAACGAGGCCAGCATCTGGCGAGCGGGCGCGCGGTTTATCTGACGCAGCCATGAGCGGCGGCGCCGATACGCCTCCCCGCCTCGATTGCGCTGCGCTCAATGCGCACATCGCACAGAGCCCGGGCAATCGTTGGCTCGGACTGCAGGCGCTTTCGATCACCTCGAACACGCTGATGTTGCGCCTGCCGTGGCGGGCCGAGCTCGGCACCGAGCGCGGGCGCGACGGAATCGATGCCGGAGCGCTCGCCTTTGCGATGAACGCAGCGCTCGGCTATCTGCTGCTGGGCCTCGACGGCGTCGGCGGTGCCATCGCCGATCTGCGTTTCGATCCACTCGAACCCGCACCGGTCGACGACGTGCTGCTGATCTCGCGATTGCGCAAGCTCGGTGGACGGCTGTCGTCCGTCAGCGTCGAAGCACTCGATCGCCAGGGCCGCAAGCTCGCGCTCGCAAGCGGCAGCTATTTCATGGCCGCGCCTGCTCGCTGAGCGCCCCGAAATCAACGGAAGTACCGCGTCTCCAGATGCACGCGACGGCGCGCGCGCTGCTCGCGGCGCTGCGCTTCACCGATCTGCGGAACGAAGGCCGGCAGGTGCTCGCGCAGTTCCGCGAGCTTGACGAGCCGCCCCGTCGGCGACGGAACCTTGTCGGCCCAGATCCAGCGATACCACAGGTAGCCGCGACGCTGGCCGTCGGTATCGAGCCAGTTCGGCACGCCCGGATCGCGCTGCGCGATCACGATGCGCAGTACGCCGTCTGGGTCGATCCGCGCCTGCATTCGATTGATGCTGGTGGTGCGATGAAACGCATCGGTCGATTCGTTCCACAGGTTGTAGAGCTGGAAGCTCCAGTACGGTCGATGTCCCGGCGCGGACTCGTCGGGCATTTCGATCAGCAATGCCTCGTCTTCGGCGACGTCGAAGAAGGTCACGCCGTAGTGCACGTACTCCGAGCCCGGCACGCGCTTCTGCGGCACCGGCAGCTCGTTGTAGCGGCTCGCGGCGAGTTCGTTGGCGAGTCGCTTGAGATAGTAGGCGGCGAGCGTCTTCGCCCAATGCACCGCGTCGGCGAGCGCCTTGGCGCAGCGCTCGGGCGTCAGCGGCGCCGGCGTCAGGCCCTCGTTGCCGAGCTTGACGATGTGGAAATCGGCCGGCAGGTGCCGATCCCAATCGCTCAGGTACTGGCGCACGCTGAACTTCGAATCGGCCGGCGTCAGCCGCATCCAGTTGCCTTTCCAGTCGGCCGGACGTTCGGCGCTCAGCAGCAGTTCGAAGTGCCCGTCTTCTCCAATGACCAGGTCGCGCGAACTCGTTTCTCCCGTGGTCTTGAAGCCCGGAAAGATCGGAAACACGCCCTCGTTGGTATTGAGGATGAAGCCGTCGATCGTGCTCACGTTGGCCCAGACGCGATAGTCGCTGCGGCCGTCGATCGTCGCGGTCAGGTAGATGTTGTCGACGTTCGGCGCGCCCCAGGGCGCCAGCGGGTCGAGCCCCCGGTGAAAGGCCGGAAACTCCGGATCGGCGAAGCCGAACTCTTCCTGGATCGCAAACGCGATGAGCCGCGCGAGATAGCGATGGCCTTCGGCAAGATCGCGCGGATCGTTCGCGAACGGCGCTGCCGAGACGATGGAAGCGCCGCTCGCGATGTCGTCCGCGAACGACTGCCAGGCCGCTGCCAAGGTCTGGCGCGCAAGCGGCCCGGACGAACTGTCGTTGCCCATGAGGTCATTCGCTCCAGCGCGGCATGCGCTTTTCGAGAAAGGCGGCCGGCCCTTCGCGGTTGTCGGGCGAGGCGTTGACGCGCGACACCGCGGCATCGGTCAGGGCTCTGGCCTCTTCTTCACTGATTTCGGCGGCGATGCGGGCGATGGCGAGCGATTCGCGCACCGCGACCGGCGAGTTGCGCGCAATGCGCCCGGCCAGCGCATAGGCTTCTTCGATCACCTGCTCGTCGGGCACGAGGCGATTGACGAGTCCGACCTCGTAGCAGCGCCTGGCGCCGATCAGATCGGCCGTCGCCAGCCATTCGATCGCGATCGCGCGCGGCACGCGCTTGGGCAGGCGATAGACGCCGCAGGCGCCGGCGATGGTGCCGCGGCTCGTCTCGGGCAAGCCCAGGCGCGCGGTTTCACCGGCGACGATCAGATCGCAGGACAGCGCGAGTTCGAGCCCGCCGCCCGCGGCGACTCCGCGGATCGCCGCGATCCACGGCTTGCGGCGCGGAAACGACGAAAGCCCCAGATAGCCGCCGCGCGGTCGCAGCAGTTCGTCGCTGCGGCCGGCGGAGAGCGTCGCCAGATCGGCACCGGCCGAGAACGCCAGCCCGCCGGCTCCGGTGAGCACGACGGCGCGAATGTCGGTATCGGATTCGACCACTTCGGCCGCCGCTTCGAGTGCCTCGGCCATCGCCGGATCGATCGCATTGCGCGCGGCCGGACGGTCGATGACGATGCAGGCCAGGTGCGGCCGCTCGCGCAGGATGGCCACGCTTCCCGATGTCGATGACGACATGCGATCTCCTCTGTCGATCTGATCCGCACGATGCCCTGCGGCCCGATTGCGGCTAAATAGTGCACCATTATAAGCTGCACGTCGCATCGTGCACCCGTGCGCCCTGGAAGAGAACAAAATGAACCGACTTCAGAACAAAATCTGCATCGTCACGGGCGGCGCCCTCGGCATCGGCCGCGCGAGCGCCAAGCTCATGGCGGCCGAAGGCGCGCGCGTGGTCGTCGCCGACCTCGATCTCGCGGCCGCGCAGGCCGTCGTCGATGCGATCGAGCAGGCCGGCGGCGAAGCGCTGGCCGTGCAGCTCGATGCGACGAGCGAAGCCTCGATCGAAACCATGGTCAAGCTCGCGCACCAGACCTATGGGCGCATCGACGTGCT
>Ga0172372_10011289_pt1 | contig 11368 bp, 4 predicted proteins | sample LakKiv5m_2_FD_114544 | JGI IMG/M metagenome (GOLD analysis project Ga0172372, IMG submission 114544) | Freshwater microbial communities from Kabuno Bay, South-Kivu, Congo - kab_092012_9.5m | ecosystem: Environmental > Aquatic > Freshwater > Lake | place: Democratic Republic of the Congo... | reverse complement strand
CATCCCGGACAGAGATCAAGCCGCCCTTAATCTCGAGCAGAACGACCCCTAGATGTGCAGAGACGAGCACGACGTCAATCTCGGCGTTCTGCCCTTCGATGAGCACCGGCACTTTAGGGACGATGTACCAGTCGTCGTCTAGATCACTCAGCAGTTGTCGGATTACGTTGCGCTCAGACTGGGGATGCAATCCATCGAGATCGAGTTCGGCGGGTACCAGAATCGCCACGACCGCAGGCTAACCATTAGATCCGCTGTATCAGGATGCTGATAGTTTCCGGTTTGCTCTATGTCGACTACGTATTTCGACGGATTCTTGCCCACAAGTTGGCCGCGGGCACAGAAGCATTGGTCGCGAGGGATTGCCGAGTACCTGAGACAAACCTTTGGACGCGGCGTACCGGTCTACCTGAATGCCGAGATCGACGACCTTCTCAAGATCGCACAGCTAGGCAAGATCGCGACAGATGGCGACATTGAGTCTGAGTTCATGCGTCTCTTTGACAGTCCCGTGATTGAAAAACCGACGAAAAGGAGCGATGCGAAAAACCTATTTCTCCGAGTCCACAACGTCTTTAAACACTGGCAGCCAGCACGTGCTGGTAGTGAAGCACCGCCATTTCTTCACGTGCTGCTGTTGACAGTTCTTGCGGCCGACAAAATGCGCACGAGTACAAATAAACGATCAACCAACTACTACGGGCGGCTTTGCGAGATTCTAGGGATTGATGGGAAATTCAAGGATGAGGTCGGAGCCTCCTATCGACAGCACTTAGCACCACTTTGGACGCTGTATTGCAACTGGTTGGAATCAAATCCACACATAGGTGTACCGACCGCATACGCGGATACCTCCGACGGATTTGTTAACTACGTGGGTGTACCCGTAAGCCAGGCGCTGCTTCGATCTCATGAACAGCAACTTATCGAACGAGACTTTTTCAAACTCTTTATTGATGGAAGTGAACGCGAAGATATCGACCCCGAGGAGTTCCTAGTCGCCTTTAAGGAGTGGGTAAACCGACTTAATGGTGAGGAACGACTTAAGCGCGCGTATACCGCCGCACCCAAGGAGGTCGAGGAAGCAATCTGGTCGATATATCAACGTTGGACTCCAAGCGAACACGAAATTCGTACTTCAAGTCAGAACCCGCGGTTGTTCATTGGCGGTCGAATCTCCTCGCGTCTTGGCCAGCCGGTTCTGAACTTCTATCTCCACTCGACTCACCAATTCGACGATTCAGTTGGAAAAGTACTCAGATTAGAAGTCGAAGATAGGAACCTTGAAGTCTCATCGAGATTCGATTCTGTGCTTGGTCATGGCACTCACATCGATGGGTGCGGGTTAGAAGATCTCCTCTACCGCCCAATAAAGATCAGGGGCTCACTGCGATCCTCTCTACAAGATGAAGTAACCTTCTGCGCCACTCGACAACCACGGGCGGTTGTGCAGTTCGAGGCTCTGACTGAGTCAACATGGATTGAGCGTAGGTGGATGAGAATTGGTGCGACATACAACCTCCTCATCGCGCAGCCCTTACTTGACCGCGCACTTACCGAGATACGAGCGTTCGGGCTTGGAGGCGAACTGGTTGCACTGCAGGGTATCCCCGATGAATGGCGACTATTCGTTGGGTTTACTGCAACAACTGAACCGGTGGCCCCATCGCTGTTTCGAATTCAGACCGGTCGGCAACGCATGTTGCATCTAGTTGGCGGTACAAGAGCGATTGGCAGCGGCCGTGATCTCGAGTATTTCGCCAACGAACCCCCAAAGCTTCTGATCGATGAGCGAGCCCTGAAAGCGCACAGCCTCGATCTATCGAATGTCGAGATTCGCCTCGTCGACGCAGGCTCAGAGGTCCAGATTGTGAAGCCAATAATGGAACTCAACGAGTTACCCCGCGTACCCAGCGGGTCGTATGTTCTCGAACTGATGGAAAGTAAGAATTCGAAATCTCTGGAGTCATTCCAAGTAAGACTCCTCAGTCCTGAGCATCCACGAACTGTTATAGCACTTGATCGAGTAGCGATATCGACGAGGTTCGGACAAGAATTCGGTTGCAGACACTGGACCGCCGAGGAGTTGGATACGAACGATTTCTTGATGCAGGGTGCCGCGATCTTGGAAGGAACTTTTAACGAACTGATCTCCAGTACAAGCCTGGCGCAAGTGTCAAGCAGGACGGGTGTTTTGGAGGGCATAGACGAGCACGACCCGAACGTCTTATACGCCGAACCAAAGGGAGAAGTTGCGCGCTTTGCTCAGTGCGTAATTACACCTGGCTCGAAGTGTATGCATACGAAAAACGATGAAGCCCGTGCTGGGCGCGTTCCAATGTGGATTTACATGACATGTGTTAACTGTGGGACAGTAACGAAGACGACGACGAGAGGAAAACCCAAGAAGTTCAACAAGTCTGCGAGCAACGCGACGCAGATTGTGTCGCGCACCGAAAAGGAGGAAACTCCTCCAATTTCATCCCACGATGTCTTCACCGATTACTCATCAAAGAACGGCTTAACTTCGCAGCCTTATGACATTGAGAGCCGGATCTGGGCCCTCGGCTCTGGCAACAAGCGGACCGCGGCACTCCTCGCAGACCTAAACCCGTCTCACTTGCCGAATGAGACTCTGTGGTATGCAGCGGCAGCGGGTCATGTGGATTTACCGAATATGGAAACAGATCTCATCGCCGATACATGGAGAGTTACACCGAGTGTTCTCGCCAAAGTGCATGAAGGGACATTCCGACTGGTTGGATACAGATCGCCACGAATGATTCTGAAGATAGTCGAATTGCTCAAGACGAATGGAGTAACAGCAGAATTGACGACAGTTTCAAATTCTCCGTTTCTCGGCGATCTTAAGTTTGGATTTTCTTCAGATCTCTCTGTCGACGAAGTCGTGAGCATTGTCCGCAGCAATCCCGAAACTGACCACATTTCTGTCGTTGGAGAAGCGGTACAGAGACTGATCTACGCACTACCGAATATTGAAATCTTGAAGAATCAGTTAGTGCGTTCAGTCTTTACGAACTCTGACTACCGTGCGCAGGTCTTTGACCTCAATTCAATTCGTTGGTCGGACAGTGGCGCAGGAATTGAGAAGGGCTCAGCGATAAGGGACACCAACTTTGGAAGTCGCTACTTCTTTGTTGAGAATGATGATCCGAGAGGTTATGACGTCGTTTCTTGCGGCTACCGTCTTGCGAAGCACCTCTCGGCGTGGCATCGAGAGAAACTCCTGTTCTCTTACGACTCAAAATTGAAGGAGCTTCGCTGTCCAATTGGGGCAGACCTCCCGCTCATCTACTCCCGCGGAATAATTTTTGCTACCGGCAACATCCCGACTCGCGACAAGGGAAACATTGTGTACCGAGACGTATCAGAAGAGATATCGCACAAACTTACTTTGCTACTCTCACACTAGAAGTATCCCATGGTTCATCTCCGTCCCACTGAACTCGAACGAGACTTACGCGAGACCTATCTTCGCTATTACGACACCGCATTCTGGCTGAAAGACGAGAAACTTCGCGCCGAACGACACGCGCTTCTGAACGGGCCGGATCGAATCTTTACCGAACCTCGCATCGAAGTTGTCGTCCCATACGAGAGCACCACGTCGGTAGATTCTGCACTAAAGGCTTCTGCAATAGGAAACTCCGTAAGGGACCTCTTGCCCCGGTTGATCTTTGGTGACAAGTCCGCTGATCGTAACTTTCTCCTCAGACAACATCAGGCGGACGCACTGCGACTAGCGCTTACTCCCCCTGGACTTAATCCAGTCGTTACTTCAGGAACAGGATCAGGCAAAACCGAAGCATTTTTGTTGCCGATAATTGCGGAACTTCTTGATGAGTCTTTGAGGTGGCCCGCTGGAAGTTCAACTAGCGAGTGGTGGGTTCGAGCAAGCAAACAAACACCTTGGCATCCGTTCCGCTCAGCCTCACGCCGTACTGCAGCAATGCGCGCCATGATTCTTTACCCAACTAATGCCCTGGTGGAGGATCAAATCGTTCGGCTGCGCAGAACTCTCGAGCCACTTCACCAATCCGACAGCACTTTCCAGCCCATCTACTTTGGTCGTTATACAGGACAGACCCTCGGCAGCCGAACACCTCCAAGCATAGGCAGTCAAATTGGCGCGCAAGGCCTGGAGTTCGCCCAGGAGATTCAAGAAATCGAGGCCACGCAAGATATCGTCCGCTACCCCAGTATCGCATCAGACGTTAGATATCAGTTTCCTTCTCATCGGTTCGGGGAGTTGCTCTCGCGATGGGACATTATCGAGACGCCACCCGACATACTCATAACTAACTACTCGATGTTGAATGTAATGCTCGCGCGAGAGTCTGAAGAAAAGATATTCAGTGCGACAGCGAATTGGCTTGCCGAGGACAGGAGTCGTCGATTCACCCTCGTTGTCGACGAACTGCACACTTTCCGAGGCACGCCCGGCACGGAGGTAGCGCTAGTAATTCGGTCGCTTCTGAACAGACTCGGGCTCGATGGCAAGTCACCTCAGTTGCGATGTATCGCTACTTCTGCTTCGCTGCCACAAGACGGTGATGGCGGGAACAGTGCGGCTGTCTATCTTGAACAATTCTTCGGCGTTGATCGTGCGAAGTTTGCGCCAATCGCCGGACGTCCAGCCTCGATTCCAATTCCGAAGCCAATTGACGGATCAACTCTCTCGAGGGAACTTGTAAGCGCCCACGACGTTTCAGACTTCACTCGAATAGATAAGACCTACTCTCTCGCTGAGGCATTGGCGAACGCTATGGAAAAGGATGCGAGTGGGCGTTTCCTGCCCACCACCCATACGGTTTTGAGAAAAACTATCTCAACCCCTGAGCTTTCCGAGGACTCATTTGATAAAGCCCTACTTGCCATTGCAGAGAGTACGGCCGCGAGCCCTACGCGTCCAAGATTTCGAAATCACACCTTTCTAAGACTCGTGAAAGGCATTTGGGCTTGCTCGAACCCTTCTTGTACCGAAGTTGATCCCGCTCTGCGTTACCACGGTCGAGAAATCGGGAGACTCTTTGACGACGCCACAGCAGTTTGCGCATGCGGGGGTTGTGTTCTTGAGCTTCTCTACTGCTTCCGCTGCGGAGACGCGTCTCTTGGCGGGCACGTCGTCACTGATTTACCAGGAGACGACCGCGTGTTGGGCTCTTTACCCGATCACGATCCAGCACCACTCTGGATGAGTCTTCGCAATCGATACCGGTGGTATCGGCCTGGCAAGTTACAGCCAACTCAAGCAACTTGGAAGAGTGCCGGGCTCAATTTTTCTTTCGTGCCGGCCGATCTCAACACTTACTCAGGCGAATTGACTCATCCGATAGGAGGCTCAACAAGTGGATTGACATTGGCAGTTACCGGCCCTGAACCCGACTACGTCCTCGCGCTGCCAACCTGCTGTCCAAACTGTGGCTGGGAAGACTTTAATTCCGCAAGGAACTACCAATCTGGGCAGGTGAAGTCTCCAATCAGAGGATCCGCAGCAGGTGCAGAACAAATAGCGCAGGTAACGACCGCTCTTTTGCAACAGAAGCTGGCGGGCTCTGGCAGCTCACCGAAACTTGTCATCTTCAGTGATAGCCAACCTCGTGCAGCGGAGATTCGTTCAGGTCTTTCTCTCAATTCGTTTAGAGACACGCTCCGCCAAGGAATCCAACAAATTCTTTCGGGTACGGAGCCGGGGGTTGATCGGCTGTCGATCGTGAGACGGTATCTCCTGAACAATGTTGCCGGGCTTAGTGCAGATGGACTTCGAACACTTGCAGACCTTGTACAGAACCACCAGAACCTGATCGAGGCTGAGCGAGCCAACCAGGCTGGCACCGCGACCCCAGAGCAATCTCAACTCCTCCGGAGGGAGGCCGCAATTACGAGTGGATCAATTCTCCCATGGCCCGATGCGGAACATAGGCTCACTGAATATCTTTATTCGCTCGGCCTAAATCCGCGTGGCCCCGACTTTAGGCGTCAAGGAAAGTTCATCGGTAACAGGTTTTACCCATTCTTTCAACTCGCTGATCGGGACGGCCACGGATCAGCACCAATTTCTGGAGCCGAAAAGAGCAAGTGGAAAGCGGACACGTCTCATGATGTGTGTGTCTCACTCGCCGAAACGCTCTTTGATGATGCGTCACGAGATCTCGAAAGCATCGGCATTGCTTACCTAGAGTGCGATCCGCTTGCGCCAACACCTCCTACATTGCCCCAACATCTCTGGGAAGAAGTCGTTCCGGCAGTGTTTCGAATTCTCGGCATCAAGGGCCTGCATCCTCGAGGATCTGTACGACAAGATCCGCCTTCCAACATGCCCAAAGAGGTCGATAAATATCTAGAAAAGGTCGCGACGAGAAATGCGCTATCAAAATCACTACTAGTAGCGGCGATTGAATCGCAGTTGCGCAGCATTTCAAATGATGACAAAACCAAGTGGTTTGTTCACCTGCTCGCAGCCGACGGGAGGTTTGCCCTTAGGCGCGCGTCGACTGAGATTTGGATCTGCCCAACCTGCAGCAAGGTACACCTTCATCCCAGCGGTGGAGTTTGTACCACCGCGAACTGCTCATCGAACTCGCTCCAGAAATATCCCATCTCAGCACTGAGCAACGACGGAGATTACTACCGCTGGCTGGCAGACAAGCCCGCCCGCGGGATGCGCATCAGCGAGTTAACTGGCTCTACGAATCGGCAACTTCAACGTGAGCGACAACGTCACTTCAAGGGCGCGTTTCTGCCAAAACCTGACGAGGATCCACAATTTCAAGATCTCAATGTACTGAGCGTTACAACGACGATGGAGGCTGGCGTTGACATTGGAGATCTTTCGGCGGTGGTGATGGCAAACATGCCGCCACAACGATTCAATTACCAACAACGTGTCGGTCGGGCAGGTCGACGCCAGCAACCATTTTCATTTGCAGTGACGCTCTGCAGAAATGAGTCACACGACGACCACTACTTCACGCATACAGCCGAAATCACGGGCGAGATACCACCTCCTCCCTACCTCGACACGACACGAGTAACAATACTGAAGCGAGTCATCGCTGCCGAATCTCTGCGGCAAGCGTTCTTGTCGCTTCCGAAAAACAAGCGTCCAAAATCCACCGCTAAGTCGACACACGGAACCATGGGGAAGTCGAGCGAGTGGGTTGTCACATACGGACCACTAATTGATTCGGCACTAAAGAACGACGTGGATGTCACGCAAATCGTCAGATTCCTGACCGCCTACACCGGAGTCGATCCCGCAATCACTGCAGAGTTGATCAGGTGGACGACAAACGATCTGGTTGGAGAGATCGGAATGGCGGTTGCCAACCCCTCGTTCCACGCCGCAGAACTCAGCCAGCTTCTCTCAACTGCTGGAATTCTTCCTATGTTCGGCTTCCCCACCAGAGAGCGACCAATATATGGTGAGATACCCAGGAGTCTTGATGATGACAAGGCGACTGTTAAGTCACGTCCACTAAATATTGCGCTCTCAGAACTCGTTCCTGGTTCCGAGATTCTGGTCGACAATAAAATTCATCAAGCTATCGGACTTGCCCATTTCCAACAGCAAGGGCCGAAGATGGTCATCGTCAATCCCTTGGGCCCGCCGATTTACGTATTGCGGTGCGCTACCTGTGAGACAGTTACTCCTCAGAGTTCGATACCGAACCCAGGAGGCACGGCTGTAGTCAACTGTCCAACATGCGGCACTGGCGGGCAATTGACCTCGTTTGCAGAGCCGCTTGGATTTTGGTCGGGTAGTCCGGCCAAACCTGAGCCCTACGAGACTCGCCCCGAGCGAGGATCCCGATCGGGGGTTCCGACGCTTGGCATTACGGCAGTGCAGAACTGGTCAAAGACGCAGAAAATCAAGTTCTCTGCCCTCTCACAGAGTCCTCTCTACATCATCAACGACCGACAACAAAAGGCATTCAAGTTCTATGACCGGGCTGCTTTTAACGGTGACCGCGTGTTATTGGAAGAAAATGCGATTGACAATTTCGATCTTCGAACCACGGCAAGTCCAAGCGCACCGGTCTACGAAGGTGCGCTTGGTTTTGCTCAAACGAGTGACGTTCTCCTGATTGAGATTGAGGGAGTCGATGTGCCAAGTCCATTGCCCGACCCTGTTCTCGTCGACAGCCGAACGCGTTGTCCTGGAGGAAGGATTGCGATTGAGTCATTTGCGGAACTCGTCAGAGTGGCAGCGGCCGGACACTTGGACGTAGACACATCAGAACTGACGGTTGGAACCCAAGCGATTCAATCTGCCGAGGCCGGCGTATGGTCTCGAAGAGTCTTCGTCGCGGATACCCTTGAGAACGGCGCTGGATACTCTCGGTTCCTCGGTGACCCTGCTGAGTTCTTGGCAGTGATAAATCGGATCGGCACTCTTCGGTGGGCTAATGACATTCGACACGCAAAAGAGTGCAGTACATCCTGCAAACGCTGTCTACGTCACTTCGACAACCGGTTCAAGCATCCTCAATTAAATTGGCGGCTTGGTCTTGATGCATTCGACCTTGCAATCGGTAGGTCTCTCAATCTCGCGAGGTGGGACTCCCTGAACGTCAGTTTGGTAGGAGCGTTCGTCTCTGGTCATCAAACTCAGTTTCAGAACCTCGGCAAGAGTCTCGTCGCTACAAGATGCGGACCTGCAACCCACGTGATTCAGAACACGACCGACGGTCACTTCATAGTTCTTGGTCATCCCCTCTGGCGACTAGACGCAGCGTTTCGAAACGTTGAGCAACAGGTTGCCATTAACGTTGGAGTGGCTGCCGCTCCGAACAGCAATCACAAGTTTGAAGTGCGCTCAACTCTCGATCTACTGCAAGGCATGAGCAAGGTAGCAAGTTTTCTTTATAGCGGCACGTGGTGAACAAACTTTTAAGTGTAAGCGAGACCTTAGATCTCCTCACCTGCCCGCGAAAGGCGTGGAATGATCGGCAGCCGATCTTTGCATGGCTCCGGACACCAGACTCGATTCCTCAAGTTCTCGGCAGCGTCCTTCACTTGATAATCGAAGAAATTGACTCAGGCCGATTCGACACCATTGCTGATGATGTGATCGATAGCGAAATCGCCGAGCGCTGGAATCTCCTAGTTGCAGACGCTCACAACCAACTCTCTCGTCAGACTCAATTAGGTATTGTGCCGCCTGCGGAAAGATGGCCTTTCTACGTATTGAAGTGCGCTAGGGCGATTGATCGAGCGAAGATGCGACGCATGCACCGATCGAACTCGGCAATGAAAGTGAGCCCAGAGATTGAACTGACACTTGAGTCACAACGCTTAGGGATCCGAGGACGCGTCGATCGTGTCGAATTCCCTGGCGATCTCGTACGCATAGTCGACCACAAGTCCTCAACCAGACCGAGCGGTGCTATGCCCCATCGATATGTGTTACAACTGCTCATCTACTGTCTTCTCTATGAGTCAGTACACGGAATTCAACCTCGATCGGCTGCGATTGAGTGGCTCGGTGGTGAACGCGAGAGTATTCCCGTCACCACGGAACTACTTGAAGACACTCGTAACCAAATTGAGACTGCACGGTCGCACTTGGATTCCGATCAAGTACCGCGGGGCATTCCCTCACCGGAGGTTTGTCGATTCTGTCACTACCGTCCCGTTTGCGATCAGTACTTAGAAAGCGAACACTACGACTGGGCTGGACAACCAACATTTATTGTCGGCAGTGTCATAAACATATTCGAACGTTCTTCCCTTGTGTCCCTCAATCTTCGAGTCAACTCCTCACATCCCGGAAACATCTCAACCGCAACACTGCATGGCGTTCCCAAGAACATTGCGGTTCGGGAAGGTGATACCGTCGTGGCAGACAGGCTCAGTTGGCCTCGCAACGTTACGAACTTCGACATCAACTGGGAGACTCGAATGCGTGTGATTTCACCGTTTATACCCGACCCGGGAGCGATTTGATGAGTCAAAATCTCGCTTGGATTTGCTCCAGAATAACCTCACTCCTCGCATTTGTAGACCAGAACGCACCATCCGGTTTAGTGAATCAGCGCACTGGCGCCACGTATGCCCCCGGTTTACCCGCGTTGAGCGAAACCCAAGTCGCGGACATGCTGCGGACCGAGTGGCTGTCTCATTACCCAGGCGACTTTCGACCCGGAGGGATTCTCACTCAAGTCCCCTACCCGGGACTCGGCCGAGCAAGCTGCGATCTTGTTGTGTCAACTCAGGGCTGGAGTGCGCAGCAACACGAGTGGGCAATCGAACTCAAGCGAATACAACTCGTTGGTGATAACGGCAAGAATAATGACTACGGGGTTCAAAAGATGCTTTCCCCGTACCTAAAAGATCGAAGTTTGTTCCACGACCTCACTAGGCTCCGCAGTCACGCCCCTGCAGCGAAACGAGCAGTGATTGGCTATGCCTTTGATTACAGTTGGTTATCCTGCCAGCAAGCACTGCATATTCATCCAGCTGAAAGCCTTCGAGTCGGAAATATTCGAGTGGTATGCACAACAAACGATCCCACAAGTGGCGTGTACTCGAGTCAAGACTTAGTTCAAGCTGCTGACCAGTTTCTACGCGCGAAGGGTCTTGTGAAGGGCCACTGCGTTACGACATTCTCTGGTCTATGGCGACACCCATGCGGTGGTGACGGCAGAACCTTTGCGTGGGAGGTCTAGGAGTGGTGCAGCACCACCGGATCTTCACCTGAACACATTACTGCCCGAACCAATTCAGGCGCATTCGACTTCAGAACTTCTTCGTATTGCGCTACACCTTGGCGCATCACGTAGTAGGCGGCGCCGATATTTACACCGTTGCCAAGTTGTTTGTACGAGTCAGATGACTTCTGACCCTCAAAACTGAACCAATCGGGAAATCCCTGCAACCGGGCCGCTTCTCTAACTGAGAGTTTTCTTCGGCGGGGTCCAATTATCGAAGTCTGCGTAATTGCAACAAGAGCAGGCAAGTACGTCGGTCGCTTAGCACGAATTCCAGTTGGTCGCATCTGCATCACTGCGTCCCATAGCCGAGGAGTATCTTGTGCCTGCCACTCAAACTTACGTCGACTTGGCGGAAATCGGTCTGAGTAAAACTCCCACTTTGCTGCCCATTGATCAATGAAACTCTTATACAGCGTGTAAAAATCGGAGTTTTTTCTTAGAAAGTTCGCCTTCCAAGTCGGAGTCGTATCCGGAATCGATAACTGCTCGTTCGTCACCCAACTATCGCCCCACAAAGGAAATCCTGGTAGCCGTCGGCCCTCTCGAATCTCCCACATCTTCTCGACGAATTCATTCCACGCTTCGATCCAATAGATCTCCGAGTCAGAAAGGGCAGTTTCACCTGAGCCCAT
>Ga0172372_10011286_pt1 | contig 11369 bp, 11 predicted proteins | sample LakKiv5m_2_FD_114544 | JGI IMG/M metagenome (GOLD analysis project Ga0172372, IMG submission 114544) | Freshwater microbial communities from Kabuno Bay, South-Kivu, Congo - kab_092012_9.5m | ecosystem: Environmental > Aquatic > Freshwater > Lake | place: Democratic Republic of the Congo... | reverse complement strand
GCAGCTCCTCGTTGCGCTCCTCGAGCACGTTGCGCATCGATCCGACGAAACGGTTGAGGAGCGACAGTTCGCGCCGCGCGTCGCGCAAGGTCGGTGCGCACGCGATGACGCCGCGCAGGTACGGGATGAGCTCGGCGGCGGACCGCGAGGACGGGATCGCGTCCGCCGGCGCCCGCACGCCTCGGGCCGCGAGGACGTCGCTGATCACGAGCACGCGGACCGAGTTCGGGAGATGCGAGTCGCCCTCGGGCTGCTCGATCGCGGCGAGCGTCTCGTCGACGGTGGCCTCGGCCGCTTCGGGATCTTCACCCGCGAAGATGACGACAGCATCCACGTCGAGGTGGACGGGCGTCCCGGACGTGGTGCGCAGCGCCTCGGTCGGGAGGTGCGCGGCGGACAGCCCGCGGATCTCGCCGACGATGCGGTCGCGCCAGGCCTCCGCCGCGGTCAGGACGGACTCCGAGCTCACGATCGCGACGCGGAGACTTGTGCGGGTTTGGTCCATAATGCTCGACTCGTCGGCTGGGAGCCTCTGCGGAGAAGCCCCCGCAACGAGCCAAGCATCGGCTCATCGAACGAAGGGCTTGAGCGCGTCTCGGTTGAATTCGGCCCGGCTTCCGCGGCGAACGCCGATCGGGCCGAGCGTGCCCGGCGCGACTTCGAGCACGTACTTCGCCTTGCCTCCCGAGGGATAGCGGATGAGCCGCGCAAGATAGTCCGCCTCCGACTCGCCTTCCGCCTGCAGCGGCTCCTTCGGCATCGTGTGCACCGCGGTCACGAAGCCCTGCGGGTCGAGGAACGCGATGTCGAGGTCCATCACGCATCCGCGCATCCAGAAGGTGCGCTCCGCCGAGTCTGTGAAGGCAAAGAGCATTCCTTCGTCCGGCCCGAGGCTCTCGACTCCGCCGAGTCCCTTCTCGCGGGTCGCCTCGTCGAGCGCGAGCCTGCATCGGAACGTCTTGCCGCCGATCGTCACGTCCATGGAAGCGGGCGCATTCGCCGGCGCGTTGTCGCATGCAGCGAGCGGAACCGACGCCGCGATGGCGGCTGTTACGAGAAGTGCGGTTGCGGGGAGGCGCATGCGGGAATGAGAAGCGCGCAGCCCCCGTGCGTCAAGCGCCGTGGAGCCAGCCGAGATCGGCATCGGTGAACACGGTGGGGCGCAACCGTGCCGAGCGTGCCGCGGTGCGGAGCGTCTCCGGCGAGGCGAGGGTGACGAGTTCGCGGGCAGACAACGTCGCGCGGCTCGGGGTGAGGCCGAGGCTCCAGGCACACCATCCGACGAGTCTCTCGGGTGCGATGCCCGCCGCGCGCAGGGACGCGAGGCTGTGCGATCCATGGCGTTTCGCAAGACGTTTGCCGTCCGGGCCGTGGACGAGCGGAAGATGCCACCAGCGTGCATGCTGGATTCCGAGATGCGCGGCGATGACCTGCTGGCGGGCCGCGCTCGCGAGGAGATCGTCGCCGCGGACGACATCGGTCACGCCTTGCCGTGCGTCGTCGACCACGACCGCGAGCTGATACGCGGGAACGCCGAGCTTGGTCCAGACGACGAGGTCGCCTGCCTCGATGCCCGGATTGAACGCGAGTCGGCCCGCGAGCTCGTCCTCCACCGTCTCCGTCGCGTCGTCGACGCGGAGCCGGTGGTTCGCGTTCCAGTCGCCGGAGGCGTCGTCGACCACCCGGGGCCATGGTTCCGCCGGACGCAGTTCGGGGGGATAGCGGGCCTCGCCGTCCTCCGCGTGCGGCGCGCTTGCGGCGACGCGGATCTCGCCGCGCGAACGGTCGCAGCGGAACGTGAGCCCTTTCGCGGCGAGCGAGGCCAGCGCGGCGCGGTACGGCGCGAGGTCGGAGGACTGGACGAGCGGGTCGCCATCCCAGTCGAGCGACAGCCAGCGAAGATCGGCGATGGCGGCTTCGTGTGCGCCGGGCTTCACGCGTCCGAGGTCGAGGTCCTCGAGCCGCAGGACGATCGTCCAGCCTGCGTGTCTGGCGAGCGCCCAGTTGACGAGAAAGGTCCTGGCGTTTCCGACATGCAGCGCCCCCGACGGAGTCGGGGCGAGTCTGGTGACGCGTGCAGGTTGCGTCGGCATCGGCTGGAAGCGTACGGCAGGTCGGAAAGGCTTACACTGCCGCCATGCCGCTCACCAAGCTCAGCGATGCGGAGATCACGGCTCGCCTCGACGCCCTGCCGGACTGGTCGCAGCCGGGAGAGGAGATCCAGCGGACGTACCGGTTCGCCGATTTCGTGGGAGCCATGGCGTTCGTGCAGTCCGTGGCGTCGCGCGCGGAGGCGGTCCAGCACCACCCCGACATCCTGATCCGCTATAGCCGCGTCACATTGTCGCTGTCGACCCACGACGCGGGCGGCATCACGGAGAAGGACTTCGACTTCGCTCGGGCGGCGGACGACCTCGGCAAGAAGCACGGCGCGTCCTGACGCGCGCGGCCGCGAAGGCGCCGCGCCGCGCCGAACCCACGTCCATCTCGGTCCGACCGCTGCACGGCACGTGCCAGTCAGTGCCAGGCACTGCGTGGCACGTGCCGTGCGCAACTCCGTGCTCGCGCGATGGACGCCGTGAGGGGAGAATCACCCCGGATACCTCCCGCACGGTCGCCGGCGAGGGCTGCACGGCACGTGCCAGTCAGTGCCAGGCACTGCTTGGCACGTGCCGTGCGCCCTTGGTCGGTGCGCCCTTGGTTGTGCGCCCTTGGTTCGGTGCTCAGAGGGCCGCGAGTTCGCGGTCGAGGAGCCTCTGCGTCGCCGCCGCGTCCGCGAGCGTCACCGGCGCCTCTGCCGCGCCTTCGCGGATCGCCGCCACAAGCGCTGCGATCTCGTGGTCGTAGCCGGTGCCCGCCGCGTAGTCGACGCCCGCGACCAGACCGCGCTGGACGCCGTCCTCGACGACGACGAGTTCGTGTTCGCGTCCGAGCCGGAAGTCGATCACGGCGCGCTCGCACTGGATCGACGCGACCATCATGAACGCGAAGCCCGGGTCGTCAGTCCAGCCGCCCTCCGCCTCGACGACGAGCCCCGCATTCGGGCCGGCCCCGAAGCGATAGCGCGTGTCGATGTGCATGCGCGAGCCCCGAGCGTCGACGTGGTCCGGGTCGCCGAAGGCGAAGCGAACGAAGTCGGCGTCGTGGATGTGCAGATCGACGGCGGCGCCGCCGGAGCGCGAGGTATCGAGGTAGAAGTCCCGGCTCCACGACGGCTGCGCGCCGATTCGGCGGAACGACGCCCGCAGCGGGCGACCGAAGCGCGCGGTCCGCACCGCGTTCGCCATCCACGTCCATGCCGGCCAGAACCTCATGCAGTGGGCCGGCATCGCCAGCACGCCCGCAGCCCGCGCCTCGCGGTCGAGTTCGTCGATCGCGCGTGCGTCCAAAGCGGTCGGCTTCTCGACGAGCACGTGCTTTCCCGCGCGGATCACGGCGCGAGCGAGCGCGACATGCGTGTCGGTCGGCGTGCAGATCGAAACGAGATCGACATCGCTGCGCGCAAGGAGCTCGTCGACGCTCGCCGTGCGGGGAAGCGAGCCGAGGAGCGCATCTGCGCCGCCACCGGCCGTGATGAGGTTGCCCGCCGCAGCCGCGCGTTGCGTCGGGTCGTGGAGCGCGCGGACGGCGCAGCCTGCGGTCGAGGCGTACGACGCGAGGTGCGTGCGGCCCATGAAGCCGACGCCGACGATCGCGACGCCGACGTCGACTCCGCCCCGGGTCGTCACGCCTGCGGCGTGAACACCACGCCGCTCTCCATGTAGAAGTTCACGATGTCGCCCGGCAGGAAACTGCGCGCCGACTGATCCGCGGAGAGGCTGATCCACATCGGCACGACCGCCTGCAGCAGGAGGCGGTTGCCCGTCGGATCGCTCTCGCGGACGCGTCCCTGCACGATCCGAGGATGGCCCTCGACCGGCTCGATGAACTCGCCGCCCGCGTTCGCCCGATGGAGCTTTTGCGCGCGGCCCGACACCGTTCCCGAGACGCGCTTGCCGATCGCGACCGACGTCGGGCCGCCGGCGACGAGGTCGAGCACGTACTCGGTGCCGGGCACGGAGAGCACGAACGACCCGGACGATCCGCCACGCGCCGGATCGCGGATTTCCTCGAGGCGGACGGTACAGGTCGAGCTGGCTGCTGGTGCGGTCGTCATGAACGGTCTCGTTGGGTCGATCTCGATGCGGCCCCGGCGTCGGGCGCGCCTAGGGAAAGATACCCGTTTCCAGGATGCCTACCATGCGCACCCGTGCTGCTCCTGATCGACAACTACGACAGCTTCACCTTCAACCTCGTCCAGCGCTTCGGCGAGCTCGACCGCTTCCTGCGGATCGAGGTCGTGCGCAACGACCAGATCACGCCCGACGAGGCCGAGGCGCTGCGGCCATCGCGGCTCGTGATCTCGCCGGGACCGTGCACTCCGCGCGAGGCGGGCGTGAGTTCGGCGCTGATCCGCCACTTCAAGGGCCGCATCCCGATCCTCGGGGTCTGTTTGGGTCACCAGACGATCGGCGATTGCCATGGAATGCTCGTGCGCCGCAACGAGGAGCCCGTGCATGGCAAGACCTCGGAGATCCACCACGACGGACACGGGCTCTTCGAGGGGCTGTCGAACCCGTTCGTCGCGACCCGCTACCACTCGCTCGTGGTTGATCCGGCGACGATCCCGCCCGACTTCGAGAAGACGGCGTGGACCGCCAAGGGCGAAGTGATGGGCTTGCGGTGGAAGGCGCCGGACGGCGCGTCGCCCCTCGAGGGTGTGCAGTTCCACCCCGAGAGCTTCCTGACGAAGGAAGGCCCGCAGCTGCTCGAGAACTTCCTTCGAATGATCTAGGTTCGAGCGCTCGCGAAGCGCTTCGCTTTCGCTTGCGCTGGGCGCTTGCCGCCACCCACGCGCGGTCACGCACGCAGCGCGCCGCGCACGAGATCCGCGCGCGCCGCGCGGTCGTCGCGGCCTTGATGGAGGTCGCCGCCCGTCGCCCGCGCCAGATGCGCCGGCTGCACCTCGAGGAGCAGACGGTCGACGAGCACGCGATCGACGTCGCTGACTCTCCCGAGCGCGACGCCCAGACGGACGCGCGACAGGAACTTGATCGACTCGTCGAGCGCGAGGAGCCTGCAGTTGCGCAGGATTCCGAGCGCGCGGTGCACGCGGTCGTCGAGCGACGCGACGTCGCGCGAGATCAGCGTGCGCCGGGCCGCGCGTTCGTACTCGACGAACCGCGGCACGATCGTACCCGCGAACTCCTCGACGAGATCGTGCTCGCTGCGGCCGAGCGTCATCTGGTTCGACACCTGGAAGAAGTCCCCGAGCGCCTCGGTTCCCTCGCCGTGGAATCCGCGCACCGCGAGGTGCATGTCCTTCGCGGCGCGCTGCACCTTGTCGAGTTCCTCGAGCATCCGGAGCGCGGGAAGGTGGATCATCGCGCTGACGCGGATGCCGGTGCCGAGGTTGGTGGGGCACGCGGTGAGGTAGCCGAAGCGGGGGTGGAACGCGAACTCGAGCGCGCGCTCGAGCGAGCGGTCGAGCTCGAACATCCGGAGCGCGAGCGGCTCGAGCTGCATGCCGGGAGCGAGCATCTGCAGGCGCAGGTGATCCTCTTCGTTGACCATGACGCTGGTCGTTTCGTCGGAGGAGATCGCGACGCAGCGCGGGTGCGGCGCCTCGACGAACGGCCGCGAGATCAGGTTGCGCTCGAAGAGCATCAGCCGGTCGACGGGCGCCGTCGACTGGACGTTGACCCAGCGGGTCCCCGCCTCGAACGGGCCTCCGAGCCGCGCCGCCTGCACCCGGTGTACCACATCCGCGAGATGCTCGGGCGACGAGCGGTTGACGAAGTTGAATCCGACGAGGTTGCGTGCGAGCCGCACCCGGCTCGACAGCACGCAGTCCGCAAGCGGCGCCTCGCGATGGTCGGCGGGATCGACTCCGATCAGCGGGGCGCGCGCGGCTCCCGCCCCCTGCGGCCTCACCCGCGGGTCGGTCGGATTCCTTGCATCGTCCGCAGCGCTCACGATGGCCCACCCCCCAACGGAGAGCGGGCGTCTTCGCCGGCGGAGACGGCTCCTCCCGCCTCGTCGTCGGGCGAGGACTCTCCGCCGCCGATCTCGAACAGCCGGTCGCGAAGCCGCGCGGCGCGTTCATACTCCTCGCGGGACACGGCCTCGCGCAGCTCGCGCGCGAGACGGTTGCGGAGCGCCGCGCGATCGACGAGATCCGCCGCGTGCGCCGGGTGGCGGCCGACGTGCGCCGAGGCGCCCGCCTGCGCGCGCTCGACGATCGCCGCGAGTTCCTGTTCGAACGAGCGGTAGCAGAGCGGACAGCCGACGAGTCCCGTCTCGCGGACCTGCGCCAACGTCATGCCGCAGGACGTACATGCCTTCGGTTGGCGCGGCGCCGCCGCCCGCGACTTCTCAAGCAGTTTTCCGACGACGAGCGCGTGCCCCTGCACGGTCGGCAGGATGAACCCGCGCTCCTGCGCGTGCTCGGCGCAAAGGTGCACCTCCGCCTTGAGGCCGTCCTTGACGACGATCTCATGGACGACGGCGGGGTTCGGACAACAGTCGCAGGTTCGTTCCATCGGATGCGGATGCAAGCGTCACTTTAGTCGCCTAGCAGCGGTTTCATCGGATTTTCCACAGGAATCTCAGCAGGTAACGGCGCCCTCGCCACCTCGCACGGCTGCAGTCCGCCCGAGGCCACGCGAGGCCCCCTCACTCCGCTGCGAGCGCCGACCGCACCCGCACCAGCGACTCGAGGATGCCGCGGACCTCGGAAAGCGGCTGGATCGTCCCCGCGTCCGAACTCGATCGCAGCGGCTCCGGGTGGCATTCGAGGAACACGGCGTCGACGCCGACCGCGACGGCTGCGCGGGCAAGCTGGGCGCAGCGGTCGGGACGACCCCCTGTCGATGTCTTCTCGGCGCCGGGCAGCTGGGTCGAGTGGGTGGCGTCGAAGCAGGTCGGCGCCCCGAACTCGCGGCCGATGTCGATCAGGTCGGCGAGGCCGATGACATCGGTGACGAGGCGGTTGTATCCGAAGGACGTGCCGCGTTCGGTGAGCATCATCTGCCCGGCGCCGCCTTCACGCAGCTTCTCGAGCGCGTTGCGCATCTCCTGCGGCGACATGAACTGGCCCTTCTTCACGTTGACGGCGCGGCCGGTCGCCGCGGCTGCGGCGAGGAGATCGGTCTGCCGGCAGAGAAACGCGGGAATCTGCAGGAGATCCACCGCCGCGGCCGCGGGCGCCGCCTGATCGGGGTCGTGGATGTCGGTGGTGGCCGGGACGCCGAGCCGGTCGCGCATCGCGGCGATCATCGCGAGCCCGCGCTCGAGACCGGGGCCGCGCGGGCTCTTGATGCTGGAGCGGTTGGCCTTGTCGAAGCTCGCCTTGAAGACGTAGGGGACGCGAAGGTCGGCGCAGATCGCAGCGACCGTCTCGCCGATCAGCCTGTTCGTCGCGTCGTCCTCGAGCACGCACGGCCCCGCGATGACGAGAAGCGGCCTTCGCGGGCCGGGGGGCGTCGCAAACCAAGCGTCGAGCGCGGCTGCGTGGCGGCTCGGCGCCGCGCCGGGGGCGGGGAGGTTCGGAATCTGGTCAGGCATGTTGGATCAGAGGAACGGAAGGGCGGGGGTGCGAAGTCGAAGCCACGCTGCATCGGAGACGCGGCGGGCAGTGTACGGGGCGGCGGCGGAACGGCCTTCCGTGCCCGCCTTCACGGCGGCCTGCACGGCGGCCTTCACGCGCCGCCATCCGCCGCGCTGCGGCCCGAGGGCTCCGCGCAGGTTTCTTGTGACGATTCGCGGAGTTCGACAAAGGGACCTTCCGGAAAGGCCGACATCACAACGTGGGGCCCCGCGGCCGGCTCCGGTTTCCAGACGTGCGTCTGGGGGGCGGCCCGAGGGAACTTTGAGACCGGCGACGGCCATCCGGCCGGGCTGGGGGTCTTCATGGACGACACTCCCCTTGATCCCGACGCGTTCTCCGCGCATGTGATCGCGAAGCTGCTGCGGCAGTTCCCCGACCGCAACGCGGTCGTGACCGGCCCGCTGCACGTCGTCTTCGACGGCCGGCATCTTGGCCTCGAGAACCTCTACCGCATGGTGCTGCGCGATCCGCGCAACAGCGACGAGATCGTCGACAACTACCTCGAGCGCCTCCTCGAAGGCGACCAGATCTCGGGCGCGCCGCTTCCGTTCTCGGTGGTGCGCACCCGCATCATGCCGCGGATCCAGCCCGACAGCATCTTCGAGCATCTCGATCGCGAACAGGTCGCGCACGTTCCGTTCGTGAACAACACCGTCATCGTGTTCGTCATCGACCTGCCGCAGCTGACCGTGTCGATCACGACCGAGCAGATGATCCGCTGGGGACTCCAGTGCGACGATCTCGACGCGCTCTCGCGCGAGAACCTCGCGCACTACGCGCCCGACCTCGAGGTCCGTGTCGTCGACTCGCACGACGGCGGCCGCGCGGCGATCGTCTCGCAGCAGGACGGCTACGACGCGGCGCGGCTCCTCCTCTCATCGCTGCACGACCGGCTTTCGCGGGAGATGCGGGGCGACTTCTACGTCGCGACCCCCGCGCGCGACACCTTCATCGCGATCAGCGTCGGCCCCGACCCGTTCGTCGGCCGGCTGAAGCAGCGCGTGGAGGACGACTACCGTCGCCTTCCCTATCCGATCACCCGCGAGCTCTTCTACGTCACCCGCGACGGCGTCGCCGGCACGGCCGCGTGAGGGACGGGGTCACGGCGCAGGCTTGGCGCCGTCGTTCTCCGCGTTCTTCGCCGCGTTCTTCGCAGCTTCCTCCGCGAGCAGCGCCTCGATCGCCTTCTCCACGTTCGCGTTCGCGACGTCCGCGCCGCGCAGGTGGCCATCGCGATCGATGATGTAGTAGTCGGGATAGCCGTCGACCATGTAGTTCTTGATCGCCTCGCCCCGCGTATCGAGGCAGACGGTGTACTCGATGCCCTTCGAGCGCATGACCTCGAGCATCTTCTCGCCGCCCTCGGGGTGGCACACGCCGACCATCACCACGCCCTTGTCCGCGAACTTCCCGGCGATGGCGTTGTTCTTCGGAATGCTCGCGATGCAGGGGCCGCACCACGTCGCCCAGAAGTCGAGCACCACGATCTTGCCCTTGAGTTCCTCGAGGCTGGTCGCCTTCCCGACGGCCTCGCCGGCAGGCGTCCACTTCGTGATGGCGCCGAGCGAGGGCGCAGGCGGGCAGCGGTCGAACTTCGCGACCGCTCCGCGGCGGCGCGCGTCGCCTTCGAGGAGATCGCGGGGAATCCGCTCCTTCCGTCCGCCGCTCGCGGCGTCCTTCGCGGCCGACGGCTTGATCGATGCCGGATCGCCCTGGCCGGGCTTTGCCGATCCGGATGCGGGTTTGCCGCCGTCACCATCGGGTCTCGCCGCTCCGCCGCCGGCGGAAGGCGGCTCGGCCAGCAGCTTCTCGACCACGGACTGCACATGCTGCGGCTGAAGCCCGACGGCGCGCACGACTCCCTTCCGGTCGACCACCGCATAGGTGGGCCAGAAGCGAACCGTCCAGTCGCGCGCGCTGCGGCCGCCGTCGTCGACGGCGACCGGGTAGTTGATGTTGTTGTTGACGGCGGCGGCGGGGATGTCGCCTGCGCCACGGGCGGCGTCATGCACGCCGATGAGCACCAGGCCGTCGGCGGCGTGCTGCTTGACCATGTCCACGTTCTTCGGGATCGCGGCCATGCATGGTCCGCACCACGTCGCCCAGAAGTCGACCACGACGACCCGGCCGCGGAGGTTGGCCCAGATGTCGCCCTTGCCGTCCTTGCCGGCGATCGCGGCGATCGCAGCGTCGTCGCCACGCCACCGCGTGAGCGACAAGGGCGGCGGGGGCTTGCCCACCATCGCGCGGTGCGCCGCTTCGGCGCCGCCCTGCCTCCAGAACCACGCTTCCGGAAACTCATCGACCGGCGCGGTCGCAGCCGCGGCTCCGCCGGGCGTCACGAAGGCGAGCGGAACGGCGAAGAGCAGCGCCACGCAGGTCGAGAGCGTCTTCATCCCGATAGCGTACCGCCCGCCGGCCTGTTCAGCGCGGTCCGGCCACGACCTTGCGTTCGGTCGCGTCCCGGTTGAAGAGCGTCACGTTGCCGCCGCCCCGCTCGTCGACGCCGACGCGAACGAGGTCCTTTCCCTCGGTCGAGCGCACGATCAGCGCGCCTCCGGCCGCGTCGTCGGCGGAGCCGGCGACCACGAGCGGCACACCCGAGCCCGAGAAGAGGTTCAGCAGTCCGCCGTTCGAGCCCGCGAGGAGCGCGATCGCGCGGCGACCGTTTCGCGAAAGGCTGATGGCGCCGCCATCCTGCTTGCCGCTTTCGGCGACGAGGGTCGCCGTGCCCTCCGGGGTGCCGAGCGCGAGCCGGCCGGCGCCCTCGGCGTTGACCGCCGCCGCGTAGACGGGGTTGCCGCGGTCGTTGTACAGCTGGAGAAGACCGCCCTTGGAGATCGTCGGGTTCGCGCCCAGCGAGGCGACCGCGCGGTCGCCGCCCGAGCGGCAGACGACAGCGCCGCCGCCCTCGTTGGTCTCGAGCGACGTGAGGCGATCGCCGTCCTTCGAGAGGACGTCCGCAGAGCCGCCGGCGGGACCGGCCTCGAGCTTGGCGGCACCCGCCTTCGAGAGCGCGATGACGACGGCCTCCTTCTCGTTCGCCGACGCGCTGACGCGCTGCGGCCCCGAGCGCGCGGCGAGATCGAGCTCGCCTCCGTACTCGGCCGACCGGAGCCTGGCCGTCATGACGCCGGTCGGCGAGACGAGCGCGAGGCTGCCGCCGTTCGGGGTCGCCTGGAGCAGCGCCGCATCCTTGTTGCCGTTGTCCGCGAGTCGGATCGCGCCTCCGCCCTCGAAGGCGCCGGCGGCCACGAGCGGCGTGCCTGACGGACCCGCGAGCGAGAGCCGCGCTCCCGCCTGGGCCGACTCGAGAACCCCGACGACCTTGTCGCCGGGCGCGCCGAGCTCGATGCGTCCGCCCGAGCGCTGCGCGTAGGCGCTCACGATCGAGTGGCCGTCCTTCGACCAGAGGATGAAGTCGCCGCCGAGGTCGTTCGACGCGAGGCGCGCCGTGTTGGCGCCGCCCGCGTTCCAGAGGTCGAGCCGTCCGCCCTGCGCGGAACTGGTCGCGACAAGCGCCACGCGGCCCGAGTCGTCGAGGATCTCGAGCCGCTTGGTCTGGATCAGCGGCGCGACCTCGGGGTTGCGCATCGCGAAGAGGCCGAGCGCGAGCGCTCCGGTCGCGAGGGCCGCGAGAAGCCGCGCGTTGCGCGACTCGCGGCGAAGCTGGCCGACCTCGCTCCTGAGGAGTTCGAGGTCGCGGCGGTCGGCCGCCTCG
>Ga0172372_10011285_pt1 | contig 11370 bp, 9 predicted proteins | sample LakKiv5m_2_FD_114544 | JGI IMG/M metagenome (GOLD analysis project Ga0172372, IMG submission 114544) | Freshwater microbial communities from Kabuno Bay, South-Kivu, Congo - kab_092012_9.5m | ecosystem: Environmental > Aquatic > Freshwater > Lake | place: Democratic Republic of the Congo... | reverse complement strand
GCACGGGACGGATCGAAGCCAGCACGCTACCGGCCTTGGCCGGCTTGAGCTTGCCGCGCTCCACTTCCTTGGCCAGCAGCTTGTTGGCTTCGGACATGCCCAGATCGAGCTGCTTGGGCGCGATGTCCTTCATCGTCACCGGCACGCCCTTGACGGCGCTCGTGTAGGCGATGCCGCCGCCCATGATGCCGGCGCCGAGCACGGCCGCGTGCTTGACCGGCTTGCCGGTCTTGCCGACGGTCTTGGCCTTCTTCTTGAGCAGCTGGTCGCTCAGGAAGATGCCGATCAGCGCATCGGCGACCGTGGTCTTCGCCACCTTGGCGAAACCGGCGGCTTCGATCTTGAGCGCTTCGTCGCGGCCCAGGCCGGCGGCCTTCTGGATCACGCTGACGGCGGTCATCGGGGCCGGCATGTTCGGGCCGGCCTGCTGGGCGACGAGGCCCTTGGCGGTTTCGAACACCATCGCGGCTTCGAGCGGGTTCAGATGCAGCTTGCCGGTCTTCTGGGCGCGGCGAGCCTTCCAGTCGAACTTGCCTTCGATGGCCGAGTTCAGCAGCTTCAGAGCGCTCTCACGCAGTTTTTCGGGCGGCGTCACGCCGTCGACGGCGTGCACCTTGAGCGCGGCTTCGGGCTTGTGCTGGCCGCCCGCGGCGATCCACTCGATCGCGTTGTCGGCGCCGACCAGACGCGGAAAGCGCGTGGTGCCGCCAAAGCCCGGGATCAGGCCGAGCTTGACCTCCGGAAAGCCGATCTGCGCCGCGGCGCTCATCAGGCGATAGTCGACCGACAGGCACATTTCGAAACCGCCACCGAGCGCGAAGCCGTTGATGGCGACGACGCTCGGAACCGGCAGGTCCTCGATCGCGTTGAACGACTGGTTCGCGTGAATCGCCCAGGCGGCAAGCTCCGCTTCCGACATTTCGAAGTTCTTGCCGAACTCGGTGATGTCGGCGCCGACGATGAAGACGTCCTTGGCGCTCGTCACGAGCAGGCCCTTGACGCTGCTGTCGGCCTTGATCGCCGCGGCGGCGGCTGCGAGTTCCTCGACGGTACGCTTGTCGAACTTGTTGATCACATCGCCCTGGCGATCGAAACACAGTTCGGCGATACCGCCGTCCAGTTTCGTCACGCGAATGGATTGTCCTTCGAACATGGCGGAAGCAGCCTCCTGGTTGTTTTGAATTCTCTCGTGTGGTCGGCGAGTCTCGAGCGTCGCAGACGTTTCCATACTCAGCGGTATGGAAAGGGCCAGCATCATAGCCTTCGCTTCGCGTCGCCGACAACAACACGCAATGGGCAGTTTGCGAATGGGCCTTCGCAAGGGTCTGCCGCACAGGTCCGGGGCCGGTGGGATGACTCGCCCCCCAGGCAGCACCTACACTCGGGCCCACTCCATGATCTTCGATGATCACTTCACGATGAGGAACCTGCGATGAAAGCCAAGGAACGCCTGAACCAGCTCAAGAAGCAGTTCGATCGGCTGCGCAAAGATTCACTGGCTTCCGTCGGCACGACGAACGAGGCCATCTACAGCGGCCTGCAGCAGTTCGCGGACAAGGAGCTCAAGGCCCTGCACAACTACTACGACAGCGCGCTGACCTCGCTCAAGTCGCAGAAAAAGAGCGGCGCGGACATCAAATCGGTGGTGCTCACGCAGTTCGATCTGATGCAGGGCACCTTCAACACGCTGATCGCCAACGCGCGCGAATCGCTGGAGACGGTTTCGAAGGCCGGCGAAGCCTCGGCGGCCAGGAGCAAGCCCAAAAGCGAAAGCGCTCCGGTGAAAACCCCGGCCGCGAAAAAGCCGGCGGCGAAGAAGCCCGCGGCGAAGAAGCCCGCTGCGAAGAAAGTGGCCAAGAAAGCCGCCGCCAAGAAGGCCGCGCCCAAGAAAGCGGGCAAGAAAGCCGCCGCCGCGGAGCCTGCGATCGTCGTGACGCCGGACGCCGCGGAGTAAGCAGCCGCACCGCCGCCGCCGCGGCATCGCCTTGGAGTGCAACGGCAAGGAAAGCCGCTCACCGCTCCTCGCATTTTCAGCGGCCCGCCCGCGCCCAGCGGACGGGCCTTCGTTTTGATCAGGCCTGCAAACCCCGACTCAGCCCGCCCCATGTCGCTCTCGCTCGAACAAGGAACCGAACTCTGCCGCCTGCTGGCCGACCCGAGTCGCTGCCGGCTGCTGATCCTGCTCGAAGCCCATGAGCTCTCGGTCGCCGAACTCACCGATATCACCGGCTTGGCGCAGAGCCGCGTCTCGACGCACCTGGCGCGGCTCAAGCGCGCGGGCCTGGTGCAGGACAAGCGTGTCGGCAGCGCCGCGCTCTACTCGGCGAGTGGCAACGGCGGCGCCGCCGGCGAGCTCTGGGCCCATCTGCGCATGCAGATCAGCGACGCCCAGACCCGCATCGATCTCGAACGCGCCGAACAGGCCGTGCTCGCCCGCAAGCATGGCCAGACCTGGGCCGAGTCGGTCGCCGGGCGCATGGAACTGCATTACTCGCCGGGCCGCACCTGGGAGGCCACCGCTCGGGCCTTGATCGGCCTCATGCAACTCGGCGACGTGCTGGACCTCGGCTCCGGCGACGGCGTGCTGACCGAACTGATCGCCGGCCACGCGCGTCGCGTCACCTGCGTCGACGTCAGCCCGACCGTGGTCGCCGCGGCGCGCAAGCGGCTCGCCGCGTTCGCCAACGTCGAGGTCGAAGAAGCCGACATGCACGCGCTGCCGTTCGCCGATGGCCGCTTCGATCACGTCTTCGCGATGCATGCGCTGCCCTACAGCCGGGCACCCGAAAAAGTGCTGCGCGAGGCCGCCCGCGTGCTGCGTCCGGGTGGGCGCCTGGTGGTGGCGACGCTGGCCGAACATCGCCACGAAGAAGCGATGCGCGCCTACGATCACGTCAATCTCGGCATCAGCCCCGAGCAGCTCGGCAAGCTCATGCGCATGGCGGGCCTGACGGTGGAATCCTGCCGGATCAGCTCGCGCGAAACGCGCGCGCCTTATTTCGAAGTGGTCACCGCGCTCGGCCGCAAATAGCCCCCGCGCCAGCTCAGTGGACAGCGGGCGGCAACTCGTCCGCCCAGATCAGCTTGCCACCCGATTTCTTGTCGATGGTCTTGAGCCGGTCGAGATGCGCGGCCTGCTCGTTCTCGCCGACGCGGATCACGCGCAGCGGGGCCTCGATCGCGCCCAGCAGTTCGACGAAGCGCGAGCGCCGCTGCGCGCCGGCCTGCGCGCTGCTGTCGTCGAGACCGAGTGCGGACTGGCCACCGGTCATCGCCAGGTAGACGTCGGCGAGCAGGCGGGCGTCGAGCAGCGCGCCGTGGAAATCGCGATGCGAAGCGTCGACCGCGTAGCGCCGGCAGAGCGCGTCGAGGTTCACCTTCTGGCCCGGATGCAGGCGACGCGCGAGCGCCACCGTATCGACCACCGAGCAGACCTCGGAGAGCTTCCGGTTGATGCCCAGGCGCTGGAACTCCGCGTCGAGAAAGCCGATATCGAAGGCCGCGTTGTGGATCACCAGTTCGGAGCCGGCCAGATAGTCCCAGAGCTCGCGGCCGAGTTCGACGAACTTCGGCTTGTCGGCCAGAAACGCCATGCTGATGCCGTGCACCTGCACGGCGCCCGGATCGATGCCCTTGTCGTCCGGGTGGATATAGCGGTGGAAATCGTTGTTGGTCGGCCGGCGGTTCACCAGTACGATGGAGCCAATCTCGATGACGCGATGGCCCTGAATGACTTCCAGGCCGGTGGTTTCGGTATCGAGAACGATCTGGCGCATTACGGGAGACGGGAGACGGAAGATGCCTGAAGCTTAACCGCCACCGACCCGCGACGTCGCTTCCAGACAGCCTTCGTTGGCGAGCCGGTCGGCAAGCTCGTTGCCCGGATCGCCGTTATGCCCCTTCACCCAGCGCCATTCGATCTTGTGACGGGCGCAGGCCGCGTCCAGGCGCTCCCACAGATCCTGGTTCTTGACCGCCTTGCCGTCGGCCGTGCGCCAGCCGCGCCGCTTCCAGCCCGACAGCCATTCGTTCAAGCCCTTCATGACATAGGTCGAATCGGTGAACAAGGTGACTTCGCAGGCTTCACGCAGGGAATCGAGCGCCTGGATCGCGGCTGTGAGCTCCATGCGGTTGTTCGTCGTCCCGGGCTCGCCGCCCTTGATGCGCTTCTCGGCCGCGCCGTAGCGCAACACCGCGCCCCAACCGCCCGGCCCCGGATTACCCTTGCAGGCGCCGTCACTGTAGATGGTGATGGCCTTCACAGGTTCACCGCCTGACTCGAGACGGTCGACTGCGCGGCGCCCTGCACCGCGGCGCCGATGATCGGCTTGACCTGCGCACGCTGCAGCTTGCCGACGAAGTTCACCGGCAATACGCGCTTGCGCGCGACCACCAGATAGTTCTCGGCGAACGGAGACAGCAGGCTTCCGACGCTCCAGCTCTGGTGCTGGCTGCGCGGGGCGATCCAGGGAAAGCCGACACTGAAGCGGCGCACTTCGGTGATTTCGAAATCGAGCAGCTCGAGCCAATCGCTGATACGGCCGATGCCGTAGTAGCGCGTCGGCGGCGGAAACGCGCGATAGCCCAGCCCGATGCGCTGACGCATCACCCAGCCGCCCCAGGGATTGAAGCCGAGTACGAACAGGCGGCCGCGATCGGTCAGCACGCGCGCGGCCTCGCGCAGCACGTTGTGCGGCGACTGGCTGAATTCGAGCGTGTGCGGCAGCAGCACGCCATCGACGCTCTTGCTGAGCACCGGGAGCTCCTCGGGCAGCGAGCGCGCCTGCTCGCCGAAATCGGCCACTGTGCCGATCACCGCGTGATGCAGGGTTTCGCAGCTTTCGAGCAGTTCGTCGCCACGGCCCCACGAGCCGATCTGCAGCACATGCCGGCCGAACACCTCGGGCAGCACGCGGCGCAGTTCGGCCGATTCGAGCTCGATCAGCCGTTTGCCGCGCGAGGAGCGCAGCCACAGCGACAAGGTGTAGCGATTGAACGGAACCCGGGCTGGACGCAACGACGAAAACGGCATCATTGACTCATGCGGTTGATACACAGACCATCTTAGCCATGTCGACGCCCGCCATCGAGATCACGCCGATCGAAATCACGCCGATCCCGGCCTTCAACGACAACTACATCTGGCTGCTCGCTCGCGGCAGCCGGGCCGTCGTCGTCGACCCAGGAGATGCGGCACCGGTGATCGCGGAGCTCGATCGGCGCCGGCTGGCGCTCGATGCGGTGATCGTCACGCATCATCACGGGGATCATGTCGGCGGCATTGCGCAGTTGCTGGAGCGTCGCGCGGTGCCCGTCTACGGCCCGCAGGCGGAGCAGCCGCGCATCGGCACGCTCACGCATTTGCTGAACGACGGCGACCGCATCGAGGTGCTCGGCCATCGGGCCGAGGTGATCGCGGTGCCCGGGCACACGCTCGGGCACATCGCGTATCACTTTGCCGATCTCGGCGCGCTCTTCTGCGGCGATACCTTGTTCTACGGCGGCTGCGGCCGGCTGTTCGAAGGCACGCCCGAGCAGATGCACGCGTCGCTGTCCCGGCTCGCCGCGCTGCCCGAGCGCACGGCGGTTTACTGCGCCCATGAATACACGCTCTCCAACCTGGCATTTGCGCTCGCCGTGGAGTCAGAAAATTCTGACATCGCGTCAGCGATTCGCGAGGCCCAGGATCTACGTCGGCACAACCGCCCGACCCTGCCTTCGACGATCGGACGCGAGCGCCGCGTGAACCCTTTCCTGCGCTCGGCCCGCCCCGGAATTGCAGACCATGCGCCCGAGCCTCCAGGCTCCGGCGATCCGGTGCAGGTCTTTGCAAGTTTGCGCCGATGGAAGGATCATTTCCGACCGCCCGGCGAGCTTTGAGGAGCGAGCGGACAAGACCTGACTGCGGCAGCATATGCATGCCCAGCCCGATATGCCCCCTGATACACTCGGGCCAAATTTCGAGACCCCATTCCTGATGCCTCTTGTTCGCGGTCTAACGACCTTGAGACGCCGCTGTGCTGCGCTTGTGCCGACGTTGGCCCTGGTCCTGGCTCCGGTCGCGATCGCGATGGCGGCCGACCCCATCTCCGAGAAAGCCCTGCTGCTCGACCAGAACATCCAGGCGCTCAAGGATGAGGTGCTGCAGTTCAACCGAGACGCATTGATCGCCGAAGAGAACTACCTGTATCCCGAGCATTCCCGTGTCGAGGTCTACGTCAGCGTGGAGACGCAGGCCCTGCTGCTGCAGCGCATCACGGTCTCGATCGACGGCGGCGAAGCGGTCACCTACACCTACAAGGATTCGGATTCGCGCGCGCTGGTCCGCAGCCGCGGATTGCAGCGCCTGGGCCGCTTCAACGTCTCCAAGGGCGCACACAAGATCAGCGCCGATTTCGTTGCCCAGTACGCCGACGCCAAAGAGGGCGAGCCGGTCATCGCCGATCGCATCGATGCGGTGTTCGACAAGGCACTGAGCGCGACCACGCTGGAACTCGTCGTCGGCAAGGCCCGTCGCGGTGGCAAGCCGGTGCTGCGCCTGCAGGAGTGGAGAGCATCCAAGTGATGAACCTGCGTCGCAACCGCTTCGCGCTCGCGTTCGGCGCGTTCGTGCTCTCGGCCGGCAGCGCCCAGGCCGCGGCCAACTTCTACAAGCCCGGGGACGACAACGACCCACGCATCCGCTCGGCCCGTTTCCTCGGCGAAGACAAGCGCCACATGTCGGCGTCGGTCGAACTGCTGCGCGTGCAGGCCGAGGCCGGACGATCGAGCGACGTGCAGTTTCCGTGGCTGCTCGCCGACAACTACCTGTCGTTCGGTCTGCGCGAGCGCGCCGATGCGATCTACGAGGCACTCTCGCAGGGTACTTCCGACCCGCTGCAGCTCGCGCGCGCCCAGCTCAAGGAAGCGCGCTTCGAATATACGCGCGGCTACCTGCCCGAATCGCGCGCCCGCCTGCTCAGGATTCGCGAAGGCCTGCCCAAGGAACTGCTGATCGAATGGCAGGACTTGCTCGCCAAGGTGCTGCTCGAACAGGGCCGCAATGCCGACGCCGTCGAAGTGCTCACCGCGCCGAAGAACGGCGACGACCAGAGTGAGTACACGCGCTACAACCTCGGCGTCGGCCTGCTGCGTGAAAAACGTGCGGAACAAGGCCACACCGTGCTCGACCGCGTCGGCAAGCTCGCCCCCAGCGATCGCGACACGCTCGCGCTCGCCGACAAGGCCAACCTGACGCTGGGCTGGGATTTTCTGCAGAACCAGCAGGCGGCCGCCGCCAAGCCGATCCTGCAGCGCGTGCGCGTCGAAGGCCCGTTTTCCAACCGCGCCCTGCTCGGCCTGGGCTGGGCGGAGCTGTTGCCCAACGGCGAGCGCGCCAAGCGCGGGGATCTCGAAGACGGCAGCTCGGACAAGCAGCGCGATCCGTTCGCCTCGTTCTCGACGCTCGGCGTGCTGCTGCGTCGCGGCCAGGTCGACGACGATTCGATGCGCAAGCGCCAGTTCACGCGCTCGCTGGGGTCTAGCGACCAGGAGCAGGCGATGAACCGCGCGCTGTCGGTCTGGTTGCTGCTGATCGATCGCGATCCACAGGATCCGGCCGTGCAGGAAGGCTGGCTCGCCATTCCGTATGCGCTCGACCAGATCGGTGCGCACGAACAGGCCCGCAGCTATTACGAGCAGGCCATCGAGCGTCTCGAAGCGGCCCGCGATCGCACCGACAAGGCGATGGCCGCGATTCGCAGCAATCGCATGATCGACACCATCATCAAGCGTGAGGTCGACGCCGAATCCGGCTGGAATTGGGAGCTCAAGGATCTGCCGGACGCGCCCGAGACTTATTACCTGCAGACGATGATCGCCGAGCACCGCTTCGCCGAAGCGCTCAAGAACTATCGCGATGCGCGCTTGCTGCAGCGTAATCTCGAAGCCTGGGACAAGCGCCTGAGCGATGTCGAGAAAGGCTATTCCACGGGTGCCGGACGCGGCACCGTCGATACCGGCGTTCTATTCTCTCGCGCCAAGGAAAACCGGACCGAGCTGCGCAGCGGCGTGAACATCAAGCTTGCCACTGAGATCAACCTCGCCGAGCCCGGGCGCTACGATCGCGCGGTCGTCATGCCGCCGCTGCGCGCGCCCGAGCTCAAGCTCGCCAATCCACCCGATCCGCAGGTGTTTCGCGGAACCTTCGAGCAGGTCGGCGACCTGCGCAAGCGCCTCGACTCGCTCAAGCCGGCGCTGATCAAGATGGGCGACGAGCAGGGCCGCCTGCTGCAGGAGATGGCGAGCACCGAACTCAAGTCGCAGAAGACGCTGATCGAGAAGTATCTGGTGGAGGCCCGCTTCGCGCTGGCCCGTCTCTATGACCGTCCGCTGGGCAGCGTCGACGAACCCGACGAGTACGAGATCAAGAAATGATGCGCCTTCGACCGTTGCTGTCCGTTTCGGCACATCCCTTGATCGGCGCGGCGAGCGCCGCGCTGCTGCTGTCGGCCTGCGGCGGCACGCCCGCCGTGGTCAAGGACGCGGCTCCATCGATCCGCGAGACGATCAAGAAGGAGCAGCCGGCCGCGCAGAAGCTGCAGATCCAGCGCAGCGATCCGGTTGCGCCCGATCCCGACAAGGCCATCGCCAACTACAAGAAGCTGCTCGAACTCGCACCCGACGACGCGACGCGCGCCGAGGCGATGCGTCGCATGGCCGACTTGCAGGTGCAGACCGACGATCTCAAAGGTGGCGGCGATGACAGCGCGGCCCAGCTCGCCAAGTCGATGGGCACCTACGAGCAGCTGCTCAAGGAGCGTCCGGGCGATCCGAACAACGATCGCGTGCTGTACCAGCTCGCCCGTGCGCAGCAGAACAGCGGCGATACCGACGGTGCCATCAAGACGCTGGCCAAGCTCAACAGCGAATTCCCGCAGTCCAAGCTCGGCGGCGACGCGCATTTTCGCCGTGCCGAGCTGCTGTTCGTGCGCGAGCGCTTCACCGAGGCCGAGGGCGAATACCGCATCGTGATGGATCTGCGCGAGGCGACGCCGTTCTACGAACCCGCGCAGTACAAGTACGGCTGGTCGCTGTATCGCCAGGCCAAGTACGACGCCGCGATCGGCAACTTCTTCGAAGTGCTCGATCGCGAGCTGCCGCCCGGCGAACTCAAGGACAGCGAAGCCGCCGTCTCCGCCGCGAAGAAAGGCAAGAGTGACCTCGTCAAGGATTCGCTGCGCGTGGTCTCGCTGTCGCTGGCCGCCCAGGGCGGCGGCGTCGCGGCAAACGAGTATTTCCAGAAGCACGGCGATGCGCGCTTCTTCCCGCTGGTCTACGACGCGCTCGGCAAGCTGCTGCTCGAACGCGAGCGCTACACCGACGCGGCCGAGGCCTTCGCCGCGTTCACGCAGCGCTATCCGACGCATGCGCTCGCGCCGGTGTTTCAGTCGCAGGTCATCACCGCGTACGAACAGGGCGGCTTCCGCGATCTCGTGATCCGCGAGAAGGAACGCTACGCCACCGTCTACGATCCGCAGGCCGCGTACTGGAGCGGCCGTCCCGCCACCGAGGCGGTGCTGACCGAGCTGCGCAAGCACATGGAGGATCTGGCGCGCCACTATCACGCGCTCGCACAGTCCGACAAAGCCAAGCGCCAGGGCGATTTCCTCGTCGCGGCCAAGTGGTACCAGCGCATTCTCGAGGTCTTCCCGACCGATCCGAAGGCGCCCGAGATCAACATGCTGTTCGCCGACGCGCTGCTCGACGGCGGCAAGACGCAGCAGGCGGCCGAGCAGTACGCGCGCACCGCCTACGACTACAAGCCGCATCCGAAGACGGCCGATGCGGCGCTGGCCTCGTTCCAGGCCTATGAGAAGCATGCCAAGGAAGTGCCGGCCGCCCAGCGCCCGGCGGCTCTGCGGCTGGCGGTCGATTCGGGCGTCAAGCTCGCCGATCGCTTCGAGTACCACCCCGAGAAGCTCAAGGTGCTCACCCAGGCGGCCGAGGATTTGTACGAGCTCAAGGCGCTCGACGAAGCCATCGGCGTCGCCCAGCGCGTGCTCACGAACAAGCCGAGCGCCACCTCGGATCTGCAGCGCATCGCCTACAGCGTGATCGGCGACTCGCAGTTCGCGCAAAAGCGCTACCCGGAGGCCGAAGCGGCCTTCGCCTCGGAGCTCAAGCTCACGGCCGCGAATGCGCCGCAGCGCCGCGAAGTGTCCGATCAGCTCGCCGCCTCGATCTACAAGCAGGGTGAAGAAGCGCGCGCCGCGGGCAACCTGCGCGGCGCCGTCGGCCACTTCCTGCGCCTCGGCGAAGTGGTGCCGGACGCCGGCATTCGCCCGAACGCCGAGTACGACGCGGCCTCTAGCCTGGTCGACATGGAAGACTGGCCCACCGCCGCCAAGACGCTCGAGAACTTCCGCACGCGTTTCCCGAGCAACAACCTGGTCCCGGACGTCGACAAGAAGCTCGCGATGTCCTACCAGAAGGACAACAAGCCGGCGCAGGCGGCGGGCGCGTATGCGCGCATCGCCCAGCGCCAGACCGAGTCCCCGCAGGTGCGCCAGGAAGCGGCCTGGCTGACCGCCACGCTCTACGACGAAGCCAAGCTGCCGGCCCAGTCCGGACCGGCGTACCAGTCCTACGTCGGCGCCTTCCCTCGCCCGCTCGATCGCTCGATGCAGGCGCGCAATCGCCTCGTCGAAATCGCACGTGACGGCCGCAACAGCGAGCAGGAGCTGTTCTGGCTGCGCGAGATCGTCAATGCCGATTCGGCCGCCGGCGGCGAACGCACGGATGCGACGCGCGCCCTGGCCGCCAAGTCCAGCCTCGAGATCGGCCGTATCAGCGCGGCCCAGGCCAAGACGCTGCGCATCACGCTGCCGATCGAGAAATCGCTGCCGGCCAAGCAGAAGGCCGTCGAAGCGGCGATCCAGTCGTTCAACCGTGCCGGCACCTATGGCTTCGCCGACGTGACCACCGCCGCGACCTACGAGCTCGGCGTGCTGCAGCAGGATTTCGCCAAGTCGCTGAGCGACTCCGAGCGTCCGCGCAATCTGTCGGGCCTGGAACTCGAGCAGTACAACCTGCTGCTCGAAGAGCAGGCCTTCCCGTTCGAGGAAAAAGCCATCGAGGCCCACGAATCCAACCTGCGCCGCATTCCGCAGGGCATCTACGACGAATGGGTCGCCAAGAGCTACAAGGCACTGGCCCAGATCGCACCGGGCAAGTACGCCAAGCGTGAACAGGGCGAGGAAATTTATGAAACCCTGCGCTAAGTCCATGGCGGTCGCGACCCGGCTGCTGGCCGCCGCCCTGCTGCTGACGCTGGCCGCCTGCGGTGGCAGCGGCAGCACGCGGCCGAGCAGCTCGGGGCGCACGCCTTCG
>Ga0172372_10011283_pt1 | contig 11371 bp, 10 predicted proteins | sample LakKiv5m_2_FD_114544 | JGI IMG/M metagenome (GOLD analysis project Ga0172372, IMG submission 114544) | Freshwater microbial communities from Kabuno Bay, South-Kivu, Congo - kab_092012_9.5m | ecosystem: Environmental > Aquatic > Freshwater > Lake | place: Democratic Republic of the Congo... | reverse complement strand
GATCCTGACCAGCCCCGACGCCCGGACGTGGACGCGCCGGAACGCCGGGGTGAGCGGGATCCTCAGCGGCGCAGCCGCCTGGCCGGGGGGCTTCGTGGTGTCCGGCCAGAATGGCACGCTGCTCACCAGCGCCAATGGCCAGTCCTGGACCCCCCGGTCCTCGGGCACCACCCGCTGGCTCTGGAGGGTGCGCTGGCTGGGCGGCCGGCTGGTCGCCGTCGGCGACGGCGGCACCGTGCTGAGCAGCTCCGACGGCCTGGTGTGGACCGCCTCGTCCACGCCGTCGGCGACCTGGTGGAATGACGTCGCCTGGCAGTCCGGGTGGTTCTGCCTGGTGGGCGATGGCGGCGTGGTGGCCCTGTCGCAGGATCTGTCCTCCTGGGTGGAGTCGCCCACCCTGACCACCCGCAACCTCTACACGGCGTGCGCGGCGGCCGGGCATTGGATTGTCGGGGGATCCGGTGCCGCCCTCCTGCGGGCCCGGGCCGTCGCCTTCGATGCGCCGGTGCAGGTGCTCAACTACCCCAAGTCGCCCGACGAAAGCCTCTTCCTCTTCGGTGGCCAGATGGACCAGGCCTTCCGTCTGGAGAGGTCATCCGACCTCCGCGCCTGGGGTTGGGCCACCGAACTGGAGATCAGCGATCCGGAGGGCGTGCTGCTGCTGCTGGATTCGGGCGCCAACGCCCCCGACGGCCAATTCTTCCGGGTGGTCGAGCCCTGAGCCCTCCTGCGGGTTTTTTCTGGGGGCAGGGTTCCATAAGCCGCACTTGTCAGGCCGGGCCGCTGGGGTAGCTTGTGCCCCAGTCTGTTCATGAAAACCTTGGAATCCATCCCCCGAACCGACCGCCGTCGCGGTTTCACCCTCATCGAGCTGCTGGTGGTCATCGCCATCATCGCCATCCTGGCAGGCATGCTCCTGCCGGCGCTGGCGCGGGCCAAGTCCAAGGCCCAGGGCATCGGCTGCGTCAACAACGGCAAGCAGCTCACCTTGGGCTGGCACCTCTACTCCACCGATTTCAATGACGCCGTCGCCAACAACTACGGCGTCAGCGAGACCATCCAGGCCATCGACCAGAGGGTCTTCGACAACTGGGTCAACAACGTCATGACCTGGGGCGCCGGGGGCGGCACCGCCGAGCGCAGCGTCACCAATGACGCCTGGGTGGCCAATGGCGTGCTGGGCAAGTACACGGCCGGCGCGGTCGGGGTGTACAAGTGTCCGGCCGACATCTTCGTGGCGCCGGCGCAGCGGGCCAGGGGGTGGGCGCGCCGCAACCGCAGCATGGCGATGAACTCGTTCTTCGGCCGCTTCAGCATCGGGGATGATCCCACGCGCACCGGCCGCAACTGGGGCTTCCCCGACCGCATCCAGTTCCTGAAGCAGTCTCAGGTGCCCTCGCCCTCCAAGACCTGGCTCACCCTCGACGAGCATCCCGACTCCATCAACGACGGCTACTTCATCAACAACCCCGATGCCTCCACCTGGCAGGACATCCCGGCCTCCTACCACAACGGCGCCTGCGGGTTTTCCTTCGCCGACGGCCACGCGGAGATCCGCCGGTGGCTGAGCGGTGCCTCGAAGTACCCGGCCGTGAAGTTCGCTTATCCGGCCACCAAGTCCTTTGATGTCCAGGGGCGCGTGGACTTCCAGTGGTACCGTGAGCGCACGGGCTACATCCTGGCCAATGGCAGCGTGCCGCAGTACGGCTACTGATCGGTCTTCGACGACGCCGGTCGCATCGGGGCATCCAGGAATTTTCCCGGGGTGCCCCGTTGGCGTCTCTGGGCCAGGCGATCCCCGCCCGAAGTCCACGCGTCGAGCCGGGCATCGAACCGGGCATCGAACCGGACGGAGCGTCCTTGGCCGGGCCGTTCGACCCGCTCAAAAGCCCTCGAAACCGACCACCCGCAGGATCTCCTCCACGGTGGTCTCGCCGCGCAGGGCCCGCCGCAGGCCCGCCTGCCAGAGGGTCTCCATGCCTTGTGCCTGAGCGATCTCCTGCAGGCGGCGGGTGGGGGTCTTCTGCAGCACCGCGTCGCGGAGGCCTTCGTCGACCTTGAGGGTTTCCACCACCATCGCCCGGCCGTTGAAGCCGGTGTGGTTGCAGGCCGGGCAACCGCCCCCCCGCTGGAACGTGCCCGACTGGCGCGCCTCGGCCGGCAGGCAGGCCAGCACCGCCGGGTCGGGCCGGTACTCCTCGAGACACACCGGGCAGTTGCGGCGGATGAGCCGCATGCCCAGCACCCCGGTGATGGACGAGGCCAACAGGAAGGGCTCGATGCCCATGTTGATGAGCCGCGCGAAGACGCCCGTGGTGCTGCCCGAGTGGATGGTGCTGATGACCAGGTGCCCGGTGAGGCCCGCCTGCACGGCGATCTGTGCCGTCTCGGCGTCCCGGATCTCGCCGATCATGAGGACCTGCGGGTCCTGCCGCATCAGCGAACGCAGGGCCACCGGGTAGGTGTACTCCCGCGCCGCATTGCACTGCGACTGGGCGATGAGGGGCAACGTGAACTCCACCGGGTCCTCGACCGTGGCGACGCTGATGCTCGGGCCGGCCCGCTCGATGAGGTGGCAGAGCGAGGCGTAGATCACCGTGGTCTTGCCCGAGCCGGTGGGTCCGGTCATCAGCATCAGGCCGCTGGGCCGGGCCAACAGGCCCTTGAGGCTCTCGAGCGCGTCGGGCTCGAGGCCGAGCGCCTCGAGGTTGAAGGCGCGGTTCGACGGGTCGAAGATGCGCAGCACGGTCTTCTCGCCGCGGATCGTCGGGAAGGTGGAGATGCGCAGCACCACGTTGCCGGCCTCGGGGAAGGTCGTCGCGCGCCCCTCCTGCGGCAGCTGGGTCTCGTGCCCGATGAGGTTGGCCAGCACCTTGAGTCGGCCGGTGATCTTGGGCAGCAGGTCGCTGGGCAGGTGGATCAGCTCGTTGAGCACGCCGCTGATGCGCACCCGGACGGCGATGCTCGACTCCCAGGGCTCGATGTGGATGTCGCTGGCCCCGGCCCGCACGGCGTCGATGATCACGCAGTCCACCAACCGGACGACATCGATGTCCTCGTCGGAGGGACAGGATTGCAGGAAACGGGCCGTCTCGCTCATGCCCTGAGTGGAGAGGAGTCGGGGAGAAAAGCCAACCGTGCAGCGCATCCGGGCACGGCCGGCCGCGGGATTCCGGGGGGTCCCCTTTCGTGGATGGCACCGGGGCGGGATGGCGTCGATGGCGAGGCCACCCCGCCCGGAGTCCCTCGAAGGACGTCACGGCGCCGGGGTCACCGCCTTGGGCTGGTACCCCAGCAGGTAGGCCCGCCGCTGCTCGGCGAAGTTCCTGAGGCCCATCGACCCGCCGCCCCCGGGTCCGAAGCCGCTGCCGGCCACGTCCTGGGTCAGGCTCTTCTCGAAGGCCTCGGTCGAGTCGAGCTTGCGGGTGTCGGCCCGAACCTCGTCGGCGATGAGCCTATGGAGGCCTTCGGCCAGCGGCCCGAGCTTCTGCCAGTCGAGCGAGTTCTCGGCGATGGCCCGGACATGACCGAGGTAGCGTTCGCGCAGGGCCGGCACGGCCAACAGCCTGGAGATGAGCGGCTTGTTCACGTCCTGTGCGGCCAGGAGCGGATCGAGCTTCACGCCCTCCACCCGATGGCCACCGCCCGGCCCACCCGGCCCACCCGGCCTGCCAGGCCCGCGGCGTCCGCCGCCGAACCCGGGCCCGCCGGCGCGGCTGAAGGCCTCGTTCATGTCATGCGGCACCGGGTGGAAACGGCCCTTCGGGTCCTGGTACAGGGCGTAGTCGCTCGTGCGGATCCAGTAGCCGTCGTTGTTGATCAGGGCGTTCTCCACCGCCAGGAACCGCAGCGCCCCGTCGACATCCAGGATTGGTTCCAGCGCCGCCTCGAGTTGGGCCGCCGGGGTCTGGTTGAGCACGCGGGTCAGTTGGATGAGGTCTTTCCAAGCCTTCTCGCTGTCCTTGCCCTTGAGGTCGTAGATCTTCTGGTACGGGGCCGGGTCGTCGCCCAGGTAGGCCAGGGTTCCCCGGCCATTGGGGCTGCCGGAGACCTTCCACCGGCGTCCCTCGGACGACCCGAAGAATTCCCGGGTGAACTGCTTGTCGAACTGCTGCGCGCTGGCATAGATGCCCCAATTCTCGCCGTTGATCACCACCCGCACGAGGTTGGCCTTCGGGGCCGGCAGGTATTCCCGGGCGATGTGGCTGTAGAGCACCGTGCGCAGGAAGGACGGATCCTCGTGCGAGTTCAGCAGGTTGAGGGTCTTGTACCCTCCGATCGACTGGTCCTTGTGGGCGTGATCCAGCGACACGTTGAGCGAGCGTTTCCGGCCTTCGCCGACCGTGAAGTACGAGGACATGCCCCGGAAATGCACGCCCACGTCCCGGTAGGCCTTCCCGTCGACGGTGAGCGTGGCCGGCACCTCGACGTCGGTGTTGTTGAAGTCGGCCAGTTCCTTCTCCCAGTCCGGGCGCTCGAACTGCAGGAAGAGCGTCCGCAGCACGCCCTCGTCGTACAGGGGAGCGTCGGGATGATTCTTCACCTCCGCCGGGGTGAGCTTCTTTCCGGGGGAGGGCGCGGAGCCTTCGCCGCCACCGCCCGGCCCACCCGGCCCACCGGGTCCGCCCCGGCCACCACGACCGCCTGGTCCGCCCGGTCCGCCCGGTCCTCCCGGTCCGCGACCGCGGATCCGCCCGGCGGCCTTTTCCTGGGCGAGGAACTCCCGTGCCGCCTGGCGCTCCTGGGCATCGAGGCGCTGGTCGCCGTTCGTGTCGAATTTTGGCACCAGCAGGGTCTTCGGCACCGATCCCGGACCGCCGGGGCCACCGGGGCCGCCCCTGAACCCGCCGGGACCGCCAGGACCGCCAGGACCGAAGGGGGGCGGCCCACCGAAGTCGGGCGGCGGGCCGGGTGGCCGGCCGAAATCGTCCTGGCCGAGGGTGGCGGGGGCGAGGACCAGCGACCAGAGGGTCGCGGTCAGCAGGGACAGGGTGCGGGGATTCATGGGGTGGTGCCTGGGCCTTGCAGGCGTGTCGTGTGGTGACCGGTGGTGGCGGGAGCGGTTTCCCGCGATCGCCCCTCCGGACGCCCCCAGTCCATGCGGAGCGTTTCAAGGTCGTGTGTGCAAAACCCCCCTGAATGGTGAAGGAATGGTAAATCACCCCGGTCCGGAGGGTTGCCCTCCCTTCCCCGTCGGCCCCGCCTGGGTCCCCAAGGGCTCCTAGAACCTCACGGCCTCGTTGGTCTTGCCGCAGTGGGGACAGCGCGACCGCTCGACCTCGGCGTCATCGGTGTACACCGACGTGCAGCGCACGCAGCGGAAGAGTTGGTCCTGCGAGACGTCCGAACCGATGCGTCGGCGGCGGAACTCGTCGGCCAGCGCCAGCAGGCCGAGGGCGGCCAGAAGCCCGGCCACCCAAAGCGCGATGAGGGATTCGGGGAGCACGTCCGGTCAGGGGTTCCGGGGCGGGTCGGCGGCGGGTGGCGGGCCGGGCACCGGGTGGAGGCTCATGACGCCCCAGGCCAGCCGGTCGGCCCTCAGGAGGTCGTTCCGTCCGGAGTCCGGCAGCGGCTCGAACCGGGCCGAACGGGCGGCCTCGAGGGCGGCCAGGTCGGCCGGCCGCGAGCCCGAGGTCGCCAGGATCCGGGCCGTGAGCACCCCGCCCCGGGCATCGACCGCCAGCTCGATGCGGGTGGGTTGCGGCAAGTCCCCCTCGGTCCAGGCAGGCACCGTGGGCGGCCGGGTCATCCGTCGGGAGGCCAGTCCGCCCCCGAGCTCGGCCCACCCGGAGGCCTGGGTCATCCGCGTCACCGCCTCCGGTTCCGCCACCGGGATTCGGGTAGCCGTCGGCCGGTCCGGTGGCGACGAAGGGGTCGGGGCCGTTCCGAGGTGCGCGCCACCCGGGTCGGCCGCGAGGAACGCGGGCCGGGGCTGGGACAGTCCCCACCCGTAGGACACCGGCGGCAGGGCCCGTGCGGCGTCGCCCGAGAAGCCGCCGATCCCGGGCAGCGCGAAGCGGGTCGGCGACACGAACCCGCCCTCGAGGGGGTCCGGTGAATCGGCCGACCACACCCACCGGAACGGGTCGGGGGCCGCGGGTCGGGGAGCCTGCGGGAACCGGGCCGCCAGCCAGAACACCCCGGCGTGCAGGATTGCCAGGAGCGCGGAGACGCCGATCCAACGGCGCGGGGTCCATGCGTTGGCGGAATCGCTCATGCGCTGGGGCTCATGGGCCGGGCTTGCCCCCGGCTCCGGATCCGCCGAGGAGGATCTCCGACAGGCCGGCCTCGCGGGCCAGCGCGGCCAGCTCCTGCAGCCGTTCGTGGCGCACGGCCCGGTCGGCCTGCAGGTAGAGCCGCCTCGGGCCCCGCGGGGCCGCCGTCCGGGTGGCCAGGCGGGTCTTGAGCTCCGCCAGGTCGGGCACGATCTGGTTCTCGAAATAGCACTGCTCGCCCGCGTCCACCGCGACCACCAGGAACGGTTCCCCCGTCCAGGACCCGACCGGTGATCCGCCCGGGGGCAGCTCGATCCGCGTCCCGACCGGCAGCACCAGGTAGCCGCCGAAGAGCATGAAGAACAGCAGCACGAACACCACGCTGAGGTACGGGGCCAGCTCGAACTGACCCTTCAGGGGCTTGAGGGTCCGCGTGAACTTCATGGGCTGGCGGCTGGCTTTGAGGCGGTGCCCTCGGCCGCCGGGGCGACCATCTTCACGGCGTCGGCCGACGCGCGTTCCATGTCGAGCACCACCGCGTTCACCCGGGCCACCAGGTAGTTGTAGGCCGCATAGCAGACCGCCGCGATGGCGATGCCCAGGCCCGCGGTGTAGAGGGCCTGCCAGACGCCGGCGAAGAGCTCGGCCGGTGCGGCGAAGCCGGGGCCGGTCTGGAGCCGTCGGAAGGTGCCGCCGATGCCCACGAGGGTGCCGAGCAGGCCCACCAGCGGGGCGATCTGGGCGAAGGTGGCCAGGAGGGGCAGGTTGGCCTCGAGCCTTGGCACCTCGACCCAGCCCACCTCCTCGATGGATTCCTGAACGCGCTCCCGGCCGGCGTCGCGGTTGAGGATCGCCGCCTTCACCAGGCGGGAGACCGGGCCCGGCGTCGCGTCGCAGATCGAGACGGCCTCGATGACGTTGTCGCGCTTGAGCACGTTGCGCACGCCGGCCAGGAACTGGGCGGAGTCGATCTGGACGCGGTGGTAGTAGAGCAATCGCTCGATGATGACGCTCAAGGCCACCCCGGCCATCAGCGCCAGCAGCCAGAAGAGGATCCCGAAGCCACCGGCGCCGGCGGCGGCCTCGGCCGGGCCCGCGCCCCCTGCGACCGGGCCGTTGGTGGGCGTCACGGCCGCGAGGAAAAACGGAGACGCGACGGGGAACGTCATGCGGACTAGGATGATCGGGCCCACCGGCCCGGGCAATCCCCGATCCCCGCCCGGGTCCGCGACCGACCGCCTCCGTCCCCGGTGCCGGAGCCGTTGCGGCCGCCCGATCAGCGCAGGGATTCGGTGAGGATCTGAGTCTTGAAGATCTGCGCTTCCTTCTCGGTGATCGTGCCATCCCGGTCGGTGTCGGCGCGCCGGACCCCCTCGTTGAAGACCTGATGGGGGCCGTTCTTGGTGGTCACCGTGTGGGAGAGGATCACCGGAATCGCGAACTTGGTCTTGCTGTTCGATGGCGAAGCCGAGGTGCGGAGCTTCTCGACGGCCTCGTAGAAGGTGCGGGCTGCCGTGTCGGTCTCGAAGGTGATTGGCAGGCGTTCCTCGTGGATCCGGACCGTCTCCTCGTGGGAGATGCAGCCGGATCCGGCGGCGGCGGCCAGAAGCAGGGCGGCGAGGGCGTCTGTCCGGTGGCGCAAGGTCGTCATGTCCGCTACAGACCTCCGAATCGGTCTTGTGTTCAATCCAATTCTTGAAGGCCCGGCTTGAAGATCGCTCCCGCCGACGGAGTCTTTCAGCGCGCATGACCACCGCCACCCCCTCCTTCGACAGCACGCTGCGGACCCGGCTCGTCTTCGGGCCCGGTTGCCTCGACCGGCTGGGCGAACTGGCCGCCGGCCTCGGCGGGCATCGGGTGCTGCTGGTGACCGACCCGGGCATCGTGCGGGCCGGCCACGCCGCCCGGGCCGAGGCCCTGCTGCGGGCCGCCGGCCTCGAGGTGGCCGTCTTCGACGCCGTCCGGGAGAATCCCACGACGCTCGACGTGGACCGCGGGCTGGCGGTGGCGCGGGCGGCCTCGGTGGATCTCTTCGTGGGCCTAGGCGGCGGCAGCTCCATCGACACCGCCAAGGGGGTGAACTTCCTGCTCACGCAGGGCGGGGAGATGCGCGACTACCAAGGGGTCGGCAAGGCCACCCGTCCGATGCTGCCGCTCATCGCCATCCCCACGACGGCCGGAACGGGCAGCGAATGCCAGAGCGCGGCGCTCATCGCCGACGAGGCCACCCACCACAAGATGGCCTGCCTCGATCCCAAGGCCGCCGCGCGCATCGCCCTGCTCGACCCGGTGCTCACGGTGTCGCAGCCGCGGCGCGTCACGGCCCAGACCGGCATCGACGCCCTGGTCCATGCGGTGGAGGCGGCCGTGACGACGCGCCGGACGGTCTGGTCCGGCCTGTTCGCGCGCGAGGCCTTCCGGTTGTGTGCCGGCGCGCTGGAGACGGTGCTTGCGAACCCGGGCGACCTGGAGGCGCGCGGCCGCATGCTGCTCGGGGCCGCCCTGGCCGGCACGGCCATCGAGAACTCGATGCTGGGGGCGGCCCACTCGGCGGCCAACCCGTTGACCGCGCAGTTCGGGGTCGTCCATGGGGCCGCGGTGGGCCTCATGATCCCGCGCGTGATCCGTTTCAACGCAGCCGTTCCGGAGGTCCGGGGCATCTATGCCGATCTGGCGGCCACCGCCGGCTGGACCGCTCCGGGCACCTCGCCCGAGGTCGCCGCCTCTCAGCTGGCCGACCGGTTCCAGGGATGGCTGCGCCTGGCCGAGATCCCCGGGACGCTCACGGCCGCCGGCGTGGATGCGGCCAAGATCCCGGTGTTGGCTGAAGAGGCCTCGCGCCAGTGGACCGCCACCTTCAACCCCCGCCCCATCACCGCCCCCGACTTCGAGCGCCTCTACGGCGAAGCCCTCTGAACGCCGGCCCGCGTTTCAAAGCCGCCGAAGCGGGCGCCTGACACCTCACGGGCGGGCGGCCCTCTCGCCTGTCCCTTCGGGCTTGACAAGAGTCTCTCCCGCTGACTAATGTTCACCAAAACAAAGGCTGATCGGCCTTCGAAGGCGAATGGAGCCATGCCGGAATCCGTGATTCTGGGCGTGGTTCCAAGCTCGGAGGGCAGGCCTGAGTTGCAACTCTGACATCAAGGCACTTGTGAGGAACTCCCAATTCAAGATTCACCTCCTCAGGATTTTCGGGTGGGTGGCCCTCATGCTCCGGGCCATTGCCCAAGACAGCGGATTTTTGCCGGATCTCCCCGGATTCCCGTCGGGCGCCTATGCCGACGTAGGCGCCGTAGGGGTCAAGATCCATGGCCCCCTCAGCGCAAAGGAGATGGATCCGGTGACCGGAGACCTCTGGCGGTTCATTCGGATGACCTACTACGGACCGACCAGCACGTACGACAGGATGGGGATATGTTCGGTGTACACGGACCCCAAGACGGTGGCCCGTTACTCCAATCCGTCGGCGAAGGATGGTCGTGACGTCTTGGTGGAGCGTCGGTCGGTGAAGTACTACCGCCGCGATGGCAGCGGGGGAGGGTACAGTCTGTGGTATTACAAGGCGGGTGCCGTCGATAAGCTCTTCGAGTACGAGTTCCAATCGGAAGATATTGGTATGCCTTCTCCGGGCGCGGTGGGGCGGCCCTTTGAAAACCTGTCCTACAGCCACCGACTGGAGATCGTATTCGTTCCCAAGGCGACAGTCTTCACGCTGAAGAACGAACAATCCAGACGGCCCGACGATGTGATGGGTGCCATGCTGCTCCGCTTGGAAGGCGCCGCAGGGGCCGCTTCCGGGGAGGTGCAAGGGATCATCGAGTTGGGCAGCTTGGCCTATGATCCGTATAGGTTGAAGGCTATTGGCATGGCCTGGAACATGGGTCAAGCCATTGTCCATTGGGATCAGACCATGGCGGCCCTCCAAGGGCAGGTGCAGGATGAGGCCAACACCTATTGGGAGAGCCGTCTCGGCCTGATCAACCCCGAAGACGCCTATCGAAAAGAAGGGGCATTTCTGTTCCACGTGGCCTCCTCTGTGACCGGCGGATGGGTGGTCAAGGGTGCGGGAAAAATAGTGGCCAAGTTGGCAGGGAAGGTAGATGATGTAGCATCACTCGCCGCAAAGCAGTTCAAGCGTTTAAGCTCCGGTGAGATCAATAAGCTCAAGCAGGCCGGCTTTGATCCGCATGATTTGAAGCCCAACTCTAAGTTTGATCTATTCAAAGATGATAATGGAAATGTTTTCGTCAAACCAAAAGACGGCAGTGGGCCAGGTGATCCAACAGGTATCAACATTAACAATCCATAGCCAATGATTAGCGAAATATTTGTTAGATTAAAGGTTTCCAGCGTCAGTCGAACACCTGAACAAATTTCAGATGTGACAGGTTTTTTATGTGATCATTCATGGCGAATTGGAGAAAAGCGTGGGAAAACAATCCTCGTTGAAAAGACGAATGGGTGGATTCTGAACTCAAAAATGCCCAAAAACGCCTCACTTGAAGCGCATATTGAAGAACTGCTAGGACGATTACTTGTACATGCCGACAGAATTCGATTACTCTCAGAAAATGAAACGGTCGAACTTTCCTGTGTTGTTTACGCATCAACTCCACCCTCGCTGAATTTTGAAAAATCAGTCATACAGCAAATCTGTCAACTCGGAGCGAGCTTGGATATCGACCTTTATATTACAGATGGTGGAAACGATCAAATAAGTCACGATTGTTAAACGGGTTAAAAGTATAATTGGGCAGGAGAAAAACGCTATTTGTAAAAAAGGTCGGTCCTCACTACTGATATAAACCGAACCCGCCGTCTCGCATAGCAACTCGGCGAATTCGATGAATTGTCATCCGCTATCAGATCATCGTTGTACTTGAGCCTTAATTGCTCAAATGAAACCTACATTAATACGCCCCATAACGATCGCACTCGCCGCGTTGTTGGTGGGGGCTGTCTTGGGGGTTTGGCTGAACCGGCCGGTGTCGCGGGAGGGCGGGGCGGGATCGCCGGCGGCGGGGCTTCGGCAACTGGATATTATTCCATAAACATGAAAGCTAAGTTAAGGCGACTCCACTCGGCGGATGTCGATCTCCAAAGTTACCGGCCAGAAAATCCGGAATCTTTCGGCGTTTTTATAGAATTTTTCGCTG
>Ga0172372_10011281_pt1 | contig 11372 bp, 10 predicted proteins | sample LakKiv5m_2_FD_114544 | JGI IMG/M metagenome (GOLD analysis project Ga0172372, IMG submission 114544) | Freshwater microbial communities from Kabuno Bay, South-Kivu, Congo - kab_092012_9.5m | ecosystem: Environmental > Aquatic > Freshwater > Lake | place: Democratic Republic of the Congo... | reverse complement strand
CTTTGCTAATTGTTTTGCAAAATAAAAATGAAAATACAAAAAATGCGTAAAATGAAAAGAAAATGAAAATATAAAAAAAAAATAAATAAAAAAAAAAAAAAAAAATTAAAAAAAATGGCAGTTCTTTCACCGGTAAGAACAATAATAAAACTAAAAAAAAATAAAAATGGAGTAAAAATAAAAAAATTTCTTAAATTTTTTTTTTTTATTAAAAAAAACAATCCAATTAAAAGTGGAGATAATCTTGAAAGATAGCTTCCTAAAACTTGCTCTTTACCAAAAAAAGCCGTTACTCTCATGGGGTCAATATTTTTTATAAAAAAAATATCTTTTCCAAAGATCGACTGAATATATCCATCTATAATATAAATTACAAACGTAATAAAAAGTATTTTAAAAAATTTATTTAACAATTTTTTATCTATGTCTAATAAATACCATACAGCCATAGAAAATAGAGCAAATCTTATATAACCAAAACTAGAGATAATAGAATCTATATCTTTAGTAAAAATAGATCTTGTTATTAAATAAAACCAAAATACTAAAAAAAATTTAAAATAAAAATTATTATAATATTTATTCAATCTATAATTATAACTTTGAAATATGAAAATAATGCAGATCGTTACTAAAAATAAATCTGCAAAAAACCTCGCAAATAAAAGAAAAGGTATTGATAAAAAAAGTAATGTTTGAATTTTGATTAGTAAATTGTTTCTGATTGAAATATTCATTTTATTTAATAATAATCTATATTAAGTATTACATATAAATTAAAAATAAAAATGGGTATTAATAATTTTAAAGAATTTATTTTAAAATTTTATTTAATTAGCTCTTTTTTTTTAATAATTTTATCACTTGGATCAAATTTAGCTTACATTGAACACATAGATTTAAGCGAATTTTTCTCTAAAATAAAGAACATAAACAACGTAAGAGGCTTGTTTCCATTAATTATATTTACAGTAAATATTTATATTATTTTTAAAAAAAAATTAGTAATAAAAAAATATGAATATTTATTAATAGGTCTAATTTTAAGTTATTTTATAGGCATCATCAATAATAAAATTGAAAACATTAATTTATTTAGAATACATTTTATAATAGCTCCAATAGCACTTATAACTACGCTAGTAATATCTAGAGAACTTAATGAATTCACCAAAAGAATAATTTTTTATTACTTGCTTATATTTTTTTTGATTGTGATTACAATTTTATTCTATAGTCAAAATAGAATTAGCTACGGTGGTGGATCGATTTCTTTGTTTAATGAACAAATTATTTTTATTAATTCTAACGGGATATCAAGGATAATATGTTTACTTAATTTTATAATATTATCTAGTTTAACTCAAAAAATAAATTATTTTAATTTAAAAACTATTTTTATATTAACTATATATATTTTTCTTTCGTCTATGATTATACTCTCTGAGGGAAGAGTTAATATAACCATAATGTTATTTACAACATTATTAATATTTTTAAATCAAAAAATTAATTTTTTAAGTAAATTAATTTTATTTCTTTTTATAATTTTTTCTTCAATTATTGTTTCGATTACAATTAATAGTCTTATATTAAAAAAGGAAACAAGATTATTAAAAAAGGAAACAAGATTTGAGAACATTAAAACCACAGAAACATTTAAAAATAATGTTAATATTTTTTTTCAAAACGACGTTACGGCAGAAAGATTTGGAAGATTTCAAAAGTGGAAAGATCTTTTAGAGTTTTCTTCCAACTCATCGACAAAAGCAATTTTTTTAGGGAACGGACCTGAAATAGACAGAGAGATCTTAACAAATTTAGGATATAAATGGAACGCCGACTCTGCCAATAGTTTTATATATAGTTTTCTTTGTGGTGGTCTAGTAGGATTAATTTTTTATTTATTCATAGTTTTATTATTAATTAATAATTTAAGATTCTTTTTCAAGAATAATCAATATTTATTTGAGACATCTTCGGCAAATATTTTTTTTTCTATTTTTCCTATTATGTTACTTCTTAGATCTTTTTTTGAAAACAGTATTGCTTCGTGGAGTTTAGACTTTATAATATTTACTACTTGCTTACACTATTTTTATTTACATAAAACTGATTAAAATATTTTTTGAGGCCTGACGATAAATCTTCTTTTAAATTTTTTTTTAGTTTAAAATTACTAACTTTAACATAATTATCATTTTTATTTAAATTTCTAATAAGTATTTTTTTTTCTTTAAAATCAATTTTTTTTATTCTTAAATTGATAAAATAATTTTGATTAATTTTAAATTTAGAACTATAAAATATGTTAACGTTGGAGATTGCTGCGTCCAAAAAGAATAAAGAGTACAAATTATCTTCTGGAAGTATAGTAAATTTAGCCCTTGATAATAATTGAAGAGATTTATCTCTTGAAATTAGACCGTGATTTACCAATTTTTTATCATTAAGAATTTCGCCTATAATATGTACTTTTTTATTGTTTAAATTATTTATCAAAAATTTAGTAAACTTAAAATTTTTTGTATCATACGTTCTATTATAAATTAAAAAATCAATATTTTTTTTATTTTTATATTTTTTTTTAGATAAGCAGGTAAATACAAAGTTAAAGAGAATTCTCTTTTTTTCATTATTACTAAAAAATTGCTGCAAAGAATTAGTTGATAACAATAGATTATTATATTTCCATAATAATATCTTTATATTTAATTTAAATAAAATCGGAAAAATAAATTTTCTAATTATATATTTAAAACCATAAAATTTTAAATTTTCTTTTCTACCCGTAATTGGTCCTAAAATTGTATATGGAGGCATTAAAATAAATAAAAAAGTATTCCATAAAGGAAGATAATTTAAAAAACAAATTTTTTTTTTTTTAAAGTAGTAAAACCATAAATATAATAAACCAATAAAAGGATTTATATAATTAAAAAAAAAATTATTATTTACTTCTTTTCTTTTTTTTAATTTAGAATTATTGGTGAGCATAAATTTTGAATTTGGAGTTTGTACTAATATTTTTTCTTTATGAAAAAATAATTTGTATTGATTTAAAAATGAGTAGCCTAAAATTCCCTCTCCGGAATTTGAATGGAGATCACAAGCCCAAACATATGTGTCGAAATAATTATTTTTCATTTTTTACAATATGAAATTTTATATTTATAAAAATATATAAATTTGTAATAATAAATTTTTTTTATAGATATTTTTTTTATGAAAAATTTAAGAAATTCTAACATACCTTCTTTAATAGAAAATTTAAATTGATAACTTATAGTCTTACAATTTGGGTTGCTAGAAATACCACCTAGGTAATGACTGGAAACTGTTGTAAAGTATTTTTTTACACCAAATTCTTTTATATTTCTTTTTATCCATAAACTATCTGCTGCTAATTTAACTTCTCTATTAAATAAAAATAATTTTTTTTTTATTTTTGGTCTGACAAAACTTGGATGTGGACAATATTTTTTAGTATAAAAAAAAAATTTTTTAACACTAAATAAAGTATTTTTATAAATTAAATTTGTTTTGAAAATTAAACAATTCGTCACCTTATTGTTAATTTTTTTTTTAATAATATATAATGATTTATTACTAGAAAATATATCTCCACTATTTAGAAAAATAATAGAATAATCCTTTGTCAATTTTAAACCTATATTCATTGCATCCCATAATGATTGATCTTTGTGGTGGTTATTTATAATTTTTATGTAATTTTTTTTTCTAAATCTTTTTACAAAACTTACATTGTGACCAATTATTAAATGTAAATCTGGAAGTTCTTTTTGTTGACAAACAGAATTATAAGTTTTTAACAAATCATCTTTATTACCTTTATGAATAGTAATCACAGCTAATTTACTCATAAAGTGATTTATTAAATAAATTTAAAAATTATGCTTATAACAATCAATTAATGAAGTGAATAATCTTTTTAATCTAAATAATGTATTATTTTGTAATCTCCAAACAAATTCTAATTTTAAGTATTGAAAATAAAATGGGGCAATTTTTTCTTTTCCTAAGTTCATATTGATAGCCGCACCAGCACATATTACACTAATTTTTTTTTTTAATAATAAATATTCAGCAACAAACTCTTGTTTGGGACTTGAAAAAGTAAGAATTGCAAGTGAATTTTTTATAAAAGTAAAATTATTCATATAATAAATTATTTGATCCACAGTTAAATTATTTTTTAAATGCACAAATTTATATTTGGTTTTATTTGACGTTAGCTTTATTTTTAATAATTGATCTATAGAACCAATAATATACACATATTTAGATTTTGTTTTAATTTTGCTTATATTTTCAAAAGAAAATAAATACCGCCCGGGCAAACTTTTATTAGATGTATAGCGTAAAAAAAAATTAGCCCAAAAACCATCACGCCAAAATAAAATATAATTTTTATCAATAATTTTTTTTATTAAAAATGAAAAAATGGTAAAGTTAAATGCACAAATAATAAAATTTCTATCTCTTATTTTTTTATTAATCTGTTCAATATTATTGATAAATAAAAATTTCTTTAAATAATCTTTGATAACAATATTTTTTTTTAAATTTGGTTTTTTTATAAATAATTGATTTATTTTTGATAAATATTTAATTAAAAAAAATTTAATTTTTAATTTTTTTTTATTAAAGATTTTATAATCCTCTAAAACTTTTTTTATTAAAAATTTTCCACTATCTCCTCCAGATCTCATTATAGTAATGATTTTGTTTAAATAAAAAAAACTATAATTTTTATTAAAAAGATTTATTACAAAGTCAAAATCTGATGAGTATTTATAGTCTGCATTATATGATTGAATTATTTTTTTTTTTATAAATAATGTTGTGTGAGGAGGCATCCAGCCTTTTAAAAGTTTGTTACGGCTGAAAGTTTCAGACTTCCAATACCTCAAAACTTTTGTAACATCAAATCTATCTACAAATACACAATCTCCATAAAGAACGTCAATAGATCTTTTTTGAAAATAATTATTAACTATTGAGAGAATATTGCAATCGTAAAAAAAATCATCAGCATGCAAAATTCCTAAAATTTTGCCGGATGAATGTTTAATGCCTAAATTAATAGAATCAAATTTATTTTTTCCAGTATCGTCAATTATTAATTTATCTATTTTATGCTTATTTAAATTTAAAAATTCAAATGTACGATCAGTTGATTTTGAATAAACAACTATTAACTCTTTATTTAAAAAATTTTGAGATTCAAATGATTTTAGCGCATCAGCAAGATATGGCATTCCATTTTTAACTACAGTAATTATACTAATCATTAATCAATTTTTAATTATTAATCTTACGAGTCTATAAATAAAAAAAATATATATTTTTCTAAATTTATCGAAAAATCCCATCTGTGTTTTATATGCAAAAAATTTTACAGCTCTTAAATAATTTATTAGATCATTAAAATTTCGAATTGACTCTTCCCTTTTACAATAAGCTGAAGCTTTTTTTATTAAATATAGATTAATACCTTTACTTTTTAATTCTAAAGAATGCAAAACATCTTCGAAAAATGATTTACCTAAAAATGGATAATAATTTTTTAAAATTAAATTTTTTTTTTTATGTAACAAACATGCCCCCAAGGTCCAATCTAGTTTTGTAGAATTGCTTAAACTTGTATAAGTATCATTTCCTTTAAATGATATTAAAGAGTTATCGAAAATCCCATAATTATGTATTTTTTTTATTGAACCAAAAACTAAAATCAAAATATAAAAATGAATATTATATAAAAAATTATTTTTTCTTTTATGTAGATATTCATTTGAAAAATTTTTAAAAATTGGCGCTACTGATATTTTTTTATTAATTCCAAAAATTTTTTTTTTCAAGAGATTTATATCTTCACAAGAAATAAAAGTATCATCATCTAACTGTAAAACATTATTTTCTTTAGCTGATTTAAATCCATTAATTCTTTGTAAAACCTGACTTTTTTTTTCATTACAGACTAATTTAACATTATCTACATTTTTAGTTATACTTTTAACATAATTGTATTTATTTCTTGGAATAGATAAAATAATTTCTGAAATTTTGAAAGTCTTGTTTTTATTTAAGAAATGTACAACTTTAATTATTTTTTTTTCCCCTAGAGTTGGTATAACAATTGAAACATCCAAATTTACAGTCATATATTTTTAATATATGAGCATATTATAAAATTAATGTGTTAATTTATACTAGTTAACTTGCTAATTTTATAGCGTAAATAAGATTTTAAATAAGGGATATTTTTAAATTTTAAGTAATCAATAAATTTATCAAAAACAAAAGTAGTCCCGTGCTTAAACCAATGATTTTTAAAATCTAAATTAATATGTTTATATGGATCAAGTGTTTTAGAATAATAGTCTAAATACACAATAGCTCTTTCTGATTTAATATTTTCAGGAATTCTTTCGACTCCATGAAATGTATAAGGTGTATGTAAAAATATTACTGCTCTATTAGGTTTGTAATTAGCTTTGTTAATAACTTTTTTACCATATTGATCGAAAAATAATGTTGCGCCTTTAAAATCATCACTCCAGGCTTTGGATAAATAAACTATAATATTCAAAACATGAGGTAAGTTTGTTTTTGGATCTTGAGAATGATCAACATGCGGTCCAAGATAACCACCTCCTGTCATTACATGAAAATTTGCAAGTTTAGTATTGTCAATATCGGCTGGAAAAATATCTTGTATGCCAGTCAATTCCTTTATGAAAGCAACCCATTTTTCTGAACTTAGCTCAGCAACCAAATCTTTTACTAGACTTGGTATTTGCGAGTTTAAACTAATACTTTTTTTTTCTAATGAAGTATTAAATTTTTTATTTAGTTGAGATGTATTATTAGATATTGAATTTGTTACATCATTAAAAAAATCATTATTTAAAAAATTATCTAAAATAATAAAAGGAAAAGGTTTGTTATTTAAAAAAAGTTTTTTAGAGTCTTTGTTGAGCGCAGAATAATTTATAATTGAATTTTTATTAATGCTCATTTATATTTTTTATTACTCTAAAATCTAATTTATGTAAAATAGTATTAGAAAATTTCGTTATTTCTTTTATATAATTTATTTTAGTAGATGTTTTATAATTTATAATTGATATTTTATTTAAATCTCTTATGTTTGTTACTGTTTTTTTCCAAGGACTCTTGTATGAAAATAAAGGATCTACATTAAAATCATTTTTTTCTTTACATAGATAAATAGGCATAATTCCGAATTTTACGGCCTGTGTCACAACTGTAGTCCCTCTATACAATATTAAGTCACTACGTTTAAAGTCATCAATAAGGGTAAAATCAGAAATTTTTAATAAATCTATTTTACTATCTAAATTCTTGAATTTATTTAATAAATTCAATTTACTAATTTCAGGATGCAATCTTAATATAAATTTAATATTATCATAAACTTTACAATAATTAAGACAAAAATTTAAAAAAATATCTATTTCGCTCCATAACCCTTCTGGTGCAACAAGACAGTTTATTTTTTCATTTATCTTTTTTGAAAGTTGTTTTTTATTAATAATTGGAGCCTCTAAAAATTTAGGTGAGCCTAAGTTTCTTGTTTTAATATTTAGTCTATTTTTTAAAAGACTTTGGCAAAAAGAGCCGGAAGTCCATATCTCGTGAGGCATTAGATTAGATTTAAATTTCAAAAATAAGGTATTTTGATTCTGAATTACTGGAGAATTTTGATAACCTATGAGCCTAATTTTTCTTTTTTTCCAAAATGCGGCACTTATAATAGATTTTTCATAGGCTTGCCCCTCATAAGTAAAAATAAGAAATTCTGGATTTATTTTTTCTAAAATATTACGTAGCTCAAAAAATAAAACATAATTATGGAGGGTTTGAGCGGAAAAAAACTTAATAATACCAGATAAAATTACTTTAATTTCGAACAACTCAGATCTAAGATTAATTAATTTTAAAAGTCTAAAAACTTCTAAAAGAATAAGAAAAATAGTTTTAAGTAAATTATAAATATTTGTTCGATTAATAAGAATATAAATAGGCATCCCAAAATTTTTAAATAAAGATTTGTTATTTGTATAATTAAAATTAGAAAGATGATTCACATATATAACTCCCGAGCTACTTTTGTGATAAAAGGGAATTTTACCAAAATGAAAATCAGTTTTTTTTTTAAGGTGTTCTGTATTTATTAGATGAGAAATAAATAAATATTTAAATTTTTTTTTTAAAAAAAATTTATTTTCATAATTATTTTTTTTATAGAAAAATATTTGATTAAAAAAAAAAGTAAAAAAAAAAAAGATATTTTTAAAAAAAAAAATTAAAATAGATCTTTTATTTCCAAATAGAAATTTATAATTAGAAAAATGATAATCATTTCCTTTAACAATTAAAAAAAAGGAATTTAAATATAGAGAAAAATTTTGACACTTATTTAAAATAATTTTATTTGTAAGATTTTTCAATTTATTAAATGAAGAAATGTGTGTCATTTTATAATTAAAATAATTTACTAAGAATATAACAAAGAATTAAATGATATTGGTTGAGATATTTATGATTTGATCTTTACAATAATATAAGGTTTTTTTTTATTAAATCCATAAACATCCACTATATCAATATAAATCTCATTAAAATCTATAATGTTGTTAACTCTTAGATTATTTAATTCAGTTAAAATTCTAGTTGAAGCGTTGTTTTTGGAAAAAATAAATGTGTCCGAAATTTTATAAATTTTTGTAGAAAGTATATCTATGCATATTTTTTCATTTAGGACTTTTATATCTCTACTTTTATCAACAGGATAGAAACCGCCACATGAAACTAAATTTTTATTGGAAGAAAGTTGAATATTAAAGTTTTTTACTTTGGCTGAAATATTTCTGTAATTTTGAATATTGTTAAAATAATTATAATTAGAAAAGTTTTCGTATAAACTTAATATAAAAAAAAAGAAAATTAAAAAAAAAAAATAAGATTTTTTTTTAATAAAAAAATTAAGAAATAAAAAAATACTAGTTAAACAAAATATGCTTAAGGTGTATCTAATATTATATAATCTTTCGCCAGGAAAAAAAATTGGCATAAAAAAATAAACTATCAAAATATAAATTGAAAAGAAATTTAATATCATAGGAATTTTAAATTTTGAATTTAAAAAAAAATATTTATATATTGAAAAAAAAATGAAAAAACAAAAAGCAGTGTAATTAATTATATTCCATTTAATATCTAATGAAAAAAAATCCAAATAATTTTTTAAAATGCTTAAATTTTCATATTTCGGTGCTATATTCGTATAAGCTAAATTACCTAAAACACTTCTTAAAAATATCTCGTAATCAAAAAGAAAAGGTGATGATACTATAAAGAGCGTAAAAAATATTAAATTAAAAATTATATATTCGAAAAATAATACTTTTAATCTTATAAGAACAAAGTTAATAAAGATGGTTAATAAAAAAGAAAATAAAAAAAAAGTGTGAAAATTTTTTTTTATAAATATCAAAATGTTATATTTACTTAAGTCATTATAGTAGTTCAAAAATATAAAATTTGTTGAGCTATAGATCCAAATAAAAATAAAAAAAATGTTAATATAAGATAATTTTACTAAATTTTCTTGGCTGTTTTTAAATTTTTCTCTTAAAATATTTTTTAATAAAAATAATGTTGGAATCAAAAATATACCAAAGAACTTAATTGCAATACTTAAAGAAAGGAAAAAAATTGAAATATAAAAATTTTTTATTTTTTTACTATTTATAAATTTATCGATATAAAAATAATAAAAAGCCAAACTTAATAAAAAAATATTTGAGTCGGGTTTTAAGCTTGATAAGCTTCTAGTAAAATATCCAGAACTTATGATACATATTAAAAAAAAAAAAATTGCAATATTACTAACGTTGTAATTTTTTAAAATTTTTACTAATAATAAAAAACTAATAAAAAAAAAAATATAGTGAAATAGGGAAATTATGTAAAATATTTCTACTTTAGAAAAAAAAATAATATTCTTTATAATAATAAAAAAAAACTTCAGATAATAGAATTCCACTCCATACTCTAAATATTCGGATACAATCATTTTTGTAAAAGGGTAGTTAATCTTTAATAAAAATTGTTCTATTAAATAACCCTGATCATGATCAACAAAAGAAATCCACGAGTAATCTTTAAAACTTAAAATATAAAAATAATAATCAAAAAAAAGAAATACTATTAGAAAAAATACATATAAATTAAAAAGTGTTTTATCAGAATAGTTAATTTTTAATTTCCTTAATAAATTCATACTAAAAAATATAATTTATTTTTAAAAATTTTTTTAAAAAAAAATAAAAAAATTGGTATTATCATCGTGTAAGAGAGAGTAGTTGCTATAGCCGCTCCATATACGTCGTATAGTTTTATAAAAATAATATTTAAAATAAGATTAACAAAAAATAAAGTAAACATAAAATAACTTTGTAAGGCTGGCCTGTTTGTTTGAGAAAATATATTCTCCATTGGTATAATAAATGAGTAAAGCAATAGTCCAGTAACTAAAATTAATAATATTAAAGCTGATTCTTCAAATGGTAGGCTGAAATATTTAATAAATGAATATACTAATAAAATAATGACAAAATAAATTAATACTAATATTAAACTTATAAGTGATGAAATTCTAATTAATTTAAATAAATTTTTAATATTTTTTGTAAAATACAATTTAGATAACATAGGATTTATATTATTCTTGATTGAAATTAAGAACTGATAAAACCCTTCAAAAAAAAATGAAGCAAGACTATACAATCCTACATAATGTGTGCTGAGTAGTAAAGACAAACATATTATATCAACTTTAATTAGACTCTCTGATAATACATTATTAAATAATATTTTTCTTCCAAAATGAAAGTGTAGTTTAAAGAATCTAAATTTTACTAAAGATTTTCTTAGCGTATGAGATGATTTTATTAAACATAGTATAAAAATTATTAATTCTGTTATTAAGAATATCAAAGCTACATTCTGTTCTTCCTCATTTTGAATTTGTCTAAAAAGTAAAATTGCAATTAAAAATGGTCTTATAGAATTTAAAAAAGAAAAATATTTTATCTTTCCTATTGCATTATAGTAAGAAAAAAAAATTTTATTTATTGAAAATATAAAAACAGAAATTAAAAAAATAATATTAAAAATATAATAAAATTTCTCAAAATAACTTTTGAAGAAAGTAAAGATTAAAAAAAAAAAAAAAAAAAAAAAAACCCGATTCAAAGAAAAAAGAAGATTAAATATAAGCAAAAAAGAAATACATTATTCAATTCAAAACCAATTTTGTT
>Ga0172372_10011279_pt1 | contig 11375 bp, 3 predicted proteins | sample LakKiv5m_2_FD_114544 | JGI IMG/M metagenome (GOLD analysis project Ga0172372, IMG submission 114544) | Freshwater microbial communities from Kabuno Bay, South-Kivu, Congo - kab_092012_9.5m | ecosystem: Environmental > Aquatic > Freshwater > Lake | place: Democratic Republic of the Congo... | reverse complement strand
CGCAAAGAGGGCACGACACCGCAGGCCATCGTGGACGAGTTTCACGCCATCAACCGGGATGCGTTCCTGGGCATGGGCATCCACTTTGACATCTACCACCGCACGTCGACGCCGCTGCACCATCAGACGGCCTCGGATTTTTTCCGGACGCTGGACGCCAAGGGCGTCTTTACGGTGCAGGAATCCGAGCAGTACTACGACGAGGAATTCAGCCAGTTTCTGGCCGACCGCTACATCAAGGGCACCTGTCCGCGCTGCGGCTTTGAGCAGGCCTACGGCGACCAATGCGAGCGCTGCGGCTCCACGCTGAGCCCTTCGGACCTCATCAACCCCTGGTCTACGCTAAGCGGCAAGCCGCCGCAATTGCGCAGCACCCGGCATTGGTACCTGCCGCTGGAGCGTTACCAGGACTGGGCCCGGGCCTGGCTGCTGGATGGCGTGGGGCAGACCGAGCCCTGGAAGCGCAATGTGCTGGGGCAGGTTCGCTCCTGGCTGGACGATGGCCTGCAACCCCGCGCCATGACCCGCGACCTGGACTGGGGCGTTCCCGTTCCCCGCGAGGATGCCGAGGGTAAGGTTTTGTATGTTTGGCTGGACGCTCCGGTAGGGTACATCAGCGCCACCAAGCAGTGGGCGCTGGACCAGGGCCGGGATTGGGAGCCTTATTGGAAGGCCAGCGACACCAAGCTGGTGCATTTCATCGGCAAGGATAACATAGTTTTTCATTGTATAATATTTCCCGTGTTGCTTCATGCGCACGGCGATTTCATTGTGCCCACCAACGTGCCGGCCAACGAGTTCATGAACATGGAGGGCGACAAGTTGTCCACGTCGCGCAATTGGGCCGTCTGGATTCCAGAGTATGTCGCGGAATTTCCCGATCGCATTGACGTGCTGCGCTACGTGCTCTGCGCCAACGCGCCCGAGACCAAAGACAGCGAGTTCACCTGGAAAGACTGGCAGACCCGCAACAACTCTGAACTGGTGGCCACGCTGGGCAATTTCATCAACCGGGTGCTCACGCTCAACGCCAATTATTTTTCGGGCGAAGTGCCTCCGTTTACGGCCACAACGGCGCTGGCCCCTGTCGAGCGGGGTGGCCCTGAGTTAACCGTAGCGGAGGTGCTGGCGCAGGCCGGACGCATGCTCGCCGATGTCTCGGACAAGCTGGAAACCTATCGCTTCCGCGATGCCCAGCGGGCGATGCTGGACATCGCTTCCTGGGGCAACAGTTTCCTGCAGGTGAACGAGCCCTGGAAGCGCATCAAGACTGACCGCGAACAGGTGGCAGCCGTTCTGCATGCCGCCCTGCAATTGGTGGAGGTATTGTCGGTAGCTTGCGAGCCTTTCCTGCCGAATTCATCGGCTGCCATTTGCCGGATGCTCCGCAGGCCACCCGTCGAAGCCGGCAGCTGGGCTGCGCTCGAACGCGCGCTGGCTTCCGGGATTTCGCCGCTGGCCAGTGGCCATCAGCTGGGTGCGCCCGAATTGTTGTTCGACAAAATCCCCGACGAGGTGGTGCAGACCAAGCTGGACTTGCTGGAGGCGATCAAACGCCAGAATGCCGGGGCTGCGGTTGGCTCGAGCTCCGCGGCCGCTGGTCCGGGGGCTTCTGGTTCGGGGGCCGCAGGCGTGGTGGCTGCGGCTGGCGCTGGCTCGGAGGGCGCCGCCGGCTCGGCGGCGGCGGAGACGGACGTTGCAGCCGCACCATTCGAGGCGCCGCCGCTGCAGCCGGAAATCAGCTACGAGGATTTTGCCTGCATGGATCTGCGCACAGCCACCATTCTGGCGGCCGAGCGGGTGCCCAAGGCGGACAAGCTCTTGCAACTTACGCTCGACCTGGGTTTCGAGCAGCGAACGGTTGTTTCCGGCATCGCCGAGTACTTCACGCCAGAGCAGCTGCCCGGCCAGCGCGTGGTGTTGCTGGCCAATCTGGCGGTGCGAAAGCTTCGGGGCATCCCCAGCCAGGGAATGATCCTGATGGCCGGGGGGGAGGGGGGCAAGTTGTTTTTTGTCCAGCCTGATCCCGATGCCCCCAACGGAGCGGTGATCCGCTGAGGGGCCCTTCGCCCGGAAGAAGGGTCTGTTCAACCTTTACCCATGCAGGCACTCTGCGCCGTATCGCGTAGCTTCATAGGCGTTTTGTTCCATCCTTAGAAAGAAATCCACATGCGAACTACCTTCCTCTCTCTGGCGTTAACCCTGGCGGCATCGCTCTCCGCGCAATGCGGTGGCCGTTATGTTTGGGAAATTTTTTCCGATGTGAACAAAACGCCAGACATTCCTTACGGGGCCAACCTGGATTACGAAGGCAATCCGGTAGATCTGTACGTGGATTTTTTTGAACCGGCCGGCGATGCACTCGCCGCCAGGCCCCTGGTCATTCTGGCGCACGGCGGATTTTTCATCTCCGGAGACCGCACCGCCGGCGACATTGTGGGCATTTGCGAAGGGCTTGCCAGACGCGGTTACGCCTGCGCCTCGCTGCAATACCGGTTGGGCGTTGGGTTGACCGAGATCGATTCGGCGGGTTTTGCCAAAGCGGTCGTGCGCGGCGTGCAGGATGCCAAAGCGGCTGTTCGGTTCTTCCGGGCGCAAGCGGATACCTATGGCATTGACACGGCGCAGATTTTTCTGGGCGGCACGTCAGCCGGCGGTGTTTTGGCGGTCCATTATGCCTACCTGCAGGATACCGCGTTGTCGGCGCCCTGGATCAATGCGCTGATCGCTGATTTGGGCGGTCTGGAAGGCAACAGCGGTAACCCGGGATATGCCACTCACATTAAAGGTGCCGTGAGTTATGCCGGGGCCTTTAAAGACATTGACTGGATGGGGCCCAAGCCCGTACCCCTGGCGAGCACGCATGGCACAGAAGATGATGTGGTTCCTTATGGTTATGGATTTGTGACTTACGTGCTGGTGCCCGGTCTTATTGAATTACCCATTACGACCATGTATGGCAGCGCCGCCCTTCACCCGGAATTGGACGCCCGGGGAATAGATAATGAATTTTTATCTTTTGAAGGGGCCGGACATGTGCCGCATATCCAGCCGGGGACCTTCGCTTTGGATCCGGTCATTTTTCCACAAACCATTCAATGGACTGCCGAGTTTTTGCATCGCCAGCTGGCGTGTTATGATCCGGCTGCTGGCCTGGGTCCGGTGGTGGAAGCCCCGGCCATGCTGCATTCCTGGCCGAATCCGGCAGATCAGGCGGTCTGGTTGGAGGGCTTGCCCGACCAGGCGGAACTCCACTTTATGCTCGGCGATGCTTCCGGTCGAATTTTGCGCCAATGGACGCAGGCAGGCCAGGGGGCGCAGCGGATTGATCGGGGTGACTTACCCGATGGCTTGTACTGGATTCAGGCAAACACCCATACCGGAATTCCCTACCGAGCGGTATTGACGTTTCAATAGCTTCGTGTCCGAATAACACCAGCCCACAGAGGCTCGCCGCTGGTTATAACGGGGGGATTTTGGCTGCGAATTCGCGTTTTTTTTCGCGGCAATGCAACGAAATCTTCCTGGCCTGCATCTTTATGCTCACAGCTTCTTCTGTTCTCACTTCACTCGGAAATTTGCGACTGTTGGCCACTCAGTTTGTTGATTGCCACAAGTTTTCACACGCGATTTCCCCTTACCTTTGCACGAAATTTCCGCCTCCATGAATCCTATCCGGATTGTGCTCCTTTTCGGAGCAATCCTGATCGGAGGAATAAGGGTCTCTTTTGCCCAGATCGACAACCTGCCGATCATTCCTTCCATCAATGTTCCCATTTCCCCTCAAGCCCTCGGTGTTTTGGAAGAGGGCGAAGTTCCCTCGCGCGAAGAGCTGAGATTGCTAGGCCTGAGCGAAGAGGAAATTGACATCATTTTTGATAATATGGAAATGCTGGAGGGCGGCACTTCCATAGACAGCTATACGCAAGGCCAGGACGCTTTACGCTCACCAACCCCCATACAGGGCGATGGAGGCAGTACTGCCAGCGGGGTTTCCTCGCTGGATTCTATGGCCCAGCCGGTGGACATGCTCGCCACCCCGGACAAGTCTCCGGATTTCAGCAAACTGCCTGAGCTGATCTACGGCCATCGCTACTTCCGCACCATCGGCGAATTCCGGAATGCCACGGGCGATCGCGCTCCGGATAATTACATCCTGAAGGCCGGCGATGAAATCACCATCACCGCGTATGGGCGCGTCGATTTTCAGGGCATTTACACCGTCAGTGAAGACGGGTTTATCTTCCAGAAAGAAGCCGGCCGTGTTTACGTCAAAGGCATGGAACTGGGGAATGCCCGCGTGCTGCTCCGCAACCGTTTCGGCCGCTTTATTGACCTGAGCACGTCTCAGTTCGACGTGGCCATTACCTACAGCCCGGTCATCCGCGTCAATATTGTGGGCGAAGTGGCCAATCCGGGTACCTACACCATTTCCTCCTGGAATTCGGCCTTTAACGCGCTTGCGGTGGCCAATGGAACCACGGATCTGGGCTCTGTGCGCCGCATAGAATTGCGCCGCGAGGGGCAAACCATCAAAGTGCTGGATTTGTATCGCTTCCTTATGGACCCGGCATCCAACCAGGATTTTTTCCTTCAGGACAACGATTATCTGGTGGTTCCGCCTTACCGGAAAGCCGTGACCATTTCCGGCCAGGTTCGCCGCGCGCATACCTATGAATTGCTCGATGATGAGCAGATGAACAAGTTAGTGGAATACGCCGGCGGCTTATTGCCAGCAGCCTACACCAGCAACGTGCAGGTGCAGCGCTATTCCGGCAGCCAGCGCATCGTGGTCAACGTCAACCTGGACAGTTTGCGCACGTACGGCACCGATTTCAAACTTTTTGACGGCGATATCGTCAGCATCGATACCGTCGGGGAAGTTTTTGAAAACTTCGTGGAGGTGCGCGGTGACGTCAATTTCCCCGGAAGCTATGAGCTCCGCAAGGGCTACCGCATTTACGATGTCCTGGAAAAGGCGCAGGGAAATGGCAAGTTTGAGAAAATCGACCAGGCTTACCTGATTCGTCTCGATGAGGATTTCAACCCGCGGTACATCCCCATTAACATAGGTAATATTCTGGAAAACCAGAATTCAGAAGACAATGTGCTCCTGGAAGAACGAGACATTATCGAGGTTATTGGCAAGGAATTTTTGTTGGAGAATTACACCGTTAGCATTGATGGCGCGGTTAAGAATCCAGGCAGTTTTACCTACGCCAAGGGCATGACCCTGAAAGACCTGTTGTTTTACTCCGGTGGTCCTAAAACGGAAGCCGCTGTGGAGCGCATCGAAGTGTCCCGCATTGTGGATTTTGATGCGGCCAACGATCAATTCCGCCCGAGCAATGCCACCAAAATTGAAACGGTTGCTATCGGTTATGACCTGAAATCGGACGTGGCTGCGGAGGAATACCTGCTTCAACCCTACGACGAAATCTTCGTGCATACAGCAGAGGGCTTCCAAATGCCGCAAAAGGTACGCATTACCGGTGAAGTACGCTTTCCCGGTACTTATACGATAGATACGCGCTCGGCTACAGTTCTCGACCTCATTGAGCGCGCCGGGGGCCTCACGGATGCCGCTTTTGAACAAGGAGCTACCATGTACCGCAAAGTGATGGACGACGGGATGGCCAGTTCTGAAGGAGCAGGAGAAGAGCAACGCCGTCTGGTGCTGGAGCTTGAGAAGGCTATCGAGAAGCCGGAATCGCACTACAACCATGTGCTGCAGCCAGGCGATATGATTTCTATTCCCAAGACCATGGACTTTGTTCGGTTAACCGGTCCTATGGCCAGTCCGGAAGTTGATACTGGCAAGACCGTCAGCGTACCTTTTGAGAAAGGCAAGCGTGCCGGCTACTACATTCTGAACTATGGGGGCGGCTTCAGCCAACGCGCCAAGAAAGATCGTACCTTGGTCATTGAGCCCAATGGCAAAGTCCGCAGAACAAAGGAAATCTTCTGGATAAACATTTATCCCAAGGTAACCACCGAAGGAGCGGAGGTGCTCGCTATTGAAACCAGCAAGCCCGAAGTGGAGTACGCAAGAGAGTACGAGAAGAAGCCTTTCGACTGGAACGTTTTTATTGCGTCCATCAGTGCAGGCATTCTGTCTTTTGCTACCATCTATGCCCTGCTGAGCCGGTCTGTGAATTAATTCCATCGCTTCGCTGTCTCTTCTACCATGTCTGATCCGAACCTGCAGCCAACCCCGCCTCCCAGTCTTCCTCCTACTCAGGTAGAGGAAATCCGGATATCAGACCTGCTGTTAACTGCCCGTAATTACCTGATGTATGTCGTCAGGCGGTGGTGGGTTATTATCGGCTTTGCTGTGATAGGGGCTATAGCCGGTTTCATATACTCTTCGTTTCAGGATGAAGATTACATCACCGAGGCCACCTACATCATTGACAGCGGCGCAGCAAGTTCAGGCATGTTGTCTTCGCTCATGAGTCTGGCTGGCGCCTTTGGTGTCGGTGGTGGAGGAAGTTCAGAAGGGTTTACCAACGAATTGCTGCACGGCATCATCCAGTCCAGAAGGGTACTGAAGGCCACCATGATGACCAAGTATATGGTCAATGGGAAGCTCGATCATATGGGTAACCACCTCATTGAGATGTACCCGGATTGGGCGGAAGAGTGGAACATCCAGGACAAGCGGCTCCATTCCGACAGCCTGGAACAAGCAACCTTGGGAGAGGATTCTCTGTTGGAGCTGATGTACCTTAAAATCAGGGCCGATCACCTGACAGTTACCTTTGATGAGTTTATTGCCCTGAACACCATGACGTTCCGGTCGCTGTCGCGCGATTTTTCGGTGAGGGCATCGGAACACATCCTAAAATCTTCCAGCGACTTTTTCATTCAATCAGCGGTTGTCAAGGAGAAGCAGAGTTTGGACATCGCCATTCATCAGTCGGATTCGCTGATGGGCGTGCTGAAAGCCAAAGAGGCGTTATTGGCTAGGTTGACCGATGAGCAGGGTTACGGTTTCCGGGCAACAGATTTGCTTACCGAAGGCCGTCTGATCCGCGATATTGAAGTGCTCAGCACCATGTATGCCACGTCCTACGCCAGCCTCGAAGTGGCCAGGACCAACCTTCACGATAAGAAACCCATCATTGAAATTGTGGACCAGCCTATGTACGCTACCCACAAGGAGGAAATCAAGATCGTGGCCATCAGCATCATTGCCGGCATTATTGGGGCGTTTATGTCCGTCATCTTCCTGATTCTGCGCAAGGCCATCGTGGACATTCTGGCCGAAGAGAAAGAAGTACCCGCTGGCGCTGAGGAGGCGTAAAGACGGAAGCCTGTATGCCGCAACCTGAACGCAGAAGCCTGATCACCCAAACAAGCCGTTTGGGCGATCAGGCTTCTTGCTTTTCTACAGCATCCCTGCGCTTAGCTCTCGATGTCCTGCAGGGCATCCATGAAGCGCTGCCACCAGCCTTTTCTGTCCCCGCCTGCTGATTTACCGCCACTCAGGTGCTCCTGGAGGTAGCGGTCTGTCTGGGCCTCAATGGCTTTGCCGTCGGTCAGGTCTTTTACCGGGGAGGTATAGCTTAGCCCCCCTTCGCCCTGGCTGGCAAAGGCCGAGCCATTGCCGGGAGCCTTGCCTGCGCCGTTGGCCTTGCCTGCGCCATGGTCCGCGCCTGCCTTGTTGCTGGCTTGGCTTGTTGCACCAGCCCCTGCCGGGGCAGCCGGAACGGGGGAAGGGCTAGACGGTGTTTTAGGCGACCCCGCAGCCGGGACCGCGGGCTCCCCGGCTCCGCCAGCAGAACTGCCCGCAGCGGCTCCCGCTGTTTGGCCCGCGCTGGCACCCGCCGCGGGTTTGGCCACCACTTCCACCGTGGCGAGTTTGTCCAGGATAGCCGGCATGGTCACCAGGTGGCCAGACATTTTGCTCACCGTGGGGAACTCCATGTACAGCGACTGAGACAGGCCCGCTTTCAGCGTCTTGTCCAGGTGGTTGATGAACTCCGCGTTGGTCAGCGAGTCGAAACCGAGCTCGCGGAAGGGCCGGTTCACGTCAATGTCATCCGTGTTTTTGAAGTTCAGCACGGCGGCTACCGAGCGCTTGACCAGCGAAGCCATCACCGATGCGCGGTCCTCTGCGCCAACCGAAGCCAGATCCTGCCAGAAGTCGGCGGGACCAGCCGCTTTGCCTGCGCCAGTTTCTCCGCCGGCATCAGCCGCCGCAGAAGGCGCACCAAGCCGCGCCACCAGGTCTTCGTAGAAGCCGGCCTGCTCGCTTTCCGAGCGCGAGCCGAGGTACACTGGCAGGTTCAGTTCGGCTACACCAGCCTGCGCCCATTCGTCGCGGAGCACGCGGCCCACGATTTCGAGGCCGTCGCTGACGGCCAGCGTATAGAACCCGGTTTTGGCGATGATCTCCGCGCGCTTGGCGTCGGTAGCCATGCCCACTTCGCCCCAGGGACCCCAGTTCAGGCTCGTTGCCGGCAGCCCCTGCTGGCGGCGCCAATGCACCAATCCGTCCAGGAAGGCGTTCGCCGAAGCGTAGTTGCTCTGGCCGCGGTTGCCGAACAAAGCTGCCACCGAGCTGAACTGCACGAACATGTCCAGATCGTGCTTCAGCGTCAGTTCGTGCAGGTTCCAGCCCCCGTAAATTTTGGGCTGCAGCACGCGGTCAAAACGATCCCAATTGCTCGAGAGAATCATGCCGTCGTCCAACAGGCCGGCCAGGTGCAGAATACCGCGAATCGGCGGCATGTCGGTCTCAATTTGCCCAATCACCTGCGCCAATCCTGCGCGGTCCGCCGCATCGGCGGCAAACACACGCACAATTACCCCCTTGGCCGCCATCGCCGCGATAGCCTTTTCGGCGTCCGGCTTCGGCTTGGAGCGGCCGAACAGCGCCAAATGGCGCGCGCCGTTCTCCACCAGCCATTCGGCAAACACCAGCCCGAGCGCACCCAAGCCACCCGTCAGGATGTAGGTGCCGTCGGTCCGGCAGAGGCCCTCCTTGCGGAAGCGCTCGCGGCGGATGTCGTCGCCCTGCGAAATCACGATCTTACCAATGTGCCGCGCCTGCGCCATGTAGCGGAACGCTTCCACCAATTGGTCGAAGGGGAACACCGCTTTGGGCAGCGGCCGCAACTTGCCCGCGGCAAATTCGGCGATGATCTCGCGGAACATGCTCGCAATCAGCGACGGATCGGCAGCGCCATCCGCAGCCAGGTCAAACGAGTGGTAAACCAGCGTCGGGTTGAACTTCTGCACCTGCTCGGTGGTCCAGATGTTCATCTTGCCCATCTCCACGAAACGGCCCTTGTCGGCCATCACGTCAAACGAGCGCTTGATGAAATCGCCGGCCAGCGAGTTCAGAATCAGGTCAACGCCTTTGCCGCCGGTGATTGTTTTGATCTCGTCGGCGAAATCCAGCGTGCGCGAGTTGTGCACGTGGTGCACGCCCATGTCGCGCAGGAACTGCTGCTTGCCGGGGCTGGTGGTGGCGAAAACCTCCGCACCCGCCGCCAGCGCAATCTGCACCGCAGCCATCCCGACCCCGCCGGTACCGGCGTGAATCAGCACTTTGTCGCCCTTCTTGAGGCCGCCTTTTCGAACCAAACCGTACCAGGCCGTGAGGAAGGGGCCCGGAATGGTCACCGCGTCTTCAAACGAGATGCCCGCCGGGATTTTGACCACAAAATCGGCGGCGTAGGTAATGAACTTGCGGAAAGAACCGTTGGCATTCGCCATGACGCGATCGCCGACCGCAAACTCGGTTACCCCCGAACCCACCGCGGTGATGATGCCGGCGCACTCGAGCCCGAAGAGGCCGGCGTCGCCGGGATACTGGCCGAGCGCGTTCAGCACGTCGCGGAAGTTGAGACCGGTGGCGTGCACCCGGATAGTCACTTCACCCGCTTTGGGCGCCTGGATTGGCGTGGGCTTCAGCTCAAGGTTGTCCAGGATGCCGCGGCTGCTGATGTCCAGGAAGTAGTTTTCGCTGTCCGGGTAGGCGATGCGCTTGACGGCCTCCTGCATTTTTTTCAGGGGAACCAGTTTGGCTGCATAGCGCTCCGACCCGCGGTACGCCAGGCGGCGCTGCTGGTCCGGGCTTTCCAGATCGCTGATGACCTGCTCCAGTTCGGCATCGCTGCCCTGGCCCAAATCCATCCGGAACACGGGGAAACTGGCCTGGAACTCCAGCTCAGCGGCGTTGCCAAATCCGTACAGGCCGGTCTGTGGCAGGTGAATGGCTGCTTCGCTGCCATCAACGCGGAAGGCCTCCTGCGTCAACAACATAAGCGAAGCTGTGGAACCCGCTTTAGCCAGCGTCTGGCTCAGGTGGAACGCAGAGCCCAGCGCTTCGGTCTGGCCCTGCTGCAGGCCTTCAAGACTGCTGACGCTGTTCAAGCCCAGCGCCCATCCGTGCATTACGGCATCAAGACGGCCGTACTGCCGGGTTACTTCAGCTATCAAACGATCAAAATCTTCGGGGCTCAAGGGGTTGGCGCGGTAGTGCGAGCCTTCCGCCGAGTAACCGCTTCCGATAGACACGGCCACTACCTGATGCCCGGCAGCAGCGAGTTTCTCGGCCAGGTTCACGGCTGGCGTCTCGTCGCGGCCCAACAACATGACCACCTGGGTGGTCTTGCGCGCGCTTCCCGTGCGGCGCACCGTGCGCCATTCGGTATCCCAGAGCATGTGGTCCAGGCCTACCGCGGCGGACTTCTTCAGCACCTCCGCGCTCACTTTGGCCGCGGTAATGCCCACGATGCGGGCCACAACGTTGCCCGCCGGGTCCTGCACCACCATGTCGCCTTTGCGGCTGGTGTCGGTGAACTCGTTGATCACAAAATGCACCCACAGTTCGCCCTCCAGCGGTCCGTCGATCAGCAACTGATCCACGTGCACCGGAACAATAACATCTTTTATGGTTTCGGGGCTCTGGCTCCCAATATGCGTGGCGATGAAAATCTGGATGACCGAATCCAGTGCACCCGGATCGCTCAGGTAGCGTGGGTCGCCGGCGGGAACAACCAATTTGCTCATAGCCTCGCGCTCATTCCACCAGAGGTACTCGATGGTGCGGTGGCGGTTGCTATACCGGTAGCCAATAGCCTCGCAGGTGCCGTAGAAATCTTCACCGCTTCGCTGAAACTCAAACTTGCCTTCGAGCGCCGCCGGATTGAAGCCCGCACCGGAAGCCTGGAAGGCGTCGCGCTTGTGCAAGCCCAGGTCGGCATGGCTCTTCCAGGGTTCCTGTTGCCCACTGGCGCCTGCTTTGCGGCTGTAGATGAAAAGGCGCTTGACACCAGCCTCTTCGCGCACGAGGCTCTGGACTTCGCGCTGCTCGCCGCTTTGGAGCACGAACGCTTCCTTCAGGTTCACGTCGGCCACGG
>Ga0172372_10011276_pt1 | contig 11377 bp, 9 predicted proteins | sample LakKiv5m_2_FD_114544 | JGI IMG/M metagenome (GOLD analysis project Ga0172372, IMG submission 114544) | Freshwater microbial communities from Kabuno Bay, South-Kivu, Congo - kab_092012_9.5m | ecosystem: Environmental > Aquatic > Freshwater > Lake | place: Democratic Republic of the Congo... | reverse complement strand
TGGAGACTTGCACTGCTTCGGCATGTGACCGAACCGCAGATTGAAGTGTGCTCATGTAATACCTCCAAAGTTTCGTTTTGTTGTCGTTGTGGTTGGCTACCCTTCGGGTACCACCCGCACTCCGTTGTTCAGGAAGGAAGTCGGTGCCCAGGCACTACCCCTTCCCTGTCCATTACCTGGCGATTTGACCCTGGTCAATCGCTTTGCAGATCGTCTTGCCAGGCAGATTGCCGAAGCTCTCGAAAACCTGAAGCAGTACGCCTGCACTGGCCAGCATCAGCCAGCCGAAGATCATACAAGCCGCAGTGTACAGGCACTACGAACAGTTCTTCCATAAAAGAAGATGTGATTCCATTCAGGGATGCCAGCGTACCCGCTCCTTCGAGTGGTGCGCAGTCTATCATTCAGACTTCGCTTGTCAAGAAACGCACGGCTGCTATTTTCATCCTCCAGTCATCATTTTTTGTTCGCCACGCCCGAACATTTGGAGTATTTTACTGCCTTCCCTTTTCCCTGGTTCAATTCAATTCAAACCCGTTTCTCCGTTCGATCACCATGCGTCTCAAAAGCCTCTCGAACATTCCTGTTTTTGCAGGCCTCCTGCTGCTTTTCACCCTCACGGCACGGGCTCAGACGGATATCCCGTTACCCCGACCCGAGGTCGGGAGAATCGCGGCCACCTGTGAAGCCTGTCATGGCAACAGAGGTCAAGGTTCCGGTGAATTTCCCGCGATATCCAGCCTGACCGATTCCGTTTTTATTCAAAAAATGGCTGATTTCAAGTCAGATAAAACAACCGCTACCGTGATGAACCGTATCGCCAAAGGTTATCAGGACACTGATTTTGTCAACCTGGCCCGGTTTTTTTCCCGATCCGGGGGGATACGATGAACCCGATGACACGCAGAGGCTTTCTACTGACCCTGGCCGGCGGTGGACTGTCGGCTTGCACTCGCCATAAGCCTTTTGCGGTATCCGGCATCAAGGAAGCCCGGGTGGTGGTGGTCGGGGGAGGCATCGCCGGTATAACGGCTGTCCGTCACCTGATGACGATAGCCCCCTCGCTGGACATCAAATGGGTCGAACCGAACGCCTATCACCTGATGTGTCCGGGATCGAACGAGGTCATCAGCGATTTGCGAAAACTGAGGGAATTACGTCATGAATACCCGGCTTCCTTTTCAAGCCAGGGTGCGGAGAAGATCAGGGCTGAAGCCATCGGACTGAACCCACGGGAGCGCAAGGTGATGCTGAGTACACAGACAGCCTTGCCGTACGATCGACTGATTGTGGCTCCGGGTATCGATTTTCGCTGGAACGCGATAGAAGGTTACGATGAGGTGACCAGCAAAACCATTCCCCATGCCTGGAAAGCCGGTTTGCAAACGCTGCTGTTGAGGCGGCAACTGCGTGCCATGCCAAACGGTGGCGTGGTTGTCATGACGGTTCCTGCCGCCCCCTATCGCTGCCCTCCCGGGCCTTACGAACGAGCCTCCCTCATGGCTCATTTTCTGAAGCGATATAAACCGCGCTCAAAAATCATCATCCTGGATGCCAAAAGCCAGTTTTCCAAACAATCCCTGTTTGAGGCGGCCTGGAAGGAACACTACCCGGCCCTCATCGAATGGGTCTCCCTGGAGAAAGAGGGCAACATGGAACGGCTGGACGGTGATAAATCGACTGTATACACGGAATTTGGCAGCCACAAGGCCGATGTCCTGAATGTCATTCCCCCACAGAAGGCCGGCAGGATTGCTTCCTGGATGGATCTGGCGGATGAATCAGGCTGGTGTCCCATTGATCCCGTGACGTTTGAGTCCACCCGGATTCCCCATGTCCATGTGATAGGGGATGCCTGTTCGGCACACCCCATGCCCAAATCCGCTTTTGCCAGCCAGTCACAGGCCAGAAACTGTGCGGCAGCCGTCATGGCCCTGCTACAGGGGCGGGAGCCGACACCGCCGTCCCTCATTAACCACTGCTACAGCCTGGTGTGCCCGGACGAAGCCATATCCCTTACCGGTACGTATGAATATTCGCGGCAACAAAAGCAACTCATCGTCACCGCATCCGGACAGACACCCCGGCAGGGAGATCGCCGGGCTGAAGCGCGTTACGCCAGAAGCTGGTATGAAGCACTGAATCAATCGCTGTTCTCCTGAGATTCAACCTCATCAGGAAACAGGCCGGTGATTGTGAGCCACATCCTCAACGGCTACCGTCCCTGCCTGAACCTTGCAAGCCCGGTCAATCGTTCACCACACTGATGGTGGGAAAACGGTGACTGAAATCCCTGGCCTTTTGTGCCAAACGGGCCGACATGGCGCGGGCAATACTGAAATAATGCCGGGCAATGTCGCCATCGGGTTCGGCAACGACACTGGGGTGACCGTTGTCTGCATTCAGGCGAATGTTGATATCCAGCGGCAAGGCACCCAGCAAGGGTACACCGCACTGCTCTGCCATACGCCGTCCACCGCCCTCACCGAAAAGGGGCTCCGTATGCCCGCACCGGGAACACACATGCAAACTCATGTTCTCGACGATGCCCAGAACCGGGACGCTCACCTTTTCAAACATGTGCAGCCCCCGCCGGGCATCCAGCAGGGCAATGTCCTGGGGAGTCGTGACGATGACCGCACCCGAGACGGGCACTTGCTGGGCCAGGGTCAACTGAATATCCCCGGTACCCGGAGGGAGATCCATGATCAGATAATCCAGTTGATCCCAGCGGGTGTCCCGCAGCAATTGTTGCAGTGCGCCAGTCACCATGGGACCTCGCCAGATCATGGGAGTCTCTTCGTCCACTAAATAGCCAATCGACATGGACTGCAAGCCATGCGCCTGCAGGGGGTATATCGATTTACCATCGGTATCCGGCTTGCCTTTGACACCCAGCATGAGCGGTTGGCTCGGTCCGTAGATATCGGCATCCAGCAACCCGGTACGGGCTCCATCGGCATGCAGGGCCAGGGCCAGATTGACGGCAGTGGTCGACTTTCCAACCCCTCCCTTGCCGGATGCCACCGCAATGATATTCTTGACTCCTGCCAGGGGTTTCAGATTCTTTTGCACGGCGTGGGACAGGATGGCGGTCTGAATATCGATCCGGATCGCCTCGAGATTCAGCCCGGCCCCCAGATGCGCCATGATTTGCTCTTTCAAGGTGGCGTGGTAACCGGCAGCCGGATATCCCAGCAGTATTTGAAGATCAAGCTTTTTTCCATTCAGATCGACTTTTTTCACCTGTTTGCCGGTGACCATATCCAGTCCGGTATGGGGATCGACCAGTGTAGACAGCAAACCCATGACCTGATCGGTACTTACTGACATGAAAAGACCTCATAGTTGTTTGGTATTGGGTTAAAAGGACAGAGCTCACACTGACGTGAGGCCTTGGTCATTCCTCAGCCCAAAAAGAATACCTTCGACTGGACAGTGTGGTTTTCCAACGTAATTCCTCGCCCGCATCGTTGCATCGAGGCTACGATTGGGCTATCCGATGATTGAGGCCTGACGTACTCTGGCACTTTATTTCGGGCTGCATCCTGACCCGGGCCGATATTGACACGTCGGCCAACTGCCCGCAACCCGCTTGTCGGGTCTGTGGTGATGGGCTTACCCGCACAGGCCAGGCACACGGATTCACACGAACCCGATGCCCCCGGCTACCTTCGATGATCCGGGCGGGTCGCCAGCCCACTGACCTGGCGATGGCCTGATGCTTGACGCACCGGCAAAGTCCGAGTATTTTTATCGGTCTTTTTCATTTCGTGCAAGGTACAAGAACCGTGGAGCTCAGCGGCGCAGAAATCGTTATCCAGTGTCTGAAGGAAGAAGGCGTGGAATACCTGTTCGGCTACCCGGGGGGGGCCGTTCTTCATATCTATGATGCCCTGTTTCAGCAGGATGCCGTCAAACACATTCTGGTGCGCCATGAGCAGGGAGCCACTCATGCCGCCGACGGTTATGCCCGGGCCACCGGTAAACCGGGCGTGGTGCTGGTGACTTCCGGTCCGGGTGCGACCAACGCCGTCACCGGCATTGCTACCGCCTACATGGATTCGATTCCATTGGTGGTCATCACCGGCCAGGTGCCCCTGCCGGTCATCGGCAGCGATGCCTTTCAGGAAGTCGACACGGTGGGCATCACCCGGCCTTGTGTCAAGCACAATTTCCTGGTGAAGGATGTCAACAAACTGGCTGAAACCATGAAGAAGGCCTTTTACATTGCGACCACCGGTCGTCCGGGCCCGGTCGTGGTGGATATCCCCAAGGATGTCACGGACCCCAACCGCAAAATCCCCTTCGAATACCCCAAAACGGTTTCCCTGCGTTCCTATACCCCCGTCGTCAAGGGGCATCGCTGGCAAATAAAGAAAGCACTCGACCTGCTGCTGAGTGCCAAACAACCAATGATCTATTCCGGCGGTGGCGTGGTGCTGGGCAACGCCGCCGAAGCCCTGACCCGCTTTGCCCGGTTGCTGGGCTTCCCCATAACCCAAACCTTGATGGGCCTGGGTGCCTTTCCCTCCACCGACCCGCAGTTCGTCGGCATGCTGGGCATGCACGGTACTTACGAAGCCAATATGGCCATGCACGACTGTGACGTATTGATCGCCATCGGTGCCCGTTTCGATGACCGGGTCACCGGCAAGATCAAGGAATTCTGTCCGCATGCCCGCATCATCCACATCGACGTGGATCCGGCCTCCATCTCCAAAACCGTCAGGGTTGACATTCCCATCGTCGGAGAAATTACGCCGATACTCCATGAAATGTGCGAAATGGTCACGACCGGCGATGTCAAACCGGATCCGTCGCTGTTTGCCGACTGGTGGGAGCAGATCCGGCAGTGGCGTTCACTCGATTGCCTGCGCTACGACCGCAACAGCCCACTCATCAAGCCACAGTTCGTCATTGAACAACTCTACGAAGTAACCGGGGGTAACGCCTATATCACCTCTGATGTCGGTCAGCATCAGATGTGGGCCGCACAGTTTTACCCGTTCGATCAGCCGAGGCGCTGGATCAACTCGGGCGGCCTCGGCACCATGGGGTTCGGATTGCCCGCCGCCCTAGGGGTCAAACTGGCGTTTCCTGAAGCCGATGTCGCCTGTATCACCGGCGAGGCCAGCATCCAGATGTGCATCCAGGAGCTGGCCACGTTACTTCAGTATCGGGCACCGGTAAAAATCGTCAACCTCAACAACGGTTACATGGGCATGGTGCGGCAGTGGCAGGAATTCATTTATGAAAGCCGCTATTCGCATTCCTATCTGGAAACCCTGCCGGATTTCCAGAAACTGGCCGAGGCCTACGGTCATGTCGGCATGCAGATACGCAATCCTGCCGATGTGCGGCCGGCCCTGGAAGAAGCCCTGAGGCTCAGGGATCGTACCGTGTTCATGGACTTCATCACCGATCCCACCGAAAATGTCTACCCCATGATTGAAACCGGCAAAGCCCATAACGAAATGCGGATGGCTCCCGGTTTGTCTGACGAAAGGGAGCTGGCCTGATGCGTCATATCATCTCCATACTCATCGAGAACGAATCCGGTGCCCTCTCGCGTGTGGCCGGGTTGTTTTCTGCCCGGGGTTACAATATCGAATCGCTGACGGTGGCCCCCACCCAGGATGAGTCGCTCTCACGCATGACCCTGGTCACTCTCGGCAGTGATGAAGTCATCGAGCAGATCACCAAACAGCTCAACAAGTTGATCGATGTGGTCAAACTCATCGACATTACGGCGTATGAACATATCCAGCGCGAACTGATGCTGGTCAAGGTGCTGTCGGTAGAGAATGCCGCCCGCCAGGAAGTGATGCGACTGGTAGACATCTTCAGAAGCCGGATCATCGACGTATCGCCCACCACTTTTGTCATTGAGGTCACGGGAGAAAAATCCAAGCTCGATGCCTTTCTGGGCAGCCTGGAGCCGGGTTCCATCATCGAGGTCGTGCGTTCCGGTGTAACCGGTGTCATGCGCGGCGAACGAAGCCTCACGCTCTAACCCCCCCATTCAACCTTTTTCATTCACTTCTGGAAAATCACTGGAGAACTGCCACCATGCAGGTTTATTACGATAAAGATGCCGATCTGTCGGTCATCAAGGGCAAACAGGTTACCATCATCGGCTATGGCTCGCAGGGTCATGCCCATGCCAACAACCTGAAGGATTCAGGCGTTGCTGTCACTGTGGGTTTGCGTCCGGGTTCTGCCTCGGCCACCAAAGCCGAAGCGGCGGGTCTCACGGTGTTGCCGGTAGCAGAGGCCGTCGCCGCTGCCGAGGTCATCATGGTGCTGGCCCCCGACGAACATCAGGCCAGACTCTACGCCGAACAGATCGAACCCCACATTCGCCAGGGTGCAGCCCTGGCTTTCGCGCATGGCTTCAACATTCATTTCGAGCAAATCCAGCCCCGGGCGGATCTCGATGTCATCATGATTGCCCCCAAAGGCCCGGGTCATCTGGTACGTTCCACCTATACCCAGGGCGGTGGCGTGCCGTCGTTGATCGCCATTTACCAGGATGCCAGTGGCAAGGCCAGGGATATTGCCCTGTCCTACGCCTCGGCCAATGGCGGTGGCCGGGCCGGCATCATTGAAACCACCTTCCGCGAAGAAACCGAAACTGATCTGTTCGGCGAACAGGCCGTGTTGTGTGGCGGGGCCACGGCCCTGGTGCAGGCCGGTTTTGAAACCCTGGTCGAAGCCGGTTATGCACCGGAAATGGCCTACTTCGAATGTCTGCACGAACTCAAGCTCATCGTTGACCTGATGTACGAAGGCGGCATTGCCAACATGCGTTATTCTATTTCCAACACGGCTGAATACGGTGATCTGACCCGGGGTCCCCGCATCATCACCGACCAAACCAAACAGGAAATGAAGAAAATCCTGAACGAAATCCAGCGTGGTGAGTTTGCCCGTGAATTCATCCTCGAAAATCAGGCCGGCGGTGCTACCCTCAAGGCCAAGCGTCGTTTGGGGCGTGAACACCCGATCGAAACCGTAGGCCAGAAATTGCGTGACATGATGCCCTGGATCAAGGCCAACAAACTGGTCGACAAAAGCAAAAACTGATTCCTGGCCTGCTACCTTACCCGGAATCATTTCCAAACGAGGCGAACCGGTTAACCGGTTCGCCTTTCTCCATTCAATAAGGCCCACGGATTATGGAAGAACGCACCCCCTTCAAAAACAAACGCAGGGGCATATACCTGCTCCCCAATCTGTTTACCACCGGAGCCTTGTTCGCCGGTTTTTATGCAATCACCCTGGCTTTCAACAAAAACTTTGAATGGGCCGCCATTTCCATCTTCATTGCCATGATACTGGACGGCCTGGACGGACGGGTGGCGCGGCTGACACACACCGAAAGTGCGTTTGGTGGCGAATACGACAGCATGGCTGATCTGATCTCCTTCGGCGCGGCACCGGCCCTGATGGTTTATATCTGGTATCTGTCCAACCTGGGTAAAGTAGGCTGGGTGGTGGCCTTTGTCCACACGGCCGGTGCGGCTCTGCGGCTGGCCCGCTTCAATACCCAGATCGATACCGCCGATAAACGTTATTTCCAGGGACTGCCAAGCCCGGCGGCGGCGGCCATCCTGGCCGGATTTGTCTGGTTCGTGGAGTCGCATGGTTTTGCTGACAGCAATACCCTGCGTTTCATCATCCTGGGCCTGACCCTGATGACCGGCCTGCTCATGGTCAGCAATTTTCGCTACCACAGTTTCAAGCACATCGACTTTCATGGCCGGGTACCTTTCATAAAGGCCATCGTGGTCATGCTGGCGTTTACCGTGGTCTTCATGAATCCGCCGCTGGTACTGTTTATCCTGGCAACCGGATATGCCATTTCGGGGCCGGTACTGACCCTGAAACGCTTGAGCCAGGTTCGGCATGAACGTAAAGTCTAGGTGCAGGCTGCATACGATACCCGGTCAATATCCGCATGATGTCAGTAGTTGAACCCATCCACGAATCCTACGGTGCTGATCACGACATTGTTGTGCATGCAGGCGACTGCCTGGATCTGTTACGCCAGATTCCCGACGAACGACTGCACCTGGTGGTTACCTCACCACCCTATAACATTGGCAAGGAATATGAAAACAGGCTTGATCTGGATATCTATTTAGCGCAGCAAACGCGGATCATTGCGGAATGTGTGCGTACCCTATCCCCTTTCGGGAGTATCTGCTGGCAAGTTGGAAACTATGTTGATCGGGGTGCCATCATCCCTCTCGATGCTGTTTTATATCCGGTTTTTGCCCGTTTGGGATTACGGATGCGTAACCGGATTGTTTGGCATTTCGAGCATGGACTACATTGTAAAAACCGCTTCTCGGGCCGTTATGAAACGATAGTCTGGTACACCAAATCAGATAACTACCTATTTAACCTTGATCCGGTGCGGGTACCACAAAAATATCCCGGCAAAAAACATTTCAAGGGGCCCAAAACAGGACAGTATTCCGGTAATCCCCTCGGAAAAAATCCGGGTGATGTCTGGATTATACCCAACGTCAAAAGTAACCATGTTGAAAAAACAGATCACCCTTGCCAGTTTCCGGTGGAACTGATTGAACGTTTGGTTTTGTCAATGACTAACCCAGGTCAAATCGTATTTGATCCGTTTCTGGGCACGGGTACTTCCATCATTGCGGCAGTGCGTCATGGTCGTCATGGCATGGGTGCTGAAATACAGCCCCGGTAGTGGCACTGGCCAAAGCCCGGATTCAACAGGAACTGGCGGGAACCCTGAAAACCAGACCCATGGATCGCCCTGTCCACGATCCGCTGCAATCGGGAAACCGTCTGACTGAATCGCCCTGGAACGCTTCACACCGGCAATTGCAACTACTGGATCAGTCGGCTCAATATGAACTCACAATTCAAGACGGCCCTCAATGAAAAAGGATGGCGTGAGAGCCGGGTCAATTACTGGATAACCCGTGATGAAAAACTGATCCGAAAAACCTTGCCACTGGAGGCATCAGATCAAAAACGTATTATTGAAGCAGCCGGAGCGATCGCCCTATATAGCTACAATCAAACTGATTTCGTCAAGGAACGGGTCGCGATTGAAGTGCAATTTGGCAAGTACTCATTTGTCGCTTACGATCTGTTCGTCAAGCATCTTGCATTCTACGTCAGGGATGAAATTGATCTCGGAATTGAAATTCTCCCAATGAAATCCCTTCAATCAGAGATGAGTTCGGGAGTGGCTTGTTACGAAGGCGAAATCTATAACGTAGTAAGGCAAGGTCGTGGCGTTCCCGCTGTTCCCCTGGTAATCATTGGCATAGAACCGTAAATTGTGATCAACAACCATGACTGACAAACTGATTATTTTTGATACTACACTCCGGGATGGTGAACAAAGCCCGGGGGCTTCGATGAACCGCGATGAGAAGGTTCGCATTGCCAGGGCACTGGAGCGTCTGCGGGTGGATGTGATCGAAGCCGGGTTTCCGGCTGCCAGTCCTGGCGATTTCGAGTCGGTGCAGGCCGTGGCCCGTGCCGTGCGTGACAGCGTGGTGTGTGGACTGGCTCGTGCCCTGGATAGCGATATCGAAAAGGCAGGCGTAGCCCTGAAAGAGGCAGAGCGTTCGCGGATTCATACCTTCATCGCGACCTCGCCCATACACATGCAGAAAAAGCTGCGCATGTCGCCTGATCAAGTGGTGGAGCATGCCGTCAAGGCCGTGAAAAAAGCCCGTCAGTACACCGATAATGTCGAATTTTCCCCGGAAGATGCCGGTCGTTCGGAGGAAGATTTTCTTTGCCGCATCCTGGAAGCCGTGATCGAGGCCGGTGCAGGTACCCTTAACATCCCCGATACTGTGGGCTACAACCTGCCCGACCAATTTGGTGGCCTGATTCGTCGTTTGCGGGAGCGTATTCCCAACGCTGACAAGGCCGTCTTCTCGGTTCATTGCCACAATGATCTGGGGCTGGCCGTCGCCAATTCACTGTCGGCCGTGCTGAACGGTGCCCGTCAGGTCGAATGCACCATCAACGGACTGGGTGAACGGGCCGGTAATGCCGCCCTGGAAGAAATCGTCATGGCGGTGAAAACCCGCAAGGACGTATTTCCTTGTCATGTCGATATCGATACCCGGGAAATCGTCGCTACCTCAAGGCTGGTCTCCAACATTACCGGTTTTCCGGTACAACCCAACAAGGCCATTGTCGGGGCCAATGCCTTTGCTCACGAATCCGGCATTCATCAGGACGGGGTACTCAAGAGTCGGGAAACCTACGAAATCATGCGGGCCGAGGAAGTAGGCTGGGTCGCCAACCGCATGGTGCTGGGCAAGCACTCCGGTCGCAATGCCTTCAAGACCCGAATGCAGGAACTGGGCATGACACCAGGGTCGGAACAGGAACTCAACGAGGCATTTCAACGCTTCAAGGAATTGGCCGACAAAAAACACCAGATTTTCGACGAAGACTTGCAGGCCCTGATGACCGAGGCCGCCAGTGAGGCGGAACAGGAAATCGTCAGGCTGATCGCCCTCAGGGTGTGTTCGGAAACCGGTGAAACCCCCAAAGCCTGTGTCACGCTCCGAATAGACCATGACGAAATCAGGGGGGAAGCCGAAGGTGGCGGCGCGGTGGATGCCAGCTTCAAGGCCATAGAATCGCTGGTCAACACCCAATCCACCCTGCAACTCTATTCAGTCAACAACATTACCACCGGCACTGACGCGCAGGGCGAAGTGACCGTACGACTGGAAAAGGCCGGGCGCATCGTCAATGGTCAGGGAGCCGATACCGACATCGTCATTGCTTCCGCCCGCGCCTACATCAATGCGGTCAACAAGTTGCTGGTTCCAAGGCAACGCATGCACCCGCAGGTATCGGGGGATGTCTGACCGATGGATGAGAGCCAGCGCAGGAAGTTGCTGGATGTCATGGGCATCGAGACCTGGCATCCGCGATTATCACCCCCCCTGATGGAGGACGCTGAAGCCATGCCCATCCCGGCTGAAACCTCTGCTGAACCCCTCGACAAGGCCTGGGAAACGCTGGCCGCTGAGGTGCGTGCCTGCACCCGCTGTGCCTTGCACACCTGTCGCACCCAAACCGTCTTCGGCACCGGCTGCCGGGAAGCCGATTGGTTAATCATCGGTGAGGCACCCGGCGAACAGGAAGACCTGCAAGGTGAACCGTTCGTGGGCCGGGCCGGTCAGCTGCTCAACGAGATGATCCGTGCCCTGGGGTTGAAGCGATCTGATGTTTATATAGCCAATGTCCTCAAGTGCCGCCCCCCCGAAAACCGTAACCCCCTGCCGGAAGAATCACAAGCCTGCGAAGGGTATCTGCACCGGCAGATTGCCCTGGTTCAACCCAAAATCAT
>Ga0172372_10011275_pt1 | contig 11377 bp, 8 predicted proteins | sample LakKiv5m_2_FD_114544 | JGI IMG/M metagenome (GOLD analysis project Ga0172372, IMG submission 114544) | Freshwater microbial communities from Kabuno Bay, South-Kivu, Congo - kab_092012_9.5m | ecosystem: Environmental > Aquatic > Freshwater > Lake | place: Democratic Republic of the Congo... | reverse complement strand
GGCAGTCCTCCTCCGTCACGATGACGTCTTGGGCCACGTCGACCAACCGGCGGGTCAGGTATCCGGCGTCCGCCGTCTTCAGTGCCGTGTCGGCCAAACCCTTCCGCGCCCCGTGGGTCGAAATGAAGTACTCCAAAATCGAAAGTCCCTCCTTGAAGTTCGACAGAATCGGGTTTTCGATGATGTCCTGACCGCCCGTAGCGCTGGATTTTTGGGGTTTGGCCATCAAACCCCGCATGCCGGACAACTGGCGGATCTGTTCCTTGGACCCCCGAGCACCGGAGTGCATCATCATGTAAATCGAGTTGAAGCCCTGCTTGTCGGTCTCAATCCGGTCCATCAGGATGTTCGTCAACCGCGAGTTCGTGTGGGTCCAGATGTCGATGATCTGGTTGTAACGCTCGTTGTTCGTGATGAGACCCATGTTGTAGTTCTCCATCACTTCCGCAACCTGAGCGGTGGCCTGGGCCACGAGCTTGTCCTTTTCGGGCGGGATGATGACGTCGTTCAAGTTGAAGGACAAACCTCCTTTGAACGCCATGTAGAATCCGAGGTTCTTGATGTCATCGAGGAACTGTGCCGCCCGCGGAACGTTGGTGCAGTTGAGCACGTGCGAGATGATGCCCCGGAGCGACTTCTTGGTCAACAGTTCGTTGATGTATCCGGCCTCTTTCGGCACGTACTCATTGAACAGCACGCGACCGGTCGTGGTGTCGATGAGGGAAGTGTTGCCCCGGGCATCGGTCCACCGCACCTTGATTTCGGCGTGGAGATCCAACTTGCCCTCCTGGTACGCAATCTTGACCTCCTCGCTCGAGTAGCACACACGACCTTCGCCCTTGACGGGCCACTCGGGGGTCGACTTCCGGACTTTGGTGATGTAGTACAACCCCAAAACCATGTCCTGAGAGGGTACCGCGATGGGTGCCCCGTTCGCAGGGTTGAGGATGTTGTGGCTGGCGAGCATGAGGAGCTGCGCCTCCAAGATGGCCGCGCTGCCGAGGGGCAGGTGAACGGCCATTTGGTCTCCGTCAAAGTCAGCGTTGAAAGCGGTACACGCCAGGGGGTGCAACTGAATGGCCTTTCCTTCGATCAACTTGGGCTGGAAGGACTGGATGCCCAAACGGTGCAGCGTCGGTGCCCGGTTCAGCAAAACCGGGTGTCCTTTCATCACGTTCTCCAGAATATCCCAAACCACGGGATCCTTGGCGTCCACGATTTTCTTCGCCGACTTCACGGTCTTCACAATGCCGCGCTCAATCATCTTCCGGATGATGAACGGCTTGTACAGCTCCGCAGCCATGTTCTTGGGCAGTCCACACTCGTGCAGTTTCAAATCAGGTCCTACGACGATGACCGAACGCGCGGAGTAGTCGACCCGCTTTCCGAGCAAGTTCTGACGGAACCGGCCTTGCTTGCCCTTCAGACTGTCCGAGAGGGACTTCAGGGGCCGGTTGCTCTCCGTCTTCACGGCGCTGGCCTTCCGGCTGTTGTCGAAGAGGCTGTCCACCGCTTCCTGCAGCATCCGCTTCTCATTGCGCAGAATCACCTCAGGGGCTTTGATTTCGACCAAACGCTTGAGGCGGTTGTTCCGGATGATGACCCGGCGGTACAAATCATTCAAGTCGGAGGTCGCGAAACGGCCACCATCGAGTGGAACCAATGGACGCAACTCTGGTGGAATCACAGGAACCACCTTCACAATCATCCACTCGGGCTTGTTCTGGTTGTTCATCCGAACATTCGACTCCCGGAATGCCTCCACCACTTGAAGGCGCTTGAGGGACTCCGTCCGCCGCTGTTGAGAGGTCTCCTGGGAAGCGCGGTCCCGGAGGTCAGCACTCAGATCCTCGAGGTTCAATTGCGCCAGGAGGTCGTACAACGCTTCGGCCCCCATCTTCGCGATGAACTTATTCGGGTCCTTGTCCTCCAAGTACTGGTTCTCCTTCGGCAGGGTATCCAGAATGTCCAGGTACTCTTCTTCGGTCAAGAAATCACTTTGAGACAGCGCTCCACCACCGGCGGCTGAGGCCACACCGGGCTGGATGACGACATACCGCTCGTAGTAGATGATTTGGTCCAGCTTCTTGGACGGCATGCCCAAGAGGTATCCAATTTTGTTGGGAAGGCTTTTGAAATACCAAATGTGAGCCACCGGCACCACGAGTTGGATGTGCCCCATGCGTTCTCGGCGCACCTTCTTCTCGGTCACCTCCACACCGCACCGGTCGCAGATGATTCCCTTGTATCGGATGCGCTTGTATTTGCCGCAGTGGCATTCAAAATCCTTGACCGGTCCGAAGATCCGCTCGCAGAACAAGCCGTCGCGTTCGGGTTTATAGGTCCGGTAGTTGATGGTCTCTGGCTTCAGGACTTCCCCAAACGAATCATGGAGAATCTGCTCAGGCGATGCCAAGGAGATCGTGATCGAGTTGAAGTCGCTGGTCAGCTGCTTCGTGTTCTTTTGTTGAGACATGAATTCTGATGCTGTCGTGATCACTCAAATGAAACTTGCAATCCCAATCCACGCAACTCGTGGAGCAGTACATTGAAGGACTCTGGAATGCCAGGAACCGGCATCACATCCCCCTTGACAATCGCCTCGTAAGCCCGAGCGCGACCCATGACATCGTCCGACTTCACGGTGAGGATTTCTTGCAGGATGTTGGCTGCACCGAAGGCCTCCAATGCCCAAACCTCCATCTCACCGAAACGCTGTCCTCCGAACTGTGCCTTACCGCCCAAGGGTTGCTGGGTAATCAAAGAGTACGGTCCGATCGAACGGGCGTGCATCTTGTCATCCACCATGTGGCTCAGCTTGATCATGTAGATCACCCCCACGGTAGCGGGTTGGTCGAATCGCTCGCCCGTACCACCATCGTGCAAATAGGTTACCCCGTAATCTGGAATCTGGGCCTCCCGGGTGTAGTCCGTGATTTGCTCCAAGGTCGCTCCATCAAAAATCGGCGTGGCATAGGTACGGCCCAACTTCTGGCCCGCCCATCCCAGGATGGTCTCGTAAATCTGTCCCAAGTTCATCCGCGAGGGTACACCCAGCGGGTTGAGAACGATGTCCACGGGGGTACCATCGGCGAGGAACGGCATGTCTTCCTGACGAACAATCTTCGCCACGATGCCCTTGTTCCCGTGCCGACCTGCCATTTTATCGCCCACTTTGAGCTTGCGCTTCTTCGCAACATAAACCTTGGCAAGCTTCACGATGCCCGTTGGCAGCTCGTCTCCCACCGTCACTTGGAACTTCTTCCGCTTGAAGGCACCGAGCAAGTCGTTGTACTTCAAGTGGTAGTTGTGAATCAAACGGCGAACCAACACATTGGTCTCATCATCTCGCAACCACCCATCGCTGTTGATGGTGAGGTAATCGAGACCGCTCAACATCTTCTGGGTAAACTTGAGACCCTTCTTGACCTGCTCCTCCTTGTAGTAGTTGCTGACGCCTTGCGAAACCTTGCCACCGACCAGCTTCATGAGCTTGTCAACCAAGATGCGCTTCAACTCAGCTGAATCGTGGTCAAAGTCCTTGTCGATCTTTTCCAGAATGGCCTTGTCTGCTGCCTTGGACTTCCGGTCCTTCACCGCGCGGCTGAACAACTTCTTGTCGATGACCACCCCTACACCCGATGGCGGCATCTTCAACGACGCGTCCTTCACATCACCTGCCTTGTCTCCGAAGATGGCACGAAGCAGCTTCTCCTCAGGACTCGGATCTGACTCACCTTTCGGCGTGATCTTGCCAATGAGGATGTCGCCATCCTTCACCTCAGCCCCGATGCGGATCAATCCGTTCTCGTCCAAATCCCGGGTGGCTTCTTCACTGACGTTGGGAATATCGGCAGTCAATTCCTCCACACCGCGCTTGGTGTCACGGACTTCCAGTACATATTCGTCCACGTGCAACGACGTGAAAACATCCTCGCGCACCACGCGCTCTGAAATCACGATGGCGTCCTCGAAGTTGTAACCCTTCCAAGGCATGAAGGCAACCTTCATGTTTTGGCCCAAAGCCAGCTCACCGTTCTCTGTGCTGTAGCCGTCCACAAGGATCTGACCCTCTTTTACTTGCTCACCTTTGCGCACCAGTGGACGCAGGTTCATGCAGGTACCTTGGTTGGTGCGTTTGAACTTCGCCACCTCGTATACCTTCACATCGTCGTCAAACGAAACCAAACGATCCATCTCATCCATGTTGTACTGGATGTGGATTTCGTTGGCATCGACAAAAACCACAACCCCATCCGCTTCGGCGCGCAGCAGGACTCTAGAATCCTCGGCCACAGCCCGCTCGATACCTGTTCCCACGATGGGTGCCTTGGGCCGAACCAATGGAACGGCCTGCCGCATCATGTTCGATCCCATCAAGGCCCGGTTCGCGTCATCATGCTCCAAGAAAGGAATGAGTGATGCCGCAATCGAAGCAATCTGGTTGGGTGCGATGTCCATGTAGTGCAACTGGTCCGGTGCTACCTGCGGGAAATCGCCTTCGAAACGGGCCTTTACCACGGCATCCTGGAACTCTCCCCGCTCGGTGACAGTAGCGTTCGCTTGTGCAATCAACGCTGCGTCTTCATCTTCTGCACTCAAGTAAACGACATCCTCCGGCTTGGTGGACACCTTGCCATCCACGACCCGGCGGTAGGGCGTCTCAATGAAGCCCAAACGGTTCACTTTTGCGTACACGCAAAGGGAACTGATCAAACCAATGTTGGGACCCTCCGGGGTCTCAATGGTGCACAGACGCCCATAGTGCGTGTAGTGAACGTCACGCACCTCAAAGCCCGCTCGCTCACGAGACAAACCTCCTGGCCCGAGTGCTGAAATCCGACGCTTGTGCGTCACCTCGCTCAACGGGTTGGTTTGGTCCATGAACTGGGACAACTGGTTCGTCCCGAAGAAGCTGTTGATGACCGAACTCAACGTCTTTGCGTTGATCAAGTCCGTTGGGGTAAAAACTTCGTTGTCCCGAACGTTCATACGCTCCCGAATGGTGCGCGCCATCCGAGCCAATCCCACCCCAAACTGATTGTACAACTGCTCTCCTACCGTCCGAATCCGGCGGTTGGACAAGTGGTCGATGTCATCCACATCGGCATTGGAGTTCACCAAGTCCAGCAGGTACTTGATGATCAAGAGGATATCCTCCTTCGTCAAGGTCCGGCTTTCGACAGAATCCGGAATGTTCAATTTCCGATTGATCCGGAATCGTCCCACCTCACCCAAATCATAGCGTTGCTCCGAGAAGAACAACTTGTCGATGACGCCCCTTGCCGTTTCCAAATCAGGGGGCTCTGCATTCCGCAACTGGCGGTAGATGTACTCCACCGCCTCCTTCTCTGAGTTGGAACCATCCTTCTGAAGTGTGTTGTAGATGATGGCGTAATCCGACTGGTTGATGTCTTCCTTGTGGAGAATAATTGCCTTGGCGCCACTGTCCACAATCATGTCCACATGGTCTTTGTCCAAGACAGTCTCACGATCGATGATCACCTCGTTCCGCTCAATGGAAACGACCTCACCTGTATCCTCATCCACGAAATCCTCCACCCATGTTTTTAAAACCCTCGCTGCCAAACGACGACCGACCACACGCTTCAATCCCGCCTTGCTGACCTTCACCTCATCGGCCAAATTGAAAATATCCAGAATGTCGCGGTCGGTCTCATAGCCAATGGCCCGCAACAAAGTCGTCACCGGAAGCTTCTTCTTCCGATCGATGTACGCGTACATGACACTGTTGATGTCGGTAGCGAACTCAATCCACGATCCCTTGAAAGGAATGATCCGCGCGCTGTATAGCTTGGTGCCATTGGCGTGGCGGCTTTGACCAAAGAACACGCCGGGCGAACGATGCAATTGATTCACAATCACACGCTCAGCACCGTTGATGACAAAGGATCCCTGGGGCGTCATGTAGGGCATGGTGCCCAAATACACGTCCTGAACAATGGTTTCAAAATCCTCGTGTTCCGGATCGGTGCAGTACAGTTTCAGTTTCGCTTTCAGCGGAACGCTGTAGGTCAAACCACGCTCGATGCACTCCTGGATGGAGTAGCGGGGTGGGTCGATGAAGTAATCCAAGAACTCCAGTACGAACTGATTCCGGGTATCGGTAATCGGAAAGTTCTCACTGAAAACCTTGAACAACCCCTCGCTCTCGCGGTTCTCTGGGTTCGTTTCCAGCTGAAAAAACTCCTGGAAGGAGCGCAGCTGGATGTCTAGGAAGTCCGGCCGGTCAACAGGCAGCGCTACAGAAGAAAAGTTCTTCCGTTCGGGATGTTGGTTTTTCACCAAGGTCATGGTGCAGTGCGATCAGGGATGAAACTGGCGACGGTGATGCAGGTTCGCTCAAGGCAAAAGAGGTCCAGGCAGGGACCTGCTCCCCACCTGGACCCTTCAAAGGTCAATGAAATCGATTACTTAAGCTCGACTTCAGCACCGGCTTCCTCGAGTTGCTTCTTGAGCGCTTCGGCTTCGTCCTTTGCCGCACCCTCCTTGATTGGAGAAGGCGCGCCATCGACGATGTCCTTGGCTTCTTTCAGCCCGAGACCGGTCAATTCTTTTACAGCCTTAACTACTGCGAGTTTCTGAGCGCCTGCGCTCTTCAAGATGACGTCGAAAGATGTCTTCTCTTCAACAGCAGCCTCAGCGCCACCGCCCGCAGGCGCAGCGATTGCTACCGCAGCGGCAGCAGGCTCGATGCCGTACTCGTCTTTCAAAATTTGCGCCAACTCGTTTACCTCCTTCACAGTGAGGTTGACGAGTGATTCGGCCATTGCTTTCAAATCAGCCATAATTGATAAATGATGGGGTTATTTCTATTCCGTGAATTAGGCGCGTTCTTCCAGCGCCTTGACCAAACCTGCGATGGTTTGTCCACCTGACTGCAGTGCACCGAGGACATTCTTCGCCGGAGATTGCAACAATGCAATGACGTCTCCAACCAATTCTTCCTTCGATTTCACAGCCACGAGGGCATCCAACTGGTTCTCTCCTACATAACAGGCATGCTCGATGTATGCTGCCTTCAGAACGGGCCGTTGGTTCTTCTTCTGGAACTCCTTGATGAGTTTTGCAGGCACATTGCCTACTGTTCCCACCAGCAGCATGGTCTGGCCCTTCAACGAGCCATAAAGCTCGCTGTAGTCCTTTCCATCCACTTGTTCCATCGCCTTGCGGAGCAAGGTGTTCTTCACCACACGTACCGTGATGTCCTTGCTGAAGCACTCCCGGCGAAAATTCGTGGTCTGTGCTGAGTTCAACCCTGAGGCATCCGTCAAATACACCACATTCCGCTCTTGCAATACCTGGGTGATTTCAGAAATCACCTGATTCTTCTCTTCGCGAGTCATGATTCTTCAGGTTATTGGGTTAAGCGATCGCCGTTTTTTGGTCAATCCGAATACCAGGTCCCATGGTTGAGCTGATGTACACACTCAAAACATAAGTACCCTTCGCAGCAGATGGCTTCAATCGCATCAAACTGGACAACAACTCGGACGTGTTTTCTGCCAATTGGTTCGCCGCGAAGGACGTTTTTCCAACAGATGCATGCACGATGCCGTATTTGTCAACCTTGAAATCGATCTTACCAGCCTTCACATCCTCAACAGCCTTACCAACCTCCATGGTCACCGTTCCCGATTTGGGATTGGGCATCAATCCGCGGGGACCGAGAATCCGGCCCAACGCACCAACCTTGCCCATGACTTGAGGGGTAGTAATAATGACATCCACATCGGTCCATCCGCCTTTGATCTTTGCCACATAGTCGTCCAATCCGACGTGATCGGCCCCAGCATCGCGTGCCTCCTGCTCTTGGTCAGGATTGCACAATACCAGAACCCGTACCGTCTTTCCCGTCCCGTGAGGAAGAGAAACCGTTCCACGAACCATTTGATTCGCTTTCCGAGGATCCACGCCCAGGCGCACAGCCAAATCAACGGAGGCATCGAATTTTGTCTTCGACAGCTCCTTCACCAACGAAGTGGCTTCGGTCAGGCTGTAAGCCTTCTCCGAATCGAACTTCGCGGCAATGGCCTTTTGGTTCTTTGTCAATCGTCCCATTTTGCGCTTGTTGTGACTTAGAAGGGGCGTTCACCTTCGACTACAATACCCATGCTTCGTGCTGTACCAGCGACCATTTTCATGGCTGATTCGATGGTAAAACAATTCAGATCGGGCATCTTGTCTTCTGCAATCGCACGAACAACATCCCAGTCCACCTTCGCAACTTTCTTCCGGTTGGGTTCTCCTGAGCCGCCTTTGAGTTTGGCAGCTTCCATCAGTTGAACGGCCGCCGGAGCGGTTTTGATGACGAACTCGAATGACTTGTCTGTGTAGACCGTAATCAACACCGGACAAACCTTCCCTGCCTTATCTTGGGTTCTGCCGTTAAATTGCTTGCAGAATTCCATGATGTTCACACCCTTCGAACCCAAAGCGGGACCGACGGGTGGAGACGGGTTGGCTGCTCCGCCGCGGATTTGCAGCTTGATTAGTGCAGCTACTTCTTTAGCCATTTTTGTTTATATAATGAACAGTCCTCGACTCGCGCAAAGGGAAGCATTTAAGGGACATTGCGACCGCCCAGGCTGTCTGTTCCAAATGAATCAAGTGTGTTTAGCGACTTGGAGATAGCCCAGTTCAACAGGCGTTTTACGCCCGAAGATTCTCACCATCACCTTGAGTTTCTTCTTTTCTTCGTTTACCTCTTCAATGTTGCCGTCAAACCCATTGAAAGGACCATCGGTCACCTTCACAAGCTCTCCGACCTTGAATGGGATACTCAACTCCTCCTCCGAGTCAGCCATGTCATCGATGACCCCAAGGATTCGATTGATTTCAGCCTGACGAACGGGCAAAGGATCTCCTTTTTTCTCGGCACCGAGGAATCCAATGACTCCTGTGACATTTCGAATCAAGTGAGGAACCTCACCCACCAACGTCGCCTCGATGTAGACATAGCCAGGAAACAAGTTGCGCTCCTTACTCACCTTCTTGCCATTCCGGATGATGAAAACCTTCTCTACCGGAATCAAAATCTGGCCTACAAAGTGCTGCAGACCTTCAGCAGCAATGACCGCTTCGATGGTCTCCTTGACCTTTTTCTCCTGGCCACTGATTGCCCGGACGACATACCACTTTTTCTCAACGTCGCTCATGGTCAACATGCTCAACGAATCAGAAAATGCTGTAAATCAAACCGACTACCCCTTGCCAGATGGAATCCGTGGCATTCACGCCGAAGATCCAGTCCATGAGGAAAACGACCCCTGCAATGATCAGTGAGGCAACGAAAACCAACACCGCTGAGCCTTGCAGCTCTCGCATCGTGGGCCAGGACACCTTGGTGACCAGCTCTTCGTACGAATTCTTGAAATACTGGAGGAAATCAGACATCACAAGTGTTTTTGGGGTGGCACGGGCGGCAGGACTCGAACCTGCAACCAATGGTTTTGGAGACCACTACTCTACCAATTGAGCTACGCCCGTAGATGAGGAAGAAGGCACCCCCCAAGGGCGCCTTCTTCCGTAAAAATCACGATGGATCTGGGCTGGCGGTTAGGCCAAAACCTCAGTTACCTGACCAGCACCTACCGTACGGCCACCTTCGCGGATGGCGAAACGGAGTCCACGGTCCATGGCCACCGGGTTGATCAACTTCACGTCAATAGACACGTTGTCCCCCGGCATGACCATCTCACGGCCTGCTTCCAAAGAAATCTCACCGGTTACGTCCGTGGTACGGAAGTAGAACTGTGGACGGTACTTGTTGTGGAATGGCGTGTGACGTCCTCCTTCTTCTTTCTTCAAGATGTAGACCTCAGCCTTGAAGTGGGTGTGAGGGGTGATCGAACCGGGCTTGGCAATTACCATACCACGGCGAATATCCTTCTTGTCAATACCACGCAACAACAGACCCACGTTGTCCCCAGCCTCTCCCCGATCCAAAATCTTCCGGAACATCTCTACCCCGGTAACCGTGGACTTCATCTTGTTCTCTTGCATTCCCAAGATGTCAACTTCATCACCCGTGTTGATGATTCCCGTCTCAATACGTCCGGTAGCTACCGTTCCACGACCCGTGATCGTGAAAACGTCTTCCACAGACATCAAGAATGGCTTTTCATTGTCGCGGGGTGGAATCTCAATCCAAGAGTCAACAGCCTCCATGAGGTTCACTACCGTGTCAACCCACTTGGGCTCACCGTTCAGAGCACCCAAAGCCGAGCCTTGAACAACGGGACCATTGTCTCCATCATACTCGTAGAAGCTCAACAATTCGCGGATCTCCATCTCGACGAGTTCCAACAACTCAGGATCGTCAACCATGTCCACCTTGTTCATGAAGACAACAATCCGAGGAATACCTACCTGACGACCGAGCAGGATGTGCTCGCGGGTCTGGGGCATCGGGCCGTCTGTAGCAGCAACAACCAAAATTGCACCGTCCATCTGAGCAGCACCCGTAACCATGTTCTTTACATAGTCAGCGTGGCCTGGGCAGTCAACGTGAGCATAGTGGCGGTTCGCGGTCTGATACTCGACGTGTGACGAGTTGATCGTGATACCACGCTCCTTCTCTTCGGGAGCATTGTCGATTTGATCAAACGAACGCGCTTCGCTGAAACCCTTGTCAGCGAGAACCTTCGTGATTGCCGCGGTAAGCGTCGTTTTACCGTGGTCAACGTGACCAATGGTACCGATGTTCACGTGCGGCTTGGACCGGTCAAATGTTGCTTTTGCCATAGCCTAACTGTTTTTGTTTACGGATTGCACTTAAAGACTCAAGAGCCAATGACGGGAATTGAACCCGTGACCTCATCCTTACCAAGGATGCGCTCTACCCCTGAGCTACATCGGCTTAAAAACACCCACCCTTTCGGGAGAGCGGAAGACGAGATTCGAACTCGCGACATTCAGCTTGGAAGGCTGATGCTCTGCCAAATGAGCTACTCCCGCACGCTGGGAAACCGGATCACCGGCCGCGTGCGTGCGCCTGATCAATCCCGTTCGCCATCAATGGTAGGGGTAGGAGTCGAACCTACGTAGGCGTTCGCCGGCAGATTTACAGTCTGCTCCCTTTAACCACTCGGGCACCCTACCAGCTTTCAATGAATCTCGACCCGACGGCCAGGCAAATGGCGCGCGGTACGGTCGAAGAGCGATGAATATAGCGCTCCTGCTCAGAATGTCAAGATGATTTGAAAAGAAGAGCGCGTCCCGCCCGCTTGGGCAGAGGGCGCGGAGCTTCTCTCAGGACACCGCCACGGACACCACCCCCGGCGCAACGCGCTTGCTGAAACGCACGGTTTTGCCCTCCAGCCAGGGGTGCACTCTGTCGTGGGCCAGGGCCAGG
>Ga0172372_10011273_pt1 | contig 11379 bp, 14 predicted proteins | sample LakKiv5m_2_FD_114544 | JGI IMG/M metagenome (GOLD analysis project Ga0172372, IMG submission 114544) | Freshwater microbial communities from Kabuno Bay, South-Kivu, Congo - kab_092012_9.5m | ecosystem: Environmental > Aquatic > Freshwater > Lake | place: Democratic Republic of the Congo... | reverse complement strand
GTTTGGAACAGAAGCAACATCAAGTGCTGTTGCTCCTGCGCCTGGAGCAATGTCCATTAGCTTTTTTAATCCTTCCAAAAAAGACATGTATCTTGCATGCTGAATTGCAAATGCGCTCAATGCTCTGGCTGAATTTGTTTCAAAAAAATCAAAACCTAATATTCTGTTTGAGATAACATTTAAATCTGCAATTGATTCAGTGCCATTTAAAACTGTGCCCAAAAAGGTTTTGCCCTTAGCGAATTGAGGCGTTCTTACATAAGGTCCAGTAAAGAATGTTCTATCTACACCAAGTTCACTTGCAACTCTACCCACTGCTTCTGAATTTTTAGCAGCCCACTCAATTGCTGCTTCAGTTTTTATTCTTGGAATAGAATCAAACGTAGTTGGTATTACTTGTGCGCCAACTACGGCGGCTTTGGTATTGGCTTCTTTGCCAAAAAATCTTAGGGCCGCCATATATTCATTGTAGGCTTTTTCTTGCGCAGGCGATAGAACAATATTCTTTGACGCCCATTGAGACCTTGGGGTTGTAAGAGCTTCTGTCATAGAGTCAAGCACTCTGCCCTGTTGTCCACGGACGACTTTGTTTACTACGGCACCGCTGCTTACATTTGCTGATTTGGCCGCAGCACGCGCGGCTTTATCTGCAGATAATATTTGGACATAATCTTTTGCTACATCAGGTGCAAGTTTTCCTTTTGCCAATTCTTTTCGCATTCTAAGAATAGACGTGTCTGACATAAAACTACTGCCAGCTCCTGGAGGTATAATATAATTTAAAGTTTCTTTTAAACCATCAAGCGTACGAAACATAACTATCCTGGTGCCAGCAAACCCCTGCCCAGCTATTTGCGAAAGTCGTGCTACATACGGAGAACCAAGTTTTTCTAAACCTGCTTTTGTTAAAGAAGGAACGGTAAATTTTTTCCCAAAAGGTAAACCAAGGCGCATACCAGCTCTTACGCCAAGAACATTGGCGGCTTCTCCAGTAATTGTAGAGTAACCCTTTGCTGCCACATCTCTAATTAATTCGTCCGTCAGTACCGTAACAGCATCTTGTGCAACTTTTAATTGCGCTTGTGTTGATGCTGGATTTATTAATACTCGTTCTGCGGCTGTTTTTGCACTGGCAATATCAGAAGCTAAAGCCTCTCTTGCCTCACGACCATATTCTCTTCTTGGAGCAAGTCTAGCTGCTTCCCTAAAACCCTTTTCTGCTGCTTTTTCTGCTGCTTCTGCTGCGGTTTTTGCTGCTGCTTTTTGTGCAGCTGTTGCTGTTACATCTGCTGCAACAGTGGCTGCTTTTTGAGCCGCTTCTGCGGCAGCAACTCTCAATGCTTCTCTTCTGGTTGCTGCAGCGACCGCTCTACTAGTAGCTGCTGTTATTGCATCAACGCCTCCTGCAAGAGCAGGAATAAATGCACTACCTCCACCTGTGTAATAGGTAGTTGGGTCCATAATTGCATCGTAAGAAAAGTCTATAATACCATCGATAATCGGATTGCCGGTTTCTGGAACGTAAGGATTGTCTGAAGCGCTGTACGTAAAATCCTTCATCGCTCTTTTAATATCTTCTCTAGAACCTACATCAGTTCTTGCAATTTGTTTTACATATTTGTCTTGTATCGCTTGAGCTTCAGCCTCGTTGGTGGCTTTTTCTATGCCCGGTATTACGGCAGTAGATACGTCTCTCCAGTTACTGATAACTGGGTCTCCTACTTTAGCAATTGGTAATCCTGTAAATTCACTTTTTGGTATGACTCCCTCAACATCGTAGAGATATCTATCTGGCTGCTTACCTAAAACCTTTTGTTGATACCACTGGATAATTTCTTCTTGGGCAGAAACAGCTGCACGTCCGCCCGGTTGTTATAGCTCCAATTGTAGGAACAAGAAGTGATTGAATTGGCTTAAAGTCAAATTGACCAGGAGTTCCAATGTTAGTGTCGTCACGGCCAGGCAAATATCTTGTAAGAGGTATTTTGTCTGGGATTATGTCAAAGCCAACTACTGTTTCTAATAATCCTTTGAAACCCGTTTGCTTTGTTTTTCTTGCTTGTGGATACAATATTTCATTTATTCTGTCAGCAGGGACACGTGCTTCTATTGCGCTTACTAATTTTGCTGTTAATTCCTCTATTGCTTTTTGTGTTGCAGGAGTGTTGTATGCTGGTTTAGGTGGAGGAGCTACTCTGTAGGCCGATGGTTTGTCGAAATCTTCGGGAAACGGGTCTGGAAATATGACATCATCTTCCTCATCCGAGGGTAATCTCGTTGAGGGTTTACTTGCGACTTTTCTTAATGGGTTTGGGTCAGCTTTTGGTGGCATTAGCTTTTAGCAAATCCTCTTCTATATGCTCCTTCTAATTTTTGGGGAGTGCTCATTATTGGGTCATTTTTAAAATCTTGAACCACTTTGTCTAACGCTGAATTATATCTACCCCTAATTTCACTTAAGCCTTCTGCACCTAAATCCTTCATATAACTACTTGCCGGAGTAGATTGAAGAGCTTTTAACGTTGATATATTTGGAACTCTTTTCTCAATGTCTGGGTATGTTTCAACGCCAATTGTTTTTGCGTTGTAATCTGTTTTCGTTCCCCATTTATATGAAGGGTCAACTACTTGAAATTCATAGAATTTTTTTGCAGCTGGCGGCAAAGACTTTAGAATTATGCTTGCATTGGTATCAGCAGCTGTTGTGAATGCTTCTTCTACTTTTGGCGTTGCAGAAACATAATCATTATATACGTTCTTCATGTCTGCTACAAGAGTGTCTGCAGTAACCGTTACGTAATTATCTGGAAATGCTAATGCATGTTCTCTTATATAAGTTTCTAATTCAGCGGATGTCAATCCTTCTTTTATACCTTTTATAATTTTTCTATAAAAAGGTTGTCTATTTTGTTGATTTACCGCTCTTGCATATTCGGGTGAAAACTTCATATAAAGAGCTTCTTTGTCTATTGGTTGTAATTTATTTTTAATTTTTTGGAATTCTATTGGACTTATAATTGACTGCATGTAAGGAATAAAATCTTCACTGTCAGCAGTTGGAGGTCTATACAAGGTAGGATATGTAGCTATAACAAGAGCTGCTAATTCTTGGTCAAAAATATCTTCTAAATCACTTTTTTCAATTTGACGTTGTCCTGCTTTTCTCAACTGTTTTTCAGTAAACTGTCTTTCAAATTCAGCAGCGCGTTCTGGTGATGCACCTGCTGCTATAAGTCTTTGTGCAATTTTAGATGCCATTATATTCTTCTTCTAGCATCAAGGGCATCTAATAACGCTTGTGCTGTGGTATTTTGTGTTTGTGCGGCTGGTGCAAGGTTTGCCAATTGGTTAATAATAATTTCTTGTGGAGTTGCCTTTTCTGTTAGCTGTCCTGATGGAGCTTTCGGAGGTATGGGTGCACAATTGCCATTAGCGTCTTTTTCTTGACCAGGAGGACATACACCTGGTGGCGGAGTGACATATCCAGTTCCATAAAGTGCAGCTAATGCGTCTTTTACTGCTTGGTCTCTAGCTGCAGCTTCGCGCTGTGATTGGAGTCTTGCGTTGCTAATTACGGTTGCAAGTTCTTGTAATGCGGAAAGTTGTGCCGATTCTAAACCAGCGGCACTTTGACCGTAAATTGCCTGCAGATTAGCTAGTTGTGCTGCAAGTCCCATTTCAGCTTCTGCCTGACGTGATGTTTGTCCTGCTGCCTCACGTGCTGCAAGAACGTTCAATAGTTGATTGTAGTTTGATGCGCCACCAGCTGCTTGGATGTTCGCTAGGCGTGCTGCTTCTTGTGCAGCGGCTGGGCTTACTCCCTGTCCTGCCATGTATTGGCCAAGGTCAGTTTGCGTAATCGTTGGCATGGCGCGTTGAGCCTGTGCAAATGCGGTAGGCGGTGTTCTAGCAAGATAGTTCATTAAGTTTGAATAACCAGTTGTAGTTAAGCCTTCACTTTCTGTCTTGCGTTTATTTAATTGAGCTAATAAATTCTTATATTGTGTATTGATGTATTCTTTGCCAGTTTTTTCTTGCAAATCAATTTCACCACTAACAACTTTTGGTATACCTTGGCCAAGCTGCTGCCTTAAATAATCTTCTTGAGTTCTGGCTCCCGCTTGTTGTCTAGCTAAAGTTGCTGCTGCAGCTGCGACTTCTGCTTCATATTTCTTTTTATCAAACTCTAACCTTTTTGCAGCAGCTTCTGAGCCACCACCACCAGCACAAATTGGTGAATCTGGATAATCGTCACAAAATGCCATAAATGTTTTACCTTAACTGCAGAAGTGCTCTCGCATCTTCTGCTATCTGTCTTGCTTTAGTTCTTTCTATATCGCTTAAACCTGATTCTAGTCTTTGTTGGGCTTGCGTAGCATTAAGGTCGTAACCCCTTAAGCCAGTAGTTAAATCTTCTCTAGCGTAACCCAAATTACGTGCTCTTTGTTTGGCATAACTTTCTAAAGCTTGTTTGTAAATGCCAGAACGAGTGCCCATACCCTGTAGCCCTCTGCGGGCATAAGAACGTGTTAAAGCTGGAACCTCACCTAGTTTGCCGGTTGGAGTTCTACCAAAGGCTGCCTCTTCCAATTGTAAAATAGGACGTTGACCGCGTGTTTCAGCCAAATAACGATTATAAGCATTCATTGCTGCTTCTTGCGCGTACTGGTCAAAGAGGCTTCTTCTAGCCGCCTCATATATCGCTGGGTCAAATGCCATAAATTAATCTCCTATATTAAAGGCTAAATCTTTACCTATTGCCTGTAAAGAACCAATGGTCTGGCTGAACATAGTGAAAAAATACTAGTTCAACCGACCCATCTGGCCCTAAATCTTTAGGTTGACGACCGTGTGTTTGGTCATTTCCCATATAACATAAGGCTTCATTAGAGTTTAAGATATATTCTTTATCTTCTATCCAAAGACCCCAAGGTTCTGTTTGCCTTATGCATAAATCAATTGTATATGTACACGCATTATCATCTTTATGCATGTTCATTGATGCGTTGCCAAAATACCTGCAATACAAAGAATATGTACTTTTTAAATTATTAAATTTAAATATTTCTTTAGCTATTGGTTTTAATTTTTTTCCTAAGTTTGTTATATATTCATTTTCGGCCATGTGCCTTGAACGAGCGGCGTCATGCATGGCGTTTGATACATCTGGTAAGTTGTTTAAAAGATTTTCATAATCTTCTATATTTAAAACATTTGTTATTTTAATTGGTTGCATTATTGCCACCAATTCACTACAGAATATTTTATTCCTTGCTTTACCGGTTTAGCTTCGTGCGTATATGGTGCTCCTGACGGAAACACTACAATGTCACCAGCAGTAGGATAATAATTAAAATTAAGATTTGGAAACCAAAGTTCTCCGCCTTCATAATCATCATTTAAATATCCTATGGCAGAAACTTTTCTTTTTGTATTTTTACCGTCATCAAGATGTGCAACATAATGTTCCGATTCACTATATCTTAATATTTGATATGCAGTTGAAACATTAACATCAACATCAATAGAAAATTTTCCACAAAAATCTGCAACACATGGTTTAAAAGCTTTATGAAATTCAAATGAGATAAGCATACTTGCATCTGTTTCGTTTTCATTTATTTCATTTATATGTGGAAGAAATATAAATTCATTTGTTCTTACAGAAGATTGTGTTATAGAACCATCTGCATTCACAACAGTAGCTTCTTTCCAGTTGCTACCTAAACCATATTCTGTGGCTTCAATAATATCTTTAGGATTTTGTATTGCATTTCTGTAAATTGATATTCCGTTAAAAACTAAAGGCTTCATTACCATTTTCCGATTGGACATTTAGCTTCTTTTAGTTGTGTTTTTAATTTCATAAAACAACCGCATTGTTTGCACTGTTTGGTTATTTTAATTAATTCAGGACATTGTTCACAAATACTAAAACGCTTACTTGTTTCTTCTTCAGATGCTTTTTCTGTATTTGGATTTATTATATCCCATGGTCGGGTAGTGCCAACTTTTTCTTTATACTTTTGCCAAGGTGTCATTATTGTTCCTTCGAATCTAAAATTTTATTTCCATCCCATTTAGAACCTAATGCTGGTGGTGTATCTACTGGGACTATAGTTGGGTTAGAACTATATATTGCTATTTGTTGTTCAGCTGCTTCATTATTTGGAAATGAAAACCATGTTACAACTTCGCCATCTAAAATAACTGCAAAGTATTGTAGTTCTGTTTGATTGTTCTGCATTTTGTTTCCTTCGATTAATTTACTTTTATATATTTTACCACAGTAACTAAGTTAGCATCCGACACCCGCACAAAGACCAGAACAACACCCTGGACCGCCACATGAACCTGTTGCGCAAGTGTTTCCACATCCATCTTTAGTTATAGTTCTAAAGCAGTTACCTTGACAACATTGTTGTTGACTAGTGCCGCCATCACCACAAGAACCGCAACTAGGTGGGGTTGGGGTAGGAGTAGGTGTTGGGGTTGGGGTAGGAGTAGGTGTTGGAGTTGGTGTAGGTGTAGGAGTAGGTGTTGGAGTAGGTGTAGGAGTAGGTGTTGGAGTTGGTGTAGGAGTAGGTGTTGGAGTTGGTGTAGGAGGCGCAACAGGAGTTATAGCGTTAGATGATGCAGAGTAAGGACTGTTAACTCCATACGATGTTTCTGCCCTAACTTGAAAGGTATAAGAAACACCATTTGTCAAACCAGTAACGGTAATTGGAGACGCAGAACCCGTTGCTTCAACGCTATCTGGTGTCGACAATGCACGGTAAGTTACAGCACCACCTTTGCCAGTGTATGTTGGCACAGTAAAAGCAACAGATGCAGTGGTGTTTCCAGCCGTGGCCGTACCAATGGTTGGAGTGCCTGGTATACCACCTCCAGAAGTATTTATTAAACGCATTAGCTACTAATGTCTCCAGTTAATATCCAAGAATTACTTCCTCTACATATTAAAGTAGCAACTGACCATTGAGCACGAAGATTTAAACCTGGAGTTGCATTAACCGTTACGCCTGTATCGCCGGCAATAACAACCGCACCTGTATTAATTCTAATTATTGTAATTTTACTTCCCGCAACAAAAGCAACAGAAGCAAATGTTGGAACAGTAATCGTAACGCTTGAAGCTGAGTTTACTTCAATTATATTTCCATCATCTGTTAGAGCAAGTGTATACCCAGTTGCTCTTGTGTTGGTGCTTGGATGGTCTACAACAGTTCCAGAAAGAGTTAAAGCCGTTCCAGTGGCAGTACCAATGTTTGGTGTAACCAATGATAATGATGATGCTAATTTTGCACTAGTTACAGCCAAAGAAGCTATTTTATCTGCTGTGATTGCTGTGTCTGCTATGTCTGTAGTACCAATCGCACCAACGTCAAAGTTGTTGCCTGCCGATAAACCTTCAACAAAGTTTTTAACCTGAGTGAAGTTGGTATTCATTTGTGGTGCGTCAATGACGTCACCATTGTTAAACGTATTTAATCCACTTAATACAGCCATTTTATTTCTGACTCCTTACTTTGCGTCGTTTAAATTTATAAGCTATTGAATTTATTCCCCATTGTCTACCTTCAAAACTGGTAGTAGTTACGGCAGCTGGTCCTTCAAATTTAAGTTGTACACATTTAGCTCTCTTTAATCTGCCACCTCTTTGAATTCCTTCTTTAAGGTCACTTTCACCAAATACTCCAACGCCGTATACACCAGCCCCCCATAATGCACCAGTGACTACAGGTTCAAGATTTATTATGTGATTTGTAGTTTTGGTTTCTGTATTAAAATCATGATAAACATCTACGTTGATTTCAGTTGTTTCATCTACTGGGCGCACAACATACAAGCTTCTAACAAATGTTTTATCTTGCACGTAACGGTCATCATAAAACCAGGGTGTAACAAATACGGTTTGAAAGTTTCCTAAATCATCTCCGGCTGGGATATCATCCATAACGTTTTGTGGAATATCATCTGAGTATTCAAATTCATCAACATACATTACATATTTAAAACTATCATTTGGATGAATCATCAAATGCCATATTTCACCATTTGCATCATTCCAATCACAACCTGATACTAGTCCATATCCTATTATGTCTACTGGAGTTGCGGCCTCTTGATAAATAGCTGACTGATACATAGTAAATGCACCAGATTGACCGATGCTTGGGTCAAATATAAAATTCATATTTGAATATTCTACGGCTGTTCCCGTTGGGTTTGTTGTAGAGCTTGTTGTTGTTGGGTCAAAGTCAAAGGGTGCAGACATCCATACTCTGTCGTTAACATAAGATAAAGTTAAATTTGTAAGTTTGTTAGCATTTATTCTATTTGTGTCAATCGTTGGCTTTAATCTAGAAAATATATCCTGTATTCCATTGCGATTATAAAACAACATTCCCGCTGGATAACTAAAAAAGTATGCTCCACCGCCGCCTTCTACGACATGTTGTGGATATTCTATGCCAACTGTTGTAGAAAGTTCTACGAGTTGAAACGAATCTGCATCGTAACCCATAAGCAAGTAAACTGCTTTGGGTTTAAATATTAAAAGCTGTCCATCAACTATGGCAAGGCCACGTATGCCTTCGCCACCAGCTACGATGTCAATATAATCATCTTGAAACCAATCTTCTGGTCTATTTTCATGCGACCAACGGATTCTGTTTGGATGGTCTTCTAAAGATGGTGTAGCATCATTGTTTAGTTCTTTTGTATTAGCGCAAAAAAGTTTATTGGCGTGTGCTCTTACATGCTCTGCTCTTGGCATGTAGCCACCAGTTGGTGATTGATATGGTTGCCAAGTTGGACCTGATGCTGCTAATGCAACTGCATATGTGTTAATTTGATTCCACTTGTACATTTGGCTTGCGTCTTTGCCGATTGCAAAATACAAAGTATCAAGCCATTGTGTCATGCCGGCACCATTAGTTGATTTAACAGCAATATCTGTATAAACTGCATATTCTAGAGTTGAAAAATTACTACCAGTTGATTGGTATATTTTTCCATCTATTGTTCCAACTGTTTCATAACCAGTTGTTAATATTATTCTTGGTGTCGTGGCATCTTTATAATTAAATAATTTTTTTGGCTTCCAGTTACCGCTGACTTGTGTTGTATGTTTCTTTTTGTATGCGGCGCGTGTAAATGCCCCACCACGCGGGTCTACATCCATGTTAAGAATAAAGGGTGTTTCATTATCTCTCAGCTGAAACTGGTCAGCACGAAAGTTTAAACCACCAGTAAAGTCTCTTTTTTGGTCAAAGAGAATTTGAGCCATATTAGAGTGCTACTCCTAGTGGATATGGGCTACCCGGTAATACGCGCATGTTTGGTGTATCGCTCCACCACCAATCGTAAGGTGTTAGTTGCAATCCACCAGACATGATAAGCTGTCTATTGCTCGATGGTGCAGTAAGGTTTCCTTGAAGAATTGCAACTGCTTTTTCAAAACTGCGCATGTATTCATTGGCCATTTCTGTGTCTTCCTGGAATTGGAAGATACGAGCCATGACATAATTAATTAATGGCAACTGTAACTGAGGTGAAATATCAATTGAGTCACCCTCATTCTGCATCCAAGTTAAAGATGGATTACGAAAACCTCTAAGAGTAAAAGAATAATCATTATCAGGCTTTGGCCAAAGATTTAATTGGTCAGCCCATATAGAAAAATAAGCTGGTATTCCTTCTTGGTCTTGTGCGCCAACCCAAATTGATTCACATCTTGCTTGGTCAAGATATACTAATGCATTGCCTTGAAAGTTTGCATCTGAATTTACCACAGATATTATTTGTGATATATCAGTAATTACTTTTGGGTTAGAACCAATTACAGTAGGTTGGACTTGGTTAAAAGTAGTATAACTTCTAATGTTTGTTTGTACTGAAAATCCATAAGTTGTTTGGTAGTACGGCCAACGATTACTTAATGCTACAACTTTCTGAAAACCTTCTTTAATAAAACCATTGACAAGGTCTGTTGAAATATCGTCGTTTTCATCAAAACCAATATCCAAGTCAGAAAGTTCACCAACAAACGTACGCATTTGTGCAAGCGTAAGGTTGGCGTTAGAAAAGTTTATAGCCATTTAAAACTCCTATTCCTTAACGAAAAAAATTATTCCCAATATTTATTTAAGTAACCATGATTCTCAACATATTGAGAATTATGATTTTCAATATGTCCAATGGGATACTGTGCAATACTTAATCTTTTAGGGTCTTTACACCAAAACGTAGTGTGTACGTATCTGGTTCCTTTTGTTATTTGTTTTATTCCATGTGGGTTTTCAGCATGCCCAGAAAACATAACCAACATGCCAGGTTTTGGTTTTAATTCAAAGTTGTTGTGATACGGAAAATAAAGTTCTCCGCCTTCAAAATCTTCGTTCATGTATATCATCCCAGTCATATGTTTGGTTGTGCAGTGACGACGATATAATGCTTCTTCGTCTTCGGAAAAAAAAGACATATCAATGTCGTAGTTTTTTCTGTCAAAGTTTGGGTCTATGTAGTCAAGGTGTGGACCCTGCCAATATGGGTAATACCAGCGTACTACTTCCCAATTTTCTAATTGAAAATTTTTTGTTGATACATCAAAAAATGTTGATATTTCTTGTTTAGCAGACAGCATGATTGGGTATATTTTTTTATAAAGTTCTGCATGTTCTTTGGTCCAATAAAGTATATTAAAATCTATTTTACGATTATCCCATTGTTTTGCTACAAGTTCAAAATCTTTACCGTCTGGTAAATCATTTTTCTTTGCATTAAAAAATTTCCATAAATCATGTTTTTCAAAATATTGAATAAACCAATTACATTCTTCTGGTAATACAAAATTTTCTATTATTTTTAAATTTGGAAAATTATAAATTTTTTCTTCTCGTTGCATATTAATGTTTTTCAATTGTTATAGACATTGATGAATCATTTTGATTTTCGCCCATCTTCTTAAGTGCATTGAGATGACCGACACAGTAGTCAGTGCCTTTTGCTTTTGGGGCTTTGCACTGTTCTTCTTTTTTGTTCGTTGCTTGGCATAGTCCCTTTTTGTAATGAACGCCACCGTATGCTACACCTGACGGTGGAGCAAGTTCTACGCCTGAGCCATGATAGTCAGCCATTATAGAACCAATGTGACGTGCGCCTTCTACGGCGCCGTATGGTTGTGTGCCAGCTAAACCTTGGCCTGCACCTTGTGTTTGTTTGTTCATAATTTTTCTCCTTCGTTAAATGTAGAACATGCCGCCAGAGGTCCTTCACCCCTGGCGGCACGTTACCGATTGCTAGAATCAGGCGTCTGTCGGCCAGTCAATACGCTTCCAGGTGAGGTATGAACTTGCACCCTGCACTGTTACAGTG
>Ga0172372_10011272_pt1 | contig 11379 bp, 9 predicted proteins | sample LakKiv5m_2_FD_114544 | JGI IMG/M metagenome (GOLD analysis project Ga0172372, IMG submission 114544) | Freshwater microbial communities from Kabuno Bay, South-Kivu, Congo - kab_092012_9.5m | ecosystem: Environmental > Aquatic > Freshwater > Lake | place: Democratic Republic of the Congo... | reverse complement strand
GTTTAATTCACTTTCTGCTCAAAACATCAAATCTGAAAAAGTGACTTTCACGTATGTGAAGTTGCCTACTAATCCCGTTAAACCAAAACCTGCATCTTATTATTCTCAAATTCAGTCGGGCTCTGAATCTATCAATGCTGAATTAAAGTCCAAGTATGAGGCAGATTTAGCCGCTGCTGAAAGCGAATATCAAGATGCTACAAATAACTATCAATCCAATTTAAAGGCGGCTGATGAGCAGTATTTAAAGGAAATGGAAGAATACAACAACAAATCAATGGCCAAGAAGTTGGTTGAAAAGCAGTTGTTGAATGAAAATACCAAACCCGTAAAGCGCTATGTACCAACTCCAAGTAAAAAGTATGTTCCAGAACCAAAGTATGTTACAGCTCATGATGTTACTACCTTGGCTGCTACTTATTTGAAATTGGACGGATTTAACCGCGCTGAAGGAAGCGAATTGAATTATTTAGTTAGTATGGAAGCTTTTGAATACTCTCAACCTAAAGTGGTTTCAGAAGTAAAGAAAGAGTCAACTGTTTCTAACGGTAAATCTACCAGTTACGATGTGACTTACTACCACTTGGAGTTTGAATATCGTTTGCCAATGACGGTTAAAGTCACTCGTAGTGGAAGTGAAGTTTATTTAGAGAATCCAGCTAAATTGCAAGAATTTGCCAAATACACTGGTTCAAATGTGAAAAGTTATCCTTCAACTGATGTAACTGTTTTGGTAAAGAATTTAGAACAACAAGTACTTAAAGAGAACCTTAATTATGTGAATCATTTGGTGAATGATCGCTTGGGATTTGAGAACACTGAACGTAAAACTGCCATCGATTATGTGAAGGATAAAAAGGGCGAATACGCTGATTTAACGGAAGCTTACAACTTGGCGAATATGGCTTATAACATGTTGGGTAAAACCGATGATCAAGCTAAGGCTAAATTGGAACAAGCGGTTACACTTTGGAGCAAAGCTTTGGATGAATCAGACTTATTGGATAAAAAAGCAAGAATTGATAAGAAGGTAACTGCTTCTTTGTGCTTCAATTTGTTGGAAGCGTACTTCGTTTTGAGAAATGCTGATGAAGGTGAGAAAATCTTGAACATGATGAATAAGATGGATTTGTCAAGAAGCGATGCAAAATTGCGCGATAATTATGCTCAAGAATTTATTGACTTGCGCATGAGAATTATTGCAAATCAGTAATACTGAATATTCAACTTTATTTGAAAAGGCTGCCCAAAAGGTGGCCTTTTTGTTTAATCTATTGAATAATTTTTAATACATTACGGTTACATGACACGAAATCGTTGCCTGTGATTGATTGCAATTGTTAATTCGATTGTATGAAAAAACTTTTAGTCTTTATTTTGTTTGTTAATTTGGTGTTCTTGCAAAAAGCAAACGCACAGTTTTTAGACTCAACCTGGGGAATTACTTGCTACACAAATAAGTTTGATCCTACCTTTAGTTTTAAGTCTAACACCATAGATACTTGTGTATCATCCATCGACATTAAAGTGAGTTATAAGGGTAAGCCTGTATATGCTTATTGGAGTGATGGTATTTCAACTATTGATCGTTCAATAAACTATTCTGGGACATTTCAGTTGTATTTATTCGACTCGTCTAATTGCGTAGATTCTACAGTAAAATTGAATATAACATTGAAAGGCGGTAGTATTTACACATACACCGACAACGGATCAAAAGAAGTTACCATTTGTCAAGGAAACAGTACCTATTTGTACGCTTATCACAACGAAGAGATAGTTTGGAATACCGGTGAGACCAGTTCAAGTATTTTAGTATCGAAAGCAGGCAAATATTTTGCAAAAACCAAATCTAGCAAGTCGTGTTCAACAGTTTCAGATACGTTGACAGTTAAGGTAGTAAATCCAACCAGGTTAAAGATAAAAGTGACAGGTAAAACAGATTTTTGTTTCGGCGATTCCTGTATCTTGGAAGTAAATTCTACTGACTCTAACTTCTATTGGTTTCCCTATTACAACTACGGTAAAAAGATTGTTGTAAAGCAACCTGGTACTTACACTATATATTACAAAGATGCAACCTATGGATGTGGAATTTTTTCAGATTCAGTTTTGGTTAACGTTAAAACACCTGAAGTGTTTTCCATTTGCATGGTAACTAATGATAGCGCTACCGGTAAGAATAAAGTTGTTTGGAAACCACAAAGCTGGGTAACAAAATACAGAGTTTATAGAGAGTCAAACATTTCGGGTGAGTTCGATCTACTGGCTGAATTGAAAGGCGCTTCAAATGAATTTTACCTAGACACTACCTCAAAGCCGAGAACGAGAGCCTACACATATTATGTTAATGCTTTTGATTCCTGTGGAAACACGGCAGTCGAAAATCAATATTACAGACATACCACACTGCATCTAACCGCGAGTTTGGGTGTTACTGGCGAGAACAACTTGAATTGGAGTGATTATTGGGGAACTTTCCAAATTTCAACTTACAACATATACAGAAGCAATGAAGGCGGGGCCTTCAAGAAAATTGCTTCTGTAAGTGCATCGGTTAAGTCTTTTTCAGACTACGAAGCACCAAAGGGTACAAACAGATATAGAATAGGAATTGACGCGGTTACCGATTGCAATTCATCTAAGGAAGAATTGAACTCCAACATTGTTGCATTTGGAATCTTGGCTGATGAAGATTTGACCATTAATTCTTTGAGTTTGTCTCCCAATCCTGCACAAAATACCGTTAGAATTAATGGTTTAAGTGGTTTGAATACCGTTAAGATTTACACTGCTGCTGGTGTTTTAGTTCAAGAGAATACGATCTTTGACGGAGCAGACATTTCTATAGAGTTGTTAACCAGCGGATTATACTTGGTACAAGTAAAAAACAAAGGGGTTTTAAAATTAATCAAGGATTAAGTTTTTTTCTTATTCTAGGACTTTGAAGCAAGCACAGCAATTGAGCATTGCTTGAATTATTCTGTTTCTAATTTCTGTTTTTATAAGGTATTCTGTTGATATCAGGCTGATTGGATAAGGCATTTCCTCAAATTAAAATTGTGAGTATTTCGGTGGATGAAGATTTAAATTCCTGGACGGATCAAATTGAGAATTTTCAATTGACTTGGGAGCAGCTGATTGATCACAATGATTCAAGGGTATCGATTGCGGAAAAGTATGGAGCATCTAGAATTCCGTTGACTGTTTTGATTGATCCCGAAGGAATCATAAGGGCTTATGGTTTGAGGGGTGATGAATTGATTTCGAAGATTGAAATGTTGGAATTTAGTAAATAGATTATTGACGTATAATAATTATATTTGTACGTCATGGGTGAATATAAATTAACATTGCGTGTCTCAAACGAAGTAGCAGAGAAAGGAAAACTCTATGCTAAGCGTCATAAAACGAGTTTGTCTAAACTTGTTGAAGACAAGTTATTAGAGTTATTGAATGAAGAAGCGCCGGAAATGAGGATAAATATATCCGATGACTTGATTTTTTTAAAAGGGTTGCTAAAAGATTTAGACACAGATCAAAACCGATGGGAAAATATGGAAGATCGAATTTTGAGAAATGGTCATGCGGAATAGGATATTTTTAGACACCAATATATTAGCTGATTTGTTTTTGGACCGATGGCCATATTCTGATCATACCTTGTTGCTTTTGAATACTGCAAAAGATAAAGGATGGGAATTGTCGTGCTCTGCTCTCACTGTTGCTAATTTGTTGTATTTAATGAGGAAGTTAGATGGCGCAATGAAGCAAAAAGCTTTAGGAATTATTCAACGATATATAGTCATACTTGATTTAAAAGCAGAGCATCTCATTGGAGCAATGTCATTTTATAGTAATGATGTTGAAGATGCAATTCAAATGCAAGTGGCAATTGAAAATAACCAAGACTATATCATTACAAGAGATTTGAAGGGATTTCTCAATTCTCCCATTGAAGTAAAAACCTTGGTGGAGTTTCTAGGGTTTTGAAGATTAGATTTTTAGTGGAGTTGGGGGGAATCGAACCCCCGTCCGGAGATGCGAAAGCTGGCGCTTTCTACAGGTTTAGAACTGGATTGATTTTCGAGCAATTCTAGGCTCCGTTCTTGCCTTTAAATTGCCTTAGCGAACTTTGTAATGCAAACGGTCATTCGCAACCCCTTGTGCATACCCGTGCAGGTCGATTGCCTCGGTTAGACTTCGGCACGAGTCAAGAAGTCTGAGACAAATGGCACAATGCTTATCGCTCGGATTAAGCAGCCATGGCGTAGTTATTTTCGCCTCTTAATGGTTTGAAAGTTCAGATTTCGGTGCAACACTTACAACGCACCACCTGCTTACACCGCGTTCATTCATCCCGTCAATTCCGATCAACCCCTAACGCGACTGCAAAGTTACGCATTTAATTACTCTTTTTAATAAATTACTCGTTCACCTCGCGGTAAAATTGCTCCAAATACTCCAACATAAATTCATGCCTTTCTTGCGCCATCTCTCTGCCCGTTTTGGTGTTCATCAAATCTTTGAGAAGCAAGAGTTTCTCGTAAAAATGATTCACAGAAGGCTGTTTGCCTTTTTTGTAATCCTCTTTGGTCATTTCCAAATTGGGAGGTATTTCCGGATTGTAGATTTCGTTGCCCTTGAATCCACCGTAATTGAATGCCCGAGCAATGCCAATCGCTCCAATGGCGTCAAGCCGGTCTGCATCTTGAACAATATCTAATTCTTTTGAATGAAAGGTTCTTTCTGACTTTCCACCCTTGAATGAAATGTTTTCAATGATTGAAACCACATGATCAATTTTAATAGTATCAAGTCCCTCGGAAATAAGAAACTTTCGAGCGGTTTCTGGACCAATTTTCTCATCGCCGTTGTTAAACTTGGAATCGGCAATGTCATGCAGCAGCGCCGCAAGAAGCACCACTTCTGTGTCAATGTCAGATTCGCCTAGAGCAATTTTTTGAGCGTTTAAACATACACGGTGTGTGTGCCACCAATCGTGCCCTCCTTCAGAATTTTTCAAAGACTGTTGAACATAATTGATGGTTTTATCTATTATTGAACTCGTTTCCATTTTCTTAGCGCAAAGATGCATTGAACATGAATAAAATTTCTCTTCTTTTCTGGGGATTATTTTTCTGGGTAATTCCTGGAAAAGCACAATATAGCGGTGGTAAGTTTAGTTTCTGGGCACAACACGATTCTTCAACTCAGCGGATGCAAATGCACTTGGATTCGCTGTTTGGTGACTCATTCGAGATGGAGTTGGGTTTGATGAGCAACACTTTGTTTGAAAGACACGTAGGTGGTCAGGGTCATTCATTGATTGGAGTAAAATTATCAAGAAAAAATATCCCCCGGGAAAGAAAAGATACATCGAAATGGCTGAAACCTTTGGCAATTTTGGATGTAATTACTGAGCGAGACACTTGGCTCAATGTAGCGATAGGTTTGCCTGAAAATGATACATTCACGCAATTTGAAAGGTTGAATTGGGGAAATTTTAGATGGGCTAGGAATGTATCGAAATTTGATGATCATTTTGTGGCAGATCAATATATTTTGCCTTTGCCATGCAATCATTTTCCAATATATGTGGCTTATTGGGGGCCTGGAGAGACAACGCTTTCAATTGATGATGATTTTGCTGACGGGTTGAAATTGGAAGATGTTTTGCCATTTATGGAAGAGCAAAAATTTCATCAGGAGGCTTATCATGGTGGGCATTGCATGGAGATTTTCAGAGAGGTTATTTTTGATATTCAGACCCGACATGCAAATATTAGAGAGATTAACGACTTTGTAGAGAAGTTAACAGTATTGGGATTTCAACTGAAGGTGATGTACCCTTTAGACTAGTTTAAGGAGGCGTCATAAGGGGCGTGCGAGAGCCATTCGTAAGTACCTCCAAGGTCAGTTAGGGCTTGCTTCCAAGCGTTATCGCTGTGTTTGGAAAGATATTCGGGTTTAAATTTGGAGGTGATCCAAGTCTGAGCAGTCAGTTCTTTTTGAAGTTGACCGGGAGCCCATCCGCAATAGCCAGAAATGGCATAGGTTTGTTCTTTATTGAGCAATCCGTTTTTATAATGCGTTAGAATTTCATAGGTATCCCCTCCCCAAAAGTAGCCCGATCCAACAGAAACAGAACCCTCGATTTCCGGGTTTTTGTGGAGAATATTGATAGAATCTTTTTGATCAACAGGGCCGCCCAGACACAATGGAAGCTCCAATGATGTACTTTTGTCTTCGTTCTCAATACGCACAAAGTAGGGAGAAACTTCATTGACAACGATGCCCAACGTTCCGTCTTGGTTGTGGTCAATGATAACAATGAGCTTTCGAAAGAAATGCTCATCAGTGATGAACGGTTCTGCAATTAAAAGGGTACCGTTGGTGATTTGTGCGTTCAAGAACTACAATGTTATAAAAAAAGTTGAACAATTGGAAAGCCGATTTGGAATAATCGAAAACTTTACATATTGTTGAAAAAACAATAAGACTATGGATATATCTTACCATAAGTGTACCAAATTATTAACCGCAGCATTATGTCTATTGGCAGTCAATAGAGTGACGGCGCAATCTTCCAAAGACACGGCAGAGAAGATTGACGAAGTGGTGGTTGTGGGTTATGGTACCGCAAAAGCTAAGGAATTTACAGGGGCAAATGCCACGTTAAAGGGCGAAAAGTTGGAGAAAATGAACGTTTCTCGAATGGATCAAGCTTTACAAGGACAACTAGCAGGTGTTACAGTTAGCACCAATTCAGGTTCACCGGGTGGTGGATCTAGCATCAGAATTAGAGGACTTTCCACCTTTGGTGACAACGATCCATTGATTGTTGTTGATGGTGTTATTTACGATTCTGAGGGATTGAATGCTTTAAATCCGTCAGATATTGCGTCTATCAACGTGTTAAAAGATGCCACGGCGGGTATTTACGGTGTAAGAGCGGCCAATGGGGTAATCTTGATTGAAACCAAAAAGGGCAGATTGAATGCTGCTCCTCAGTTTGAGGTTTCTGGGTTTCAGGGCTTCCAACAGACCGCCAAGAAATTAAATATGCTCAATGCTACCGAATATGCAGTTTTGAAAAACGAAATGTTTGCCAACGGTAATCGCCCTATGCCTTTTAAGAATACGGCATTGGGAACTGGAACCAATTGGCAGGATTCTGTATTTGCAACCGCACCTATCACTCAGTTAAATATCAGTGCAACTGGGGGTACTGCTACTAGCAGATACTCTATTGGAGGTAGTTATTTTGATCAACAGGGAATTGTGGGTTTGGATAAAGCGAGTTTCAAGCGATTGAACGCACGTGTCAACTTTGATACGCGTATGTCAGACAAATTGCAATTAAGTAGTGTATTCTTGTTCACCAATGAGCACAGATCAGGTCTTCCTGAAAATGGAATTGGATCTGTATTGTACAACACCATCAATGCTTATCCTACTGAACCGGTGAGAGATGAGTTTGGTAAATACACCTACCTGAAAGAGGTGAACGATATCATCAATCCGTTGGCGCAGATGCAAAATTCATACAATTGGGCGGTGGTGAACAAGTTTGTTGGTAAGGAAGAGTTGGAGTGGAAAATCACCAAAGAGTTATCATTTACCAACCGTTTGAATTACAACTATGCTTTAGTTGACAATAAGGTGTTTTCACCCTTGGCCTGGTACGGACCTGGTAAGGCACAGAACACAGCTATCAATGCTAATTTAGATCCTAGCCAAGTTGAAATAGCACCTGGTACTTTGATTGACCGCGGTGCAAGTGTTTACGAAGGAAGAAATACTTATGGAGATTTGAACTACGAGAGTTTCTTAAATCATGTAAAACAATTGACTTCCAATTCAACTTTGAAAAGCACTCTGGGTGTTTCTGTATTCAAACGTGACGGATTAGGGTTGGGCGGAACGGCATACAATATTCCTAACAACAGTTTAGATTACGCCGATATTTCAGCGAATTTGGCACCAGGTGGATTCTTGAACAACGTGTATTCATTTCAGTTTCAGGAGAGGTTATTGTCTACTTTCTTTAGAACCGAATACAATCACGCTGGAAAATATATTTTGTCGGGCATTTTGCGTAGAGATGGATCTTCGAAGTTTGGTCCAAACTCACGTTACGGTTTATTCCCTACCATTTCGGGTGCTTGGGTGATTTCAGATGAGTCTTTTTGGACGTTCAAGAAGGTGAGAAGTTTGAAATTACGAAGCAGTTTTGGTGTAAGCGGAAACGACCAGATTGATAATTTCGCTTACCGTGGAATGCTCAACGGTGAGGGAGTTTATGTATTTAACGATATCATCACACAAGGGGTTGCCATAGGAAGAGCTTCCAATCCTGATTTGAAATGGGAAACTACCCAACAATTCAACTTGGGAGTTGATGCCGAGCTGGGTGAGTCGTTTACAGCAGCTTTCAATTTCTTTGTGAAAAATACTCGTGATTTGTTGTTCCAACCCGATGTATCTGCTCTGATGGGTACTGCAGGACCTGGAAGTTATCCTCCAATCATCAATGCAGGTAATGTTCACAATAGAGGTTTAGAATTGGAATTGGGTTACAGCAAACAGTTTAGAAAGTACAGCAGTTTGCAAGTGAATTTCAACACTGCCTGGTTAAGAAATAAGGTTACGGCAACTCCTGAAGGGGTTGACTTTATACCTGGTGCTCCATTTGGTGTAGGTGGAAACATTGCAACTCGTTTCCAAACAGGTTTCCCCATTGGTTATTTCTTCGGATATGAAGTGGCGGGTGTTTATCAATCTCAGGCAGAAATTGATGCATCCCCCGTAAAACAAGCCGGAGCAAAGCCAGGTGATTTTAAATATGTAGATCAAGACGGTGATGGAGTGATAAATTTTAGCAACGATTCTGATAAAAAGATGCTTGGATCACCAATTCCAGACTTTACATTTGGTTTAGCTTTGAATTTCCGATACAAAAGTTTTGATGTTTCGGCGAATTTATATGCAGCTGTGGGACAAGAGATTGTGCGCAACTACGAGCGTCAACAACCTTTTGCCAACCAGTTGAGTTATACCATAAATCGTTGGACCGGCGCAGGTAGTACCGATGAGAACCCGCGTTTGACTACTGATTTGAACAGAAACACGGTGTTTTCAAGCTACTATGTTGAAGATGGGTCATTCTTGAGATTGAGAAACCTACAAATTGGATATTCGTTCAGCAATAGAATGTTGAAGAAAATGAGATTTACAACAGCTAGATTCTATTTGGCTTCGAATAACTTATTTACTTTGACTCGTTACATGGGCTTTGATCCTGATATCGGTTCTGTAGGTGGACCTTTGGGTTCAGGAATTGATTATGGATTTTATCCGCAGGCTAGAACCGTTTCTTTGGGATTCCAATTTAAATTTTAATGATTAAAGACATGAAAAAAGGAAAATTATTTGGACTGTTGACCGTTGGATTTTTGACTCTGTTTCATTCAGGATGTAAAAAATTCTTGGACATCAATCCGTTATATACACAAGACGCAGAAAATTATTTTGAGACAGCCGTTGATTATGAGCGCGCACTTACGGGTGCTTATGATTTGTTGCAGGGAACATTTATTGATATTTGGATTGGCGAGATTGCCTCCGATAATTCAATTGCAGGTGGAGAAAGTGTGACTGATTCTGAAGGTCTGCACGAGATGGATGAGATGAAGCACGACGCCGTAAATCAGGAATTGAGAAATGTATTTCGTTGGAATTATGCGGGTATTGCCCGTGCCAATTACATTTTGGAGCACAAGAATAAGATTGATTTTGATGGCAAAGACAAAATTTTAGCGGAGGCAACCTTTTTAAGGGCTTTTTATTACTCTCAATTGGTTAAATATTTTGGCGATGTTCCGTTGATTATTGACAAGCGTTTGGGTGCTGATGAAGTAACCAAAACAGTCCGAACTCCGAAAGCAGAGGTTTATGCTCGAATTGAACAAGATTTGTTATACGCAGCCGGTATTTTAGATTGGACTTCCTCACAAAAAGGAAGAGTCAACAAAGGTATTTGTTTGTCACTTTTGGGAAAAGTATACTTATATCAAAATAAGTTTGACCAAGCTGCTGCCGCTTTTCAGCAAGTGATTGACCAAGGAAACTACAGTTTGATTTCCGATGTCACCAAAATGTATGCTGTAGCTAACGAAGGACATTCGGAAACCGTTTTCGATGTTGAATACACCGGTGCTGAAGGTGGAAGTTACGGTTGTTTGATTTGTTTGGAAGGAAATGCGGCACCAGGATTTCACGGCATTCGTCAATACGATGGTCCAGTTTATGGCGATGGTAATAGCTACAATTTGCCTACCAAAGACCTTTACGATGCTTATGAAGCTGGAGATGTTAGAAGAGATGCAACCGTTTTAGATTTAGATGCCTTCATCAAAAAGCAGGCACGTCCTGCTGACATTAAATTTGCCATTGGTGGAGGTGGACACACGGGTTACTACAACAACAAATACATTAAGAAGCAAGGTGAGATTGGGTTGCCAGACAATGACTTGACCAGTCCTGTGAATTATAAATTGATTCGCTATGCTGATGTGTTGTTGATGGCTGCTGAAGCAAATGCCCGCGCAAATGCAGCTAACGAAGGTCGTGCGTTGCAGTATTTGAATCAAGTGAGAACTCGTGCAAAAGTTCAGCCAATTACTGCCTCAGGAAGTGCATTGGTTGAAGCCATTTGGAACGAGCGCAGATTAGAAATGGCTTGCGAAGGACATAGATTCTTTGATTTGGTGAGAACGGGTAAAGCTTCTCAAGAGATTAAAGATTTTGTGGTTGGCAAGCATGAGTTATTCCCTATTCCACAAGTAGAAATTGACTTATCTGGTGGAAATTGGGCACAAAATCCGAATTATTAAATAAATTTAGAACTAAGAATATGAGAAAATTATTTTTGTTATCTATTCTAACCGCAGGAATGTTGGGTTTGAATAGTTGTAAAGACGATGAGCCCAAGTTGGGCGAAGCGCCAACACAAGCAGATGCGATGTTCACTTATGAGCCATCGGCAACCAATCCAAACATCATTAAGTTTGAAGCAAAGAACAAATCTTTAACTGCAAAGTGGGATTTTGGAAATGGAACCAACGGTGAAGGATCTTTGGCGGAAGCTAGTTACCCTAACAAGGGGAGTTATACGGTTACTTTGACTGTATTTAATTCTGGTGGAAGTGCAAGTACTTCTCAAACCATTACCATTGATCAAGACGATCCAACCTTGTTGAGCGATCCACTTTACACTTTGTTGACTGGTGGTGCATCAGGTAAAGGATATAAAACTTGGGTGATTGACTCAACTCGCGATGTGCACTTTGGTGTGGGTCCTAATCCATCTTCTGC
>Ga0172372_10011271_pt1 | contig 11379 bp, 9 predicted proteins | sample LakKiv5m_2_FD_114544 | JGI IMG/M metagenome (GOLD analysis project Ga0172372, IMG submission 114544) | Freshwater microbial communities from Kabuno Bay, South-Kivu, Congo - kab_092012_9.5m | ecosystem: Environmental > Aquatic > Freshwater > Lake | place: Democratic Republic of the Congo... | reverse complement strand
TTTTTCTTCCCAACAAAGTCAATCTTTGTTCCCGGCTTGATGATCTCAATCATGAGTCGATCCTTTCCCTGGTCCCGAGCCAAATCAAATACTGAGAGCGGAATCGGGACGTCCCGCGAGCCGCTTCAAGTAAGCATCAAACATGAGTTTACAGACAAAAACCGCAGTGAAAACAGTCGCCACGATCCCGATCAAGAGCGTGACGGCAAAGCCCTTGATGGGCCCGGTGCCAAACTCCAGCAACACGATCGCTGCAGCAGCGTTGGTGATATTGGCATCCAGAATCGTGCGGAAGGCTTTCTGGAAGCCAGCTTCGACCGCAGCGATCGCAACTTTTCCAGCGCGGAGCTCTTCTCGAATCCGCTCGTAGATGACCACGTTGCTATCCACGGCGATCCCGACCGTCAGTGCGATACCCGCAATCCCAGGAAGCGTGAGTGTCGCTTCCAGTCCCACCAGCGAGGCCAGAACGAAAAGCACGTTGAGCAGAAGCGATATCACTGCGATCACGCCGCTCACACGGTAGTAAAAGAGCACAAAGAGGAACACGGCCACGCTGCCGATGATGGCGGCAGTGGCACCCTTTTTGATCGAGTCTTGTCCGAGCGATGGCCCAGTCACCCGTTGCTCAAGGAAATCCAGCTGCGCTGGCAAAGCACCTGCACGGAGCACGATAGCAAGGTCCTTGGCCTCATTCATTTTCTGATCCCCATTGCCGGAGCCCAGCGTGATCTGCCCGCGACCGCCACTGATGCGGGACTGAATCACCGGAGCGGAATGCACGATCCCATCGAGCACGATCGCCAAGCGATCCCGGATGTGGTCTGCGGTGACCTTGTCAAAAAGGTCCGCCCCGCGAGGATTGAGTGTAAAACTCACATGGGGCTGCCCTGTTTCCTGATCAAAAGAGACCTGCGCGTCCTGAAGGTCATCCCCGGTCACTTCCGACTTGGAGAAAAGCAGGTAAGGAATCCGTGATGCGCCTTCCGAAGCCTGTTCCAAGTTCTTGGCGCTCACGCGCTCGAAGGCAATTTCCGAGCCCTCGGGAATCTTACCTTTTGCAGCCTCGTTGATGCTGCGCACGTAATCGGAGAGCTTGGTCTGGCCTTCTTTGTAAGTAATCGCCTTTTCCTTCTCGAGGTCGGCGATCAACTGGGAGAGCTTGACCGGATCCATGGCCTCGTCATTGACAATGCGGAACTCGAGTTTGGCAGTGCGACCAATCAGATCCTTCGCGCGCTGCACATCACGCACACCGGGCAACTCGACCACAATCCGGTCCGCGCCCTGACTTGCGATCTGCGGCTCGGCCACACCGAACTCGTCGATCCGGTTGCGAATCACTTCGATGCTTTGATTGAGCGTGCGATCGCGCACTTCCTGGCGGTACTCGGAGGAGATCCCGTACTCGAGCTTGCCTTTTTCATCACCGGTCAAGCGCAAGGTCCAAAAGTTGTCCTTTCGGACCTTCTCGATCTTATCGCGCAATTCACCGTCATACTGCACTTCGACGCGCGGATCATCCGTGGGGACCCCATCCGTCTTGAGCGTGACGGACTTCACGGTCACGCCCTTGTCGGCCAAAGTATCGCGCATGGAGCCTGACTGCCGACTCACGACATCCTTCCACACCTTATTGAAGTCGACTCCCATCACCAGATAAAGCCCGCCCTGAAGGTCCAAACCCAGGTTGACCTTTTGCTTATAGGGGAACTTGGTCGTCTCAGGATTGAGATCCAAGACGGTTGGCGTCACATAGACAGCCGACAAAACCGCGAAAAAAAACACTACTCCAAACCGGGTCCACCAGTTGCTTCCCATGGATGCGCTTCTCCAGAAGGTGAATATCACGAAGACCGGGCGGCCACACTTCCGCCCCCGGACGAAGTCAAACTCGGCTTGATTCTGCATGGCAGGAATGCGTTCGGCAATAGGCCGTCAAAAAAATGCGCCGTTCACGCCCAAAAAAAGGGAGGACCGGCGGCGCCAATCCTCCCTCTTCACTCTCAAAAACACTGGAAAAAGGCTTAAACTGCAGGCTCCGCCGTCAAATCCTTGCCCCGGCGATGGATGAACGACCGCAACACTTTGGCGCGCGAACCTCCGTCGAATTCGACCGTGACCACTTTTTCGGTGATTCCGGTGACTTTGGCGAGGAACCCGGAATTCAGCAGGACGTCATCTCCGACTTTGAGTTCCTCCTGCATTTTCTTCTGTTCCTGCATCCGCTTGTTCTGGGGGCGGATCAGCATGAAGTAAAACACCCCGAACATGATGAGGATCGGAGCGAGCATCCCCACCATTCCACCCGGCTGTTGCGCCACGGCGCCTGCCGCAGGAGCGGCGCTCCCTGCGGCGGGTGCGCCACTATCGGCTGGAACAGCCTGAGCGAGCGCCACTCCGGCGTTCAATGCACTCACCATCAAAAACGCACCCCACGTAGCCCATTTTATTTTCATTTTTTCCCTCTCCTTTTCGATGAACGGCACTTTGTAAAGAAACGCAAAAAACTCAGAGCGACCCGTCAAGCGGCGCGATCCCGGGAGCGACACTCCCCTGCTTGCGGTGGAACTCCGCACGCCAAAGATCAAACCTGCGCTCGCGTATGGCTTCGCGCATGTCGCGCATGATTTTCAAGTAGTAGCTCAAATTGTGGATCGAATTCAGTCGAGCGGACAACGCCTCACCACAAATGAAAAGGTGCCGCAAGTAAGCGCGCGAGTACTGCGTGCAGGTCTCGCACGAGCACTCGGGATCAAGCGGCCCTGCATCATCGATATATTTTGCATTCTTGATATTCACTTTGCCCTGACTCGTGAACAGCTGTCCGTTCCGGGCATTGCGCGTCGGCATCACGCAATCAAAAAGATCAATCCCCGCCGCCACGCCTTCCACCAGATCTTCGGGCCTCCCCACCCCCATCAAATAGCGAGGTCTGCCGCGCGGGAGCAGCGGCGCCGTGTGGCGCGCCATCTTCTGCATGAGATCCGGACTCTCTCCGATCGAAAGCCCCCCGATGGCAAACGCATCAAAAGGCAGAGAAGTGAGTTCTCGTGCCGACTCCACCCGCAGGTCTTCATAAAGTCCTCCCTGCACGATCCCAAAGCGAACTTGATGCTCCTTGAGCGGCACTTTGAGCCCGCGCTCCGCCCAAGCCACCGTGCGTCGCATGGCGGCTCTGACCTGATCGGGCGTGGCCGGGTACGGCGGACACTGATCAAACGCCATCACAAAATTACTGCCGAGTCCCCGCTGGATTTCCATCGAAAGCTCGGGCGTGAATCGATGCGAACTCCCGTCGATATGACTTTGAAAAGTCACGCCCTGATCGTCGATTTTGTTGAGCCCCGCGAGCGAGAAAACCTGAAAACCGCCACTATCCGTCAGGATGGGGCCATCCCAATTCATGAACCTATGGAGCTCCCCCAGCCGCTCCACGCGGGCGTGCCCGGGCCGCAGGTAAAGGTGATATGTATTACCCAGGATGATCTGCGCGCCCATCTCCTTGAGTTCGCGCGTGGCCACGGCCTTGACCGTGCCCTGCGTGCCCACCGGCATGAACGTCGGAGTGAACACTTCGTGGGTTTGCCCCCGGGAGCCTTTCAAATGAATCCGCCCGGTCCGGGCGCGCTCAACCCCGGCGGAATCCGTCAGAAACGACTCAAGCGTAAAAGTGAGCGGACCACTGGTTTCCGTACTGACCGGAGATACGGGTTGCGTCATGGGAGGCCCTTACCCCGGGAGAGTGTCGAATTTCTAGACAGTGTTTTTCGGAGTTCTTGCAGCCCATTACTTGATAAAAATGGTCATGTATTGGTACTGTGTTTTTCGGGACACGGAGGAGTGTTTCATGATGAATCGTAGTTTTCGGCACTTGCAGCGCATTCAAGCGGCACTGGCATTGCTTGCGGCAGGGCTACCGACCGCAGGTCACACTTACGGTCAGCTCACCGGATTTCCGATCGCCGAGGACCAAGCGGATCGGTACCTGCCCTCCGCCCTTCAGTTACAGGTCAATCCGTCGGGACTCGAGTTCCTCACTGAGAACATCGAAGACATCCTGCTGGCCAACGGCCTGAACCTCCGCACGCAGCGCCTGACAGAAGCACAGGTTTCCTTTCCGAAACCCCTGAACCTCAACGCCATCCCGATCGCCTATGCGAACAGCAAATCCACGCTGGCCGAGATTGCGGCCGAAGTCCCGAAATGGATCTCGGGGGTCAGACTCTCCAATCCCCAATTCAAATTCCATATCATTCATCCCCGGTACGAGATCCTCAACCAGGGGTCCGACCAACTCTATTTCACAGCCCAAGTCGAACCCCGAGCCCCCCAGGGCAGCACCCAGGGCCTGGATGTGGATGGACGGGTGACCATCCTCCTCTCCGCTCACATTCCAAGTCTTGTCGTGCAAGCCGACTCTCTGGAAGCCAGCGACCCTCGCAACCCGCTCCTGGGTGAGTGGTCCTTCAAGCAGCCCAAGATCGTGCTCGGCGCAGCCGGCCAGCCCATCAACCTCAACATGAAAATCGAGCTCGGGGGCTCCGGCTCGGGTACCGCGCTCCTCCGGATCGTAAAAATCTCGAGCAACCTCGACCAAGCACCGATATCGGCGTCTTTCGAGTCGATGCGCACTCCGCGATTCGACGTCACCGTGAACGGCAAGGCCGTGATCTCCGTCGATCGGACGCGGATTGAACAGTTCTTGCGCTCCAAGCTTCCGGATCTTTCGGAAATCGCCCAGGTCAAGCTCGCGCAACTGGTGCGGGACTCGCTTCCCGGACAACTCGAAGATCTCCTCAAGGACATTCTGAACAAGCATGATATCGGGAACGCGGAACTCGAACTGCCCGGACTCTGCTCGTCCCCGGGCTGCAAGCCCGACCCTCATTGGCTCAGGCTGGGCCTCGCCCGCGCCGCCAGCAGCCCTGCCTGGGTACCGAGCTCCGACGGGCACGACCTCAGGCTCAAATTCTTCTCGGAATGGGACACCAATCTCTCCGAAGAGCCGATCGCGCGCTCGCTGCGGGGACTCGAGTCCACCCTCCTGGCCGAGGAGGCATCCATCCTCGAAGGAGCCGAAATCGCAGCGCACCCCCAGGCTCAGGTGGTCGCCGTGCTGGATCCGCGAATCTATAACTACGTCCTCCAGGAATCCTGGGACTCGGGTTGGAGATATCAAGGAACAGGCCTCTCTCTCGCCGAAGCCCCCCAAGTCCGGCTGATCGAGACTCCGGGTGGCGCCATCACTTACCTCGACGCCCCGATCCTCCAGGCGCCCAAGGACTTCTGGCAGCGGCAGACTTTTGGAAAGTGCGGTCCGACCGCCCCCGTCGATCCATTCCGGGTGGATGCGGCCGCACTCCTCGGCGTCAGCAAGTCGCGTAGTGTATATAACGCGATCGACCTCGCCATCAACGGACTCGACCTTTCGGCAAGCCGAATCCCGTCCTCGCAGTACAGTCGATGCATGTTGGATGGCTTGTTCTTCCTGCCCCCGACCGAGAGAGTACCCTTCCTCGATTCGATCGTGCTCGGAAGCCTCCAGGACGAATCGACCCGCCTGCGGACCAATCCGAGTTTGCTCCTCGGAGGACTCGAGCTCCCGACCTCTCTGCTCGGCGTTTCGCTCGAACTTCTCGGCGCAGAAATGGTGAACGGCCTGATCTACTTGCAGTTCAGGATGACGGGAGCGGCACAGTGACAAGTACACCCTTCCACCGGAGTCGCATGAATCGAATCCTGGCGATTTGTTCGACCCTCCCGGCGATACTGGGCTCAGGTAATATCACATTGGCCAAGGAGCGGATTCACGTCCGGAAGGCGCTCGAAGCCGAGGTCACCCCGAAGGGACAAAGGCGGCTGGAAAACGGCGTCCTTGTCCCATTCCTGAAGAACATCGGAGTGGACCTCGAGCACTGGCAAGCGGGGAAATCCGACACGGAAGAATCCGCCTCGCTGAAAATCGAGAGCGAACGCCCGTTCCAACTCGAAGAGCTGCCGGCCGACTTCCGAGACTACAAAGACACTTTTGAACAGATCGCTCGGGAAATCAGCGAACTTCCCTTGCAGTTCTCAGCGCCTCATCCAAGCGTGCTGATCAGCGATCTCTGGTTCGACAGCAAACCAGTGCGCCTGGGCATCTCGAATATCACCTCCAATCGTGCGGGATATCTGAATGGCGAGATCATCGCCGATTTCGCACAATTTCAAATCGGAGCCCGGAACATCCTTGCCCGGGACAAGGCCAATCCGTGGCTCGACTCCTTCAACCTGGTCCAACCCCTCCTCTCGGGTGTCGAGCTGACATTCCGAATCCCCTTCCAGTGCAGACTCAAGCCGGGAACGAGGGATTTCGATATCAGGATAGGCTCGGTCGAAAACAACTTTTCCGAAGTCAAATCGGAATTCGATTTCGATCTCTTCAAGGGACCCGAGATCGAATTCCGGCGCGATGGACACATCGAAGGCCGACTGGAACTCGACTCCATTTTCCGAAAGTACCAGCAGAAGCTGATCGGCGCCCTCAAAGTGTATATCGATCGGCACGCACGTTTGAGCTTGTTCGAGACCCTCAACCCCTACCTCGCGTCCCATTGGAGCGATCTTCTGGACCTGCAGATCCCGCTCGATCCTCCCGGCACCAAGAAGAACGAATTCTACCCGCCGGGAGAGCAGTTCATCTACCACTTCCTGCCCAACCGGCTCGAGCAGGACGCACGGTCCCGCTCACTGCGCCTCGGCTGGGATCTGGAACTGATCGACGAACTCGCTCCGGATGCCACCCACGGATCCGAACTCGAGCACGCCGTCCGAAACACAACGGACTTCGGGGCACTCGAGGGCGCGAATCACGACCTCGGCCTGGCCATCAACCCTGATATTATCGCTCATGCCCTCGAAGTCGCGATTCAGGGACGAGGTCTGTTCGGGCCCACGCCGATCGATGACACCGACCCGGCGAGCGAAACCTACCGGCTTGTGAGCGCGCCGGTATTTCAAGGAGTCATTCAGGAATCCGATGGTTCCCTCGCCTGGAAAGTCGGGATTGATATTGGCCTCTCGTGGAAAGGCTGGACGTCCCGGTTCTTCCTCGATCGCGAGGCCAAACTCCATATCACCGCGCGAATCAAGCCGGAGCTTTTGGGACCGCGAAAAATCGATTTCAAGGTCATGGGGCTTTCGGTGGACGAATCCGGACTGCTGGAGTCCAGCATCAAAGCCCGGCTTCTGAAAGGCATGATCCGCGGCAAGGCGAAAAGGGAATTGCGGTCCAAGAATGCACGGATCGAGGCAGAGGCGATCTCCCTCTACACTTTCGAACTGGAAGACGAATACCTGGGAATCTCGTTCGATGTGAAGCGGGCGAATCTCGATTCGGACGGCAAATTGCTGCTCGCCCTGGACCAAGCCCCAAAACAGATATCATCAGCCCCGTCCCACACGGACGGAGCCGGGAGATGACCATGCTGATCACGAAGTTTCCGCTTTTTCCGATTCTTGGACTCTGGTTGTGCCTGAGCGCGCCGGGACCACTCCTCGCCGCGGGGGTTCCGGGAAGGACTGCCGACTCCCTGAGTCGCGCCCCCCTCCTGAGCCCGGACCGGGTGCCGTCGATCCGAATTCAAGGGCTCGCCTCCGAGGTGCATGGGAAGTACCTGAATGCCTATTACTTATCCGCGACGCGTATCTCGGTCGGAGACGGAATTCCCGGGCTGCCCCACGTTCGCGAAATTCGCCGCGTGCATCTCAATCTTGAGACCCAGACCGGAGAATTGATCCTCCCGGAGCAGACTTTTGAACGGAACTCCCTGAATCGCGTGAACATGATTGTTCTGGTCGGCCAGGACCAACCGCAGTCGCGAAGCATCTGGATCAACCCGGACCGCAGCTGTCCGGTCGGCGTGGGGACCTGCGAGCGGAATCCGGACCTGCTCTCCTTCGGAGTGCTGACCGTCGATGACCTGCAGCGCACAGGCAATGCCGGCGAAACAGCCGTGAACGCCGAGGCGTTCCTGAGAAAACGAGCCCGCCGCCCCTGATCCGCGCCTCGTCAGGCGCTCAGGCCGCTTCCTGCCGCTGCTTCTTGACGTGCGCCACATACCACTCGGGCGGCGTGAACTTCTCGCGCGGAAACGGCAGGCGGTTGACCTCGATCTCGTCCATGAAACTCGGCAGCCGGCCCGTGGGGACGAGCTCTCCGATGATCTTGCCTTCCTGCGACTTGCCCCGCTGGATGAACCGGTAGATATCGTGAACGATATACTTACCCTGCTCGTCGAGTTCCGGATGGACCTCGCTGATATGGGTCACCTTGCGGGAGCCGTCATCCAGTCGCTTGATCTGCACCACGACATGGATCGCCGAAATGATCTGACGCCGGATCGCCTGCTCGGGGATCTTGGTCCCCCCCGACATCGCAAGGGTCTCCAGCCGCACAAGCGCATCAAAGGGCGTGTTGGCATGGGTCGTGCCCATCGAGCCCCCGTGACCGGTGTTCATCGCAGCCACGAGATCCAAGGCCTCGTCCCCCCGGACCTCGCCCACCACGATTCGGTCGGGCCGGAGACGGAGCGCGCTTTTGAGCAGGTCGCGCACGCTGACTTCGGGGATATCGGGCTGATCGACGTCCGCTTTGCGGGTTTCGAAAAAAACCACGTGATCGGCGGTGATCTTGAGTTCCTTGGCGTCCTCGATGATGAGCAGGCGCTGATCCTTGGGGATGCGCGAACCCAGCACGTTGAGCAGGCTGGTTTTCCCGGAGCCCGTGCCGCCTGAGATGATCATGTTCTTGGCGAGGAATATCGCCACATCCAAAAACCGCGCGGCATCCTGCGAGATCGAACCCCAGTTGATGAGATCGACGAACTTGGGGACCTTGGTGCCGAATTTACGAATCGAAAGCGTCGTACCCTTGAACGAACACGGCGGGAGCACGGCTGCGACCCGGCTGCCGTTGGGCAACCGTCCATCGAGGATCAGATTGCGGTCGTCGACCTTGCGACCCACGAACTGCGCGATATTGCGGACGGCGGACTGGAGCGCCTGCTCGTCCCTGAATTTGGCGTCGGTTTTCTCGAGCTTGCCGCCGCGCTCGATGAACACTTCATCCGGCCCGTTCACCAGGATTTCCGACACGGCGGGATCATCGAGGTACTGTTTGACGGGTGCAAGGAACCCCGCGACCGAGTCTTCAAAAAGATCCTGCTTGCCCGAGCCGCCGCCGCCGCCACCTGCCATGATATTACTCCCCCGCGCCCATGCGCGGCGCCGCAAGTCCCGGTCCGCCGGCCAATTGAGTCGCCGCCGGCAACTCCCGGACCACGAGCGTCCCTTCGATCCCGTTGATCGGACAATGCATGCGGAAGGTGCCCGGGGTTCCGGGCGTGAAAGAGACTTCTTCGACCTTCTGCGATTTGACCTGCCGGCGCACCTGGAAAGCATCGATCAGCACGCAGAGGTTCTTGCGCGAGGCCCCGGTCACAAAGAGGCGGACCGGCATATCGCGGTTCACAAAAATCTTCTTTGGGAAAAAGCCCAGGTCGCCCGCAATGATGGCGATCTCCTGCACTCCGTTCTTGGCGGGATTGGGTTGCAACGGATCACCGGGTAACGCATCCCGATATTGCGTGGATGCCGAGGGCACTTCGCGATCCAAAGATGCCATATCACTGGATTCGCCCCCGCGGGACCGTGCCCCTGCCGGCGAGCGCCCACCGCCAAAAGCCGCGTTTTGTTCTTCTTCGAAACCGATCGCCCGGGCACGCAGCGGGGCCGAGCCCCAGCGGGACTCCGGAAAGTTTTCGCCGTTCAGGGACTCGAGCCCGGTCGGCGCGGGTTCACTCAAGGGGACAGGGTAATATCCCACCCCCGCTTGGGCGGCAGGTTCACCCACTCCGCCCGGAGTTGCCGCCAAAAGCATGGCGCTCAAGGCGAGCAGCCGGCGCTTGAGGCGCTGAAAATCCTCGGCGCGATAGGCAGTGCCTTGGCCGGGAGTTTTTCTTCTCAAAGATTGCTGTTCGGGGGCCCAGTCCATGGGAACGCCCTCCTTCTCACAGACCTTTCGGAAGTTGGGGCGGCCGAGTTGAGGAAAAACTGCTGCAGGGAGGACACAGGGGGCTAAACCCTCCAAGGGACCCAGTTTTTAAAGAAGCGGATGGGGTCGGTCACTTCGATCCCGGACCTGTTGAAGGGACGCTTGCAGTTCTTGACGATCTGGACTGTTTTCTTGGGCCTGAGCTTGTCGGAATAGTAGACAAGATGAGGTGACAGAGTCTCGTCCGATAGCTTCACTTCGATCAAATACTCGATCACTTTGTTCCGAGTGACCACAAAATCAACCTCGCGCTTGGACTTGTCCCTGATATAGGCGAGCGAGCAGTCATCCCCCTCGTAGTCTTCGATGAATTGGATTCTCTTCAAAAGGTGGGTTGCAACCAGGTTCTCGAATCGAGCCGACTCATCGCCCTCCACATCGCTGTTGTCGTAGAAGTACACTTTCGGGGTCTTCTGGATGGCGCGAGCGATGTTCGTTGAATACGGCCTGACCACAAAAAGAAGATACATCTTCTCCAGAATTTCGAGCCAGCGCACGAGGGTTTTCTCACTCACTTTGAGATCACCCGCCAGATTGGAAAAGACGACCTCACCCTGAACCCGGGACTTCAGAAGCTGTGCGAACAGCGAAAAGAGCTGAATTTCATTGATCCGCTCCAGATCCCGCACGTCTTCCTTGATGATTTTGGTGAATCGCTCTTTCCTCCATCTCTTGGCTTCACGTTCGTCACCGCTCAGAAAAGGTTCCGGGAAACCTCCTAGCGTCAGCAGTCGCTGCAGGGCCTCGGCGTCAGGGATGGAAGCCGGGTGCTCGGCAATATCAAAGGGGTGGAGGCGCCAATAATGGTATCGCCCCAGGAGGGAGTCTCCTCCTTTCTTATGGAGATCCAGCCGCGCACTCCCGGTGACCAAGAAGTGATGCAGGGACTTCTGCTTGTCAAAAAGTCCCTTGATGAAAGTTTTCCACCGCGGGTATTTATGAAGCTCATCAAAGATGAGCAGTTTTTCCCGGTCTGACCACTTCAGGTCCAAGATATTTCTTTGGTCTTCGTCATAATCCCAATTGAGGTACTGCCCTGAGTCTTCATATCGAGCGTGAAGGAGTTCCTGCGCGACGGTGGTTTTCCCGCACTGCCTGGGACCTCCCAGAAAAACCATTTTCTTCTGAAGATCAGTCACAAGGAATGGACTCAGGTACCGCATTAAGTAAATCTACCTTTCAATTTTAGTTTCATAAAATCGGTTTTGGTAAACTCCTCACAGAACCCGCCGTGCCCAATCAAGGCAACGGGCTCTTCAGAGTATCGGTTCGGTTGAGTGATT
>Ga0172372_10011270_pt1 | contig 11379 bp, 9 predicted proteins | sample LakKiv5m_2_FD_114544 | JGI IMG/M metagenome (GOLD analysis project Ga0172372, IMG submission 114544) | Freshwater microbial communities from Kabuno Bay, South-Kivu, Congo - kab_092012_9.5m | ecosystem: Environmental > Aquatic > Freshwater > Lake | place: Democratic Republic of the Congo... | reverse complement strand
TCCGCCGTAAACGACGGAGATTCCCAGCTTCGCAACTGAGTTTTCCTGCTTCATTGCCCATGCCTCCCCCGATGCTGCGAGTTCGGTCTGACTGGTGCTCCACAGGCTGCAACCGCCCGTCCGGCGGCCAGAACATTCTGGGCAATGTCGCAATCGTGATCCACGCCGCAGCTGGGGCAATCCCAATCGCGGATGCCTTCAGGCATCGCTTCCAGCCCATGCCCCCATGCCGAGCAGGTCTTGCTGCTCGGGAACAAGCGATCCAGCTTCACCAAGGTGCGCCCGCACCAGCTGGCCTTGTACTCCAGCTGGCGGACCAGCTCAGCCCACGCCGCAGCGGCCATGGAGAGGCTGCATCGCCTGCTGCGCAGCATCCCCTTGACGCACAGGTCTTCGACGGCGATCCGTTGGTTCTCCTTGACCAGCCGTGCTGTGAGCTTGTGCAGGTGATCCCCGCGCGAGTCGGTCACGCTGGACGGTATGCAGCCTTCAGGAATCTGCCGACTCCAACGGAGCGGCAACGGCTCCAGGCACTTGGCCAGGAACAGCTGCCCATCACGCCAACGGAAACCAGAACCGCTGAACTCAGCCCCGTCGCTATCCCTCCCCGGCCTGAAGTCCGGGGTTGCTCGCGAGAATTCCGATGAACAGGTTCTGTTGGGACTATGCGCCGCCGCGCTCGGCGCCCATCGGCGACCATGACCTGCCGCTGGATTCGCACCATCTCGAAGGCCGCAGGATCGCCCTGCTGGTGACCGGTGGCATCGCCAGCTTCCGCGCACCGCTGATCGCCCGCTCCCTGCGCCGCCGTGGTGCCGAGGTGACCGCCATCTGCACCCCGGAAGCCCTGCACTATGTGGGAGCCCAGGCGCTGGAGTGGGCGACCCTGCGGCCGCTGCTCACCAGTCTGACCTGGCGCGCAGAGCACCTCAGTGACAGCGACCCATTCGATGCCTGGCTGGTGGCACCAGCCACATACAACACGATTGGCAAGATGGCCCATGGCATCGCCGATACCATCGTCACGGCCGCCCTTGCCTCTGCCCTGGGGCGACTGCAGCAGGGCAGGACCGCCGTGCTGGTGGCCCCCACGATGCATGGATCGATGCACACCCCGATCCTGGAGCGCAATTGCCGCAGCCTGCAGCAGCTGGGGGTGCAGTTCATCGCACCGCGCGATGCCTATGGCAAGCACAATCTGCCCGCCGAGGCAGTGCTCACCGCTGCCGTCTGTCGGGCGCTTTCGCCCTCACCGCTGCGGGGGATACCGGTGCTGGTCACCGGTGGGCCCACCCCGGTGCCGCTGGATGGGGTGCGCTGCATCGTCAACCGCTTCAGTGGTCGCCTGGGGATTCGCATCGCCGAAGAACTGGGTCTGCGGGGCGCTGAGGTGCAGCTGATCCTCGGTGCCGGCTCCGCCCCAGCCCCTGAATGGCTGCCCTGCAGCATCGCCCACAGCTACGACGACTACAGGCGATTGGTGTTGGAACAGGTGGCTGCGGGACAGCGGATCGGCATCTTCTCCGCCGCGGTGGCCGACTACCGGCCGCGGCGGGTGGTGGCGGGCAAGATCGCCAGCGGTCAGGCGCTGCTGCCGCTGGAGCTGGTGCCCACCGAGAAGGTGATCGATCTGGTCGCTGCCGCTGATCCCGCCCTGCAGCTGGTGACGTTCAAGGTTGTGGAAGGGGTGAGCGAGGCGGAGCTGCTGGACGAGGCAAGGCGGCGGCTGCGGCGCTCAGCGCTGGTGGTGGCCAACCGCAGCGAGGATGTGGTGGGTGAGCAGCAGACCGCCTGGTTGCTGAGCCGCACGCAGGAACGCCGGCTCAGCGGCAAGGCGGCGATCGCAACGGCCCTGTGCGACCAGCTCGAGGCGATGCTGGCCCCACAGGGCGCGCCGGATGAACCCGAGCCGCAATCCTGATCGGGCCACCCGGCTGAGCTCAGGCGGGCCGCAGGGCTGATTCAATCTCGGCGCGAAGGGCTGCGGCCGCAGCACAGGGGCTCCATCCCAGGGCTGATTCAAACTCGGTGCGAGGGCTGCGGCCGAAGTTCAGAGATCAATCCTTTGCTTGCAACGCCTGGGGTGCTGAGGCCCATGCATGCTGCCCGTGGCGCGCACGACTGGCGCAACGCAACCGGCACTTTGAAGCGGCCCTGGGGTCGATCCGCTCCAGGCAGCATCTGGGGTGCTGAAGCCCACTCATCGCACCGCTGTCGCTCACAACGGGTACATCGGCACGTTGAAGCGGCCCTGAAGCGGGCCGAGCTCAGGCGCCCGCGGCTCAGGGTTCAGGCCCCGATCAGCAGGGCTGATTCAATCTCGGGGCGAGGGCTGCGGCCGAAGCTCAGCGGTCAACCCGCTGCCTGCAACGCCTGCGGTGCTGAAGCCAACCCGTGGTGCCCGTGTCGCGGACGACTGGGGCAACCAGCACTTTGAAGCGGCCCTGTCCCGATCAGGTCAGGAGCCCAGCTGATCACCCAGCCGCTCGGCCACGGTGGTCACATCCTTGTCGCCGCGGCCGGAGAGGTTGACCACCACCTCCGTGCCGGCCGGCAGGGTGGGGCAGAGCGTCTCCAGCCAGGCGAAGGCGTGGGCGGTCTCGAGGGCGGGGATGATGCCCTCCAGCCGGCAGAGCCGCTGCAGGGCCTCGAGCGCCTCGGCATCGGTGACGGCGGCATATTCGGCGCGGCCGATGCCCTTGAGATAGCTGTGCTCCGGTCCCACACCGGGATAGTCGAGACCGGCGCTGATCGAATGGGCCTCCATCACCTGGCCCTCGCCGTCCTGCAGCAGCAGGCTCATGGCGCCGTGCAGCACGCCGACGCGCCCCTCGGTGATCGTGGCGGCATGGCGACCGCTGGCCACCCCCTCGCCGGCGGCCTCGACACCGATCAGCCGCACCGAGGTGTCGGGCACAAAGGGATGGAACAGGCCCATGGCGTTGGAGCCGCCGCCGACGCAGGCCACCAGCACATCCGGCAGGCGCCCGAAGGCCTGCTGGCACTGCTGTTTCGCCTCCTCGCCGATCACGGCGTGGAAGTCGCGCACCAGCATCGGGTAGGGGTGCGGGCCGGCCACCGAACCGAGGATGTAGTGGGTGGTCTCCACATTCGTCACCCAGTCGCGGATCGCTTCGCTGGTGGCGTCCTTGAGCGTGGCGGTGCCGGCGGTGACCGGCTGCACGGTGGCCCCGAGCAGGCGCATGCGGAACACGTTCAGCGCCTGACGGCGCATGTCCTCGGCACCCATGTACACCACGCACTCCAGCCCGAAGCGGGCGCAGACGGTGGCGGTGGCGACCCCGTGCTGGCCGGCGCCGGTTTCGGCGATCACCCGTTTCTTGCCCATGCGCAGCGCCAGCAGGGCCTGGCCGAGGGCGTTGTTGATCTTGTGGGCGCCGGTGTGGTTCAGATCCTCGCGCTTGAGCCAGATGCGCGGGCCGCCCTCGGGGCGGCGGTAGTGCTCGCTGAGGCGCTCCGCCTCGTAGAGAGGGCTGGGCCGACCGACGTAGGTGCGCAGCAGCTGCTGCAGCCGCTCGGTGAAGGCGGGATCGGCCCAGGCCTCGGCGGCGGCGGTCTCCAGCTCCGCCAGGGCCGGCATCAGGGTTTCGGGCACGTACTGGCCGCCGTAGGGCCCGAAGCGCCCGAGGGCATCGGGTCGTGCCGCCGCGGCGAGGGCGTCTGGATCGGAGGCGATGCCCGCAAGCGGGGGAAGGGTACTGGTCACCGGCAGGCACAAGCGCTGGCGCCAGCCTAATGAGATCTGCCCAGCCGTTCGGCCCGGCACCGGCCCAGCTCCGACCTGACCCCAGGGCTGCCTGAAAGTCCCACCGGCAACTCCGATCACAATCGGCCTTGCCGGCGTTGACAACATTTGATCCTGTGGCAGCATTTGATCCTGTGGCAGCGGATCCTGTGGCGGCAGATCACGTAGCCGCCAAACTGAGCTGACATTTCGACTTTGAGGCAGCCCTGGACCTGACCCCGACCCGGCATCAAGCGGGCATCAAGCGGGCCTCGATCTGTCCCCGAGCTGGTCCCGATCCGGCCACGATCAAGCCCGGGTCAGCACGCCCGGTCTCAGATCGGCTGGCGCGACGTCATCGGCGTGCCCGATCGCTGGGGGGCGCTCTGTTCAGCAGACTTCTGATCTCCGCCGGGTCGGCCTGTGGCCCGGCCCGACACCACCTGTGCTGCCTCCCCCCGCACCCCCGTCTCCGCCCGCGCCCCAGCCGCCCGCCGGGGCGGTCGGCTTCCGCCTGATTGCGTTTGCGGCCGCTGCCCCTGTTGCGGCCGCTGCCCCTGCCAGCCGCCTGCAGCTGCACGGCTGGTTGCGCCGCCATCAGGGCCAGCTGCTGGTGCACTATCTGCTGGAGGGGAATCCGGAGGACCTGCAGCTGCCGCAGGCCGCGGCGATCGCCGAACGGCGCGATGGGCTGTGGAGGAGCACCTGCCTGGAATGCTTTCTGGCCCTGCCCGGGGATCCGGGCTACTGGGAGCTGAATGTGTCGCCGGCGGGCCACTGGAATCTGTACCGGCTGAGCCACTACCGCCAGGGGCTGAGGCCGGAGCCGAGCGGCGGGCCGCCGCAGCTGCATCGCCAGCGGTTCGCCGGCGGCTGGGCGTTCGAGCTGGAGCTGCCCCTGCCCGAGGCCCTGGCCCGAGCCCCGGAGCTGGAACTGGCGGTGACGGCCGTGATCGAGTCCAGCGACGGCTTGCACAGCTACTGGGCCCTGGTCCATGCCGGGCCGGAGCCGGATTTCCATCGCCGCGCCAGCTTCCTGCTGCGCCTGTGAGCGGACAACCTTGATCCTGGCGGCAGCGCCACCGCACCGCGCTCAGCCAGACCGTGCTCCGCCGGACCGCGATCAGCCTGCATCGCGCTCAACCGGGGGGCACCGCGCTCAACCCGCGCCCCGGGCTCAATCGGCCGCCGAAGGCGGCCGCAGGGCGGCGAGCCGCTGGCGACGACAGAAGCCGCAATGCCCCCAGTGCGCCATCTCTCCGGCCGGTGCCGGCCGGGCGCAGCTGGGGCAGTCGGCCAGGCCGTGCACATCCACCCGCGAGGGATGCCGGGCCCAGACCTCCGCCTCGGTGGCGGAGCCGGGGGGAGGCAGGGGTGTGGCGTGGTACTGGCGGAAGCGCAGCTCGCGCACGGGGAAGCCGGCGGCGCGCAGGGCGCCCAGCAGCTGCAATTTGCTGTACTGCAGGGCCTGCAGCCAGGGCCCTGGCGCCGCCCCCACCGTCAGCAGGCGAGCCTGCAGGCTGAGCGGGCGGCAATGGGGTGCCAGCTGCGGTCCGGCAATGGCGGGCCAGGCCTGCCAGAGGGCGGCCTCGTGGCCCTGCTGACGCCACTGCTGCTGCAGAGAGCTGAGGCAGGCGGCCAGGGGGCTGGCAGCGGCGAGGCCGGGGGGCAGCAGCAGGTTGAGGTTGCCGATCCGGCGCACCTCCGGCCCGGCGGCACCGGCCCGGCGATCTGTGGGCCGGCGATCCATGGGCCGGCGATCGCTGCGGTCGGCGGTTCGGGGCGTGCCGCTGCTGGAGCGGCGGCTGGAGCGGTCGGCAGCAGCGGCGGGCGGTGGCGATACCGGCGCGGCGGATGGCCCTGCCAGCTGCGGGCGGGCGGCGTCGGAGCGGGCGGTGCTATCGCCGGTGCCGGTGCTATCGCCGTTGCCGGTGCCGTTGCCGTTGCCGTTGCCGTTGCCGGTGGGGCGAAAACGGGGCGAGTGGCCAGGCATCGGCTCAGATTAAGGGCGGCCGATCGGCAAGGCCGGCATTCCGCTGCACTGCGCACCGGCTCCGCTCCGGAGAAGTGGCTACTGTCTGGGCTCGCCCCACCCTCCAGATCCATGGGCTTCTTCGATCGGCTCAGCCGGCTGCTGCGCGCCAATCTCAACGACCTGGTGAGCAAGGCGGAGGATCCGGTCAAGATCCTCGAGCAGTCGGTGACCGACATGCAGGAGGACCTGGTGAAGCTGCGCCAGGCGGTGGCCACGGCGATCGCCAGCCAGAAGCGTCTGCAGAACCAGGCCGAGCAGGCCTCTGCCCTGGATCGCCAATGGCTGGAGAAGGCGGAGCTGGCCCTGCGCCAGAACCGTGAGGATCTCGCCCGTGAGGCGCTCAGCCGCCGCAAGACCTACAGCGAGACCGCCGCTTCGCTCAATGCCCAGCTGACCAGCCAGGCCGGCCAGGTCGACACGCTCAAGCGCAGCCTGGCGGCCCTGGAGGGCAAGATCGCCGAGGCCAAGACCAAGAAGGACATGCTCAAGGCCCGCGCCCAGGCGGCCCAGGCCCAGGAGCAGCTGCAGAGCGCCGTCAGCGGCCTCGGCACCAACAAGTCGATGGCGGCGTTCGAGCAGATGGAGGAGAAGGTGCTGGCGATGGAGGCCCGCAGCCAGGCCGCCGCCGAGCTGGCCGGCGCCGATCTCGAGAGCCAGTTCGCGGCCTTGGAGGGCAGCTCGGTCGATGACGAGCTGGCGGCGCTGCGCAAGCGCATGGAGGGCGACAGCCAGCCGGTCAGCCTGCCCGGATCGTCGGCAGCGGCACCGAGGCTGGAGCCGGCCAGGGCCGCCGCCGTCGATGCGGAGCTCGAGGAGCTGCGGCGCTCGATCGACAAGCTCTGAATCCGGGCAGGGCAGCCGGCGGCACGCTCCGGGTCCATACAATCGATCCAGAACTGCCGCCGACTGCCGTGTCGTCTGAGAGCCTCGAGCCCAGGGCCGCCGTTCTGGAGCTCACCGATGCCAATTTCCCCAGCCTGGTGCTGGCCGCCGCCGAGCCGGTGCTGGTGGATGTCTGGGCGGCCTGGTGCGGCCCCTGCCGGCTGATGGCGCCGCTGATGAGCTGGGCGGCCGCGGCCTATGGGGGCCGTCTGCAGGTGGGCAAGCTGGAGGCCGATGCCAATCCGGTCAGCCGCGATGTCTACCGGGTGCAGGGTCTGCCCACCCTGATCCTGTTCCGGGGGGGTGAGGAGATCGCCCGGCATGAGGGGGCCATGGCCCAGTCGCAGCTGCAGGCCTTCCTGGATGCCCATCTCTGAGCGGATCTCCGAGCGGTTGAGCCAGCTGGGCAGCGGTGTGTTCGCCCGCAACGACCGCCGCAAGCTCGCCTATCAGCAGCGCTGCCGCAGCGACGCCGATCTGCCGGCATTGCTGGATCTGTCGCTGGGCTCCACCGATCTGCAGCCGCCTGCGGCCGCCCTGGAGGCGATTGCCACCGCGTTGGCGCAGCCGTCTTCTGCGGCCTACTGCCTGCATGGCGCCACGCTGCCGTTCCGGGAGGCGGTGGCGGCGTGGGCGGAGCGGCGCTTCGGGGTGATGGTCGATCCCGACAGCGAGGTGCTGCTGCTGGTGGGGTCCCAGGAGGGCACAGCCCACCTGCCGCTGGCGGTGCTGAATCCGGGCGATGCGGCCCTGCTGCTCGATCCGTACTACCCGTCCCATCTGGGGGGCCTGCAGCTGGCCTCAGCCCGGCCGCTGCTGCTGCCATTGCGGGCGGAGCAGGGCTGGCGACCGGCGTTCGAGCGGGTCAGCGAGGCCGACTGGCGGGCCATCCGGCTGATGGTGCTGGGTTTCCCCCATAACCCCACCGCCACCACCGGCGCCCAGAGCTGGCTGGATGAGGCGGTGGAGCGGGCCCTGCACCACGACATCGTGATCGCCCACGACAATCCCTATGTGGATCTGGCCCTGGAGGGGGAGGCACCGGCGCTGTTGCGTCATCCGGCCTGGCGGCAGTGCGGCATCGAGTTCTTCTCCTTTTCCAAGAGCTGGTGCCTGGGGGGCTATCGGCTGGCCTTCGCCATCGGCGCCCCCTGGCTGATCACCGCCCTGCGCCAGCTCAAGGGGGTGGTGGATTTCAACCAGTCGCTGGCCCTGCAGGCGGGCGCGATCGCCGCCCTGGAGCAGGCACCGCAGTGGCCGCAGCGGCTGCAGCAGGTGTATCGCGAGCGCCGTGACCGCATGCTGACGGCGCTGGCGGCGCAGGGCTGGATGCTGCCGCGGCCCTCGATGGCGCTCTATCTATGGCTGCCGCTGCCGCAGCAGGCGCATGCCCGCGGGCTGGATGCGGAGGCTTTCTGCGCCGCCCTGCTGGAGGCGACCGGCATCTGCCTCACGCCCGGTCGTGGCTTCGGGCCCAGCGGCGAGGGTTGGCAGCGGCTGGCGCTGGTGCATCCGATCGAGGAGCTGGAGGCGGGCGCGATGCGGATCGGCGCCTGGCTGCGGCAGCTGTGAGCGAGAGGCCGCAAGCCGGCCGTGAACGGCAACGCGCCGCAGCACTGCCCACCGGTTGCAGCACAGGATTGCAGTGCCGCACGGCAGGACTGCAGCGCTGGATCGAGCCGAGCAGGGCGCCCGCTGCGGCAGGCGGCACCGCCCCGTTGCGCCGCCCCCGGGCGCCGAGATCCCCACGGGGCGGCCCGCCCGATCCGTCCCTGCGGCCGCGCCGGCTCGGCAGAGGTGCGCGGTGATCGGCCGTCTGGCCCGCCAGCGGCGACGACTGGTGCAGCAGCAGTACGGACGGGAGTGGGGACAGGAGTGGGGACGGGAGTGGGGACAGTGGCCCGGGCCGCCGCCGCGCGCGATCGTTGCCGGGCGCTCGCAGCCGCATGCAGGAGGGGAGCCCGGGATCGGCCTGGATGCGGCGAGGCTCGCTGCGGAACCCGACCCCGCCATTGCCTCGGCCCCCTGGCGGCTCAGGGCCCTGCCGGTCTGCGCCAGCACCGAGATCGAACTGGACCGCTGGCTTGAGCAGCTGCTCCCCGGCCGTGAGGATCGCCTGCCCGGCCCGCTGGCGGTGATCGCCCGCCGTCAGCGCTACGGGCGCGGCCAGCGCGGTCGCCGCTGGTGTTCCCCGGCCGGTGGGGTGTGGCTCAGTGCCGCCCTGCCCTGGCCTGCCGATCCGACCCGGGCGGCGGCGCCGGCCCTGACGGCAGCGGTGGGGCTGGCTCTGCAGCTGGAGGACCTGGGGCTGAGCCCGCAGATCAAGTGGCCCAATGATCTGCTGCTGCTCAGCCCGGCCGGTGCCGCGGTCAAGATTGCCGGGATCCTGCCGCGGCTGCGGCTGCAGGCCGGCCGGATCCGCTGGCTGCGGCTCGGCGTCGGGCTCAATGGCCGCAATCCGGTGCCGGCGGGGGCCACCAACCTGCGCGCCGGCCTCGGCCGGGCCGCCGCCGAGCCGCTGCGGCTGGCGGCCCGGGTGCTGCGGGCGCTGGAGTGGACGATCGCCCATGCGGATCAGCCGCAGCTGGTGCGGGATCTGGCGGCGCAGCGCCTGCCGATCAGCCGCCAGCCGCTGCCGGCGGCGCTGCTGGCGGCGGAGGGTCTCGACCCCGACGACGGTTGGCAGCCCCTGGCCCTGGAGCTGGATGGATCGCTGCTGCTGCGCTGCGGCGCCCGTCGGCATCGCCTGCACCGCAGTTTCGGCGCCGGCTGAGCCCGGGCCTGCCGGCGCAAGCGACGCCGCCGAGGCCCCTGGACCACGCCCTGGAGGCCGCGGCAGGAAAGCCACGCTGTGGCGGCCAGCTGTGCGGCCATCGCAGGGCTGCCTGAACAGTCTTGATCTCCTCTTGCCAAGGCCAGCCTTGACGCGTGCGGCTGCAAGCCAGGCCCTGTCCCGATCGGCTTCAGGCATGACATCTGCGAGCCTGAGTGGCCTTGCGTCTGGACTTTCAGGCAACCCTGGCGGCCATCGCCAATCGGCCATCGCCTGACGGCCATCGTGAGCCGGCCATGGTCTGGCAAATCTGGCCTGGCAAATGGGGCGCGGCGAGTGGGGCCTCGGTCAGCGGATCCAGCCAAACCGGGCCGGCAGCATCGCTGTGGCTGGATGCGACACACTGGTGTCGCTTACATTCTGCCGGTCGGAAGGTCGCCAGGATTCTGTCCGCGCCCGCGCTTCCCTGCCAATCTCTGCCTCCGTTCATGGCATCCCAGCCCCCAGCCCTGCTGATCGCCCTGGGCGCCCTGACCCTCACCTACGGCTACGGCGCCAGCCTGGTGCAGGCCGAGGTTGCCCCGGTGGCCTCGCTGGCGGCAGAGTCCGCTGCGCCGGCGATAGCGCCGGGATCCCCAGCGGCGCCGGGATCCCCGATGGTGGCGGAATCGCCCGCCGTGGCCGAATCGCCAGCGGCGCCGGCCGAGCGGCCGGCCGGCCCGGTCTCTCCCCAGCCCGATCTGCCTCAGCGCGCTCGCCCCGCGGCTGACTTTGATCGGTCCCTCGATCAGCTGGTCCGCGAAGGCATCGTCTCGCCGCGCGAACGGCTGCGGGTGCACCGCGGCCTGCTGGCGCCGCTGCGGCCCCGCCATCAGGAGGCCTGCCGCAACGGCGCCCTATCTCAGATGGAGTGTGCAGGCGGTCTGGTGCTGCAGGGGCGCCTGCGGCCCGACAGCCCCGATCGCCCCGGCCTCGACGCTGCGGCCGGGCGGGTGCCGGACTGGCGCGGCGGCGCGGCGCCGCTGCCCCCGATCTCGGTGCCGGTGTCGGCCCTGCTCGCCGGTGCCTCGGGCAGTTTCCGGCTCACCGATGTATTCGCCCGCACCCCGCGACCGGCACCGATCGCCGGCAATGGCAACGCCTCGCTGCTGTTTCCATTGATCGGCTCGGCACTCCCCAGCAGTGGCTTCGGCTGGCGTCTGCATCCGCTGCTGGGCACCTGGCTGATGCATTCCGGCCGTGATCTGGCCGCACCGGAGGGCACACCGGTGGTGGCGGCCCTCAGCGGTCGGGTGCTGAGCAGCGGCCTGGCGGGCGGCTACGGCCTGGCGATCGAGATCGACCACGACAGCCCGCGCCGCCGCACCCTGTACGGCCACCTGTCGGAGCTGTATGTGCGCCCGGGGCAGGCTGTGCGCCAGGGCGAGGTGATCGGTCGGGTGGGCAGCACAGGCCTGAGCACCGGGCCCCATCTGCATTTCGAGCTGCGCCTGCCCCAGGAGGGTGGCTGGGTGGCGGTGGACCCCGGTGAACTCGATCCCGGTGGCCTGTTCGCCGCCCCATCCGGCGGCCAGGGCCTGCCGGCAGCCGGGCCCAGCGATGCGGTGGCCCTGCTCATGGGGCAGCTGATCTCCAGCCTGGAGCGCCCGATCACACCGCTGGCACCCGCCCCAGGCGCATCCGGGCGGCCGTCGCCCCAGTCACCGGCCGCGGCAGCCGCGGGCCGCCGCCAGAGCTGAGCATCGCCAGCGGCGGGGCTGCAGGGCTGATTCAAGCTCGGCGCGAGGGCTGCGGCCGAAGCACAGGCGGCAACCCGCTGCTTGCAGCGCCCGGGGGCTCAGGTGCGTTCCTGGTGCCCGTGTTGCCCCACGACTGACGCAACCGACACTTTGAAGCATCGCCAGCGGCGGGGCTGCAGGGCTGATTCAAGCTCGGCGCGAGGGC
>Ga0172372_10011267_pt1 | contig 11382 bp, 11 predicted proteins | sample LakKiv5m_2_FD_114544 | JGI IMG/M metagenome (GOLD analysis project Ga0172372, IMG submission 114544) | Freshwater microbial communities from Kabuno Bay, South-Kivu, Congo - kab_092012_9.5m | ecosystem: Environmental > Aquatic > Freshwater > Lake | place: Democratic Republic of the Congo... | reverse complement strand
CGCCCTGCTCGCGGCGTGCCTGGCGGCCGGTTGGTCGCGCGGCGTGCGGCGGCCGTTTCTCGTCGTCGGGCTGGTCAGCGTCATTCCCGCCACATGGCTGGTGCGGATGGTCACGGCGGATTTCCGCGGCGGATCCGCCGTCCGTTTCGCGCCGGGCTGGATGCAGGAGGACGGCGGGCTGTGGTTCTGGTTGTGGAATTTCGGCGTCTTCCTGCCGCTGGTCGCGGTGCTGGGCGTCGTGATCTTCCGCCGCGGCGGAGCGGACCGCGCCAGCCGCGCGTTCTACGTCGTCGCCGCCGGCACTTTGGTCTTCTGCTTCACCTTCCTGCTTGCCCCGTGGGCGTGGGACAACACCAAGCTGATGGTCTGGGGCTACCTCGCGCTGGCCCCGCTGCTCCGGGACCGGTTGCTCGCCCGGCGTCCGTGCTGGCTGCAGTCCGCGGCCTGCCTCCTGCTGTTCACCTCCGGCGCGGTTGCCTTGGTGACCGGACTCGATGCGCGGCACGGCTACAAGCTCGCGGATCGCCGGGAGTTGGCCGAACTGCAGGTCATGCTGCGCCATCTGCCGGTCAACGCGCGGTTGGCCTGCGCCCCGCGGTTCGACCATCCCGCGATGCTCCTCGGCCAGCCGGTCGTCATGGGCCACGACGGTCATCTTTTCAGTCAGGGTCTGGACTACGCGCCGGTGGAGGCCGCTCTCGACATCCTGATGAACGGTGATGACGGCTGGCGCAACGCGGCGCGCAACCTCCGCGTGCATTACCTGTTCTGGGGCAAACGCGAAGCCGAACGCTGGCCGCAATCAAAGCAGCCGTGGACGGAGTGTGCCCACCGCCTGTCCACCTCGCCGCACGGCAACCTTTATCTTCTCACCCCCTGCCTGCTGCAGGATTGAAACGAAAACGTTCGGTTTGCGGGGCCATCCAGCTCCCCGGGAAACTCCGCGCCGCAGGCGTGGTCAGAACCGCCAGAGCTTGCCCTGCCGCGCGTCGGCAAAGACCTGCGGACTCATCATGTATGACATGGGCGGATCGGGCAGCGCCGAATCGTCGAGCCGCGGCAACGACTTGCCGACGGTCGCATCCCACGGCTGGCTGGTGGAGATATTGATCGGCGTGCCGGAGCGGACCAGATTGAAGGTCTTTTGCGCGGCCTTGAGCGGCATGCGGACGCAACCCATGGTGCTGGGATACGGCTTGATGAAGCCCCAATGCATGCCGTAGGCGGGCTTGAACTCCATCCAGTAGGTCATCGGATAGCCCGAGCCCGGATTGCTGATGCGGCGGCGGTTGGCCGTCTTCGAATAGATGGTGTAATTGCCGTGCGGCGTGGGTGAGGACGCCTTGCCGACCGAGACCGGGGTAGCCAGGAGCACGTTGTCGCCCTCGACCACATAGAGGCGCTGCGCCCCGGTGCTCAATTTGACTTTCACGTTGGCCGGGTTTTGCGGCTGGCGGACCGGCGGATCGAAAGCGAAGGAATTGTTGCCGCCGCCAGCTCTGGTGGTCTCGCAGCCGGTCAGGCCCGACAAAACAAAGGCGGCAAGAGGAAGCAACACGCACAGGGGGCGGACGAATTTCATGCGCGCACCAGTAGTCCATCTCCCACGCAACGCAAGCAGAAACGTCCCTTGACCAACTTGCGTGTTGCCAATTCCGCGGCTCCATTAGAGAAAAAATGTCACACCTGCCAAATTGCTCCCGTGCAAAAAACCATCCTCATCGTCGATGACGAGAAAAACACCCGCGAGGGACTGCGCACCTCGTTGGAGGACGACTACGAGGTTTACGTGGCGGCCGATGCGGCGGGCGCCAAGGCCGTAATGGAAACCGATCGTGTGGACCTCCTCCTCACCGACCTGCGCCTCGGCACCGACAACGGCATGGACCTCCTGCAGTGGGCCCTGCGGCAAAACCAGCCGCCGGTCTGTATCATGATGACGGCCTACGGCGGGGTGGAAGACGCTGTCGCGGCCATGAAAGCCGGCGCTTATGACTTTGTCACCAAACCGGTCAACATCGACCGCCTCGACCTGCTGGTCAACCGCGCCCTCCACGGCTCCGAACTCGAGCGCGAGAACGTGCGCCTGCGCGAGCAGATCGACAAACGCTACGGGTTGGAAAATTTCGTCGGCGATTCCCCCGCCATGGCGCGGGTGCTCGAGACGATCAAGCAAGTCGCCCCCTCCCGCGCCACCGTGCTCATCACCGGGGAAAGCGGCACCGGCAAGGAACTGGCCGCCCACGCCATCCACCGGCTCAGCCCGCGCCACCGCGGACCCTTCGTCGCCGTGCACTGCGCCGCGCTCTCGCCGCAGTTGCTCGAGAGCGAGTTGTTCGGCCACGAGAAAGGCGCCTTCACCGGTGCGGGCGAGCGGCGCATCGGACGCTTCGAACAGGCGGCCGGCGGCACGCTTTTCCTCGACGAGATCGGCGAGATCGACGCCGCCACGCAGGTGAAAATCCTCCGCGTCCTCGGCGAACGAGCCTTCGAACGCGTCGGCGGCAACAAACCGGTCGCCGCCGACGTGCGCCTCCTGGCCGCGACCAACCGCGACCTCGCCGCCATGGTCGCGGCGGGGGATTTCCGCGAAGACCTCTTCTTCCGCCTCAACGTGGTGCAGCTCCACCTCCCGCCCCTGCGCGACCGGCGCGAGGACATCCCCCTGCTCGCCGTGCATTTCCTGCGCGAGGCGGCCAGGGAGAACGACAAGCCGTTCCGCGAAATGACCGGCGAGGCCATGAAATGCCTCGCCGGCTACAATTGGCCGGGCAACGTGCGCGAATTGCGCGCCGCCATCGAGCACGGCGTGGTCATGGCCGCCGGCCCGAAAATCACCCTGCGCGACCTGCCGTCCGCGGTGCGCGAATCCGCAGCGTCCGGCCCCGCCCCGCGCGGACCGCTCCCGCTCAACCTCGTCGAGACCGAGCTGTCCCTCATGCGCCGCGCCCTCGCCGAATGCCGCGGCAACCGCACCCTCGCCGCGCAGAAGCTGGGCATCAGCCGCCGCACCCTGCACCGCAAGTTGCGCGAACACCCCGAGTTGGGCGAAGCCTGAACCCATGGCCCTCGAAACCGGCATCCAGTGGCTCATCCACGCTTTCGAGCAGGGCTCGATCGCCGTGTGGGTCCGCCGGTTGCTGCTCACCGCGTTGCTGGCCGCCGTGGCCGCCGCCTGGTTCACGGTGAAATTCAACGGCTTCAACGATCCCGACGCCATGGACCAGGCGCAAATCGGACGCCAACTCGCCTCCGGCCAGGGCTACAGCACGCTCTACGCCCGCCCGTTGGCCCTTCACCTCATGCTGACGCGCACCGGTCAGATCCGGCAGCCGCTGCCCGAAGCCAACCAGGCGCCCCTCGGGCCCGCCCTCAACGCCGCCATCCTGCGAGCCGCGGGCACGGCTCCCGGATTCGCCCCCGGGGTCGTCGTCTCGCCGGGCGAACGCGCCATCGCCGCCGGCGGCTTCCTCTTTTTCGCGGCCTCCCTGGTTCTTGTTTTCTTCATCGGGCGGCGCCTGTTCGACCCGCAACTCGCCCTGCTCGGCACCGGCCTCATCGCCGTGATGGATCTGTTCTGGCGCTTCAGCTTCTCCGGCCTGCCGCAGATGGCCATGCTCTTCTTTTTCAACGGCGCCCTGCTGGCCCTGCTCGCGGCCCTCGGCGCGCAGGACACGGGCCGAACCCTGCGCGCCCAACTCTGGACCGTCCTCGCCGCCGCCCTGCTGTCCGTCGCCGCCCTCGGCCACGGCCTCGTCCTGTGGACCTTTCCCGCCTTCTGGCTTTTCGCCACGATCATGATCCGCCCGCACTGGCCGGCCGCCCTCGCCACCCCCGTGGTGTTCGTCGCGCCCCTGCTGCCGTGGGCCTGGCTCAACTGGCGCGCCGTCCGCCATCCGCTGGGCGTGCCTTTCTACGAACTCTACCGCACGCACGGCACCGAGGCGTTGGCCTGGTCGGCGGACTTCGAGCCCCTCCTGCGTCTCCGCTGGCGCGACCTCCTGGCCAACACGGCGGAAAACCTCGTCGCCCAGTTCGACGGGTTCGCGAGTGCCATCGGCGGAAACTTCGTCGCCGCCGCTTTCTTCCTCGCCGTTTTCCTCCACGTCTTCCGCCGCTGGGAAGCGGCCCAGTTCCGCTGGGCCGTCCTCTTGATGTGGCTCGGCGCCATGGTCGGCATGGCCGTCTTCGGCACCGGGGCCGCGGTCTCGGTCAACCAGCTCCACATCCTCTTCCTGCCGGTCATGACCTTCTACGGCCTGGCCTTCCTGCTCGTGCTCTGGTCGCGCCTCGAACTCAACCAACCCCTCCTCCGCGCCGTCTTCCTCGTGCTGATCTACGCCGTGATCGCCATCCCGCTGCTTTCCTCGCTGCTGGCCACCCCCAAGCGCGTGAACTGGCCCCCTTACCTTCCGCCGCTCGTGGTGCGCTTCGCCGAATGGCTCGAACCGGGCGAGGCCATGGCCGCCGACATCCCGTGGGCCAGCGCCTGGTATGCCGGACGCACCTCCCTCCTGCTCCCCGAAAGCATCGAACAGTTCGAGGTCATCGCCGTCGAGGGCTTCCTCGGCAAACCGCTCGTCGGCATCTACCTCACCCCCTTCAGCGGCAACGCGGAGGCCTACGGCGCCATCGTCAACGGCCGATACCGCGAATGGGCCCGCTTCGTGCTCCGCGAAATCAAACCCGAAGACCTCCGCGGCTGGATGCTTACCTCCGCCATCAACCTCCCCATCGACGGCGAAGCCATCTTCTTCGCCGACCGCCCACGCTGGCGCTGATCCTTCTTCGCCATGGACGCCACCCCCCGCCGCGGATAGAACCAACCGGACGCCCATCATGATCCACGACGAGTCGGTCAAAGTGCAGGAAGTGGTCCACGCGCTCGAAGAAGGCTTCCTCAAGAAGTCCGTCCTCATCGCCGTGCTCCTCGCCGCCGTCGCCGGACTGGCATCGCTCTACCTGTTCTTCAACTTCCGCGGGCTCGACAGCGAAACGGCCATGGACCAGGCGCAGCTCGGACGCCAGATCGCCGCCGGGGCCGGGTATTCCACCCTCTACATCCGCCCGCTCGCCATGTGGCAGTTCCTCAGCCACGACGAAAACCTGCCGTCCGGCCCTTTCCCCGACATCTACAATTTCCCCCTCAACCCGCTGCTCAACGCCGCCGTGCTGCGCCCGGTCAAACGCTGGTGGCCGATGCAACCCACCGACCTCGTCTACGTCGGCGACCGTGTCATAGCCGCGGCCGGCATAGCCCTCTTCCTCGCCTCCGTCTTCGTCCTCTTCTTCCTCGTGCGCTCGCTCTTCGACGCCAAGCTCGCCTGGATGGCCGCCGGGCTGGCGCTCGTCTGCGACATGCTCTGGCGCTTCTCCGTTTCGGGCCTGCCGCAGATGCTCATGCTGTTCCTCTTCACCGTGGCGCTGTTCCTGCTCCATCTGGCGCTCCTCGATCGCGAAGCCGCTCGCACCGGACGCATGCTGCTGCTCCTGGCCGGCATCGCCCTGCTGCTCGGGCTCATGACCCTGGCCCAACCGGTGGCGGCGTGGATCTTCCTCGGGTTCCTCGCCTTCGTCTTCGCCTGGTTCAAACCCCGCGCCATCAGCGGGCTCCTGGTTTTCTTCCTCTACCTCGGCGTGGTCGCGCCGTGGCTCGTCCGCAACTACCTCGTCTGCGGCAACCCGCTGGGTCTGGGCATCTTCGCCATCCTCGACGGCGCGGGCGGCACCGAACTCGGCTTCATGAGCACGCTCGAGCCCGACCTGACCGCGTTCGGCGCGGTCCGCGCGAAACTCCGCAGCGGCCTCACCTCCCAGTTCGAGAACCTCTTCGGCTACTTCGGCTACAGCATCCCCGCGGCCGCCTTCTTCTTTTCCCTGCTCCACGTCTTCAAGCGGCACGAGACGAACATGCTGCGCTGGGCGGCCGTCCTCATGTGGAGCGCCGCCGCCCTCGGCATGGCCTTCTTCGCCCCGCGCGGCGCGGTTTCCGCCAACCAGCTGCACATGCTCTTCCTGCCCCTCTTCGGCGCCTACGGCATGGCTTTCCTCCTCGTCCTGTGGAACCGCATCGATCTGCGCCTCCCCGCCGCACGCCCCGCCTTCATCGCCGTCGTTTTCGCCGTCACCGCCCTGCCCATGGCGGTCCAGCTCCTGACCGCGCCGCCCCAGCGCGTCAACTGGCCACCCTACGTCCCGACTTTCATCAACTCCGTGTCGAACTGGATGGACCCGGAAGAGGTCCTCTGCAGCGACATGCCCTGGGCCACCGCCTGGTATGGCGGACGCGTTTCCCTGCTCCTGCCCGCCACCGTCAAACAGTTCATCACCATCCACGACTACAAATATCTGGGCGGACCGGTCAACGGCCTCTACCTTACCCCGGTCTCCGGCAACCGCCCGTGGATCTCGGGGATCGCCAAGGGCGACTACCGCGAATGGGCGACCTTCATCATGCGCACCGCCGACCTCAGCCGCTTCCCGCTCCAATTCTTCACCCCGCTGCCGATCGACAACGAGTGCGTTTTCTACTCGAACCGCGACCGCTGGACCCCGCCCGAATAAACCGCCATGGCCGCCCGCAAAAAAACCGAGGACCCGCAAAGCTTCGAAGACGCCATGCAACGCCTCGATGCCATCGTGGCCCGACTCGAGGAGGACCGGCTCCCGCTGGAGGAAATGCTGGCCCGCTACGAGGAGGGCGTGGCCCTCGCGCGTTACTGCGGGGAGAAGCTCGAGGCGGCGGAACAAAAAGTGCGTCTCATCGCCGCCAAGGCGGACGGCAGCGTGACCCTGGAATCTTTCGATGACGGCGAAGAGAAATAAGCCCTCGGTCCTGGCCGGCATCAACGGGCCGGCCGACGTCCGCGCCGTGCCCGAGGCGGACCTTCCGTTCCTCGCGCAGGAAATCCGCGACGAGTTGATCCGCGCCGTTTCGAAAACCGGCGGGCACCTCGGACCCAACCTCGGCGTCGTCGAACTCACCGTGGCCCTGCACCGCGCCTTCGATTCGCCCGCGGACAAGATCCTTTTCGACGTCAGCCACCAGGGCTACGTGCACAAGATGCTGACCGGCCGCCGCACCGGCCTCGAAACCATCCGCCAGCACGGCGGACTGAACGGCTTCCTCCTCCGCACCGAGAGCGTGCACGACTGTTACGGCGCGGGCCACGCCGGCACCGCCCTCTCCGCCGGACTCGGCATGGCCGCCGCGCGCGACCTCCGCGGGTCCGGCGAGCACGTCGTCGTCGTGGCCGGCGACGCCGCCTTCACCTGCGGCGTCAGCTTCGAGGCCCTCAACAACGTGGCCGAGACCACCAAGCGCTTCATCGTCGTCCTCAACGACAACGAATGGTCCATCTCGAAAAACGTCGGCGCCGTGGCCAGCTACCTCAGCAAAATCACGACCAACCCCGCCTACGCCCACCTCCACGAGCAGGCCGCCAAATTCATCAAAACCGTCGCCGGTCAAGGCGCCCTCGACTGGGCCCACAAAGTCGAAACCGGCGTGAAGCACATGCTCCTGCCCAGCGTCATCTTCGAGGACCTCGGGTTCCGCTACTACGGGCCGATCGACGGACACGACACCGCCCTCCTCCAGCGCACCTTCGAATTCCTCAAGACGCAGGACGAACCCGTCCTCCTCCACATCCTCACCACCAAAGGCCAGGGCTACCCCCCGGCCATGCAGCAGCCGGACAAATTCCACGGCCTCGGCAAATTCCAGCCCGACACCGGCGAAACCGAACCCGCCGCCGCCCCGACCTATTCCCAGATCTTCGGCACCAGACTCGCCGACTTCGCCGACCACAACAACCGCATCGTGGCCATCACCGCGGCCATGGCCGGGGGCACCGGGCTGACCACCTTCGAGAAACGCCACCCCGACCGCTACCACGATGTCGGTATCGCCGAGGAACACGCCGCCCTCTTCGCCTGCGGCCTCGCCACCCAGGGCTACAAACCCTTCCTCACCATCTACAGCACATTCATGCAGCGCGCTTATGACATGATCATCCATGACATCGCCCTGCAAAACCTCAACGTCGCGCTCTGCATGGACCGCGCCGGCCTGAGCGGGGACGACGGCCCGACCCACCACGGACTCTTCGACATCGGCTACCTCCGCCACATTCCCAACCTCGTCCACATGCAACCCAAGGACGAAGAGGAGTTCGTCGACATGCTCTGGACCATGGCCAATTACCATCAGGGCCCCATCGCCATCCGCTACCCCCGCGGCGCCGGGACCGGGGCCAAGCCCAAGGATCATCCTCAACTCCTCGAGATCGGCCAAAGCGAAGTCCTCCGCCACGGCCGCCGTGTCCTCCTCCTCGGCCTCGGCAACATGGTCGAAATGGCCGAACAAACCGCCGACCTCCTCGAAGCCCAAGGCATCGATGCCGCCGTGATCAACGCCCGCTGGATCAAACCCCTCGATACCCAGACGTTGGAATTCTTCGCCCGCGCCGCCGAAGTCGTCTGCACCTTCGAAGACCACGTGCTCCACAACGGCTACGGCGCCTCCGTCATGGAAGCCCTCGCCGAAGCCCGCATCACCACCCCGGTGGTCCGCATCGGCTGGCCCGACCAATTCATCGACCACGGCAAAGTCGACCTCCTCCGCGAGCAACACGGCGTGACCGCCGCCGCCGCGGTGGGAAAAATCCTAGCCGAACTCAAAGTAGAACCCGCTATGTCCAAGGCCACGCCGGCCGCGTAAGGCGGCGGAGTTTTCAGTCTTCAGTGGTTCAGTTTTCAGTCCTGTAGCGTCGCCGTCCCCGGCGACGTCCGTTCCCCACCGATCTCACCAAACACTGAACACCGAAAACTGAACACTTCTTCATGCTCTCCCGCTTCGAACCCGGCACCTCGCCAACGCTCCTTCTCCTCCACGGGACCGGCGGCGACGAGAACGACCTCGTCCCGCTCGGACAACTCCTCCGCCCCGGTGCCGCCTTGCTCAGCCCGCGCGGGCAAATCCTCGAAAACGGTCAACCCCGCTTCTTCCGGCGCCTTGCGCCCGGCGTCTTCGACGAGGACGACCTCATCCGCCGCACCCACGAACTCGCCGAGTTCGTCGAAGACCAATCCGCCCGCCGTCAACTCGGGAAAATCATCGCGGTCGGTTACTCCAACGGCGCCAACATCGCGGCCGCCATGCTGCTCCTCCGCCCCGGCGTGCTCTCTGGCGCCGTCCTCTTCCGCGCCATGGTCCCGCTCGAACCCCCGCATCCCCCTCAACTCGGCGGGATCCCCGTCCTCCTCCTTGCCGGCCGCCACGACAGCATGATCCCGCCCGACAGCAGTCAACGTCTGGCCGTCCTCCTCGGACAAGCCGGCGCCGATGTCACCCTCGAATGGCGCGACACCGGCCACGCCCTCGAGCAAGCGGAGTTCACCCTCGCCCGTGATTGGCTCGGCCTGCAATTTCCCCGGCACTTGTAGCCGCGCGCCGGTGACCGCCGGCGCCTTCCGTTGTTATCCGCCCGGGAGCAGCAGGCCCGCCGCTCCATTTTTCTCCTTTCCCCTCCCTCCCGACAGCCCTACACCAAAATGCGTCGTTCCCAACCAAACCCAACCCGAACAAGAAAGGATCCTCCCGTGAACTGGTATCTCGACGCCTGGAAAAACTATGTCACCTTCACCGGCCGCAGCCGCCGCAAAGCCTACTGGATGTTTGTCGTTTTCAACGTCATAGCGGCCATCTTGGCCAATCTGATCGACAACGTCCTCGGTCTGGCCGGCCAGGGCGGTTACGGGCCGGTCAGCATGCTCTACGCTCTGGCCGTCTTCCTTCCCGGCCTGGCCCTCGCCGTCCGCCGCCTCCACGACACCGGACGCAGCGGCTGGTGGATGCTCCTCGGCTTCATCCCGCTCATCGGTCTCATCGTCCTCATTGTTTTCTTCGTGATGGACAGCCAGCCGGGCACCAACCAATACGGACCGAACCCCAAGGGCGCGTGAGCCGGCGGACCGGCGCCGGAGACCATCCGCTCCCGGGGCGGAAGACCGGGCGGTTCGCCCCGGTCGTCATGAAGCTCCGGCCGTAGCGCCGGTCGCATGACCGCTCCGCACTACCTCTGCCAGCGTTGCGGCAACTGCTGCCGCTGGCCGGGCTTCGTCCGGGTCGATGAAAACGAAATCGCCGCCATCGCGGAATTTCTCGGCCTGAGCGCCGACGAATTCATCGCCCGCCACACCGATCTGCGCCCCAGCCGGTCGGGTCTCATGCTCCAATCCAACCCCGACGGATCCTGCATTTTCCTCGAAGGTGTCAACACCTGCACCATCCAACCGGTCAAACCGCAGCAATGCCGCGATTTCCCCAGCAAATGGCGCTTCGACGGATGGCGGGAAAAGTGCGAGGCGATCGAGGTGATGACTTGACATCAAAAATTACTGATGTTTGATGTTTGATGTGCGGACGACCCTTTCTCTGGATTCCGACGTAGCGCAACGCCTCCGGCAGGAATTGGCCTCAGGCAAGAAGTCCTTCAAGGAGGTGGTCAACGACCGGTTGCGTCTCGGCTTTGGATTGAAAAAGGACAAAAAACGTCCGCCCTTCCGAGTCAAAGCCCACTCCTCGGCTTTCCTTCCCGGCATCGACCAAACCAAACTAAATCAGTTGGTGGATGAACTCGAAGTCGAGGAATTCGTCAGAAAGTCACAATCCAGGTGATTATCCCCGATATCAACTTGCTCGTTTACGCCTACAACAAACAAGCCCTCCGACACGAAGAGTCCAAGGCTTGGTGGGAGGCTTCCATCAACGGCAACACGCCTGTCGGATTACCATGGGTCACGTCGTCCGGGTTCATCCGTCTCATGACTCATCGCCGCATCACAGCCGAACCGCTTTTGCCCGGCGACGCCATTGATCTTGTGCGTTCATGGCTGGACCAACCGGCCGTTGTTATTCTGCAACCCGGTCCCAAGTTCGCCGGTCTTTTTCTCGGCTATCTTGAAAAGCTTGGCGCAGCTGGAGACTTGACCACCGACTCCCAACTCGCCGCGCTTGCGGTCGAAAACCAAGCCGAGCTCCACAGCAACGACACCGACTTCTCCCGCTTCGACGGCCTGCGCTGGCGCAATCCGCTGAAGTAAGCGGCCGACTCAAAGCAACCGATCGCCACCCGCGCTGGCCGGGACGAACGCCTCGAACTTTCCCGCCAACTCATCGAGCTTGGCCAGATAGTAGGCCACATTCTCGTCGCGCTTCTGCGCATCCCATTCCTCGACGAGCTTCGCGCTTTCGTAGGCCTTCACCGTCTTCTTGTTCCCCGTGATGTAATAAGTCACCCTGTCTCCCGCCTGCATCTTGCGCCCGCTGCGCAGCGCCAGCTCGAAAGCCGCCGACCTGTTGCGCGACGAAGCGGCGAT
>Ga0172372_10011265_pt1 | contig 11382 bp, 12 predicted proteins | sample LakKiv5m_2_FD_114544 | JGI IMG/M metagenome (GOLD analysis project Ga0172372, IMG submission 114544) | Freshwater microbial communities from Kabuno Bay, South-Kivu, Congo - kab_092012_9.5m | ecosystem: Environmental > Aquatic > Freshwater > Lake | place: Democratic Republic of the Congo... | reverse complement strand
ATCCAAGCAAAAGGTGCGTCATTCCACGCATAACAAATGGTAGCCATACTATTTATAAATAACTTAAAATTTGTAAAATTAAAGCATGGCCGATATTAAAGACCAATTAATTAAGGACTCCTACAATTATGTTCTCCAATCTGACTTATCAACAGGTGTTGTTTATAGAATAGGTGGGTCTGTTCCGGTCAATCCAATATTTTCATCAGGTCTAACAATTAATGATAGTTTTGTATACTCAGGAGCCGGTGAACAAAATGGTTATGTTTTATTAACAGATGGAACAGGTTACGCCTATTGGGCACCAAGTAGTGGTCTAACAGTTTCGGGATTAACATATTATGTTCTACCAACAGTCCCCCCTGGTACAGGTTACACAAATGGAGATAGATGGTTTGATACCTCAACAGGTGATGAAACAGTTTGGATTAATGATGGTGTAGGTTATGGTCAATGGGTTCAACCTAACAACGGTGGTGGTGGAGGTAGTAGTCCTTATTCAGGTTCAGGTGTTTCAAATTTTTTAACAATATGGAATTCGACCTATGGATTAAGTGCTAGTACAATACAATATAATGGTAATCAATATCTAATCCCAAGTCTAAGTTCTACAACAATAACAGGAAGTAGTATATATTCAACAAATTACCAAGGAAATGTAGTAACTTATTTAAGTAATGGGTCAGGTATTATTTTAGATAATAATACAGGTTCAATACAAATAACAAATAGTGACCCAGGTTCAGGCCAAAATATTTTTAAAGATATCTACATCGATGACATTTACCAATTTTCTGCGAGTGATAATAGTGATGATTTAAGATTTAGTGGTATCGGTGTAACTATAACATCAGGGACAAATAACACATTAATATTCTCAGCGGGTACATCATCTCAATCAGTTTCAGGTGATTACTTACCTTTAAGTGGAGGAACGGTAACTGGAGAAACTATATTCCAAAGTGGTCTGACGGCTAACACAATATCTGCAACAACATACTATAATTTACCTGTAAGTGGGTTAACTGAAGGTAATGGTATTAGTATAACTGGAACAAACAGTAATTTTACAATATCATATACTGGCTCAACAGGTGTAAGTGGTGATTATCTACCATTAAGTGGAGGAACCGTAACAGGCGATACAATTTTTCAAAGTGGATTAACTGCAACAACAATATCTGCAACAACATATCAAAATTTACCTGTAAGTGGACTAACAAGTGGAACAAATATTGGTTTAACAAATAATAACGGTAATTATACAATATCATTTACCGGAACAACAGGTTCTAACTTCACAGGTGGGACTTTATCAGGTGCAACAATTTTCACAGGTGGATTAAGCGCTAACACAATATCTGCGACAACATACTATAATTTACCTGTAAGTGGTTTAACATCAGGAACGGGTATTGGAATTACGAATAACAATAATAACTTTACAATTGCATACACAGGTCAAACTTCATTCCCTTACCTACCTTTAAGTGGAGGGACTGTAACTGGGGTAACAACATTTGCAACAGGACTAACTTATAGTGATTCAATCGGAGTTGATAGGTATAGTGGTGAAATTGTAAAATTTGGTGCAGGGTCAACAAGTGCGTCAATTTTATATTATTATAGTTCGGGTACGTGGTCTGCGACTGACGCAAATTCACCATCTTTTTCAACTAAAATGTTGGGTATTGGTATTAGTCCTGATAACGCAACTCCAAGTAGTCCATCAACTGATGGAATTTTAGTAAGGGGTTATGCTAGGTTATATTATCCAGGTGGTACTTGGAGTGACGGGGACATACTATATGTTGCCGATAATGCGGGAGGGGAGATTACCAATATTGCACCAACAACTTCGGGTTATGTTGTAAGAATTGTTGGTTATGTTGTAGACGGAGCAAGTGATTTAATTTACTTCTGTCCTGATAATACTTGGATTGAATTAGTTTAAAATGCCGTCAACACAAGATATATACCCTATAAGTTATACATGGATTGACAAAACAAATCCTGATTGGCAAATCGCTAGAGATTCCGAAAGTGGAGACAATGCTTACAATTCATCCCCTTCAAAGGTAGGTATAATACAACCAAGAGATTTTACTTTTTACAGAACTTACATAAGTTTTGATTTGGGAGAATTACCAGTAGGAGCAACTATTGATTCTATAACAATATCAATAAAAAGTGATACTGATTTAAATTACGATATATATATCGCCTTTGCAGGTACTAACCAAATTACTAGAAATAGAGCAAATTATGATTTGTATTTGAATGAGTTAATCGAAGATACTCCTTTATCGTCGGTTAGAATTTTAAATGATAAGTCATATTATTCATCAGGAGCATTTGATTTAAATACTTATAATGTCGGGAATGAAATTTTAACTGTAGGTCTTATAGATAAGTTTGACTTTGATAATGTTAAAGATTCAGTAACTGACGAGTTTTCAATTGATTTAGAAGTTGATGTTCCTTATTTAACTATAACATACACTGAAGGTGGGGGCGGATATCCAAATAATGTTATGGGTGTTAGTTCGGTAAACATAAATAATGTAACAGGAGTTTTATCCGCAAATATATCAAAAATAAATGTTATTTAATTTTCACATAAAATTCGTATTTATTATATATGGCAATTAATTTCCCTTCATCCCCCAATCCAGGTGACATTTACACCTACAATGGTTACATATGGGAATATGTATCAGGTGGTTATTGGAAATCAGTAACTGAAACTGATTACATATATAGTGCGACAACATCAGGTACTGGAACATCGGTTATTGCTGACATTTCAGGTGGTAATTTATACCTTAAAAGTTTTAGTGGGGATAATATATCAATATCAGAATCAAATGGCGTATTGACATTTAGTGCTGGTTCTACATCCACTAGTGGAGATTATCTACCATTATCAGGTGGAACGGTAACAGGAGGGACGACATTTCAAAGTGGATTGACCGCAAATACTATTTCAGCGACCACTTATCAAAACTTACCCGTAAGTGCGGTTACAAATGGAACAGGTATTTCGGCATCAACAAGTAATGGGACTGTAACAATAACAAATACTGCTCCTAACCAACCCGTAACAATAAGTGGAGGTACAGGAATTACAACAGGAGGAACATATCCGAATTTTACTTTGGTAAACTCATTACCTGACCAAACTGTAACAATTACAGGGGGGACAGATATACAAATAACAGGAACTTACCCAAACTTTGGAGTTAACTTTACAGGTACAACAGGTGGAGTTAATTTAGGGGTAGTTTACACTACAGGAAATAACTTAAACTTTATATAAAATAATAATATGCCAGCAAATACCTCACCATTCTACTCTATTGGTGGAGCTGGAGGTGGTGCGAATGTTTCAGGTGTTGGTGGAAAAGGAGGTAATGGTAATATTGGTTGTGGTGGGGGCGGTGGTGGCTGCGGAACAACAGGAGGTGCTGGAGGTAATGGAGGTAGTGGATTAGTAGTTTTTACTTGTTGGTAAACAACATAATCTATATTTATATAATATGTCAATAATTAATTTTCCACAAAATCCAACACTTAATGAATTATACCCATTTGGTGGTAAAACATGGCAATGGAATGGTTCATATTGGGGTATATATAGTGGCTCATCCATATCAATAGTTGATATTAATTACTCAGCATCAACGGGTGAGTTATGGTATACAAAGTCAGATTTATCTCAGAATAAAACAAGTGAGTGGTCTTATTTTACAGGTGGAAGTTATGATACATCAACAAGGGAAATTACACTATCCGCAAATACAGGTGGGACCTTTACAATAACTAACTTGGATTATAATGGCGTCACAAATTTAAATTTTAATGTTGCAAACTACGATTTAACAATAGAAAGAGCTTCAGGTAACGATACTGTAAGTTTATCAATTTTGGCGACTGATATGACCGTTACAGGAGGTACATATAACCCCAATAATGGCATAGTTACCTTCACAAATAATTCAGGTGGAACTTTTACTGTTTCGGGATTTACATCAGGTTACACCGATATTAGAACAACAGGCGTTACTTATACCCCTTCAACGGGATTATTAACATTTAATACAACCACAACACAAAACGCATATTCCGCAAATACTGCATATTATGTTTCAGGAACTACTGATTATTTACCCAAATTCAATTCAACAGGTATTACAAACAGTATTATTTTTAATTCAGGTTCGACAGTTGGTGTTAACAATCCAACTCCTTCATATCTTTTAGATTTATCGGCATCGACAAGTTCAGATACACTTGTAATGTTTGACGCTGGAAATAGAATTAGAAACGGTAATAACTTATCAAACTCCAGGTTTGTTTCATCTTCAGATACTACAGAAAAAACATCGTCTTTTAATTTATTTGATAATAATTCGGCTGAGTTTTTATCTAATACTAATAATACGGCATCGATTTATTTAGAAAGGTCAGGTACAACATATAACCCCGTTACAACAAATGCAAAAAGAAACGATTTAGTTGTTGCTCAAAATTTTAATGGAAAGTCAATCCATTTTGCAACAGTCCCTACTGGTAATAATAATGGTGTTGGTAGAACCATAAGAATGACAATCGCTCCTAATGGTTATGTTGGCATTGGAACAACAACTCCCACAAGAGAATTACAAACAAAAGGTAACTTTTCTATAGGTACAGGTGGTAGTGGTGGGGGAATATACGGAGCTTTGAATTGGGTTGCCTCAACAAATACGTTTACTTTCACAAATAATGCCGGTGACCGAGGACTTTATATTAAAACAAATGGTGGTGTAATTAATGGTTCTGTAGGTGCTGCCGTAATTGCTGGTGTGGTAGGTAGTGGTATCATATTATCTGGTGATTATACAATAGGCGAAGCTAGTCAAAATCAACTAGTTTTAGCATCAGCAGGTAATGTGGGTATTGGTACGAATTCACCGTCATATAAGTTACATTTAAAAAACGGAGTCGCAACAAATAGTTCAGCATTTGCTGGAACATTATTAGCGATAGAGAGTAGTGGAAATACGTATTGTTCAGTTTTAAGTCCTGACGCTAGTGCGTCAGGTATTGCCTTTGGTAGTGACTCAAATAGGTCGGCAGCATTTATGAATTGGGGTTATAGTTTAAATAGATTAGCAATTACAACTAATAACACAAATTCATTTATTACTTTATCAACAGGGAATCAAACAGAGGTTATGCGATTAACTTCAACTGGTACTGTTGGTATTGGGATTACTAGTCCGTCACATAGTCTTCATGTTAGTGGTACAACATTTTGCACTGATTTGGGAGCCGAGCTCTCAGTTCAAGCCCCAAATTTTTATCCAACACAAGATACAGATTTGACTTTAAATACTCGTACTAATACTGGTACAAAGAATATAAATTTCAGAACAGGTGTTGGAAGTGGTGGTATAGGTTCTTTAAGAATGGTAATTACGTCAGGCGGCACTGTTGGTATTGGGACGAGTACTCCTGATTCTACATTGCATGTTTTTAAAGGAAGTGCAGGTTCTGTAACTGCCGTTGGTGGTACTAATGTGACTATTGAGGACAGTAGTACTAACTATCTTTCCATGTTGGCACCGGACAACCAATATAGTGGGATTGTATTTGGTTCTCCGTCAGATAGTTTTGGAGCCTATATTAGATGGAGACAAACTGATACTTTTTTAGATATATCTACAGCTGATTTTGGAGATTATATAAGATTAGGGGCAGGCAATAGTGATATTAAAGCTTACGTTACAAGTAACGGATTTGGAGTTAATACTTTACCTGTTGCAAGTGCCGCATTAGAAATATCTGCAACAACCCAAGGGTTTCTACCCCCAAGAATGACAAACGCACAAATCACAGGTATAACATCACCAGCCACAGGTTTAATGGCGTATTCAACAACAGAAAATCTTATTGTTTATTATAATGGAACTAATTGGATGAAAATTACAGGTGTAACTACTTTATAACCTAGTATGTTTGAAATTCAGTTTAATATAGAAATCCCCATTTTCATTAACAAACCCCTTCCCTTTAACTCTTAGTGGTTTTGATGTGTCAATTTCTCTTGGTAGATTAATTATTATATCTCCTGTCGGGTATGGTACACTTATCGATTCATTATTAATGTCTTTAATCGTCATTGTATAGTTGTATACCAAATCTGAACCATTTTTTTCAAACCCATTTTGTTCTACAATATTAATCCTTAATACAGCATTTCCATAAACCCCATTACTAAAATCTCCATACCCTTGAGCCTTTATAAATTGGTTCTCGCTAATACCAACTGGTAATTTTACCTTTAAGGTCACTGTGTCTCCTACGGTTGTTTGTCCATTACAAGTACCACATTTTACTTTATATGTGAAACCAGTACCATTACAAACATTACAAGAAGTTCTTATAACATTTGAAAAGAAGGAATTTCCAACTCTTTGTGTTATTTGTCCGGTTCCACCACAAACAATACACTTATCCTTTTCTCCACCACCACCATTACACGGTTCACATTTTTTTCTTCTATCAAATTTAATTTCAATTTCTTTACCCAAAAAAGAATCAACTACTCCAACATTAACATCGACAATTTTGTCAGGAGCCGTTCTTCTTGTGTTATTAAACCCTTGATTAAAAAATTGATTAAATATATCAAATGGATTTCCACCTTGATTAAAATCGCCAAAAGGATTATTTAAATCATTATCATATTTAGCCTTTGCGTTCTCATCTGACAATGTATTATATGCTTCGTTTATTTTTTTAAATTCTTCCTCATTACCACCTTTATCAGGATGAGTTAATTTAGATTTTTCTCTAAAAGCTTTTTTAATTTCGTCTTTTGAAGCTTCTTTGTTTACCCCTAAAATATCGTAATATGTTTCCAAGTCTTTTTTATTTTAATTTTTATTGTAAATTTTTAATATGAGTGATTTCAACTTTCATATCATCCTATTTAAGAATAATAAAAAGAAAAAAATTATCAAATCATTTATAACCTTTGATAGATGTAAAAAATATTATGATAATCTTATCAAAAAGTCAAATGAAATTAAATACGAAAAAAAATATGAGAACGGGAAATCGTGTCACTTTAAATTGTCACTAGTTTCAAATAAAAAAAACTTTGTGGATGAGAATATATTCTATAAAGATAATATGGGTAGACTTCAGACAATTAATCCAAAGATAACTGACGATTTATATATCAGAGAAATAAATGATTATAGTGTTGAGGAATTAATTTTTGACCTTCAAGATGACAAAAAAATTTCTTTGTCAGATTTACTAAAAAAGTATTTAAGTAAGGATGGTCTACATATGATTTCAAAAATAAATAACAAATTTGTTATTCAAATTGATGAGTATTACAATATTTTTAGTTTAAAGAATGAGGAAGATTGTTTTAGATTTTTAAATAACTTTTATCAATATTCAGATAAAAATAATTACATAATTGTTTTAGATTTATCATCACCTCAAAAAAAGTACCTATACAGAATTTTAGAAGAAAAGGGATTTGATATTAAAATGCTTTACAGAAAGTCAACTACTCATCCAAGATAAAAATAAAATCATTTTCTGAAATCTCAATCTTAAATTGATTGCTACCTTCATTAGGTTTTTCACCAATAGATGATAGTATTTTTGAAAACTCGAACCTATTAACCTCAAACACCGCACTGAATTTACCCTCAATTGTCTCTGACGCCGCTTCTGAAATTATTGCCAATTTTTTTAAAAGTTCAGAATCTTTTTGATTTTCTGCCATAATGTTAGTTTTTTAGGTTCCTTAAATAAGTCTTGTTTGGTAAGTCCTGTTATTTCTTTGATTGTTATGTTTTTAGCATTTTCTAAATCAATCCTGTCCATCTTCAATGATTGGTGATACCAATTCAGGAGTCTCTGGTTTCTTTCCATTTTCAGTTATAAAATTATTTTTATCAAAGTTAAATTTTAATTCTTTAAGTGAGTCTAAAGATTGTTTATCAAAAATAGTTTTTAGTTCATTGATTTTCAAGTTCAACAATCTTTCTTTTTCTTCTCTCTCTAAGTTAAAATTAATTATACCTAAAATATTACTTTGGGTTGTGTTTATTGAAACTTCATTAAACTCACTGATGAATGATAACCCAATGTTATTATCATCAACAGTTCCTTGATTTAAGAATTTATCCTCAATGATAAATTTTCTAGGTATTTTCCATGTACTTGGAAAAATCATATCAAAACAAATATATGTTTCTAATTTTCTCATTTGTTTCAAATAAGAAAAGATGGGTTCGATTTCTTTAAAAATGCTCATAATTATGTAATTATAAATGTTATAAAATAAGAAAATAATATCCAAAAAAGTAAAATCTCCCCATTACTAAAATCCAATGGTTTTGGGATTTCTTGTAATAGGGATTTTACGACTTTAAAACTTACATAAAATAAGTTTAAACAAGACAAAACAAACATGTATATAAATAAATTTTCTAAATTATACATTTTGTTTTCTTGTGTCTAATACTTCAGTTCTTAATTGTTGTAACAAAGATTTCAATTCTTGTGCTGTTTTTCTCGCTCTAGTTCCGGCACTTTTGTTCCCTGAATTGAATTTTGTCATGTCAATTGAAAGAGTTTCGGTAAGTTCTTTGATTTTTTCAATGGTTTCCATTTTTACTCTCTAGTTGTTTATTTTTTTATTTTTTTAAAAATCTAACTTTCATAGTTAGTTTTGTAAATTATTAATTAGATTTTTATCCAAACTTTTGTATATTGTGGTAAGTAAATCCAAATCTGACATCGTAAATGTTATATCAAAATCAAATATGTCGTTAAAAAATCTATCTAATGACATTTTTACTTCGGTGTTTTCCTGTTGGTAGAATGTTTCTAATATGAAGGATTTAAAGAAATTATAATGCTCTCCTGTTGGTTCTATCTTAATATTTTCTTTTCTGAAATTTTCCAGTGTTTTATTCCAACACCAATCAAAATGATTTTCATTATCTCGATTTTCGATATTAATTTTAATACCGTCATTGTTACCCAAATATGTTTTATATATTAGATTAACCAATCCAATAGTAAAGTCATGAAATAACTCTAATTTTAAATAACATATGTTATTGGTTTCAGACCATAGTTTTACTTCTTCGTGTTCAACAGGTTTTGATATGTATGAAAAAAAATTATCCATAGTTTCCTACGGATAATATAAACTCATAATATAAAATTGTAACTATTAAATTTTCTTATTACTGTATGTGGATAAATTCTTAATTCTATTCATTTCTTCATTTATCAGTTTAATTTTTTCATCTTCAACTGACTCTCCGAGTTTCTTAAACATGTTGTCTAATTTTCCACTTTTCTTGTCTTGTCCTGCAACATCAACAGGTTGTTTAACTCTATTATAACTTCTATCTTTTTCTTTTTTGTATAAGTTATCTTCGTGTTTTTTAACAATTTTTTCACCTAATTCAGTTTCAACCGCATTTGCATACTTTGGTGAGTTCCCAGTTCTTGCAGACCCCTTGATGTTATCTTCCACCCAATCTTCATTGTACCCTATTTCATCAGGACTAAGGTTTTCCATACCAGGAGCATATGCAAAATTCTCAATATATTCAGCAACCGCATCTGATGGTTGGTAAGCCTTCTTACCCATTTTACCTAACTCTCCATTACCTTTTGGGAAGACCTTTGGGTTCATTTCAAATTTACCTTTAGAACCATCTTTAGAATACTTTTTCATTTTTTCCATGGCCATTTTAACGCCTTCAGAATTTTGTCTTTTCTCAATTTTTGATACTCTGTCGTATTCCATCATTCCTACTGATTTTTTTTCTTCATTAACAATCTCTTCAATCAAATCAACCATTTCATTTTCAGTCAAAGATACACTTTCATTTCCAAATTTGACATCATAAATGACCTCATTAGATTTTACCGATTCCTCAACATTTCCCATTTTCTCTTCAAACTCATCTTCTTGGTCTTCCATGTCGAAGAAACGACTTCTCATTGTTCCAAAATCTTCTTCTTCGTCTTCTTTTCTTTTATCTTTTAAAGATAATGGATTATTTCTGTAGTATTTTGCAAATCTTCCTTGTTTATCTTCATCAGTTAAATTAGCAAAATTAACATCTCCTAAATCACGATGTGCGTCATCCATTCCACCCAAATCTTCATCCATTTCAGATTTCTTACCTTCTCTCATCATTTCAAAATCTTCAGGGTCAATTCTACGATTACGGTTCTTGTCTAATTCACTTTGACCACCATATAGTTTTTCTTCCAACTCAGAGTGAATCATTTCTTCTAAAGAAGAAGTATCAGTATATTCTTTTTTCCCTATTTTGAACTTTTCACCTTTAGGTGTATCTTTTAATTTTTTAGTAAAAAGATTACCTTCAGTTTCTTCTTGTTTGTTATGTATTTTTTTCATTTTTTTTAATTGTTTTTCTCCTACCATTATTTCTTTACCTTTACTATCCTCAAAATAAAAAGGTCCATGAGATGACTTTTTCCCTCTTTTCAAAAACTTAATTTTTTTCGGTTTGGAGTCACCATCTTTATATTCATACTCAGTACCAACTTCTAAATCATAATTGTCAACCTCGTCTATTTCACCAATTTTCTTGGTAATTTCCTCAATACGAGACTCAATCGACTCATTAAGAATTTTTTCAGTTATTTTTGACTTATGGTTCATGAATAGTTTTTATATAAATATTCATCATTTTTTATTTTTCAATTCAGATAGTAAAATGTTTTTTACTACATTTTCAGAGATATTGTATTTTTTTGAATATTTTTCAATAACTCTTTTAGCAATTTTTTGTTCAGATAGTGATAAAGCATTAATGTCTCCCTGATTACAGTATGGGAATTTTTTACATTTCTTTTTTACCTCAACAAATTTACCTCCAGGTATTTGTGTTTTAGCTCTTCCTCTCCATTTTTTAGGAGACATAGATTTTGCCAAAAAAGACGGTGATGAGTATTGACCCGCCGAACTAGCTCCTGTGGCCTCTTTTGTTTCAATCTTTTTTAACTTACTATAGTATTCAGGGTCTTCTGAAAGATGGTCTAACGCAATTTGTCTTGGGTCTCCTGATTTGTGTTCCTTTTCAACTTTAATACCTTTAGCAAACTGTTTTTTTAATTCTTGGTGGATTTTTTCGATTTTTTCTTTTGATGTTGAGTCTTTACTGTCGTCATATGCATATTTTTTAGCCAAGTCTCTTAATTTAGCCATGAATGTTCTTTCAGCTTCAGTAAGACTTTCTTGTGTTTTCTTTTTCTTTCCTTGACAATGAGCTCTCTGACTAAAACCCTTTGGGTTACTGCAATCGATACTCTTTT
>Ga0172372_10011263_pt1 | contig 11383 bp, 9 predicted proteins | sample LakKiv5m_2_FD_114544 | JGI IMG/M metagenome (GOLD analysis project Ga0172372, IMG submission 114544) | Freshwater microbial communities from Kabuno Bay, South-Kivu, Congo - kab_092012_9.5m | ecosystem: Environmental > Aquatic > Freshwater > Lake | place: Democratic Republic of the Congo... | reverse complement strand
CTGCGACGGCCTCTGGCTCGACACCTTCGTGTTCCAGGCGCCCGATTTCTACGAGCATCTGGGCTTTACGCGCTTCGGCACGATCGAGAATTTTCACGATGGCCAGGCACGCTATTTCTATCTGAAGCGGTTTTGATTTCTGCAGGGTTTCCTAGTCCGTGAGCACCAGTCCGTGAGCAACGCCCGCCATTCATTCGAACTGTTCCCGCCACGCACGCCCGAAGGCGTCGCCAAGCTGCCGGCCACGCTGAAGAAGCTCACCGAGGCCAAACCCGGCTTCTTCTCGGTGACCTACGGCGCGCTGGGCTCGGACCAGAACGGCACCTACGACACGCTGATGACCGTGGTGCGCGAAACCGGCATCGCGGTGGCGCCGCATCTGACCTGCATCGGCAGCACGCGCGCTCGCGTCGCCGAGCTGCTGGCGCAGTATCGCGATGCCGGCGTGCGCCGCATCGTGGCCCTGCGCGGCGACTTGCCCGCAACCGCCTACAGCTCGTCCGCACCGGGCGAGTTCCACTATGCCAACGAGCTGGTGTCGTTCATCCGCCAGACGCATGGCGAGCACTTCGAGATCGAAGTGGCGGCTTATCCGGAAATGCATCCGCAGTCCAAGCGCTTCGACGACGACTTCGGCTACTTCGTCGACAAGGTGAAGGCCGGCGCCGACAGCGCGATGACGCAGCTGTTCTACAACGCCGACGCCTATTTCTATTTCATGGATCGCTGCGCCAAGGCCGGCGTCGGCATTCCGGTGGTGCCCGGCATCATGCCGATCACCGGCTTCGCCAACATCGTGCGCTTCTGCAACAACTGCGGCGCCGACCTGCCGCGCTGGATCACGTTGCAGCTGGAGCAGTTGCAGGACGACAAGGCCGCGCTGCAGGACTTCGGCACCGAAGTGGTCACGCGCCTGTGCGAAACCCTGCTCAAGGGCGGCGCGCCGGGCCTGCACTTCTACACCATCAACCAGGCCGAGCCGACGCTGCGCCTGTGCCGCAACCTGGGCTTGTCCACCTAGGACAGGCGAGCAACGAGCCGTGATCCTTCCGCATGCCTTCGATTACGCCGGCACCGCGGTGTTCGCGGTCTCGGCGGTGCTCGCGGCCGGGCGCAAGCAGCTCGATCTGCTCGGCGCGGTGATCATCGCGCTGGTGACTTCGACGGGCGGCGGAACCCTGCGCGACCTGCTGCTCAACCGCACCCCGTTCTGGTTCACCGACATCGGCTATCTGGTGACGATCCTGGTCGTCGCCTGCACCACCGTGCTGGTGCTGCGCTGGCGCCATCCGTCCGAGCGCCTGCTCGAAATCGCCGACGCCGTCGGCGTCGCCCTGTTCTCGATCTCGGGCGCGCGCATCGCCGAGGCGGCCGGTTTGCCGGGGCTGATCGTCGTCGTGCTCGCGACCATCACCGGCACCTTCGGCGGCCTGCTGCGCGACGTGCTCTGCAACGAGATTCCCCTGCTGCTGCGCCCCGGCACCATCTACGGCGTCGTCGTCATCGCCGGCGCGACGCTCTACGTGGTGCTGCAATCGCTCGGCGTCTCGCGCGACATCGCCGCGCTGGCCGGCATGCTGCTGATCGCGAGCCTGCGCATGGTCGCGATCGCGCGCAATATTTCGCTGCCGGCGCTGCGGATTCGGGAGCCGGGACGCGGCGACGATTGATCGTCACCGCGCCGGCCAAGCAACACGGCCGCCCGCTCAGGGGCGCGCGACACTCGGCAGCAGATAGACATTGCCTTGGTCGGTGAGCACGGCGAGTCCGTCGACACCCCACCGCAGGAGGCGCCTGGCGTTGGTGTCATCCAGCGCAAACTGCACGGTGCGCAGCGGAACGTAGCTGCCGACATCGAACACCGTCAGCCGTCGTGTCTGGTAACCGTCCGAGTAGTTGCGGCTGACCATGAACGCTCGACCCATCGGCGCATCGACCGTCAGCACTTCGGCGCTGCTGTCGGTTTGACGGAACACCCCGACTTGCGAACCCGTATCCGGGTTTACGACCGGGCCGGCGTCCGAGTAGATGAGGCCTTCCAGGTAGTAGATCGACTGGGAGTAATTGCTGAAGGCGTTGTAATAGCTGCGATTGAGCAAGACACCGCTGGGCCCGACGTCGAAAACTGCCAGTTCCGAGCCGCTGTTGGCATAAAGCACCGAAGAATCGTCGCCCCAGGCCAGCGCGGTGGGGCTGGCATAGTAGTTTTCACCGCCGTCATCGACCCGGCGCACGGCGTCGTCGTAGATGGCGAGCCCCCGATCGGAGAAGCCGACAGCCACCGTACGCGGTTGGCCCGGCGCCACCGCCAGCACGTTGGCGAAGCGCAATCCGTAGTACGGACTGGGGCCCAGATCCAGCGTGGTATCGAGCGTCAAATCAGGCAGCTTGAAGCGCCGAACCTGATTCGCGCCTCCCAGCGCGAGGTAGAGGTAGGCGCCATCGCCCGACACGGCCAGCTTCTTGGGTTCGCTACCGGCAACGACCGAAGCCGTGATTTGGCCCGTCGCTGGATCGAGCACGGCGATGCGGTTTGCGTAGGTGCCGGCCGAACTCGGAAAGCTCAGATAGAACTTCTGCGCAACCGAATCCCAAACCATGTCGCTGGCCCCGCTTGCGACCTTCTGGACAGCCTGCTGGGCGAACTGGCTGACCTGATAGCTCACCGACACATACGAATAACCGCTCTGTACCTGGCGACTACAGCTGGCGTCGTAACAGCCGCTGACATAGAAGCTGACGCCGTAGTTCTGCGGCGTCAGCGTGTCCGGGTCGGCCAGGTGCACGTCGATGCGACGCTGGGTGTCGGAGACACGAACGACCTCGACGCTGCTGATGCCCGACGACGCCGGCGTTCCGGAAAAATCGGTCTTGACGATCAGGGTCGCCGCGTCGGGACCATCCAGTGTGGCCAGAACCGAAAGCGTCTGAGCCTCACCGCCCGGGCCGCCTATTGCGGTCAACGAGGTCGTGTCGAGCGTCAGCGTGGTCGGCGGCGGCGGCGCCTTGATCTCGTAGGTCACGGTGATCGTCGCCGGACTGCCTTGCACCTCGCGGCGGCAGTTTTCGTCGTAGCAGGCCCGCAGCGTCACCGTATCGGTGTAGGTACCGGGCGTGCGGTTCAGCGGCGAATACAGGTAAATGTCGAGATGGCCGCTGAGCTCGCTGAGCTGGCTGTAATTGGTGCCGCTGACCGCGCTGCTGCCGTTCTGCTCGACGCCCAGATAAATGCCGTCCTCGGGTAGCGAATCGAACGAGAAATCAGTGCCGAGCGGGGGCGTCGAGTAATTGTCCGTGTACCCGACGGCGTACAGCGCGCGATCCTGCACCGTCAGCGTCACCTTTGAGGAATCGCCACCGCCACCACCCCCGCAAGCTCCCAGCAACAACGTGGCGCCGACCCACAACGGAGCCAGCCAAACCCGCATCCCGCCCATTTGCTTCCCCTGCGACGCACGGTGCGTGCGCTCCCGGTGGGAATGTAGAGGCGTGCCCCGGCAAGCTTCAAGAGAATTTCCCGCAACGATCCGCTCATTGTGAGACACGAATTCCACCATTCATCGAAGCTGCGGCAGACTCGCAGCGATTCGATCGCGCAGACGATCGTTGCAAGGGGAAGCCTCTCTGGAACCGACACCGCCATCACCGCGTGATCCGCTCGACTTGCGGGCGACTCCGGGCGCCCGGCGCCAGCGTCCGCTGGCGCCCGAAGCGCCTGCGCAAAGCCCGAGGCCATCGGGACCATCGAGGCCGCGCATGAGCCGCAAGCGCATCGTGCTGATCGCCCTCGCGGCGCTGGTCGCCTCGCCGTTCGTGCTGATCGCGCTCGGCAGCTTCATGCCGGTCTGGGTCACGAGCTACATGCTGCAAAGCCCGACGCGCCCGGTGCAGCACCACTGGGTGCCGCGCGAACGCATCGCCGACGCGGCGCGGCGCGCGGTGGTGGCGGCCGAGGACCAGAAGTTCTGGAACCACCACGGCTTCGACATGGAAGCGATGCAGAAGGCCTACGAGCGCAACCAGCGCGGCGGCCGCGTGCGCGGGGGCTCGACGATCAGTCAGCAGACCGCCAAGAACCTGTTCCTGTGGCCGGGCGGCGGCTACTTCCGCAAGGGGCTGGAAGCCGGGCTGACGGTGGTGATCGAGGCGCTCTGGTCCAAGGAGCGCATTCTCGAGGTGTATCTGAACTCGGCCGAATTCGGTCCGGGCATCTACGGGGTCGAGGCGGCTTCGCGGCGCTTTTTCCGCAAGCCGGCCGCCGAACTCAGCAGCAGCGAGGCGGCCCGGCTCGCGGCCGTACTGCCGAGCCCGCGACGCTGGAAGGTCGACGCGCCGGGGCCCTATGTGCGCACGCGCGCAGCCTGGATCCAGCGGCAGATGGGCTACGCGGGGCGTGCGCCGGCGGCTGCCGACGACGAACCCGATCTGCCGCCCGGCGAGCGCTTCGACGAGGACGAGACCACGGGGCCGCCAGCCGAGACACCGTCGGCAGAGACGCAGACCGCGAATCCACCCGCCACCGAACCGGCACCGGAGCCTGCGGCTACCGCAGAGCCGCCCGCGTCACCCGAAACCGAGCCGGAGCAGGCTCTGCAACCGGCTGCGGAGCCTGCGGCGGACCCGCCGGCCGAACCGGCGCCCAATGACTGACTGAAGCTGTGGCCGGGCCGTGACCCGCCGTCTTCACGTTCGGGCCTCGACGGCCTGTTCGGCGGCAGATCTCGACCCGCCCCTGCTTCGAATCGAGCACGCCGCCCTACGGAGCGGCCGGAGCCTTGGCCGGCGGGAATCGCCCGTTCCAGCGCCACAGCGCGGCGTGCTCGTCTTCGCCGCCGATCAGGGCGCTGTTCGCATCCGCTTCATAGCCGGCCGCTTCGAGGATGCGCTGGCGGGGCAGGCGCACGATGCGCATCGGTCCGCGTGCGATCGCCTGCGGCCAGTCCTCGTCGGCCCGGCGCTCGAACTCGGCCAAATGCTTGTAGGTCAGGATCAGCAGCTTGCGGCCGTCGGGCGACAGGTCGATCGCGGTCGGGGTGCCGCGATAGCGCTCGACGCCGGCCGGCAGCGCCGGTGGTACCGGGCCCTCCCAGATCAGCGGCAGGTCGGCGATGCGCTTGGCCACCGCGAGTTCGCTGCCGGCCGTGAACGTCATCGGCAGCTCGTAAAGCCCGGCCGGCTTGCGGCCCTTGTCGATCAGCAGGAAGCGCCCGCGCTGCGGATCGGCCGCCAGTGATTCGCAATCGCGCGGGCCGTCCTCAAAGCGGAAGCGAATCTCGCGCGTCTGCGCGATGCCCTTCGCGGGCAGCGTCGGTTCGGGCAGCACCCAGATCGACACCTGGCTGCGGAAGCCGAAATTGTCGCCGGTGTCGGCGATCGCGAGCCAGGCCTGGCCATCCCGCTGGTAGCTCGCCAGGTCTTCCCAATCGGTATTGAGGCTGGACACGGTGACCTGGCCCTGGGAACGCCCGTCCGGGCTCATCGCATAGAGCATCGGGGCATTGCCACTGTCGTTGAGCCCCCACCAGCGGCCCGCAGTCCGGCGCGAAACCGCCAGCCCCGAAAGCTCGTTGAGCGCCGGCTCGTCGATGTGGCCCGAGGGCCGGAAATACCGGAAATAAGTGTCCGCTACCGAGTCCGCGGCGGCCGCTACCGCCCATCCCCACACCATCAGCGCCGCGCCGAGCACCCGCACCGCCGCGTTCCGGTTCCACCTCTGTCTGTTCACTTTAAGTAATCTCGGTAACTCACTATCAACGCTGAGAAAGTTCATCCAACTAACAGCTTCTGTGGATAAGTTTGTGGGAAATCGGGGATCAAACCCGCTAAGTCGACGCCCTCACTTGGATTTCTGCCTGACGACCAGTTTGTGCTCACGTCCATATTTTTGTTAAAAATCAGCTACTTACTTTCCTGTTACAGCATTTCTACAGAAATATGTCGCTCGCAACGGGCTTTCGGGCCCTGCGCGCCGCAACTGTGCATAGTGGTTCCACCGCAATCCATTTTCTTCGAACCGCCCGGCCACCGAGGGCATGGCCGGGACCGGCGCCGCCCGGCCGCCGTCGTTACACTCCGGCCCCATGAGCACCTTGTCCGGGTTGTACGCAATCACCTCAGCATCCCTGTGCGCCGACGAATCGCGATTGATCGCCGGAGCGACCGCCGCCCTCGAGGGTGGGGCCCGGCTGCTGCAATACCGCGACAAGAAGGCCGCACCCGCACGCCGGGAGCGGCTGGCCCTCCAGTTGCGTGGGCTCTGCGCCCGCCACGGCTGCCGGTTCATCGTCAACGACGACGTCGAGCTCGCGATCGCGATCGAGGCCGACGGGGTCCATCTCGGCCGGGGCGATGGCAGCGTGCGCCGGGCCCGCGAGCGGCTCGGCGAGCGCGCGATCATCGGCGTGAGCTGCTCGGGCTCGATCGAGCGGGCCGTCGAAGCCCAGGCCGAGGGCGCGAGCTACGTCGCCTTCGGACGCTTCTATCCGTCGTCGACCAAGCCCGACGCCCCGCCCGCGCAGATCGAAACCCTGCGCCAGGTGCGCGGACTCATCGGCCTGCCAGTCTGCGCGATCGGCGGCATCACGGCCGACAACGCGGCGCCCCTGATCGAGGCCGGAGCCGACATGATCGCGGCCGTTGAAGGCATTTTCGGTGCAGCGGACATTCGGGCCGAGGCCGCCCGCTATGCCGCTCTGTTCCACCGGCCGTTCAGTGCGGTGCCGTAGCGCTCGCGACTACAATCGTGGTTCCCGTCGCTGCTTCGGCTCTCCGCTTTCGGCTGCGATCCGCAGCCTTGTCAGATCCGCAGCCCGTATCCGTCACCACCAGCCGGCAACCGCCATGACCCAGTCCGAGACCCTTTTCGAACGCGCGCAGAAAACCATTCCGGGCGGCGTCAATTCGCCGGTGCGGGCGTTCAAATCGGTCGGCGGAACGCCGCGCTTCATCGCCTCGGCGAGCGGCGCCTGGCTCACCGACGCCGACGGCAAGCGCTACGTCGACTACGTGGGCTCCTGGGGCCCGATGATCCTCGGCCACCAGTTCCCGGCCGTGCAGCAGGCGATCGTCGATCAGGCCGCGATCGGCACTTCGTACGGCGCCCCGACGGAGGCCGAGATCGAGATGGCCGAGCTGCTCTGCGCGCGCGTGCCGGGCCTTCAGATGGTGCGCATGTGCAATAGCGGCACCGAGGCGACGATGAGCGCCCTGCGCCTGGCGCGCGGCGCCACCGGCCGCGACTACATCCTCAAGTTCGAAGGCTGCTACCACGGCCACGGCGACGCCCTGCTCGTGAAGGCCGGCTCGGGCCTGCTGACCTTCGGCGTGCCGACCTCGCCGGGCGTTCCGGCCGACCTGGCCAAGTACACGCTGACGGCGACCTATAATGATTTGTCGTCAACCGAAGCATTGTTCAAACAATATTCACATCAGATTGCGGCCGTGATCGTCGAGCCGGTGGCCGGCAACATGAACTGCGTGCCGCCCGCGCCGGGCTTTCTCCAAGGCCTGCGCTCGCTCTGCGACGCCGACGGCAGCCTGCTGATCTTCGACGAAGTGATGACCGGCTTTCGCGTCGGCCCGAGCTGCGCGACGGGGCTCTACGGCGTGCGCGCGGACCTCGTCACGCTCGGCAAGATCATCGGCGGCGGCCTGCCGGTGGGCGCTTTCGGCGGCTCGCGCGCGGTCATGAGCCAGCTCGCCCCGCTCGGCCCGATCTACCAGGCCGGCACCTTGTCCGGAAACCCGCTGGCGATGGCCGCGGGCCTCGCGATCCTCAAGGCGCTGGCCGAACCGGGGCTCTACGAGCGTCTCGAAGCGAGCACCACGCAGCTGCTCGCCGGCCTGCAGAAAGCCGCCGACGAAGCCGGCATCGCCTTCACCACGACCCAGGTCGGCAGCATGTTCGGGCTCTATTTCGGCCAGGGGCCGATCACCGGCTTCGCCGATGTCTCGGCCTGCGACGCGCAGCGCTTCAAGCGCTTCTTCCACTTGATGCTCGATCGCGGCGTCTACCTGGCGCCGTCGGCCTTCGAAGCCGGCTTCGTCTCGGCCGCGCACGGGCCCGAGGAACTCGCCCAGACCATCGAGGCCGCCCGCGCGAGCTTCGCCATCCTGGCCCAGGCGGCCTGATCGGCCCGGCTTCAGCGCACACCGCAGGCTGACGCGTGCTCGATCAGGCTCAGGATTTCCTGAACTGGGTCGCGGCCCATCCGGGGCTCGCCCTGGGCCTGCTGTTCCTGGTCTCGCTGCTCGACGCGGTTTTCCTCGTCGGCGCCTTCGTGCCGGCCTCGATCATGCTGTTCGCGGTCGGGGCGCTGGTGGCGATGGGCTCGCTCGAGCTGTGGCCGACCGCCGCGGTCGCCGCGGCCGGGGCGATGATCGGCGACGGCCTGTCGTTCTGGCTCGGCCGGCGCTATGGCGAACGCCTGTTCCAGATTCCGCTGCTGCAGCGCTACCCGGATTTCGTCAACGGCGGCCGGCGCTTCTTCGACAAGCACGGCGGCAAGGGCGTCTGGCTGGCGCGCTTCCTGGGCCCGGTGCGCGCAATCACCCCGGCGCTCGCGGGCGCGGCCGGCATGCCGACCTGGGTCTTCATCCTGGCCGACTACAGCGCGGCCTACCTGTGGGCGCTGATCTACATCCTGCCCGGCGTGCTGTTCGGCGCCTCGATGGGCCTGGCGGCCGAAGTCGCGGCCCGGCTGGCCGGCCTGCTGGTGCTGATCTTCGGCCTGGTGATCTTCTTCATCTGGTTCGTGCCGCTGCTGATGGGCGCGCTGCAGCGGCAGACCGAGCGCGCGATCGGCCCGGTTCTGGACTGGAGCCGCCGCCACCGCCACCTCGGCCGCTTCGGGGCCGCGCTGGCCGACCCCGAGCAGCCCGAAACCCCGGCCCTGGCGATCGTCGCGCTCACGCTGGTGCTGCTCGGCGGCTTCTGGCTGTTCGCGCTCGCCGAGGCCGGCGCGCATCCGTATCCGTCGCCGATCGACGCGCTGATCTACCAGACCCTGCACGACCTGCAGACGCCCTGGGGCAATTCGCTGGCCTATGCGCTGGCCCAGCTCGGCAGCCCCTGGGTCTACGGCCCGACCGCGATCGCGGTGTTCGCGGTGCTGGTGAGCCGGCGCCGGCTGCGCGCGGCCGCGCACTGGGCGGCGGCGGTCGGATTCAGCACGGTGATTTCGCTGAGCCTGCACGCGGTGCCGATCCGGCTCGCCCCGGCTGCGTACTACCACGGGCTCGGAGCCGCGGCGCTGCCGCGCGACCTCGTCATGGTGTTCGTGATCTACGGCTTCGCGGCCGTGTTGCTCGCTACCTACCGGCGCACGCGCATCCGGCGCTTCGTCTACGTGGCGAGCACCGTACTGCTGACCCTGATCGTGCTGTCACGGCTGTATCTGGGCGTGGAGTGGTTCAGCCTGTCGCTGTTCTCGGCGGTGATCTCGCTGGTGTGGATCGGCGCGCTCGGCCTCGGCTACCGCCGCCATGGGCCCGAGCGGCTGTTCCTGCGCAGCTTCACGCTGCCGGTCATCGCGATCTTCGTCGCCAGCGCGGCGGTCCGCTGGGGCATCGGCGCCGGCCTGCCGGACCGGCCGCTGGCGACCGATCGCGTGCAGACCATCGAATCGAGCACCTGGGCCAGTGGCGGCTACCGCCAGCTGCCCTTGCAGCGCATCGACCTGCGCGGGCGCAGCGAAGATCCGTTCGAGCTGCAATGGGCCGGCCAGCTGCCCGACATCACCGCGAGCCTGGACGCCGCCGGCTGGAAGCCGCTGGCCCCGCTGACGCCCGGCAACCTGCTGCTCTGGCTCACCACCTCGAGCCCGATCGGCCTGCTGCCGCTGCTGCCGCAGGTACATGCGGGCAGCCACCAGCAGCTCGCGCTGCGCCGCGAGCAGGATGACGAGCATCAGCAGGTGCTGCGGCTGTGGCTGTCGGGCTGGCAGTTGCCGACCGGCGAGCCGATCTGGCTCGGCCAGCTGTCCGCGCAGCGGGCGCGCACGTTTTACCGGCTGCTGCGCTATCCGGTCGCCGACAATGCGGCCTTGGTCGATTTCAGCGTGCCGGCGCCGTTCGAGCAGCGCCAGGTGCCGGCCAACAACGGCTCGCGCAGCGGCACGCTCTGGCTGATCGGCAAGGGCCTGAACCTTTACACTGCGCCTTACGCCGACGCGGACGCGCTGAGCCCCCAGCCGGTTCCGCTGCCGCCTTCCCCGACGCCGACCACGACACCAAAGCCCGCCGAGCATGGCTGACCTGCTTTCCAAGTTCCGCACGAGCCTCAACAAGAGCCTGGGCGGCGACAGCTGGCTGACCAAGGACATCGGCACGCTGTTCGCGGGCGAGAAGCTGCGCGACGACGCGCTCGAAGAGCTCGAAACCCGCCTGCTGATGGCCGACGCAGGGCTCGAAGCCACCCAGTGGCTGCTCGACCGGCTGCAAGCCGAGATCGGCGCCGGCCGCATCAAGACCGAAAAGCAGCTGCGCGAGCAGCTCAAGAAGGCGCTGCTCGAGCTGCTGCAGCCGATCGCCAAGCCGCTCAAGATTCCGGCCTTCATCCGCCCGTACATCCTGTTCGTGGTCGGCGTGAACGGCGTCGGCAAGACGACGACCATCGGCAAGCTCGCTTCGCGCTTCAAGAAGGACGGGCTGTCGGTGCTGCTCGCGGCCGGCGACACCTTCCGCGCCGCAGCCGTGCAACAGCTCACGACCTGGTCCGAGCGCAGCGGCGTGCCGATCCTGAGCCAGGGCGAAGGCGCCGACAGCGCCAGCGTGATCTTCGACGCCGTGCAATCGGCCAAGGCGCGCGGGCTGGACATGGTGATCGCCGACACCGCCGGCCGCCTGCATACGCAGCACCACCTGATGGACGAGCTGCGCAAGATCAAGCGCGTGATCCAGAAGCACGACGCCTACGCTCCGCACGAGGTGCTGCTGGTGGTGGACGCCACCACCGGACAGAACGCGCTGAACCAGGCGATCCAGTTCCACGAGGCGATCGGCCTGACCGGCATCGCCGTGACCAAGCTCGACGGCACCGCCAAGGGCGGCATCCTGCTCGCGATCGCCCGGCGCATGGCGCTGCCGATCCGCTACGTGGGCCTGGGCGAGGCGGTCGACGACCTCGAAGTCTTCGACGCCGAAATCTACGTCGAGTCGCTGATCGGTTCGTCCACCTGAGAGGGCAGGCTTCGATGAGCGCTCCCAAGTCCAGTAGCGGGTCCAGCAGCGCGCCCGGCAACCCGGCGCTGATCCAGTTCTCGCAGGTCAGCCACCGCTATCCGGGCGGGCGCGACGTGCTGTCGGACATCAACCTGGCGATCCATCCGGGCGAGATGGCCTTCGTCACCGGCTCGTCGGGGGCGGGCAAATCGACCCTGTTGCG
>Ga0172372_10011261_pt1 | contig 11383 bp, 9 predicted proteins | sample LakKiv5m_2_FD_114544 | JGI IMG/M metagenome (GOLD analysis project Ga0172372, IMG submission 114544) | Freshwater microbial communities from Kabuno Bay, South-Kivu, Congo - kab_092012_9.5m | ecosystem: Environmental > Aquatic > Freshwater > Lake | place: Democratic Republic of the Congo... | reverse complement strand
GTATGATACTTATACAATATAAAAATATATAATATATAATCAGACTGGATAAAATAAACTTACTAATTCGCTTCACATTGCCAAATAAAATTACAATCCATTGTAATGAAAATCGGTATGTCTATGCTCAAATCACAATTCAAATCAACGGGGGAGAAACCAATGTCTATACTTGTCCAGGGGATTCCGTCGAGTTAAATGCGGTCATTACAGGGGGGCAACCACCTTACAGTTTTGAATGGTCACCTTCCACCGGACTGTCAAAAACTATACCTTTTGCTACTATTGCCTGTTGAAATTTTAATAGTTTTGAAATGATGCTGCTTGCAATCACCGCTCAATATCATATTTTCTCAGGTTACATATCAAATAATTCCAGGCGATAAACCTGGACTTTTATAAATTAAACTATTGTCTAATCCATAAAAAGATCACAATAAACTATTAACATATATCATTAATAATCAATATGTTATTTACTGACTAAACCTTCAAAATTAGTAATTTATGCCGTTTTATAACAATAAAAACTAAAAAAACAATGCCCTCCTGCAGAGCAAAATCCTGCTGATATTTTCTCCGATAACTACCTGTTTATTACGATGCCACGAAATAAAATCTTCAAATGATTTGGAGAAATAAAAATTTTACATGTACTGACTGATGTATCTACCTTAACAGGAAACCACAGAAATTCATTAACCATGCATTTCGCCAATAAAACATCAGTTGTGTTGAATAGAATTTTTGCTTAGGTACGAATTCAGGATTTTAGTACTTTTTCAAGATCAGCTTCTGAATAGTATATGCTTTTAAGTACTTTACGATCCTCTTCTCTGTACACAAGATATTCCCCATTTTTCTCTTCTATGACAGAATTTGTTTGCTTATGCTGCAGATAATGCTGCTGCGTTAATACGGCTTCGTCCAACGTTTTACAGGCTTTGCTCATATTTGAACGCTGCACTTCCTCAAACAAGCCAGAAAATTTGGAACCAAGGCCAAATTCAAGTACCGCACCCGAAAGTACATACTGTAAATCGCTCAGCGCATCTGCAATGCCAACAATGTCTTTTTGTTCAATAGCTTCTCTCAATTCGTCAAGTTCTTCCTGTAAAAGTGATACCCGCAAGGCACAACGTTCAGGAGCAGGTACCTGCGGATGGCCTAATACCGGTAATTCAAACAATTCATGAAACTCTGCTACGTTGTTCAAACCTTTGGGCTCTGTAAATTCATATTTATGTTTTATATTATTCATAATTATAATTTATAGTATTTAAAATGATTTTAAAAATTTATAGTGCTGAAATCCAACTTATCGAAGGTTCCTGAGGACATCATCAAAACATGATAATCTTTTAGTTCCTGCCGCTCCAGTTCTTCCTTTAATTCGGCCGGATTTGTTATTACTATTAATCTGGGATGATCGAATGCCTTCTGAATATCGGAGGAAGTCAGCATTGACATTTGCTTCATCGCAAAGGTATGTGGACTCAAGTAAACAATTACGCGGTCTGCAGATTCCAGCGAATGATAATATTCGGGCAGAAACGCACTACTGACACTTGAAAAGGTATGTAGCTCAAGAACTGCCAGCAATGGCTTATCATCATACCAGTCGGCAAAAGCACTGCAGGTGGCTTTAACCTTTGACGGGGCATGAGCAAAATCCAGATATACCAGCTTTCCATCTTTATCAAATAATTTTTGAAGCCGTTTTTGTGCACCCGTAAAATCAGCAATGGAATCAAAAAATAAGCCTTCCGATATCCCCAATTCCCGGCAAACCATTAAAGCAGCATGCATGTTTTCAAGATTATGCTTCCCAATCACTGAAATAGGATAAACCTTGCCATGATAGCGAATAAGACTCCCCTCCTCCCGATCCAGTCCTTCATATGGAATAGCTTTAATTTCGAGACTTTCGTTTTGTAATATTTGAACAATATTTGAATCATTTTTATAGTAAAAAAGTATTCCGTTTTTCTCGAATGTTTGCAAATAAATGCTGAATTGTTCTTTATAATTTTCGAAAGTAGGAAAAACATTGATGTGATCCCAGGCAATTCCTGTTAGTACAGATATATGAGGATGATACTTATGAATCTTAGGGACCCGGTCTATTGGCGAACTTAAATACTCATCTCCTTCAACTACAAGTATCGGGGCATTTGTTAACTTCACCATTCTATCAAAACCATCCAGCTTAGCCCCAACCAAAAAATCAAAATCTACCTTGTTTTTTTTAAGCACATGCAATATCATTGATGTTGTTGTTGTCTTCCCATGGCTGCCAGCGACAACAACCCGTTTTTTATTTTCAGAAAACGAATACACCAGTTCCGGATAGGAATATATTTTTATATCCAGCTCCCTGGCCTTTAATAATTCGGGATTTTCAGCACGTGCATGCATACCGAGAACAATAAAATCCAGGTCTTTAATGATTTTTTCAGGAAACCAACCAAATTTTTCTGGACAAATTCCACTTTCCCTTAAGTTTGATAATGCAGGGTCGTAGATTTCATCATCAGAGCCTGAAACATCATACCCCAGCCTCAGCATATCCAGCGCCAACTGATGCATTACTGCACCCCCGATAGCAATAAAGTGAATTTTGCCTTTACTCATTTTTTTAATGTATATAATTCTTCAAACCAGACCTTAATTTTTTCGCATCCCATAAATTCCTTTAAAACTAAAATTAATTATCGCTTCCAATACGTAAATAATTACACTTCCATCCATGATTGGATTGCGATAAGCCGCGAACAAAAATAATGCATTTTAATTTCTGTATTCAGGATATATTATTTTTGTTTTACATGTTTGATGTTTTTATTGGAGCTTTTCTGATTGGTAAACAAAAAAGAGGTTTTTATGTATATCTATAGTCAGAAGTCCGGTTTAAATTCGGTCTGAAACAGAATGGTTACCGGGCAATACATTATGCGTTAGAAAGTCTTTTCATTTCCGACGTCATGTACAGCGATAGTCACTTTGTTGACCTAATGATCTAGAATTTTTTGGAGAGTGGGAATTGGGTGATGTTAATTTAAAGACCTGCGACGTTGGTTTTGGTTGAGAAAGTTGAGAAGGTTGAGGTTTATTGTTGAGTTGTTCTTTGTTGAGTCGTTGAGGTCGTTTCTTTGCCTAAATTACGTTAATAAATAAATTCCGGCCTTTTTTATTTTAGCCAAAAAACTCAGAAATTGCGTTAAAAACAAAAAACTGTTCGAGCCCAGACGTACCAACAATTCAAAGCCGGAAAACAATTAAACAGTAAACTTAATACAACCATAAAACACCAGGGGCGAGTTTTTTTTTGTTTAGTAATTTCTGAGGAATTTTGGCGTTAAAAAATAAAAACAGCCGCGGCTTTTTTTTGTTACTTTTTTTCAGCTGAAGGAAAAAAAGTAAGACAAGTATATTGAAAAGAAAATCCAGGATTACGCAAGAACATTATGAAAGCGCCAAAACGCATAAAATATAAAAATAAAATTTAAAAATTATCCCCCCTACCTCAAGCAAAAAAGTATGGCAGGGATGTTGTGAAAACAGATTCTGGTTTACGACAGAAGTTTGATTGAGAACACAAATTGATATCACATTAAATAAAATTTAAAACTCAAGCTTCAGCTGGTGGAAAAAAAGTAAGTCAAGCAGGAAATGAGCATGAGGCGATCACACAAAACAGGATGATTATTTCTAATGCCAATTCCATTTGACCTTAAAAAAACCAGTCACACGGAGCCTGACAAACTAAAAATATACAAATGAAAATACCAATAGACATAAAAACCGGTAATATATCCTCTCCCACTAAGGAAGAAAATATTATTGTGGGCATCGACCTGGGAACAACAAATAGTCTGATTGCCTACATGGATAACGGAATTCCCATGGCAATTTGTGAAAGTACCGGAAAGCACAGTCTCGTTCCTTCGGTGATTTACTTCGGACCAAACGATGAAATTATTGTCGGACAGGACGCCTTGCCATTTATGACTTCAGATCCGGAAAACACCATTTTTTCCGTCAAGAGATTGATGGGAAAAAGTTATGAAGACGTTGACAATGAATCCATGCATCTGGGGTATAAAATTATAAATGAGGAAACCAGCCCTCTCGTAAAAATCAGAGTGCGAAACAAATTTTATAATCCGGTAGAATTATCGGCAGAAATTCTGAAGGTACTGAAAAAGCGGGCAGAATCGGCACTGCAAAAAGAAATTCAAAAAGTAGTCATAACCGTTCCTGCATACTTCAATGATGCTCAGCGACAGGCTACAAGGGATGCCGGCAAGCTGGCAGGGCTGGATGTACTTAGAATCATCAACGAACCAACAGCGGCTAGCCTGGCATACGGCCTGGGTCAGAATCCCTCTGAATCCCTTACTGTTGCAGTCTATGATCTGGGAGGTGGAACTTTCGATATTACTGTATTAAAACTTGAAAATGGAATTTTCGACGTGCTTTCTACACATGGAGATACACACCTTGGAGGCGACGATATAGACAAGGCTATCGTTCAATTCTGGCTTAAAAACGAGGTAATTAAAAAATATGCAGATGCCAGTACTTTTGGCATTCAGCACTTGAGACTTTTGGCGGAACGTGCAAAAAAAACTTTATCCGTAGAAGATAAATTCCAGGAAACATTCAACCATATTACCATCTCATTGCAAAGAAAAGATTTTGATGAAATTGTAGCACCTATATTTCAACGAACCATGATTTCCTGCCGCCAGGCTATGGAAGATGCCGCCATAAAACCCCATCAGATTGACCGTATCATTCTTGCCGGAGGGTCTACGCGAATTCCATATATCAGAGAGCAATTAAGCCTTTTTTTTGGTAAAACTCCTGATACATCTTCCAACCCGGATGAAATCGTGGCACTGGGAGCTGCCATCCAGGCAGACATACTTTCGGGCAACAGAAAAGATATGCTGTTGCTGGATGTCACCCCGCTTTCTCTGGGCATTGAAACAGTCGGAGGCCTTATGGATGTGATCATACCAAGAAATGCCAAGGTTCCGCAAAGCGTAGCCAGAGAATATACGACATCCGTAGATGGTCAGCAAAATTTAAAAATTGCCGTATATCAGGGCGAAAGAGATCTGGTTGAGTTTAACCGGAAACTCGGAGAATTTATCCTTAGGGGCATTCCTCCAATGCCTGCAGGATTGCCCAAAATTCAGATTCAATTTATTCTGGATGCAGACGGTATCCTTACAGTAAAAGCCTTAGAAAAAAGGTCGGGTACAGAAACGAGTGTCGAAATAAAATCAGCATACGGGATCCCGGAAGAAGAAATGGCACGTATGCTTCTCGACTCCATACAAAATGCAGAACAGGATAAAAGAGCAAAATTTCTTCAGGAAGCCAAAAATGAAGCTAAAAATATTTTATTGGCAACAGAAAAATTTATTGTACAGAATCAAAGCTGGCTCTCAGACAATGAAATTGTTCAGCTAAAGCATCTATATGGCGAATTGTCAAACGCTTGCGAAAGTGAGGATAAAGATAACATTGAAACTGCCATGGACAACCTGAATCAGTTTGCAAATCCTCTGGCACATCAGGCTTTGGAGAAGAATATTGCCGGAGCTTTATCCGGCCAGAAACTCGATTAACGCTGTTTATACTTTTTGAAATCGTACAGGCTTGTTGAAGTCTTCAGGTACATTTCCCTCAGGTACATAGGGCCATCAAGGGTTTGGTAGAGATAGGATATCTGTTCGCTTCGTTTTCGCAAATATCTGCCCGGAGAAGCAGCGTTATATTTTACCGGATTAGGTAATGTCCCAATGATTAATGCAGCATTTTTCAATATCAGCTGTGATGGTTTTTTATTAAAAAAATATCCGGAAGCTTCTTTCACTCCAAAAATATGATCTCCCATCTCTGCGATGTTCAAATACACCTCCAATATCCGTTCCTTTGTCCATAAAGATTCAATAAGTATCGTAAAATAAAGCTCTGCCACCTTTCTGACATATGACCTTGCAGGCCATAAAAAGGCATTTTTAGCAACCTGCTGGGTGATCGTACTGGCCCCCCTGATATTTTTCCGCCCCTCACTGAATACGGCGGACCTCATGGAAGCAATATCTACCCCCCAATGAAAAGGAAAGCGCTGATCTTCTGATGCTACAGCACACACCTTTATCTTTTCATTCATGTTTTCATAGGATGTCCACGAATACGATACGGGATTACAGGAATAATTTTCAAAAGTTCTCTGAAGCATGAGATTGGTATACGGAACTGGTAAAAACCGGTACAGTAACACCCATGCAACAGTAGCACTAATGAAAACAACCAATATTTTATGCGCCAGGCCAATCCATTTTCTCATGCAAAAATTAGATTTTAGGAATGTGATTTAATCATAAAATTCAAATCAGGTCTATGCACTTTCCTCACGCTGCTCCATTTCAGTTTTTAGTACATCTATAATATTTGGATATACCTGACGGTGTTTTTTAAAAAAACTTTCCATTTGCATCCATACCGCTTTCTCAATATCCTCAGTAACCTGTGGAATCAGTTTTTGCTTTTTAGTTTCCATGAGATACCAGTGGGATTTTTTAATCAAGCGTTTGCCCTGCCCGTTGCGATAGGTATGCCGGGTTACACCTATTTTATGAATAATTCGGAGTTGGTTTACGCCTGTCTCCTCTTCAATCTCCCTGATGCTCCCACCTTTCTTTGATTCTCCGGATTCAATTTTTCCTTTTGGCAAATCCCACGATCCGCGGCGATAAATCAGTAAATACTCCCCCTTATCGTTTCGAACCAAACCTCCGCCAGCTTCAATTTCGGTAAAGTAAGAAAGAAAATCCTGCTTCAACTCAACAAAGCTTTCCGCATAAATATAGCATTTATCTATAAATTTTTGCCCTTCTAAAAAATCTATAATCTTCAATAAATCCTTGCGTATTCCGTTGTAATGATACAACAATGTACCAGGACTTTCAAGATTCGCAAGTTTAATCATCGCCGAAGAGGTTAGAATCACTTCAACGGCATTCATAAAGATTTTGTACTTTTGCTTTTGTTTTTTAATCATTCGTTTTATATGTCATTTCAAAAGTCTGTTTCCCAATATCTATTGCAAATAAAAGCAATAAAATTAAGTCCGCAAAATCCATTTACATGGGCTTCAGGGCTTAGATCTCCTATATATTGTGACAACAGGGTAACACTATCGTTTCCGGATATCAGGACGCATATTCTGGAAGGCCTTTGCGATTTAGCCAGAACACAGGAGCCGTTTGATGCCATTTGTGGCGTAGCAACAGCCGGAATCCCGCAGGGTGCCCTTCTGGCAGACAGGCTTATTAAACCATTTGCTTATGTTCGTGGAAAAGCCAAAGATCACGGAAGACAAAATCAAATTGAAGGCGATTTGCCGCAGGGCAGCAGACTGCTTGTAGTGGAAGATCTTATTTCAACAGGTAAGTCTTCCCTCGAGGCTGTTCAGGTTTTGCGCGAGGCAGGATATATTGTTGTGGCTGTCATTGCTGTTTTTGACTACGGCCTCCCCCAGGCTGTAAAAAACTTTTCAACAGCACAATGCCCATACTATTCTTTGACCAATTACGAAAATTTGGTGCAGGAAGCTGCAGAGCAAGACTATATTTCCATGGAAGATGTACAAATGCTAACCGATTGGAAAAATGATCCTGAAAACTGGTACGCTAAATACTTTAATGCTTAATTGACTTATTTTGTATGAACATATTTCAAAGTGACTCCAAAAAGTTTTTATTCGACTATTTAAACAGCAATTCTCCTACAGGTTTTGAATACAGCGGCCAGAAAACTTGGGTTGATTATGTCAAATCCTATGTGGACGACTGGCACCTTGACAGCTACGGCACCGCATATGCGGTAATCAATCCCCAACACCCTTTCAAAGTAGTCATTGAAGCACATGCAGACGAAATCTCCTGGTTTGTAAATTATATCACAGATCAGGGATTTATCCATGTCATCAGAAACGGAGGATCTGACCACCTGATTGCGCCCTCGATGCGCGTTGATATTCATACCCAAAAAGGAATTATAAAAGGTGTTTTTGGATGGCCTGCGATTCATACCCGTACGGGAACTGATGCCAATATTACGCCAACTTTGGATAACATCTTTATTGATGTAGGCGCAAAAGACAAGCAGGAAGTCCTGGATATGGGCATCCATGTGGGATGTGTCATTACCTTCGAGGATAAGCTCACAGAACTTGGCAATCATTATTTTGCAGGCAGGGCACTGGACAACCGTATGGGGGGTTTTTGTATTGCCCAGGTGGCAAGATTATTGAGCGCACAAAAGAAAAAACTGCCTTTTGGTTTATATATCGTAAACTCTGTACAGGAAGAAATCGGCCTCAGAGGTGCAGAAATGATTGCTCAAACGATAAAACCAAATGTAGCCATCATTACTGATGTGACGCATGACACCAGTACGCCACTTGTAAATGCCAAAATTCAGGGAGACACAAAATGCGGGCTTGGTCCATGCTTAACTTATGCACCTGCAGTTCACCAAAAATTACTGCAACTCATCATTGATGTTGCCGAAAAGCAAAAAATTCCATTCCAGCGATCTGCTTCCAGCAGGTCGACAGGTACAGATACAGATGCATTTGCCTACAGTAACGGAGGCATACCATCTGCACTCATATCACTGCCGCTGAGATATATGCACACGACTGTCGAAATGGCACATAAACAGGATATTGAACATGTTATTCAACTGATCTATCAGAGTCTTCTGCATATAAAGCCTGACATGAATTTCAGATATTTTTAATTTACAAATATCTATTCCTGCAATGTCCGAAAATGGATTTTTCGATGCGGAAAACTCAAAAAAGCTGTCTCTGAAAAAAATACTTGAGGCGGCCGAAACAGACGAACTAAAAAGTTTTATTGTTCATTATGCCAGATCGGATAAAAAACTGGCAACATTGCTTAAAGCAAAATTTGCCAGACATTTAACTTTCTCGCCGGAAGACGACAGATATAAAATTATCCTGGACAATATCATACCCGCACGATCAGGAAAGTCTGTTCCCTCTTTTTCAGATATAAAACTATGGTCTTCTGTCGCTGATGATTTTACAGATCAGGCACAGGATGCTATGGCACTGGGCAAATATGCCGAATCATGGATGATACTCAAAGCCGTCCTGACTAAAATCGACTATTTGACTACCATCTATGGGCTTCATCATACGGAGATTAATCGAATTTATCAAAAAGCAATCTCCATGCTATTTCAGCTATCTGAATCTGTGCTCCCAAGACCGCTAAAGGAACGAATGATAGATGATATGCTTGAAATGATGTACAAAAGCTATTTTCATTTAAAATCGGAAATCAATAATATTCCTCATATTTTGATTTCGGAATTTTTACCAGTAGAAAAAAAACGATTGGAAGCGTGTTTTTTAAAACATTTAGCCGTGCCTTTTGAAGAAGAAAAAGCCCACTGGCTTGCTCTTTGGATTATGATACAAAAGGGCCAGGAAGAAATCATCAAAAAAATACCCTCCCAAATAGATAATCCTCCGTTATTCCATACTGCCGGCTTCCTTTATGCCTATGGCTTAAAAAAACCGGCAATTATTTTACTTGAAAATATAATACGCCAGCATCCGAAAGACAAACCTGCTTACGACAGATTGATGGATTTTTATCTGTCTGAAGGCATGACTACAGCTTATCTACATCTCTGCGAAACACAGCTACTTAGCAAAGGTGAATTTTACTGGCTGGATTGTATGAAAAAAGTTCCGGAAGCATCCATATCCGGCACATTCATTTCCGGACTGGAAAAAAAACTTATCGATAAACATTATACCAACAGAAAATTATTATTCGAATTTTATATCACCTTTAAGTACTGGGATGGCCTCCTTCAATATCTGAAAATGCAGGATGATATAGATTGGATACAATTACCATTTCATACATTATATCATGTAATGCCTGAAGAAGTCGAGCAAATTTTTTTCGGAAAATTAGATCATTTTTTAAAAATGCACTTTGGCGAATTTACTCAAAACAAATGTAAAAATATTATATATGAACTTCATAAAAAAGGCCTTCAGGCGCTGATTTTGAAGACAAAGAAGTGGCTTCAGCTAAATTATCCCGACAGAACGAAACTATTGGAAATAATAAATAGTTATATTTAAATAATCTTAATAAGATATAATAAATTTGTGCGTTAAACGATACCTGCTATAGAAAATATTTTTCCATACAATTATATCTGCGTCGAAGGCAATATTGGAGCAGGAAAAACTACATTCTGTAAGATGCTGGGACAGGAATTCAATTGCAATCTTATTTTAGAGCAATTTGATGACAACCCATTTCTCCCGCTGTTTTACCAGGAACCTGACAGGTTTGCATTTACTGTGGAGCTGTTTTTTATGACAGAGCGCTATAAGCAGATGCAGGCCAGCCTGTTGAATCAGAATTTATTTTCCGGGTTTACTGTAGCAGATTATGCTTTCGTCAAAACATTGCTGTTTGCAAGACAAAATCTGGTAGAAGAAGAATTTCGTCTGTTTCAAAAACTATATCAGGTTTTTGATAATCATTTTCCAAAACCTGATATTTTGGTATATTTTCACAGAAATGTCGACGTATTACAACAAAACATTAGAAAAAGAGGCAGAATCTATGAAACCGATATAACTGACCAATATCTTGAAAAGGTTCAAAATTCTTATTTTGAATATTTTAGAAATATTCTCTCCTACCCTATTCTGATTATTGATGTGAATACCCTTGATTTTGAAAATAAACCCCAGCACTACGAAAATGTGAAATACCTGATAACCAAAAAATATCAGCCTGGTGTGCATCGTATAAGTCTGGTTATGTAAAACACTTTTATCCCGTTTTTTTATCATTTAATACGTTTTTTGCAACCCTTTAGCCAAATATTATTACTCTTTGCCCGTTATACTTTATTTTTGTAACTGCAAAATGTCCTTTTAAGGAATCAACATGTTTTAAGCTTTTTTAAAACCATGTAAAAACAGTAACGCAGAACGTGGCAAATTAAAAAATAAACACATGAAATGAGCATGAGGCGATCACACAAAAAAGGATGATTGTCTCTCATGCGAATTCCATATGACATTAAAAACCAAGTCACGCAGAGCGTGACAAATTAAAAAAATAAACATATGAAATGAGCATGAGGCGATCACACAAAAAAGGATGATTGTTTCTCATGCGAATTCCATATGACATTAAAAACCAAGTCACGCAGAGCGTGACAAATTAAAAAAATAAACATATGAAATGAGCATGAGGCGATCACACAAAAAAGGATGATTGTTTCTCAT
>Ga0172372_10011259_pt1 | contig 11384 bp, 11 predicted proteins | sample LakKiv5m_2_FD_114544 | JGI IMG/M metagenome (GOLD analysis project Ga0172372, IMG submission 114544) | Freshwater microbial communities from Kabuno Bay, South-Kivu, Congo - kab_092012_9.5m | ecosystem: Environmental > Aquatic > Freshwater > Lake | place: Democratic Republic of the Congo... | reverse complement strand
CCCAGCGCCATGGCGAGCCGGGCCGTCTCGGCGAGTCCCCGGGTGATCAGCGAGGCGGTGGTGTTGTCGCCGAAGCCCAGCCCGACGGCCATGCCGACGCAGAGGGCCACGACGTTCTTGTACGCCCCGCCCACCTCGCAGCCGACGACGTCGGTGCTGCGGTAGGGGCGGAACGCGCCCGAGTGGCACAGCTCCTGGAGCCGGCGGGCGACGTCCTCGTCGGCGCAGGCGACCACGCTGGCCGCCGGCTCGCGACGCGCGATCTCCTTGGCGAGGTTGGGCCCGGAGACCACCGCGATGCGACTCGCATCGGCGTCGGTCACCTCGGTGATGACCTCGCTCATGCGCTTGACCGTGCCGAGCTCGACGCCCTTCATCAAGGAGACCAGGACGGCGTCGCGCGGCACGACCCCGGCGCCGGTCCACTCCGTCAGGTTGCCGCGCAGGGTCTGGGACGGCACCGCCAGCACCACGAGCTCGGCGCCGGCCATCGCCTCCTCGGGGTCACTGGTCGCCCGGATGGCCGGCGGCAGCTCGATGCCCGGCAGGTAGTCGGGGTTCTCGTGCTGCTCGGTGATCGCGGTCGCGAGCTCCGGGCGGCGGCCCCACATGACGACGTCGCTGCCCGCCTCGGCCAGCACGACGGAGAAGGCGGTGCCCCACGAGCCGGAGCCCATCACCGCGACCTTCGGACGGTTGCTGGTCATTCCGCGCTCCTCTGCGTGTCCGGGTCGTCGCCCGCCTCGGGGTCGTGGGGTCGTAGGTGGGGGTTGCCGATGGGACGTACGCCCGCCCGTCGCGGATCGAACAGCTCGCGGGGAGGCTCCTCTCCCCGGAGATCGGCGAGCTGACGCGTGAGCGCCCACATCAGGTCGCGGGTCGCCGCAGCGAGCACCTCGGGGGTGAGGTCGACGCCCTCGTAGGCCGAGAGGTCGACCGGCGGCCCCGCCCGCAGCCGCATCGTCTTGCGCGGCAGCAGGTGCACCCGACGGCCGTACGGCGCGAGCAGCTCCTGCACGCCCCACTGCGCCACCGGGATCACAGGACACCCTGTCGCCAGGGCGATGCGCGCCGCACCGGTCTTCCCGACCATCGGCCACAGATGCGGATCGCGGGTGATCGTGCCCTCGGGATAGACGATCACCAGGCCTCCCCGACGCACCTCCTCGACCGCGGCATCGAAGGCACCCGCCGCGCCGGCCGTCAGGCGCGCGACGGGGATCTGGCCGGTGGCGCGGATGAGCCCACCGACGACGGGGAGGTCGAAGACCTCCGCCTTCGCGAGGTAGCGGGGCAGTCGGCCGTGGTCGTAGACGAAGTGTGCGAGGGTCAGCGGGTCGACGTGGGAGAGGTGGTTCGCCACGACGACGCCACCGCCGGTCGCGGGCAGGTGCTCCCCACCGGACCAGTCGCGACGGGTCGTGGCGAGCAGCGTGGGCTTGAGGATGGCCACGGCGACGCCGAAGGCCCACCCGCGCCGCTCGTGCAGCCTGCGTCGTGCCACGACCCCTCCTCGCTCCTCGACCCGCTCACGACCGCCTGAGCCTACTGCGCCCGGTGCACTCCCCTGCGCGGCGACGCGACGAGCCGTGGTGGCAGGATCGCGGGTGATGGCTGCCGCGTTCTCCGAGGTCTCCGCGCGGGTCGCCGCCGAGCGACTCGCCTTCCGCGTGCTCGTCCCCGTGAAGGACTGGGCGCGCGCGAAGTCCCGCCTCGACCTGCCCGCCGACCGGCGCGCGAAGCTCGCCGAGGCCTTCGCGCTCGACACGCTCGCCGCGGCGTCCGGATGCGCGGACGTCACCGAGGTCGTCGTCGTCACCGACTCCGAGAGGGTCGCCTCCGTCTGCGCGACCCGCGTCCCGGGCGTGACGGCGATCGTCACCGGCGCCTCGCTCAACGACGCTCTGATCGCCGCGGCTCACAGGACGACGCCCGCCGCACGCGATCACGGGGTCGCCGCGATCTGCGCCGACCTGCCCGCGCTGCGCACCGCGGACGTCGCGGTCGTGCTGCGCGCCGTCCCCGAGCCCGGAGGGGTCGTCGCCGATCTCGCCGGGACCGGGACGACGTTGATCGCAGCACGGTCGCCACGCGGCTTCATCGCGCGGTTCGGACCCGACTCGTTCGCCGCCCACCGGGCGGCCGGCCTCGCGGACCTGACCGGATCTGCGTCCCGGCGCCTGCGGCATGACGTCGACACGGTCGCCGACCTCGAGGCATGGGACCACGCGGACCTCGGCTCCGCGACCCGCGCGATCCACTCGACGGTGACCGATCACGCATGAGGGGACGGACCGGGCGGTCCGTCCCCTCAGGTGCGTCGCGCCGCGCCGGTACGGCGCGGCGTCGGATCAGGACTTCTTGGCGGTCTTCTTCGCGGTCGTCTTCTTCGCGGGTGCCTTCTTGGCCGCGGTCTTCTTCGCGGGCGCCTTCTTCGCCGGTGCCTTCTTGGCCGCGGTCTTCTTCGCGGGCGCCTTCTTCGCGGGCGCCTTCGTGGCCGCTGTCTTCTTCGCGGGCGCCTTCTTCGCCGTCGTCGAGGACGCCTTCTTCGCGGGGGCGGCCTTCTTCGTGGGCGCGGCCTTCTTCGCGGCGGCGGCCGCGCTCTTGGCGGTCGAGGCCGCGGTCGAGACCGTGAGCTTCGGCAGCTTCTTGGCCCCGGAGACGACGTTCTTGAGGTCGGCACCGGCGTTGAACTTCGGCACCGCGGTCTTCTTGGCCTTGATGCGCTCGCCGGTCTGCGGGTTGCGGACCCACCGCGCCTCTCGCACGCGCTTCTCGAACGACCCGAAGCCGGTGATGGCGACCTTCTCGCCCTTCGCGACCTCACGGGTGATCGTGTCGAGCACGGACTCCAGCGCGTGCGCCGCAGCCTTGCGGTTGCCGTCGAATCGCGCAGCGAGCGTGTCGATCAGCTGAGACTTGTTCACTATCTTCCCTTTCGGTGAACCCGGAAGTCGACGAACGCCGACTTTCCTCATGCACGCTAGGGAAAAGCGATGATCGCCACAATCGCCACGCCGATCAGTGCTCGACATATTTCTCTTGGCGGAATGCGTGATCCTCGCGCTCAGACGCGCTGTGTGACCGGCTTCCACGACGGCCGCGTCGACTCGAAGTCGCGGATCGTGTCGTCGTGGCCGAGGGTGATGCCGATGTCGTCGAGCCCCTCCAGCAGGCGCCAACGGGTGTAGTCGTCGATGTCGAAGGAGTCCTCGACAGCGAGGTCGCCCTCACCGGCGCGGAGGGTGCGGGACTCGAGATCGACGGTGACACTCGCCCCGGGCTCGGACTCCAGCAGGTCCCACAGACGCTGGACGACCTTCTCGTCGACCTGCGCCGCCAGCAGGCCGGCCTTGCCCGAGTTGCCGCGGAAGATGTCGGCGAAGCGCGAGGAGATCACGACCTTGAAGCCGTAGTTCTGCAACGCCCACACGGCGTGCTCGCGCGAGGAGCCCGTGCCGAAGTCGGGACCGGCGACGAGCACCGAGCCCTGGGCGTACGCCGGCTGGTTGAGGACGAAGTCGGGGTCGTTGCGCCACGCGGCGAACAGCCCGTCCTCGAAGCCCGTCCGCGTGACCCGCTTGAGGTAGACGGCCGGGATGATCTGGTCGGTGTCGACGTTGCTGCGGCGCAGCGGCACACCGACCCCGGTGTGGGTGCGGAACGAGTCCATGTCACGAGCTCCGATCAGACGGTCGCGCCAGGCGCGAGGTCGGTGGGTGCGGACAGGGTGCCGCGGACGGCGGTGGCGGCGGCGACGGGCACCGAGACGAGGTGCGTACGCCCGCCCTTGCCCTGCCGTCCCTCGAAGTTGCGGTTCGACGTCGACGCGCTGCGCTCCTGCGGGGCGAGCTGGTCGGGGTTCATCCCCAGGCACATCGAGCATCCCGCTCCGCGCCACTCGGCGCCGGCCTCCTTGAAGATCACGTCCAGACCCTCCTGCTCGGCCTGGAGCCGGACCCGCACGGATCCGGGCACCACGAGCAGGCGGGTGCCGTCGGCGACGCGGCGGCCGTCGAGGATCTCGGCTGCCAGCCGCAGGTCCTCGATGCGCCCGTTGGTGCAGGAGCCGATGAACACGGTGTCGACGGCGATGTCCCGCATGGGCGTCCCGGCCTCGAGGCCCATGTACGTCAGCGCCTTCTCCGCCGCCACGCGGTCGCTCTCGTCGTCGAAGTCCTCCGGCGACGGGACGCTCGCACCGAGCGGCACCCCCTGACCGGGGTTGGTCCCCCAGGTCACGAAGGGCGTCATCGTCGAGGCGTCGAGGACGATCTCCTTGTCGAAGGTCGCGTCGGGGTCGGTGACCAGGGTCCGCCAGTGGGCCACCGCCGCATCCCAGTCGGCGCCGGTCGGCGCCTCGGGGCGCCCCTCGATGTAGTCGAAGGTCGTCTGGTCCGGCGCGATCATGCCGGCCTTCGCGCCCCACTCGATCGACATGTTGCACACCGTCATCCGGCCCTCCATCGAGAGCTCCTCGATGGCCTGGCCGCGGTACTCGACGATGTAGCCCTGCCCGCCGCCGGTCCCGGTGTGGGCGATCAACGTCAGGACGAGGTCCTTGGCCGTCACGCCGTCGGGGAGGCTGCCCTCGACCGTGACGGCCATCGTGCGCGGCTTGGACTGGGGCAGCGTCTGCGTGGCCAGCACGTGCTCGACCTCGCTGGTGCCGATGCCGAAGGCGATCGCCCCGAACGCACCGTGGGTCGAGGTGTGGGAGTCCCCGCAGACGATGGTCATCCCGGGCTGGGTGAGCCCGAGCTGGGGCCCCACGACGTGCACGATGCCCTGCTCGACGTCGCCCAGCGGGTGCAGGCGGACACCGAACTCCTCGGCGTTGCGCCGCAGGGTCTCCACCTGCGTGCGCGAGACCGGGTCGGCGATGGGCTTGTCGAGGTCCAGCGTCGGCACGTTGTGGTCCTCGGTCGCCAGCGTCAGGTCCGGGCGACGCACCCCACGTCCGGCGAGGCGCAGCCCGTCGAAGGCCTGCGGCGAGGTGACCTCGTGGATGAGGTGCAGATCGATGTAGAGCAGGTCCGGCTCTCCGGCTGCCGTGCGGACGACGTGCTCGTCCCAGACCTTCTCGGCCAGGGTCTTGCCCATGAGGACTCCTCACTCGACGGGTGCGTGATCTGCACCCTACTCCTTGCATCCCATCATCCGAGACGGCAGTATTAGAGTATGGACAACTCTAGCGGAGTCGGCGTCCTCGACAAGGCCGCCCTGGTGCTCTCGGCCCTCGAGGCCGGGCCGGCCACCCTGGCCGGGCTGGTCGCCGGGACCGGGCTCGCGCGGCCCACCGCGCACCGGCTCGCGGTCGCCCTCGAGCACCACCGCCTGGTGGCGCGCGACATGCAGGGCCGCTTCGTCCTCGGGCCGCGCCTGTCCGAGCTCTCGGCAGCCGCCGGCGAGGACCGGCTGCTCGCCGCCGCCGGGCCGGTGCTGGCACGACTGCGCGACATCACGGGCGAGTCGGCGCAGCTGTGGCGGCGCCAGGGGGACTTCCGGGTGTGCGTCGCCGCGGCCGAGCGCCCGTCCGGGCTGCGCGACACGATCCCCGTGGGCTCCCAGCTGACGATGCGCGCCGGGTCCGCCGCCCAGGTGCTGCTGGCGTGGGAGGACCCCGACCGGATGCATCGGGGACTCCAGAACGCCTCCTTCTCGGCGACCGCGCTGGCCGGCATCCGGCGTCGTGGCTGGGCCCAGTCCGTGGGCGAGCGGGAGCAGGGCGTCGCGTCGGTCTCGGCCCCGGTGCGCTCCCCCAGCGGCAAGATCCTCGCGGCCGTGTCGGTGTCGGGTCCGCTCGAGCGACTCTCCCGCCAGCCGGGGCGCATGCACGCCCCCGCGGTCCTCGCGGCCGCCGACCGCCTGTCGGAGTCCTTGCGGCGCGCCGCGGCCGACTGACGCTCCCCAGCCCCGCGCCGACGGCGCGATCGCGCGATGTCGCGCGCCTCACACCCCGCGGACCCAGGATGCGGATCGTCGCTCGCGCGCTATAGTCTAGTGTCTCGCTAGTCTTTATAGTTCTAGGGCTTCACGGCCAGGAGGTGTGCCTGTCATGGCGGCGCGCATCGGTTACGTCCCCGGCGTCTTCGACCTGTTCCACGTGGGTCACCTCAACGCGCTGCGGTTCGCGCGGGAGCACTGCGACCTGCTGGTCGCCGGCGTCGTGGCCGACGAGGTGTGCGCCGAGACCAAGGGGATCACGCCGTACGTGCCCACGGCGGAGCGCCGCGAGATCGTCGCCAGCCTGAGCATCGTCGACCGCGTCACCGTCGAGACCACGCCGCACAAGCGCGACGCGTGGCGGGAGGTCGGCTTCCACCTGCTGTTCAAGGGCGACGACTGGCGCGGGACGGCCAAGGGCCGGCGCCTCGAGGACGACATGGCGAGCGTGGGCGTCGAGGTGTGCTACTTCCCCTACACGCTGCACACGTCCAGCACCCAGCTGCGCGACGCGATCCGCGGACGGGCCGTCGTCGCGCCGGCGGTCGTCGCAGCGATCCCCGGGTGAGCGCCACGATCGACACCGGCGGCCTCGTCCTCCGCCGGCCTCCGCGCGTGCCCGTCGTCGTGGAGATCGAGGGACGCTACGTCTGGTCGTTCCACCCGGACCGCGACGGTGTCGCCTCCCCCGAGGGCCTGCACGTGCCGTGGCCGGCCGTGCTGCGCCCGTTCCTCGTCGGGACCGGGCACGTCCGGCTCTCCACCGCCGATGCGGCCGAGGTCCTCCACGACGACGACGTCGCCTTCGACGCGGACCCCGCGCGGGTGGCCGTCCGGGACCGCGCCGGGAACCCGCTGGCCATCGACAAGGTCGGCCACCTGACCCGCGCCTTCCTCGAGACCGACCACGCGATCCGCACGGAGATCCTCGAGGGCACCCGACGCGCCCTGGACGACCTGCAGCAGCACGCGGGCGTCGAGGCGTACCTCAACTACGGTGCGCTGCTCGGCGCGGTGCGCGACGGCGCGATGATCGGCCACGACTCCGACACCGACGTCTGCTACCTCTCGCGCCACACCTCCCCCGCCGACCTCGTCGCGGAGTCCTACCGGGTGGAGCGGGCGATGCGGGCGCAGGGCTGGAACCTGCTCCGGATGTCCGGCGGCGACGTCAAGCTGCTGCTGCCGCTCAGCGACGGGCGCACCTGCCACATCGACGTGTTCGTCGCCTTCCACGTCCGCGGCACCTTCTACCAGCTCGGCAACCGCAGCGGAGACCTCCCGCGCGAGGCCATCGTGCCGCTGGGCCGGATCGCGCTGCACGGCGTCGACTTCCCGGCGCCCCGCGACCCGGAGGCCATGCTCGCCTTCCTCTACGGGCCGCAGTGGCGGACGCCCGACCCGTCCTTCCGGTACGCCGACCCGCCCGCGGGCGTACGCCGGCTCAACGGCTGGCTGCGCGGCTTCCGGACCCACATGGGGCGCTGGAGCGAGTACTACTCCGGACCGGACGGCACCACGCTGCCGGACGAGCCGGCCGACTTCGCGCACTGGGTGGACCGGACACTGCCCGCCGGGGCGCCCCTCGCCGAGCTGGGATCGGGGATCGGGCGCGAGGCGGCCGCCCTGGCGCGAGCCGGCCGCGACATCGTCGCCCTGGACTTCAACCGGGTCGCACGAGCGCGCACCCGGCGGCGCTTCCGCCGCGCCGGGCTCGCGCTCGACCAGCGCGTCCTGATCCTCGGGGACCTGCGCCACGTCCTGCTCGCCGGCACCGAGCTCCATCGCGAGCGGCGCCACCTCGTGGCGCGCCACCTGCTCGGCTGCCTCGACCCGGTCGAGCGGGCGTACTTCTGGCGGCTGGTCGGTCTGGCGCTGCGCGACGGCGGCGACCTGCTGCTCGAGTTCCCCGCCGCCGGCGCCGGACACCCCGACCCGGAGCCCGCCGGCCTGGTCCGCCGGGTCCTCGTCGAGGACGTGGCGGCCGCCGTCGACCGCGCCGGCGGGTCGCTCGTCAGCGTCGCGACCGGTCCCGGGACCGATCTGAGGGGGTCGCCCGACCCGGCCGTGTGCCGGCTCCACGCCCGGTGGAGCGGGACTCGGCACCCCTCCCCACCACCGAACGCCCAGGAGTCGCCCGTGTCCGCCCACCCGTCCGATCCCCGCCCCACGATCCGCCAGCGCGCCGCGCGCGCGACGCGCCGGCTGCGCACCGGGTCCGACCCCGCGCTCCTGGAACGCCTCCACGCACTCGAGGTCGAGGTGCAGGAGAACCGCGAGCTCAACCGTCGCATCGCGGAGCTGATCGACGTCGTGGGCGGACTCCTCGTCCACGTGCACGACCGCGACGACGAGCAGGTGGAGCAGTCGCTCGCGCGCTACCGCGCCTCGATCTGACTCCACCGCACCGCCTGCTCCGTCGGGCGGCGGCTCTCAGAACAGCGCGTCCTGCTCCAGGCTGAGCAGCGTCTGCTTGCGCTCGGTGCCGCCCGCGTACCCCGTCAGCGACCCGTCCGAGCCGATGACCCGGTGGCACGGGATGATCACCGGGATCGGGTTGCGACCGTTCGCGAGACCCACCGCGCGTGAGGCGGCCGCGGTCATGCCGAGGAGCATGGCGACGCGTCCGTAGGAGACCGTCTCCCCGTACGGGATCGTCCGCAACGCCTCCCAGACGCGCTGCTGGAAGTCGGTGCCGGCCGGCTCCAGCGGGAGGTCGAAGGTCCGCCGCTCACGGGCGAAGTACTCCTCCAGCTGGCGCCGCGCCTCGGCCAGCACGGGCGCGGCGTCGTCGCGCTCCCCGCGCGGTCGTCCGTCGGCCGACGCGGCGAAGGGCGAGAACTCCACCGCCGCCAGCGCACCGTGGCGCTCCACGAGCCGCAGGTCGCCGATCGGGCTGGGCATCACGGTCCACATCAGGTCGTCCCCCTCGCGGGTCGGGTCGGGTCGGGTGCCGGAGCCGGACGTGGCCGGCCCGGGGCGCGGGGGCCCGCCGGGCGGGCTCGCTGGTCGAGAGCGTGGTGCCACAGGTGGAGCTGAGCGTACGAGCGCCAGGGGCGCCACCGCGCCGCGGCGTCGGGCGTCAGCCCGAGCGACGTGAGCGCCTGGCGGGTCACCAGGTCGGTCGGCAGCCAGACGTCGGGGTCCCCCCAGGCGCGCAGTGCCAGCAGGTCGACGGTCCAGGGCCCGACCCCCGGCATCGCCAGGAGACGTTCGCGGGTCGCGGCACGGTCGAGCCCACGGTCGAGCTCCCAGCCCTCCGCCGCCGCGCACGCGAGCTCGTGCAGGGTGAGCGCGCGCCGCCGCGTCAGGCCGAGCGCTCCCGGGTCCGCCGCCGCCAGGGCCGCCGGCGTGGGGAACACGTGGGTGGGCTCATCCGGCGCCGGGTCGACCAGCGGGACGCCGTAGGTCCGGACGAGCCGCGCGGTCATCCCGGCGGCGCTGCCCAGGCTCACCTGCTGGCCCAGGACGCAGCGGACCGCGGCCTCGAACCCGTCGACGTGGCCGCCCACCCGGATGCCGGGCCGGCGGGCGACCAGCGGCGCGAGCACGGGGTCGCCGGCGAGGGCGGCGTCCACCGCGACCGGATCGGCGTCGGCGTCGACGAGCCGACGTGCCCGCTCGACGGCGGCAGCCGTGTCCCGCAGGTCGCTCAGCCGCAGGTCGAGCCTCAGGAACGCCTCGTCATCCGTGGTCCCGACCCGCAGCGTCCCGACGCCGTGCGGCAGTCGCAGGGTGCGAGCGAACCCGGCACCGGGGTCGGCCGTCTCCAGCCCGGCCACAGCGTGCCGGCCCAGGAAGTCCAGCAGGTCCGCGCCGGCGTACGGCGTCCGGACGCCGAGCCTCAGGCTCAGGTGACCCGAGCGGACCTCGACCCCACGCCGGCGCCGTCCTCGCAGCTCGGTGGGGGTGGCCGCGTAGACCTCGCGCACCGTGTCGTTGAACTGGCGCACGCTGCCGAAGCCGGCGGCGAAGGCGACGTCGGCGACGGGGAGGTCGGTCGACTCCAGAAGGATGCGCGCGGTCTGGGCGCGATGCGCCCGCGCCAGCGCCAGCGGCCCGGCGCCGAGCTCGGTCCGCAGCACCCGGTTGAGCTGACGGCTGCTGTAGCCGAGGCGGCGCGCCAGGCCGTCGACCCCCTCGCGCTCGACGACCCCGTCGGCGACCAGCCGCATGGCCCGTCCGGCGAGGTCGGCGGCGAGGTCCCACCGCGGCGACCCGGGGGTGGCGTCGGGCAGGCACCGGCGGCAGGCGCGGTAGCCGGCCTCGTGCGCGGACGCCGCGGTCGGGTGGAAGCTGACGTGGTGGCGCCGCGGGGTCCGCGCCGGGCAGGACGGGCGGCAGTAGATGCCGGTGGTCCGGACAGCGGTGTAGAACACGCCGTCGAAGCGCCGGTCACGGCTCTGGACCGCCCGGTAGCGCACGTCGTCGTCGATCTCCACGCCGCCATCGTGCCCGATGTCGGGTGGCGCCACTGGCGGGAATCGGACGCGACGTCGCGGCTGTCGCTCAGGACTCCGGCGGAGGCGCCAGCCCGCGACACACGAGCGCGGTGAACGCCTGCACGTCCTCGCGGTCGAGGCCGTCGGCCCCGGCCAGCGGACTGGTCTGCACGCCCAGGAAGGCGGCCAGCAGCATCACCGCGGTGCGTGCCGGCTCGAGCGACGGGTCGAGCCTGCCGAGACGCTGCTCGGCCGCGAGCAGCTCGGCGAGCAGGTGCGGCGGGCCGCCGGCCGCGGCGAGCGCCGCCGGCAGCTCCTCGCGCCCGACGACCGGGTGCCGGCGGTCCTCCTCCCCCACCGTCGCGTCGAGCGAGAGCACGGCCTCGCGCAGGGCGGAGAGCTGGGTGAAGGTCTCCGCCAGCAGGTCCGCGAGGGGCGCGGTGCCGGCCCGCCCCGGCAGGCTCTCCATCCAGTCGGTGACCTCACGCTGGCCCGCGAGGACGGCGGCCGCGAACAGCGCGCGCTTGTCCGGGTAGTGGCGGTAGATCGTCCCCTCCGAGACACCCGCCCGCTCGGCGATCGCCTTCGTCGTCGCGCGGTGGTAACCGACCTCCGCGACCAGCTCCGTCGTCGCCCGCACCAGCGACTCCCGCGTGCGGCGTGAGCGCTCCTGCACCGTGGGTCCCTCCTCGAGGCGTCAGTCCGTGATGTCGCGACGACGGAACACGACGAAGGCCGCCGTCAGGGCGACCGCGACGTACGCCCCACCCGTGACGCAGGCCTCAGCGTAGGACACCGGCCCCGCGCCGCCCTGGGCGATCGCGGTGAGGATCGAGCCCGGCAGCCAGTCCGCCACGTCCGAGGCGACGGCGGCGATCACGGCCTCGACGAGGAGGACGTACCCGACCCCGGCGCCGATGGCGACCCCGGCCGAGCGGGTGACGGTGGCGAGCGCCAGGCCGATCGACCCCCAGACCAGCAGCGACAGGAAGAGGT
>Ga0172372_10011257_pt1 | contig 11386 bp, 13 predicted proteins | sample LakKiv5m_2_FD_114544 | JGI IMG/M metagenome (GOLD analysis project Ga0172372, IMG submission 114544) | Freshwater microbial communities from Kabuno Bay, South-Kivu, Congo - kab_092012_9.5m | ecosystem: Environmental > Aquatic > Freshwater > Lake | place: Democratic Republic of the Congo... | reverse complement strand
TTGACGGAACTGCCTCGGCCAGCGTCAGAACATGTGGTGCTGATGCTGATTCGGCTGCCGTTGGCCAATCCCATGGCCGTCTTGCCATATTCTGTCACGCCCGGCTTTAGAAAATTGGGAAGATTTTCATATGCCAACCTTATGCGGGCAAAAATTTCTTTGGCTGTTTCCTCTTTGTTGGCCACCAGCAATATTCTTTGATCATTTTGAAAACATGCCAACCAAAGACAATAGATGGTCATAACGGTAGTGTTATGTGAAAGAATACCGTTTGAAAAAAATGTGTGTGATTCAGAATCTACTGTCAGATCATACATGTTCTCTTTTTTATTTTCAGTTTTATAAACACATGCAACTTTTTCCGGACCATTTTCAGTGATAATTTTGTCCCCTATTTTCAAATCTTTAACAAAAATTGGCTGCATATTTTCATCTATAACCAAATGCTCGTCTGCACATTCTAATCTAAAATTTTCTGTTTTTAAAATCCAAACATCATATGGTACGGTATTGTGGGCATGGGTTATTGATTTCCAACCATTTTCCGTCATGATTTCATAATCATCAATTTTAAAAGATTCTATTATTTTTTCTTTTTTCATGATTGGATAAAATTTAAACATTTGGTAAGTGTATGTTCTTTGTTTTTACGGTAATCTTTTTCTTTGATTGTTAAAATTTTGCAATTTAATGTCTTTTTTATTTCACGTTCTCTTTTCAAATCATCTGAATTCGTGTAATTTACCTTTTCATTAGCCTGATTATGCCAATAGGTTCCATAAAATTCTATAACTTTGTTTGTATCTTTCACATAAAAATCCAAACTTCTCACTGAACGATGTGTTTCAATTTTGTATTCATAATTTTTACCTGAATAATCAGCTTCCCCATTTTTGTTTGTGGCAAAATAAATGTTATTATAGTTATTTTTTATATTTTCATATATTTTCCAAAATAATTCTTGGGATATAATTGAATAATTTTGTCTAGGAAATGCCTTGAGCCATTTTTCAGTAATTTTTTTGCGTATTTCTATAGCTTCGTTTTTCGTGCATTTTTTTCTTTTTATTATGGATTCAACTGAATTTGTAGTTTGTCTTTGTTTTACTTTTTCTTGTGCTTGTTCTTTTGTATACCCTTTTTTTATCCAAAACGATTCGTAAACATTACTGGACTGGTTTTTTTTGATTGTTTCTGATATTTTAAAAGAAGATTTTTTTGCTCTGTTTTCATGTTTGTTATAATATTTCACATTACATTCAGTATTATAACAAAATTTTCTGTATCCGTTAAAAATACTAAAAAAATTTACCGGTTTATCACACCATAAACAAAATCCTTCTTTTTTATTTTTCTTTAAAAATTTTGTATAATATTTTTCAACGGAAATATTATGAAATTGAGTTACGTGTTTACTTAAAGAGTTTTCTTTATTAAATTTACAATTGCATATTTTACAATCATGAACATAGTCGCTTAATTTTATTTTTCCTGTTTTTATTTTTTGGGATTGATTATGATGCAATATACAACAACAATTTTTAGATACGTTTTTATATGGAACGGAGTTGTTACAATTTTCCAAACAACATTTCGTATTTTTTAAAAAATATTTTTCGTATATTTTTTGTTTATGCTTTTGGTCAAAATTATAAATGGTCAAACTTCGCGACACGGATTTCCAATTTGTAAAATAATCATCCAATTCTTCAATATATGTGTAGTTTTTTAATTTCTGTTTGCAAATTTCTATATTTTTATTTAAAGCAACTAAATTTTTGATTGAATTGGAATAATACATTCCTAATTTTTCTCGCCTATCAAAAGGAATTTTTCTATCTGTAATTATGCATTTGGGACAATTGTTTGAAGGGAATATTACATTATCATAATATTTTTTTGTTTCTTCTTTACCTTGCTTTAATGTAATATTTTTTAAAACATTACTTAATTCAATCTTGTTCACGTATTATTTATACTTTTAACTCGTTTTCTCGGTTGATAATTGTTTAGCATTATTATAAATTTGTTCTATTGAAAGTTCGGAAATTTCCCCTGTTTTTTTATTTCTTACTTTACATAAAGTGTTGTCTTTAAGGCATTTACCTGCCTGACGACTGGAAAGCAAACACACGAAGCGATTGTCGCGCAGACTGCGCAATATGCGTTTCTGATATGCATGCAATTTTATTTTGACTCGACCCACGTCCAGATTGATGATGTAGAAATGATTTTCGGCAAAATGCAGAATGTTGGTTTTGCATTTGTCTAGTTCCTTGATCATTTCGGGCGTGAATTGGAATTCAGCCTGAGAAGTGGGCAGATTAGGATTGCCCAAATATCTATCATTAGGTTTCATGCCGTATAAATATTTAACTCATGAATATAAAACAACAACCTGAAAACAATAAATATATAAAGAAATACGGTATGCCTAAAAGTCGCGTAAAAACATTGGAAGAGATCGGAGCAGTTTATCATAAAATGCTTCTGGAAACTGTTGTAACTGAACAAGTTGTAATTGAAGAAAAGAAAAGCAAAAAAGCGTCTGATCCCAAAGCCAAATTTGGAACCAAGCCCGGCAAGGGCGGAGTGCAAGCTTTTGAGCAAGTGAAAGACAAAAAACCTGTTTTGGAACCCAAACTTAAGCCGTTTGCCCATAAGGACAGTGGTCCAGATCTGAAGCAACTGGCTGAACCTGTTGATCCTCAGAACAAAAAGCACACCAAAGACAATCATTTTGAACCGGAAAAGCTGAGTAGTGCCAATGAAAGTGTAATCAACACAAATAACGTACAGTTAATAATTAACGAATTGCAAAAACAGGATAAAACTGAAGCTTATGATCGTCTTTGCGAATACAAAACCATCTGGGGCAAGGATAATTTTATAAATCTTTTGACAGTGGCAGCCGTGAATGGCCACACTGAAAAGCTTGAAGAATTTTTCAGTTTTGTAAATAAAAATACAAAAAAACACAAACAAAACAGTAAATAAAATATATGAGTAACTTCGACAAACTATACGAAGCCGTAATGTCCGAGGACGATGTTGAACTTGGCATTGGCGGTGATCAAACTGGCGCTGCTGAAATCGCCCCGGCCGCCACAGGTGAAGAACAAGAGTTGACTCCCAAAGAGCATCTCGCAAAAGCCATCGAGCTTCTTCAAAAACTGCAAAGTCTGGATCTTATTCCGGACGAAGCTGGTGGTGCAGAAGACGAGGATTATGAAGCTGCTGCCGATGAGGACGCAGAATCCTCTGATGAAGCTTCAGACGAAGATGCCGAAGAAAAAGATGAAAGCGAAGACGAGGATGAAGAGATCGCCACTGAAACTGTCGAAGCAGAAGATCTCGGTCATGCGCTCGTGAACGCTAAAAAGGGTCAGGAACTCACCAAAGTTTCCTCTGGCAGCAACAAAGTTGCCGGTACCATCTCCTCCCTCGCCAAAACAGGCAAGGGTGGCGATTCCAAAGTAACTGACAAGGTTGGCACCGAAGGCGAAAAGGGCCACGCACTTGTTGGTAGCGGCGTCAAGGGTGGCGCACCCACATCGGTCAAGGGCAAGGCAAACGTTGTCCCCGGTGTTATCAAGGGTGGTGGAAAAGGCGATCAAGACCTGTTCCAAGCCAACTGATAAAAAAATATATTATAAAAACCCCCGTCTAACCCACGGGGGTTTTTTTTTGATAAATAGATATATGCCTTTTCAATATCACAAAACACTGAATCCTAAATTTTGGAAAGAATACAAATTGGATAAGGATGTTGCCAGCAAACTGGTTGATATTGCATTGGATTTTTACCGGGGATTAAAAACAAACGCACCTTTGGAAGACATAGAATTTACCGGCAGTTTGACCAACTATACATATACTGACAAAAGCGACATTGATCTGCATCTGAAGCTGGATTTTAAAAAGGTCAAAGCCAAACAAGATTTGGTCAAACAACTTTTTGACGGAGAAAAACACAAATGGAATTTGGCTCATGATATTGTTCTGAAAGGTCAGCCGATTGAAATATACATAGAGGATACAGCTGTAAAACCATATCCTACTAAACCTGTATACAGTCTTTTGCATAATAAATGGATTCAGAAACCTGTTTATAATCCCCCGGAAATTGATGAACAAAATGTAGATAAGAAATATCAAAGTTTTAAAAATGAAATAGATTCGTTGCTGGGTCTTTTTAAAAAAACAGATTGTCGCATTATTTTTGGTCAAATTCATAACCGAGCTAAAGCCATAAAAGAAAAGCTGGCTGAAAGCAGAAAACAATGCATGCAGGACAAAAATGTGGTGTTTGATTTCTGTATAGAAAACATTGTGTTCAAACGTTTGCGGGATGCTGGTTATCTGGACAAACTGAATGATTTGAAAACTGAAACATATGACAAAATGTATACAGAACAAACGTGGAATCCTGGACTGAACACGCTTTTCATGAGCAACATGATGAATCCGTCCAAAAGCACCAGCCAGATCACGGTTCAAAAAAAGCGTCAACCCCGACATCGCAAGGATTTCATACGGGATCCCGGGATGCGCAAACATGTACAAACGGTTCCTGACATGCATCAAAACAACGACAAATTCAAAGAGGTGGGACAACTTAAAAAAAGCAAGGGCAGACGGATCATCAATCAAAACCGGGCATTGCAAATAGCCGGGTTTTACGGGGTGGAACTGAGTGAAAAACCTGTGCGTTTGGGCCGTTCATCTGTAAGTATTAGAAAACAAGGCAACATTTATGTGTTGGAAAGCTGATGAGTATTGATCGTTATCTGGGACCGGGATGTGTGTCAGTGTATCCGATGACCTATACACCCAGCGTTTTGCGTTTTACCGACAAGGAAAACAACGAATGTGAACGCGAAGTGGTTAGTGATTATTGGCGGGAAATATTGGATTTGTATGGTCAAAAAGTAAGTTATTGGCAACATCCTTATAGCACGCTGAGTGCCGACAACATATATGGTGAGGATCCGGTGGCCCACTGGCCCGAGCCACAAATGATCATCATGGGCATCAAACTGGATGAAGACAATCTTACCCTAAACAAATTCGGATTTGATGCGCAGGATTATATCACTGCTTTTGTGCACATCAGCAGCTTTTACGCAACATTTGGACAAGGTCAGGAACCAAAAAGCGGCGACGTGGTCAAGCTGTTGGAATATGGAAATGACCGTCCCGGAGACAGGGACGGAAAGCTGTTTGAAATCACCCAGAGACTGGACAGCGAAAACAGCCAGATCAATCCTTTGGCAGGACACTATGTGTGGCTGCTCAAAATGAAGCGGTTTGATTATAGTGCCGAAGTAAACCTTCCCAACGAAAAGGGCAATCAACAAGTCATGGACAATACCGGATATGGAACACTTTCAGCCACACTCAGCGGCAATGTTCCCTCCAATCCTCGTTCTGAGCAGGTGCAGAGCAGTGCCCCGCAAGTATACAAGAAATTTGTGTTTGATTACGGGGGTACTGGAAACGATGATGTTTACGGCACGTATGATGTGCGGGACAATTGAACGTCGATTTCTTCTGCTTCCTGTTCCTGATTTTCCTGCATTTGTTCCAACTGCTGACGTTGTTTTAATATATTAAGATTTGCTTTTTTGGTGTCGATGCCAAATTCGTGGTGATTGACCTCGTCCAACATGGTATGAAACCGGCTATCCATATACTTCTGAATGGCAATGGGTTGTATCCAAAAATCATCGCTCATTCGCACATTCATTTCTTCGCATTTCTTTTCAATCAAATCAATGCCTTCCACAAGACAAAGCCAGCGGGCCAGTTCGCCTTTGCTCATTTCCACCCGGGCCGGACGATTGTTAAGATTCATGCGCATCTGCACCTTGTCGGAAACGCGCTTGGGATTGGCGTCGCTCATATCCATGAGCGTTTGATACAAAATCTTGAATTCTTTTTCCGACACATGCAATATGGCGCGTCTTCCAAAAAACATCATGTGCAAACAAACAGTTTCCCGCATTTTTTCCGAGGATGGATTTTTCAACTGGCGGGCAACCTCATCCCGCACATTCTGCCATTCATCTCCGCTCATGTTGGCCCGAGCAATTTTGCCCTGCAACGGTATGTCTAGAATTACCTGCAAATTTTGATTATGTTTGTTTGTTTCGTGACGTCGGCTGATCATTGATGTATTGTTGAACATACGCTGCCAATATGCAGAACAGCAACGGAACGTCAAGTTTTATCTTGAGTTCGCTCATGATGCTGAACGCGGCACTGACTGATTCGTAGATTTTATGCACCACAAAACTTTTGCGATCTATTCCCTCGGGATTTTTCACGCTTAATTTTTTGTATTCCATAAAAATTTCATCAAAAATGTCCATGATGATGCGTTCGCTGTCGTTCAGATGCTTCTTTTTTGTTTTGAATATTTTATATAAATTATAATATTCTGGTCCTTTTTGCTTGAAAAATTCACAAAGTTCCTGATCAAACTCGGCCATCCAATTTTCGTTTTTTACCGTGGAAAGCGCTGTAACACTGCTGCTGTTAACGCTTTTGGCAATTTGAAAGATGAGATTACTCATTCAGGTTCAGGGGCAAAGCGTCGAGGGATTGTACCGTGATGGGCTGTGTGCTCAACGCCGTACCCACTTTCACATATACTGAAACCTTTTTGTTGCATTTGGTACAGTCATAGGTTGTGCCCTCATTCAGATCAATGGGCACAAAACAACGATGTTTTTCATCACAAGGACAGGTCAGTTCCATGCCCCTTTTGTTAAACTCCTTTTCCATTTCCAAATTGATTTTTTTCAGCTGCAACCCATAACGCACAATGGCAAATTTTTGAAAACCGATATCAATCGCATACTGCAATGCCACGGTGAAAAGAATGGTGAACAGGTATGTCCAAAATGATGTTACCCCCATCGAGTATAATATTCCCGATGCAGCCAAAGGTAGACTCAGAAACAAAAATATTCTATACAACATTTTATCCCTCTAACAGCTTATTTAGAGGGGGTATAGTTTCTTCAAGTATTTTTTGCGCTTTTTGTATTTTTTCAATAACCTGCTGCAATTCTGCCAATTTCTCCTTTTTGCTGGCAATAATTGGGTTGTTTTTGCTCACTTCGCACAACACCTTGCTGTTGCTCAGTTTGGCAAAATTATCGGCCAAACTTTCAAAAATCTTGTCCAGCGGATAAGGAAGAATTTTAGGAGCCAGCGTGTTGCCTTGGGGCGTGTATTTGGCCACCAGATCATCCACTGTAAGTGTCTGGCCCTTAAGCTCCCGGGTGGCAATACCGCTTACCCACCGGTTATAAATCATCTGGGAGTCTTCATTTAACATATATAAAATATTTATCCCCTGAATAAATATTAATATGGCCATATTCAACAAATATTTTGCAAATATATTGACCGAACAAGACAAACCCGAACCGGAACTGGCAACCCCTGAAGCTGCTCCGGTAACGGATGATCGGGCCAGCATGCAATCAGAACTGGACAAAGACACTCAAGCCCATGAATTTGATGTGCAGGCAGTTACCCGCGAACAAATGGCGGCCCGCAAAACCAACGCAGCCCAAGCAATTGAACTGCAAACATGGGTCAAGAATATTGACAAGTTTTTGGAATATCTGAACAGTCCAGATGTGAACTCGGTGCAAACCCAGTTGCACATGGCTCCTTGCGACACTTTGTTTGAAAAGGTTGCCAAAAGCGAAACCAAAAAAATTGCCCGTGTTTGCGTGGAACTGAGCGGTTTGAGCGAACGTCTCAAAGCATATCTGATCAGCAGCAAAAGCGAGAAATAATCAAAGCATCTTGAGCCGGGCCATCATGCCCTTGTAACTGTTTTCCAGCACAAATTCTGGTTCCACGCTGTTCAGCTGCTTGTGCATGCACATTTCGTTAAAATCTTTATATATTATATTTTTGGGCCACACAAACACCTTTTGACCAGTATCTATCAGTTGTCGCATCTTTTTACGGGCTGTAGCATCCTTGTTTTGATTGTCCAATACCCATATTTTTTCGTGTAATGGAAAGTTGCTCAGTTGTTGCATTTGGCGATCAGTCATGTGATTGCGGCTTTTGTTGATGCCGCTGAGTGCCACACCATTCTTCAGAAAGCAAGCATCCAACGGACCTTCAAATATGAAAATGTACGGATATTCCTGCACATTGTTGATGTTGAAAAGACTTCGATCCCCGCCGCTTTTGCTCAGATAATTGGGCAAATCTGATGTGTCATACGGCAGTTTACGACTTTGATAATAGGCTATTTTATCGTCCAAATCATAGAAAGGAATGATGAGACGGTTTTTGTGGGTGAAATCCACGCTGCTGAACCAGAACGTTTTGGGGCGGTTGATGCTGCTATGCAACCGGCGTTGTGTCACGTATTCCAGTGTTTGTTTGAAAAACTTATTTTTTATATTTTTATAAATCTGGGTGGGATCAAAAATGTTCACACTGTCTTTGGGCAAAATGTCGGGAACATGCATTTTTTCATCTTTTTGTTCCATCAATTTGGGATTTTCATATCCCTCTTTGCCCATCATTTTGCCCGTCAATTCATAATAAAGCTTGTGCAATTTGGCGCTGTAACCACAGTTGAAACAATAACAACTGTTGGTTTTGTTGTAAAAATAGAAACGTTTGCGTTTGAGCCAGCTGTCTCCTTCCCGGCATATGGGACAACAAGCAGTATATGTCTGATTGTATTTGTTATAGGTCAATTTGGCCAGATGATTGGCCAAAAATGCATGCACGTCGATCACCGCGTTATTATATCAGATTTTCTTTATTATCAACTCAGCTTATTTTGGCACTGAGTTCGCTGATCAAACTGGTGTTTTGTTTGACCAATTCATGCAGTTCCTGAACAGCTTTGATGAGTGGTCCAATAAACTGAGCATGTCCAATTGCTTGTTGATCAATACCACCCTTAATGGTGAAATCTTGATAACCACCAAAATCCACTCCAGTTTCATCAATCACGTCTTTAATTTGCTGGGCGATCACACCATGATGATAACGAGTGCGAATTTTGCTGCCATCTTTGGGCACTGAAACTTTTCTATTTTTTTGCACCTGCCGTGTTTTGGTGACAGGAGTACGAATTTCTTTTGGTCGGGTTTTTGTGACAGGGCCATAAACAGGTTCTTGTCGAGTTTTGACAACATCCACTGTTTTAAAAATAGGTTTTTCGTGGATTATATCTTCCCCCGATTCTTTTTTTCCGGAGATAAATTTTTCATAACCAACTAATTGATCTTCTTTTTCAACATAGTCAACATCCTTATATGAAACAATATCAGTATCTGTATATTGTTCATCTTCATAACTGATTTCAAAATCAATGTATTCTTCGGTGTCTGTATAAGTTTCATTTACATAATAATCTTCCCGGTAATCCCATTTGTAATCCACTGGTTCTATTTTATTGATGAAATTCAGACCCAATACCGTGGGACGAATGCAGGCTTTGTCGCGACAATCTGATGTGGTGAAAGCGACCTGACCCTGAATGACGGTAACTGCAGTGTCCCCAATTCGGATTTGATTGCTGCCGCCGGGTTGGGCATTATTTCCAAACGCACCGCTGTTGCAATAAGTGGTTATGCCTGCACCGCAACCAGCGTCGTGTCCAACATAGGTGTTGAAACACCCGTATGTCAGGAAGAATCCAGCATTTACTCCTATTGCAGTATTGCCACTGCCTGATTTATTTCCACATAAAGAGCCTGATCCTACAGCAGTATTCTCTAGTCCTGTAGTATTTCCACAAAGAGATTGGTATCCTACTGATGTATTATCTCTACCAATTGTGTTACACCCCAAACTGGCTCTTCCTACTGCAGTATTAAATGTTCCGGTTGTATTGGAATGCATTGAACTTACCCCTACTGCGGTATTACAATCCGATTTATTACAATATAGAGCGAGGTATCCAACCGCTGTATTCTCTAATCCTGTAGAATTGGCTTGTAATGACGAGGCTCCAATTGCGGTATTAAATAATCCTGTTGTGTTCGATAAAAGTGCCGCATAACCAACGGCCGTGTTGGTTACTCCGATTGTGTTGCTGCAAAGTGCCCCAGCGCCTATTGCAACATTCAAATTTCCAAATGTGTTAAAATAAAGAGCTTCATCACCCACGGCCACATTACTTGATCCTGAAACGTTGCAAAACAATGCTCGATGGCCAATTGCCACGTTGCATGCTCCTGTGGTGTTGGCCAATAGTGCTTCAGGTCCTACAGCTATGTTTTCATAACCAGAAATGTTGTTTTCAAGGGCTTCATCACCCACGGCCACGTTGTCGCGCCCAGTAGTGTTGGAATATAAAGCGTGCAGACCCACCGCTACATTTTCAAATCCTACTGTGTTGGCACGTAAAGCTCCATATCCTACTGCAACCAATCCTGTTCCGGTCGTATTGAAACGCAACGCGCTCCAACCCACGGCGGTATTGCCTGTGTTGGTTCCGTTTGCATGAAGGGCCCATTCGCCCACGGCCACGTGACCGCTGCCGGTGATCATGCAATGCAGTGAGCGCACGCCCACGGCCGTGTTGCTGTCTGCATTGATGCCGTTATACAGACTGTATGCACCAATTGCGGTATTGGTTGAACCAAGGTTTTGACTTACATTATAACCGGCAAAATAACCTACAGCGGTGTTTTCTTCGCTGATTGTATTTGTTCCGGTGCTGTATAATGCGTAAGTTCCGACTGCGGTATTTGCTCCTGCGCTTTTTGAAAAAGTTAAAGCGGCATTTCCTATTGCAACATTATTATTACCGATTGTATTTTCTCGTAATGAGCTACTACCATAAGCAACGTTACCCGTTCCAAATGTGTTGAAACTCATGGAAGGTGTTCCCAACGCATGATTTTCATTTCCAGTTGTATTGCTAATAAGTGTTCCGTAACCTATGGCCACATTATCAGTTCCTGATGTGTTATTTTTTAATGTTGCATAACCTACTGCCAAATTATAATCCCCGCTGGTATTACTTTGGAAGGCGCTCAACCCAAAAACAGTGTTGGCTAAACCTGAAAGATTGATTCCCCGGCCGGCATTTCCTAAATTGCGTGCATTGCTCATATGTTCTTAAATATTTATGGTTTGCTGGGCCAGATTATCTGTTCAATTGGCAGGTTTACGTTTACAGTGTCGGGAAAATCCCGAAGCTGTTGCCGATAATTTTCATAGGCTGTTTTTTCCGAAGGGCTAAGAGGCACGTCGTTCAGGGCAGTCCAGTCGGTCTGGGCCAGCAAATAGTTTCTTTGCAGACGGATGCTGGATAGTTTGGTGTTAGCGTCCCAATAGGTCCATGGATTCAGAAGTTTTCTGGTAACCGGAGGATTCAGAT